>Ga0075436_100003634_pt1 | contig 10572 bp, 8 predicted proteins | sample RhiMethybrSRZTD5_FD_75303 | JGI IMG/M metagenome (GOLD analysis project Ga0075436, IMG submission 75303) | Populus rhizosphere microbial communities from Tennessee, USA - Rhizosphere MetaG P. TD hybrid SRZTD5 | ecosystem: Host-associated > Plants > Roots > Rhizosphere > Soil | place: USA... | reverse complement strand
TCCCGTGCGGGAACGTAAGCCAATGGATACCATGCGGCCGCGGTAAGACCGACGCCTGCCAGAAGGATAGCGATTGCAAAGGTAGTCTGTCTCAAAAATCTCATTTCATTCTCCTCTTATTGGTTCTTGCTCCTCAAAGCAAGAAATGTAGGTGCCTCGAACCGTCGAGGCATAAAATCATCTCATCCCTTTTGAGGTGAGGTCAGCTGAGACGATTTTCCTAAAAGTTCTCGAAAAACTGCTAGGGAAATGGTCTCATATTCAACTCTATATTATACACTATTTTATTGATTTTGTCAATAGCCGGCCATATGGTAATATTAACCCAGTATTATACTATTCTTATGGCCATAGATACCCTAGACGAATCAGAACAACATGCTGCTTGGGCTGTTCCCAGGCAGGTCAGTAATACCGAGCAATCGGTGCAACAGCGCAGGTGGGAGGCTCTGACCCAAGAAGTAGAACAAGTCAAAGACGGCCTAGATTTGGGAATTGACCAAGGAATCAAACAATCAGTCGTTGCTTTCAGAGCCTATGACTTCCCAACTAGCCAATCCTGCGAAGGACATTTGGAAGGCGAACACGGTAATCCTTACCCTTGGGTGGAAGTCTATGCTCCGGAACCAGAGGACTGGCAAGAGAACGAAGAAAAGCAAAAAGAATGGACGATTGAAAATCTAAAACAGCAACAGAGAATGATGGGCCTACTTAGCGAGTTTTACCAAAACAGAGATATTCCCTTTGACGCCCGCCTGGCTTTTGATAAAGTTGGAGCGTTCGGCGGTTTTCGGGTTCAAAGTATGGGGGCAGAGACAATGCGACTGCTTACCAAAGAAGAATTGGAAAACAGGCATCAATTGTACCGTAAGGAAATGCAGGATTTTACAGCATTCCTCAAGGAAGAATTTCTAAAACGCTAAATTAGCTTGACCTACCAATAACCCCTGTGTCCGCAATTCCTGATAGCAGGTATCAAAATTAGCAATTTGTATGGGCTTAAGGGTTTGTGCTAGATTCTTTATGTAGTCTAGCAATGAGCCCCTACGCCCACCAGGAAAATCGCTAGCATGAACTATCGTACGGATAAGGGCCTAAAAATTTTATCGGGTATTTTGGTGGTTATTTTACTAGTAATCATTAGTTATTTTGTTATCAAAAAAAATGCCTCTCATCCTTCTAATAATTCTCCGTCCCCAGCTAATTCCACTAACAATGAAGTAAAAGGCTGGCAAACTTATCGGGACGAGTCTTATGGGTTTGAGTTTCAGTACCCAGAAAATTATTATCCACTAGGATTGGAAAAAGGCCCTCTAATAAGGCAAACGGATATTTATGTGACCGCTCCCGATCAAACCGGAGCAAGATATACGAAATATCGCCAGCAGATTCAAGCGGAAGAAACCTTAGGGTCCAATCCGGCCGGTTATCCTCCCTTAACAGTTGCAGTTTTCGACCTCAATAGTTACCGGTTCGTTGATGAACCGGGCGGCTTGGAGTATGGTTTTGATCCAAGTACGGCTACTTGGTGGAGTAATGACGGAAGCCATAAAGTAAATGTTAAAGTACCGACTGTATATACTATGAGTGGGCTTGGTTACAAATTAGGGTCCGGGGATGCAGGTACTAACGTTACAGCCGTAGCCATACCGGATGACAGGTTAGGCGTGATGATCGAAATAATGGTGCAAACTGGCGAGGGTATTAACAATGAATTGCCACTGGAAAAAATGATTGCTACATTCCAGCCTTCGCCCGGCGGCGATGAAACTTACTCCCTTAACATGCACACCGCACCTATGAACTCGGCAGGCAGCCGGGAGGCAGGCATTAAGTCCGGAGCCAAATTCGGCTTCATCAAGTCAGTTAAAGATTTGGACAGCAATGCTACCGAACTTGTGTTCGACGAAGCTACTTTCTTGTCGGGCGACGCAGCTGATAAGGCCGCCAAAGCAGATCATGGCTGCAGTACTACAAACCCTCCCCCTGACTGCTCTGCTCCTAACGCTTTTACGCCCAATGGCTACTATATTATCAATAAAGATAAAACCACAGTTAAATACAATGCAGTGATCACTCCCACCATAAGATTGATTGCGTTGGGCCAAGGCGTTAGGGTTAAGTTTGGTAATTTAGACGACTTGGATGCCATACTCGTACGCGATAAAGAAAACCAAAAAACCAACCCTAATTATGACGGAACTCCTTTTTGGCTGACTTTCAGTAAAGGCAAGCTCGTAGGTATAGAAGAACAATATTTGCCGTGATTATTAAAGAAGTAAACTCATTATTTTTTAGACCGAGCAAAGACGCCGATTAATTGGCGTCTTTTTGACTATGCTATAATTAGCTTAAGCTATTAAATATTTCCATGAAACAAATAGTCATTGCCGGCGGCGGGTTTGCCGGGGTCAACGCCGCCCTGCAGCTGGACAAGAATCTGCCCAAAAGCGCCGAAGTCCAAATAACTTTGGTCAACCGCTATCCTTACCATTTGGCGCCGGCTTACTTATACGAAGTCGCCACCAGCCCGGAAGAGCTAACCACCATGGCGCAGCTAAAGCAAAGCATTGTCCTGCCCCTGGATGAAATTTTTGCCGGCGCCCGCGTAAAAGTCCATAAAGCGGAAATTACCCAGATTGATGCTGAGCGCCGCGAAGTTGCCCTGGAAGGCGGCAAGTTAAATTACGATTATTTGGTGTTGGCCTTAGGTTCAACCTCCAATTTTTACGGCATCCCCGGCGCGGACAAATACGCCATTCCGCTGAAAACCTTGCGCGACAGCCTGGCCGTGCGCAACCGCATCCAGTTTTTGCTTGACGCCCACCGCATGGACATGACCAAGAAAGCCATCCGCATTGTCGTGGCTGGCGGCGGGTTTGCCGGAGTGGAATTGGCTGGGGAACTGAAAGGCTTGCTGGATTTTTTGTCCTGGAAAGAAAACTACCCGCGCCACAAACTGGAAATTTTGGTCGTGGAAGGCACCAACGGGCTGATGCCGGGCATGGACGAGTTCGTCGGCCGCGACGTTTACCGGCGGTTAAAATCGCTGGGCTGTGAAATTATGCTGAACTCCATGATCAGTAGCGTGGACGAGAACTTTATTGAGTTCAAGGGCGGCGAAAAAATCAGCTACGACTGCCTGGTCTGGACGGCTGGCGTAAAAGCCAGCCAAGCGCCGTTTGCCGACCTTTCAAAAATTGATATGGACCGGGGCGGCCGCCTGGCTACCAACGGCACATTCCAGCTGGAGCAATATCCTAATATTTTTTCCGCCGGCGACGAAGCTTGTTATTTGGATAAAAAGGGCAAGCCCTTGCCTGGCACTGCGCGGCAAGCGATTGACCAAGGCAAGTATATTGGCCGCGCTTTGGCGCAAATCGTCCAAAATAAAAAGCCGCCGCTTTACGAATGCAAAACTTACGGCTACATTGTGCCCGTCGGCGGCAAATGGGCCATTTTCCGCACCCCGCGTTTTTACATGAAGGGCTTCCTGCCTTACTTGGCCCGCCAGATCGCCTGGTTCCATTATTTCTGGACGATCGTGGGCTTCAGCCGCGCCCTGCAAATATCTATATTAGAAAACCGGCTCTACGGCCGGAACGACGACTAGTCATATAAAAAGAGAGGACCGGCAGCGCAAGAAGTTTGCACTGCCGGGTTTTGCCGCTAGACAGCGGCAGTCATCACTAAATCGCGGGGTTGGGATTCGGGTTTTGGTTTCCAGCCGTATAGCTCGCAGTAATGGCTGGCAAACAGCCGGACCAGCCAGGGAATCTTCTCTCCCTCGAAATAGATCCTGGCCGTCTTCAGCAGTTGGGTTACGGCAGAATGGAAGTCCTCGCCGGCACCTGCTGCAGCCGACAATCGATAGACCGCAAGCTCCCAGAGCGACGGGTTGCTGGCAAATTCGGGCCGCGTGGATTCGTACGGTTCTTTTTTGTCCCGCACAATGCGGATCGCCCGGGCAAGCTGGTAAAGGTCGTGGATGCTTTTGTTCCCGAGGCTATTCCATCGGTTCCAAGCTTCCACTATCGGTGGTACGGAGCTGGCCAGCGCTTCACTAGTTACCGTGCTTTGCAGTGTGCACCCGTAGCGGGAACAACTGCTTTCTGAAGTCAAGATCCGCCGTCCGGGATCAAGGGGGCACGGTTGCACTGCCGGAAGGGTGAGAGAGAGCTGGAAGCTATAGCCAACATGCCGCCATAGGTTCTGGTGGATTTCATTAACGTTATGGGCGACGATAAGTTGGGTGCCGCCTGAAACGTGAACCTTTTTGGGCAGAAAACCCGGCATTCCCAGCATCAGGACAAAAGCCATGCTGGGGCCGCAGATGAAGAATTGCCGATCAGCCAGCTTTTCGCTTTTGCTTGTGATCCCGTGAATTTGCACTCGCGGGTGGTTGGATGTAGGGTTTAACCGGTTAGCTACGAGGACAGCGTAAGTGCCTCGCTCTCCACCGATCGTTTGCACGCCTGGGGTGCTCATGCGATGTAATTCCTCCATACAAGATTTCCCGCGGGGGCGGGCGGAATTGACTTTAACTTATACCCAATCTTCCAATTTGTCTAGGGGATAAAAAAACCGCCCCGCTATTCGGCGGAGGCGGCTTTCTTTTTGGCGGGTTTTTTTACTTTCGGCTTCGGCGGGTTGTCTTTCCACTGTTTGTACAGTTCCATCAATTCTTCCTGGCTTTCCGGTTTTTTGTTGATCACAAAGGTACAGTCGGGGAATCTGGTGCAAGCGTAAAACGGCTTGCCGCGGCCGCGCGATTTCTTTTCTACCACGTCGCCGGGTTGGTCCTTCCTCTCGGCTGAATCCAAACAGTTCGGGCATTTGAACCCGGTCTTGTTCCAAATTTTGGAAATGCCTTTGCACTTCGGGTAATCGGGACAGCCCAGGAAAAAGCCGAACCGGCCGCGCTTCACTTCCATTTGCTTGCCGCAAATCGGGCACATCTCGCCGCGCGTCTTTTCCGTCAGTTCGGCAATTTTCGCTGCCTCTTCCGGCATCGGCAAAGTCACTTTGGATCCTTCCTCCGGGCAGGCCAGGAACTTGCCCATGCGGCCGTACTTAATCAGCATCGGTTTGCCGCAATGCGGGCAGGGCGTAGTGGACACTTCCACCTGCTTTTCCACGCTGGCTTCTTTTTCCGTTAGGTGCGCCTTGAACGGCGTATAAAATTCTTCAATTACCGGCACCCATTTGACCTTGCCTTCCGCAATGTCATCCAGCTCTTCTTCAATGTGCGAGGTGAAGTTGATGTCAATGATTTCCGGGAAGTTTTCCACCAACATGTCCGTCACCAGGAAACCTTCGTCCGTCGGTTTGTACTTCTTGTCTTCCTTTTCCACGTAGCCGCGCTCCTGGATAGTGCTTAAGGTCGGCGCGTAAGTGGACGGCCGGCCCACGCCGGCGGCTTCCAAGGCTTTAATTAACGTCGCGTCGCTATAGCGGGGCGGGGGTTCGGTAAAGTGCTGCAGGGGCAGCAGTTCGCGCAGGTCTAAAGTTTCGCCTACAACCAGTTCCGGCAAGACGCCTTCTATTTCATCTTCGGCTTTTTCGTCCGTGCCTTCGGTGTAAGCGCGGATAAAGCCGTCAAACTTCACGACCTGGCCGTTGGCGCGGAAAACGTACTTTGGCCCGGCGGTAATGTCTGCGGCGGTCTGGTCAAATATTGCCTGCTGCATTTGCGAGGCGAGGGTGCGCTTCCAAATTAAATCGTAAACCCGCTGTTGGCTGCGCTCCAGCTGGTCTTTCATCAGCGCCGGAGTTTTGCTTAAGTCAGTCGGCCGGATGGCTTCGTGCGCTTCCTGTGCGCCTTTGGACTTGTTGCTGAATGCCCGCGGCTCGCTTAAGCTGTAGTCGGCGCCGAACTCCGCCTTGATTACTTCCTGCGCTTGCTGTAAAGCGGATTGAGCCAAGTTCAAGCTGTCGGTTCTCATGTAGGTGATGTGCCCCTGTTCGTACAACTGTTGGGCCACCACCATGGTTTGCTTAGCGCTGAAGCCGAGCTTGCGCGCCGCTTCCTGTTGCAGGGTTGAAGTGGTAAACGGGGGAGAGGGGTTGCGCTTTACCTCTTTTTTGGTAACGTCGGCAACTTTGTATTCCGCGCCGTTTAAATCTGCGGTAATTTTTTTGGCGTCGGCTTCGGTTTTGATGTCCATCTTGCCCACTGCCTTGCCCTCTATTTTATTCAATTTGCCGGTAAAGACAGGCTCGTCTTTTTGCTTGGCCAGCTTGGCTTCAATGCTCCAGTATTCTTCTTTGTTGAAGTCCTGGATTTCCCGCTCGCGCTCGACAATTAACCGTACGGCCACGCTCTGCACGCGGCCGGCCGATAAGCCGTAGCGGATTTTGCGCCACAAAAACGGCGACAATTCATAACCCACCAGCCGGTCCAGCACGCGGCGGGCTTGCTGGGCGTCCACCAAATTCAGGTCAATATCGCGGGGGTTGGCCAGTGCGTGGTCAATGGCGGACTTGGTAATTTCGTGGAAAACAATGCGCTTGATCCGCTTGTCTTCCTGGCCCTTGGCAATCTCGGCCTCATCGCCCAAACCCAGGGCCTGGACCAGGTGCCAGGAAATGGCTTCGCCTTCGCGGTCCTCGTCAGTCGCCAATATAATAGAGGAAGCGGCTTTGGCCTGTTTTTTCAGCTTGGCAATGGTTTCTTTGGACTTCGGCGGGATAATATAGACAGGCTCAAAGTTGTTCTTTACGTCAATGGATAATTTGCTTTTAGGCAGGTCGCGGACATGGCCAAAACTGGCCTCGACTTCGTAGTCGGGGCCTAAAAATTTGGAGATAGTTTTCGCCTTAGTAGGCGATTCAACGATGATGAGTTGCTTAGCCATAAAGTTACAATGCTGATATTACATGGTCACGCAAGAGTTTGTCAAGCAAACTCACTTTGTCCGGGCATATTGCTGGCCCCCGGCGTCGCGGATTTTTCCTTTTATCTCCAGCAAAGCCAGCGCCGCGCCTGCCGCAGACGGGTCCACGCCCGACCGTTCTAAAATCAGGGCAAGTGGGGTCGGGCCGCCGCCGGTGTGCGCTAAAATTTTTCGTTCGGCTTCATCCAAACCAAAGTTTTCTGCGGCCGCAGGCGCTTCGCTCATGGGTACATTCAAATCTTCCAAGATATCCCGGCCGCCGGTTATGGCTTGCGCCCGCTTGTCTTTCAATAAACCGTTTGTCCCTTGGCTGGTGGGGGAGTAAATCGACCCAGGCACGGCATAAACCGTGCGTTGTTGGTTGAAAGCGTGCGCCGCCGTGGACAAAGCGCCGCTTTTCCAGCCGCATTCCACTATAGCCACACCCAAACACAACCCGGCGATAATCCGGTTGCGGGCGATAAAGTGGTGTTTCAACGCCGGTGTTCCCGGCGGATATTCTGATAACAGCAAACCGCCTGACTCCAATATTTCGTGGGCAAGCGCCACGTGGTGGCGCGGATAAATTGTCCGGTCGTCCAGGCCAGAGCCCAGCACGGCAATGGTGCGCCCGCCGCAGTCCAAGGCTGTCCGGTGCGCCGCCGCATCAACGCCGTAAGCCAAACCGGAAACCACCGTAATGCCCGACCGGGCGAGAGGTTCGGCCACAGCCGCGGCAGCGCTTTGGCCGTAACCGGAAATTTTCCGGGTGCCAACCACGCCGACCGCCAATTCATCGGGGTCGCCCAGGCTGCCCCTATAATAGAGAAGGGGAGGAGGAAGCAGTTCTTTTAGCAGGCGCGGATAATATTTATGTTTGGGGCCCAGGTCTTGAACAGGGAAAGGATTCATAAAATAGGCCTAAAATAAGGGGTTTTCGCCTAGGACTTGACAAAACGGCAAAATAGGCGTATAATTTATAGTTAAGTGGTGATTGTGCCGGGTGCCCTACTTGCAAGTTGCGAATGCAGGTATCATCCCTCCTACTACTTGCTAGTAGCAATCAAGTAAAGGTTCGCAGGCGTCTGTCTGTAACTTTTCACTTGCAGGTGGGGTAGCCGGTGGAATAGCATCCAATAATTAATAATAAAACAACAGGGCTCAAGCCCTGTTTAATTTTTTCTAAAATTTCCGCGCCTTTGCTACATCGGCCGGAAACGGGTCAGGTAAAAGGCGAAAAATATTATTAAAGCAATAACTAGGAAGATTAGGTATTTTGCGCGGGCATAGTCGGGGCCGGAAGTTTCCAGGGCCTGCTTGTAGGTTTGTTTTTTGTTGATGATGCCGTCCAGGATATTATACTGCTTCCGCCGGATAACCAGCTTAACCGGTTGGCCGTCCAGGACAAACCAAATTTGGTCCCGCACCAGCGGTTTTTTCCGCATAACGATTTTGCCGAAATCAGCCGGTGCGAAGTATATTTTCCGGTTCCGCAGTTGCATGGCCTCGCCCACGGTTTTGCCCTCCAGGCTCGGTTTGGAAATTAAGGCGGCAGTGCCGGCTTCCCCAACGGGCGGGCAGTAGCTGGAAACGAATATTACGCCGCCGCGGTCGGTGACGCCGGCGAACCAGTCGCGGATCCAAAACGGCGCATAGCGCCGGATATGCCCGACCACGCCGATAATTTTTTCATCGCTAGCTATGTTATTTGTGTTATTGGCCATTTGCCAAAAAAGAATTAATTTCGTCGTCTACCTGGGGCAATATTTCCTGGTTAAGTTTGGTTAACTCTTCGGCGGTAAAATTTTGCAGGACGAACGCGTCCGTCGGCAGGTCGCTCCGTGATTCCCGCGTTTCCACGCCGATACGGATGCGCCGGAGCGCTTGCGTGCCGAGGCGGGCGAAAATGTCTTTGACCCCATTGTGCCCGGCGTCGGAAGAATCACTGGCAACTTTTATCCGGCCCAAAGGCAAATCGGTATCATCGTGGATGACCAGCAAGCCGGCCGGCGGGACTTTGTAAAATTGGGAAATGTCCAACACGGCTTGGCCCGATTCGTTCATGAAGGTCTGCGGTTTGACGAACAGGGTCTTGCCGCCTTCCTCCAAATGGAGCTCGGCAATTTCGGCCTTGAATTTGCTGGGGCAGGCAATGGGCTGCTTGTCTTTTAAATAGTGGTCAATTGCCAGGAATCCTGCGTTGTGGCGGGTGCTTGCGTATTTTGCCCCCGGGTTGCCCAGGCCGATAATCAGCTTCATGGGGTTATTATAAACAAGCCACGCTTATTTGACCAGGTTTTTACAATATGCTAAACTTGGCGCAGTGTTAATCATTAATTTGCGGGCCAATCCTATGAAATTCGGAATTTACCCGGTGTTTCGCACCCGGAAATCAGCATTGGAGGTAGGGGTTTTGGTATTGGGCCGGAAATTAGCAGGTTCGCTTAAGTAATTACATTTATTTAAGCTCTCGTCGCTGACCACAGCCCAAGCCCAAGACTTGGGCTGTTTCTATTTGCGCTTAACCAAATTGTCCTATTTAAGATTATGAAATCACTAACATATACTTGGCAAACATTCAAGATATACTGGCAGCACTCCGACCGTTATCGCTGGGCCGTGGTCTTTTTGATCGCGGGCATTTTCGTGACGACGGGGCTGGATTTGATTAAGCCGTTCTTTTACCGGTCGTTTTTCAACGTGCTGGTCGGCGGCTCCTCGGACAAGACGGCAATCCTAATCCGGCTGATTGTTTACATTTTCCTGGTCGGCTTGCTTAACACTTCCTTGTGGCGGGTGATTAACTTCGTCAATAACTTCTACCAGTCGCGGGTTATGTCCGACCTGCTCAATACTTGCTATAAGTACATTCTTAACCATTCTTACGGTTTCTTCAGCAATAACTTCGTCGGCAGCCTGGTTACCAAAATCAACCGCTTCCAGCGGTCGTTTGAAACCGTCGCCGACCAGCTTTACTGGAATATCGGCCGGATTGCTTTGCGCTCCGCGGCCATCCTGGTGATTTTGTTTTACCGCCTTTGGGTGCTGGGCATTGCGATGTTGATTTGGACTATCTTGTACATTACTTTCGCCTACAGCTACTCCCGCTTCAAGCTGAAGTATGACATCAACAAGGCGGCGCAAGACACCAAGACCACAGCGCATTTGGCCGACACCATCACCAATAACCTGAACCTGAAGCTGTTTACGTCGCAGGACCGTGAGATCCAGGGATTCCGTAAAGTTACCGACAAGCTCTACCGTTTGCGTAAGCTTAGTTGGGACTTGGGCCAGGGTTCGGAAATATTCCAAGGCGTGGCCATGGTGGTGCTGGAATTCGTCATTATGTACCTGGCTATTAGGTACTGGCAGAGAGGCGTCTTGACCATCGGGGACTTTGCTTTACTGCAAGCTTACATGGGGCAGATGTTTGAACAGTTGTGGGACTTGGGCCGCAACATCCGAAATTTGTACGAAGGCTTTGCCGATGCCAATGAAATGACGGAAATGCTGCTGGCCCCGCACGAAGTTACCGACAAGCCCGGCGCCGGCATTTTGCAAGTCGGCGCGGGAGCAATCCAGTTCCGCAACGTCAACTTCTATTACCATAAGGAAACGCCTATTTTACAGCAGTTTAACCTGGACATTAAGGCCGGGGAGAGAGTGGCCTTAATTGGCCCGTCGGGCGGCGGCAAGT
>Ga0075436_100003631_pt1 | contig 10586 bp, 9 predicted proteins | sample RhiMethybrSRZTD5_FD_75303 | JGI IMG/M metagenome (GOLD analysis project Ga0075436, IMG submission 75303) | Populus rhizosphere microbial communities from Tennessee, USA - Rhizosphere MetaG P. TD hybrid SRZTD5 | ecosystem: Host-associated > Plants > Roots > Rhizosphere > Soil | place: USA... | reverse complement strand
CCATTAGCACTAAGTCCGATGCTGTTATTCTACACCGTACTCACCAACTCACATTTGCGGCGTACTCATTCGTAACTGGCGTGAACAGGACTTCACGTACATTACCCTATTTGCACCATTACTGGGGCAGCCGCCTATCAGTAATGAACGTGAAGGCGATTTCACACTCATCATTCCGAAATCACCCTTTCTGGTTTGCCGACAATACACCCACGCGGCATTACCTGAATTGCTAAGCCTAAGTTAGCTTCGGACGGCTTTTGTGCCATTCGGTCTCGCGTTCGTAAGCCTGCGCCAGGGCGAAGACGGTTTGCTCAGCGAACGGCGCGCCGGCGATCTGAAGGCCAACGGGCAAGCCTCCCGATGTGAAGCCGCACGGAACGGAAATCGCTGGCAGCCCCAAAATGTCAAAAGGCACTGTATTACGATAGGGGACCGCGGTGGGGTCAGCGCCTCGAGTAATCGGCACCGGTGCAATTGGCATTGTCGGTGTGATTAGAAGATCGACGCTGGAGAATGTCTTTTTGATCTCTCTGCGAAGCAGATCAACGTCACGACGGGCTCGAACATAATCCCGGGCCTGCACTTTCGCGCCGTTCTCGACTCTCTCGCGAGTAGATGGCTGGTACTTTTCGGGCGACTCGGCAATCCATCGCGAGTGGTAGGTATACGCTTCCACAGTGCGTACTCTGGCGTAAATCTCGTCCATTGAAATATCAACAGCGGGAAGTGTGACCTCGCTTACGACCGGTGCGAACTTCCCGAGTAGTTCAATGGCAGCATCCACCGCCTTGGCGATTTCTGCGTCCACTCCCTCGAAGAAGGGGCTCCGTGGAATGCCCAAACGCAGCTTCGAAACCTGCACCTTGGGTGCATTGCTGTAGTCAGGAACTGGCATTTCTACACTCGAAGGATCGAGTTCGTCGTAACCAGCAATCACGCTCAACATAATGGCGGCATCCTCTACGCTCCTACACAGTGGGCCAACATGGTCCAGAGTCCAGGAAAGCGGCACTACCCCACGATTGCTCACGCGGCCATAACTCGGCTTGAATCCCACAACCCCACAATAGGCGGCTGGGATTCTGATGGATCCGGCAGTATCAGTACCCAGGGATCCAAAGCACAGCTCGGACGCTGTCCCGGCAGCTGAACCGCCAGATGATCCGCCAGAGACGCGATCCAAAGACCAAGGATTGTGCACGGGGCCGAAGTAGCTGACTGAAGAGCTGCCCCCATAGGCAAATTCATGGAGGTTCGTCTTGCCCAGGAGAATCGCCCCTGCGGCCTTTAACCTGCGAACGACTTCGGCGTCTGCAGACGGAACTCGCTCTTTAAACAACTCACTTGCAGCAGTGGTGCGACCGCCTGCGGTATCTATGTTGTCCTTCAAGGCTAGCGGAATACCATGAAGTGGCCCTCGCCATCTTCCTCGTCGTTGCTCCGCCTCCATTGCGCGTGCGGATTCCATAGCCTGATCCGCGGTCACTGTGATGAAGGCATTCAGCGAAGCATTGTAGGTTGAAATGCGTTTGAGACATTCCTGAGTGAGCTCCACAGGTGATGCGGCTTTGCGGCGAAGCAACTCGGAAGCTTCCTTCAACCTGAGGCCAGCCAGATTCGACGGTTGGGCGAAGGCGCGCTTCAGCACAATAACGGCGGCTCCTACGGTAGTCATGGTAAGGAAGCTTCTGCGGCTAAGAGGTATTGGCTGCATCTTATCGGGCGCCACTGTAAATGAACTAAGAGGTGCAACACAAGCATGACGGGTTCCGGCAGTGTGACGGCCACTCGGAAGTTACGCCCCTTGAAGAGCATCGATATTGCGATAACAGGCTTTCACACACTTTACAAAACCCTACCCAAATGAAAAGTGTGAAGGCGATTTCACGCCAATGGAACATGGACTTTGGTGTGGTGTTCTCAGTCGAGAAAGAGCCATAATTGTTTTGTCGGATCCATTTTCCACGCGGAGTTCAGTCCACTATGAATAGGTTCGCTGTAGCCTTAAGCTTGATTCTCTTCTTCAATCTCTCAATGAAGGCACAGGACAACAGAGCTTCTAACGATACCTCCGTCGTGCGCACCACGGTGACGAACTACATCGAAGGGTATTTCACTGGCGATGTCCAGCGCATGGAGCAGACGCTGCATCCGCACTACCTGAAGCATGTGATCCATGCAGCGATTCTTATGCGGGAGATGACGGGGCCTGAGATGATGAGAGCTGTCCGAAGTGAAGGAGCACCTGATATACCAGCCGAAAGCAAGGCAGAACAGGTGACTGTGCTCGATGTTGCCGGAGATATCGCGTCAGCCAAGTTGGTGACGCCCGGATGGACGGACTATATGACGCTATCGAAGGTGAACGGCGAGTGGAAGATTCTTTCTGTCGTGCAGCGAATCGACTGACCAAGGTATTCCTAACTGTGCCATTCAAAACGCTCGTTCCCGAATGGGCGTTTCCTTTCATCTAAGGAGTGATATGGCAATTTCTCAACAATTATCGCGCATCCATTCGATGAACTTTTTACACACGTTTGGATGATTGAGGTCGTAACCCGCCTCTTTCATCTTCGCAATGGCTTTCTCCGCGACCTCTGGCGAAGCCTCATGGAGTAGCCGTTGCGCCAATGCCTCGGTTAGGTCCTCCTTGTTACATGGAAGGGACGCTGCGGCTGCGAATACCCGCAGCGGTTCGTCTTTCATGTACTCGTCTAAGACACCTCGCTCAATAAGTGCATCCAGCAATGCGTATCTCACCATAATTGCGACGTGCTGATCAGGATTCGGTAGTTCAAGCCGAGCGACGGCCCCAAGGTCGATGCCAGTTGTTCGTCAGCGATGTAAAGCTGTTGTACTCGTCAGCCCGCAGCGGAATTAACACAAATGCTGAGTGCTCTTGATCCTCGCAATATCAGGATTACCAGAAATCAGGGGTGCCATACGTCGACCTTCCGCGAAACGGCTTCTACGATGGGAAGGTACTGCAGTTTCGGTCATCGTAAGCGCTTATTTCTTGGACTCCGACCAGTTGAGAATTACGTTTACCTGCGCGACGGAATCAGTAGGTTCTTGCAGCGCAAGAAAGCTGCGGCCGTCGGGAGTGGGCGAGTAGTTCCGCCTGATGGTGGTGTCAGGGATCGAGGTGATACGAAAAAGGGGTTTAGGGACAGATGCCTGGAACCCGCTTTTCGCGGTCACCTCACTCACCATCAGATGGCCATCAGGAGCGACGAAATAAAGCTCGCGCCCATCAGCACGCCAACGCGGATCCATTCCACCCTCAGTTGAGATTCTGACCTTTTCTCGCGGGTTCGGAAAAGATTGTACATAAATCTCATACCTCCCGGACTCATTGGAGAGGTAGGCGACCCAGTGTCCATCGGGCGAGAAGCGCGCGCTAGTCTCAGCGTATTTCGTCTTTAGATAGACGAATGGCTTGCCACCCCTCAACGGTAGCACCCAGATCTCTGGGCCATTGTCCAATATTTCGTAAAGCAGATACCGACCGTCGCGCGAAACGTCGAGTGGTGCGAGACGGTTCGTGCCGCTGAGCAGCAATCTATCGGAACTGGACCCAACGTCACGTTGGTACAAGTCGGAGATGTCACTGCGGGTCGAACTGAAAAAGATTGTTTTATCGTCAGCCGACCAGATCGGAGCCCAGTTCCAAGATGTATCGTCCAGTGTCAGTCGCGTGGTCACTTTGCGCTGCAGGTCGAGTAGCCAGATTTCGCCATTGCCGGTCTTCTCGTTCGTTATCTCGATAACCGCCGACTTTCCGTCTGGTGTTACATCTACGCTGGCTACCTCGCCGCTGAGGCCGATGTCGCCGACAGCGCGACCATCGCGTGCCATCCAGTTCAGCGAATTCTGGTGCGTACGCGTGTAAACCAGCACTCCAGGCCCAGCACTGAACGAGCCGTAGGCAAACGCCGCCCGGAAGAACACGTTGCTTTCGAGGACGGCGGGGTCGCCTTTCAACGTACCGGATACTGGATCGAACTCCTGTGCGAGCAGCACGCCGTTGTCGAGATACAGCAGACGACCGTCGGCGTACGACACGTTGCTGTTCGCTGACAGCACACGCCGGGGAGGCGAACCGGAAAGATCGCCAATATCGATTTCGCGATTGGCAGGCGTCGGAACGAAACCTCCGGAACCGCTCGTGAAAAGGAAGTGGTGTCCGTCCGGCAGGAACAACGGCCCGCGCTGGCTGGTCTCGTGACGCGCGCCATTAAGCGGCAGGGCGACAGGTTCGCCGCCGTTGGCAGAAACGCGCAGTACCCCGCCGCGATAATTTCCGACAAGGATCACCTGGTCCGGGCTCCAGGACATCCCGGCAGGATTGCCGGGCAAATCGCAGATATCCTGCACGGAGCTATCGGCGAGCGAAATCTTCTTCAGCTTCACACCGACCACAAACCCAAGCCAACGCTGGTCGGGAGACCAAAACGGCTGGTGCGCTCCGGAGGTGCCAGGCAGCTTGCGAGGAACGTCTGAATCGATCGAGCGCACCCAGAGGAAGCCCGCATTCCCGAACGCGATTTGCCGACCATCGGGCGACACTGCAAGATCGGTGACTGCCGAATTGACCGGCGCGACGAACGTGAAGCGCCCGAGTTCCGGTGTAGCAGCATTTCCAGGGTGACCCCGCTTGGATGCCAACCAGATCACGCCCGCGGCGAGCAGCAAGCATAACGCGATCAATAGATAGATTAGTTTGCGGCTGGTTGTGGGCGGGGCCGTGGCAGACGCCACAGACTTCACCAGTTGCAGATCGCGCGCAACGTCGGCGGAGCTCTGCCAGCGTTCGTCGGGGTTCTTTGCAAGGCAGGTGCGCACGATGTATTCGAACGTCGGTGGCGCGAGCGGCTGGAATGCAACGAGAGGATCAGGATCTTTCTCCAAGATCGCCGTGATAACACTCAGTTGCGACTTTCCCGTGAACGCCGGGCGGCCTGTGGTCATCTCGTACAGCACACAGCCCAGGCCGAAGATGTCGCTGCGCGCATCGCCTTCCTTTCCCTGCAGAACCTCTGGGGCTATGTATTGAAATGTGCCGACCACCGCGCCTTGCTGGGTCAGTGGCGAGGGCTGGCACGCCAGATTGGCGATAGAAACTGTCGGCGGGGAGGGCGTCAGCGGGACGCCCTCCATGCCCAGCGCGCCGGCGGCAACGGCGGCAGTCTTGGCCAAACCAAAATCCATCAGTTTGGCGCCAGAGCTAGTGAGCATAATGTTGCCGGGCTTCAGGTCGCGATGAATGATGCCCTGACGATGCGCTTTATCCAGCGCCTCGGCGATCTCCATGCCCATCTTCAATACCTGATCGAGCGGCAGAGGCCCTTTCTGCAGCCGGTTGGCTAGGGTTTCGCCCTCGAGGTACTCCATGACCAGAAAGTCCGTGCCGTTCTGCGAACCAACGTCGTAGAGATGGCAAATGTGCGGGTGATTCAAAGAAGAAATGGCACGCGCTTCACGCTCGAAACGCTGCTTCAATTCGGGGTTGGAGGACAGGTGGTTGGGCAGGACTTTGAGGGCGACGGTACGCTCCAGGCGCGTGTCCCGCGCGCGATATACTTCGCCCATGCCACCCGCGCCGAGCGGCGAAAGGATTTCGTAAGGACCTAAACGGGTGCCCGACGCCAGGGACATTTAGCCCCTCCCGCCATGGATGGGCGAGCATTATATCGTTGGATGGCTGCTTTTTGCCGAAATTCTCGCCTGAGAATAACACGCCTGCCGAATCAATTAGTTTCCGAGGCGCATTTATAGCCGAGGCGGACTTGAGGCAGCTGGACGGAAAACGACTGATACTTGGCGGAGATATGGACGACTCGCTTTTTGGAGTTACACCTCTGGTAAACGAGCGTGTCATATATTCTGACATCCGCCGTCGTGTTCAATTCGGTTGGCGGTTGCTGTTGCCACATGGAACAATTTCGATTGAACCCATCCGAGCGGTGCATCTATTCTCCGGTCCTTGACCTGCTCAAAACGAACCCAGCCGCGAGTGGTTCCATTGTTCACCGGCATTCTGGCTATCGGTTGTTGCGCTCAGACTCATCATTGGCAGCCCTGAATCACGTCGGCTGGCGTGGCGTATGCACCCGGTGTGCAGCAGCTACTCGCCGACCGCACTCTTGCAGTGTAGGGCCGGATACCTGGTCATCGGGGAGCGCGTTAAGAGCCTCGGGCCGTTGGTTCCGGTTGAAGTAGCGGCGCGAGTTCGGCCACTTGCCGCGTGCCGATAGCCGTGGATGGGTCCGGCTCAAGCATGTGTGCTTCAGGTGCGGTCACCATGGTTTCGGCGTGAATCTCAACAGCAATGGTTATTACTGCTTCGGGCGATTCGCTCTTGTATCGCTGTGTGATCAAAAAGGCCGAGCTGGCCTTAACTCTGCCCAAACTCTGCCCAACAACATCCCGCAGGACCCTACAGGACCGCACGGAACCTCACGGTGGAGAATTGCTAACGCTCTGTAAATGCACCAGGATGAGTGAATTGGGAAAAGTGGGGGTTGGACTTAGGATCTGGCGGGGAAACCCATGGGGGTTCGAGTCCCCCCTTTCGCACCAATCAGAGAGATAGCCAACTAACAGATAACCTGGGTCCGCTCAGGCGATGGTTTCTTCGCCCATTTCGCCGCCGGCGCTCTCCGCGCCTCCGCCCAGGCTCTCGATCTTCCGCGACCTGGTTGTCGCCAATAGCGAAATTGTCTTGCCGGAGAGATCGTGCACAGCGCTTGCTGGTTCAGGCTGGAGCAGAATATGCCGGCCGCAAGAACTGCATACCAGCGAAGCAGCCACGGATTTGCCCGCTGCGCCGCCGAACACGCTGTGACGCATTACCATGCTGCAGCAAACCGGAACCCAGACGGTGGATTCATCACTGGCGCCCTTATCTCCGGTCATAGCGACCTCCAGCCTGCGAATCACTAGGCTTCGCGGACCACGATGTTAGGCCGCAACCTACCCCAAGTCAATGCAAAGCGGAAAGCCCGTTGTCCAGCTATCCCGAGGATTGGCGCGTCGAATTCCTCTACTCATTCCGGCGTCAGGCGTCCTCTGCCCTTCCACCAGCGGAAGAACCACGCCATCCCGACCACGGAAACAAGAGCTGTGGCCAGGGGAATGGGTTCCGGCAAATGCAGGTTCGATGGCGGTCGTTGGGTAATTAACTCCATGGGCAGAAGTCCGAACGCCACCTGCCGAGGTTGCAGGCGCATCCTCTGCCGCAGTCGGGTCTGCATTTCCAGCACCTCCCCAGGCTTTCCCAAATCCATACTGCCCTCCAGGGTGAGCAAAGTGGCAATTTTTGAATTTAGAGCAGTTTAAGAGCCTGTCTGGGAAAACTCACGTTACGATCGGCCAAACAGGACGGTGGCCGAGCAGACCTGGCCACGATGTCTGTGGGAATACTCATCAAGGTCTTTATTCCAAACTCGCGGAAGTAGCGAGCCTCTTATAAGTCCCGCGCTCGCGAGATCGTCTCCATGGCGAAACAAGACTCTGCTCGCAAATTTTGTTGCACGCCACGTCCCCAGACTGCATCTTTTCGGATAGCCTAGTTCTGCCTGAGGAACACGGATTGTAAAGAAAAGCACCGTTTACAATCCAGGCGCGGTGGCAGGAGGACCCCGAATGAATCCACACAGCGCGAAATTCGCCTCTGCCATTGCCGTTCTGGCCCTTCTGCTCGCGGTTCCTGAGGCAGCGCGCGCCCAAGCCGCCGGCGCCACGCTTTCAGGCACGGTCACCGGTCCCTCCGGACAAGTTGTGCCCAACGCCAGGATTTCCATCAAGGAAGAAACTACGGGCGAGACGGCATCGGCGCAGAGCGACTCCGCCGGCGTTTACCACGTCTCCAATCTTTCCCCAGGAAGATATGCCGTCTCGGTTTCAGCAGAAGGTCTCAGCCCGGCTACACAGACCGTGACCTTGGCATCGGGAGCCGCCCGGACCCTGAACATAGCTCTGAGTTCCGGGCTTTCGCTTGAGGGGCTGGGCTTCCCCCAGGCGCAGACGCAGGGCAATGCCCAGGAGCAGGCCCGGCTCGACCGCCGAACCCACATGCTGAAGGTCCATCAGAAGCTCGGCCTGATCACCACCGCGCCCATGCTGGCCACCGTGATCACCGGCACCTTCGCCGGAGGCCGGTCCACCAGCTCCAGCAATCGCGACCTGCATGTGGGCCTGGGCTCATTGACCGCCGGCATGTATTTCACTGCTGCCTATTTTGCTATTGCCGCCCCCAGAATTAAGGGCACAGAAACCCGCGGGCCCATCCGTCTGCATAAAGCTCTGGCCTGGATTCATGGTCCCGGGATGGTTTTCACCCCTATCCTGGGCGCGCTGGCCTACCAGCAAAAAAGCCGTAGAGAGAAGGTTCATGGTATCGCCAGCCTGCACGGCCCGGTGGCGATCGTGACCGCCGGGGCTTACGGCCTGGCGCTAATGTCGGTCTCGATCAAGTTCTAAGGACGGCCAGTGACAGCTGCATAATTCCGGTGACAGCTGCATAAATAATGTCCTTGGTGCAGCATCTGTATGAGTCTGTCATCCCGAGCGAGGGTGCGTCGAGCTTGCGAGACAACGTCCAAGTCGAGAGACTTTGTGTTTCGAAAATGGTGCGACACCTTTTTCCCCGGAGAACATTACCTGTGCAGATATCAATAATGCCCAGAACCTTACTCGTTGCCCTCTCTGTTTTGGCGCTCTCGCTGCTCGCCGCAGCCGACAGCCAGTGGGTGCTGCAGCAATCCACCCTCACCTATTCCGTGTCGCACCCGCTGCATCACATTGAGGGCGTCAGCCACGCGGCGCGCGGCAAGGGCCTTTGCCAGGCCGGCCAGTGCCAGTTCCTGATTGCCGTGCCCGTGAACACCTTCAACTCCGGTGACAGCAACCGCGACCTGCACACCATCCAGGCCGTGCGCGGCGCGCAGAATCCCATGGTGGTGGTTCGCACGCAATTGCCGGAATCAGAAATCAAGCCCGGGCCCATTCATGCCAACCTGCAGGTTCAGTTTGCCGGCCAGACCGCCAACTACAAACAGCTGACGTTCCAAGTGGTGACCGAGGGCAAAGACATCCGCCTCACCGGCACAATTCCTGCCACGCTAACGGATTTCAAAATCCCGCCACCGTCGCTCCTCACCATTCCCATCAAGAACGAAATTCCCGTGAGCGTGGATCTCACTTGGGCTCCGGGTCAATGAGTCAGGCGCAGACCTTGCGCTCACGCCGCGTTGCTTGTTGCTGACCAATCAAACTGATTTTTAGTTCTGGAAATGATGAATCATCCTATGTACTAGACATTTATTAGCCGCAGGCTAAACTCAGACTCAAAGTTTTTCGGGCTAATGGCGGCGCTACCGGGGGAGCTTCTCCACGGCTCCGGGTCGGTAGCGCCTTGCCGTTTCTGTCACTCTCCTTGTGCCAATCCTTCTTCCCCAGGCGCCCGCGGCTCGCCCTCGTATATAACTATGTGTCGCCAACATGAAGCTGCTGATTGCCCTGCATCACCGTTTTGAGCTGTGGACTGCGCCTGCCTGGGTGCGCGAGCGCCTGCAGCAACAATTTCCGCGAATGGAAATCGTACAGCTCCCCGACTACTCCGGCGTGACCGAGCAGATCCGCGATGCTGACGCGGCTCTGGCCTGGTCGCTGCGCCCGGAGCAGTTCCGCGCCGCGCGCAAGCTGCGCTGGATTCACTCCACCGCCGCCGCCGTGCACCAGCTTATGTTTCCCGAGCTGGTGGCCAGCGACGTGGTCGTCACCAACTCCCGCGAAGTGCACGGGCCGGTGGTCGCCGAGCAGGCGCTGGCCCTTATGTTCGCCGTCACGCGCAAAATTCCCGCCGCTGTCCGCTTCCAGCAGCGGCACGTTTGGGGACAGGAACGGATGTGGCTCGAAGGCCCCATGCCCGGAGAGCTCCAGGGCGCAACCCTGGGCCTGGTTGGTTTGGGCAGCATCGGTCGGGAGATCGCTAAGCGGGCCGCCGCGCTGGGCATGCGCGTGCTGGCCGTGCGCGAGCATCCTGAGCGCGGTGGAGCGCAGGGCGTTTCCACCGTCTACGGCCCTTCGCAGCTGGGCGATCTCCTCGCCGCCTCAGATTACGTAGTCTTGGCCGCGCCGGTGACCCCGTCCACGCACAGCCTGATGGACTCTAGGCGCCTGGCCCAGATGCGCCCCACCGCCTGCCTGATTAATGTCGCGCGCGGAGTGCTGGTAGACGAGGCGGCTCTCGCCGATGCGCTGCGCCAGAAAAAAATCGCCGCCGCCGCCCTCGACGTCCTCGAAAAGGAACCGTTGCCGCCCGATTCCCCGCTCTGGGATATGGAGAATGTGCTCATCACTCCCCACACCGGCTCCGTCACTCCCCGCATTTGGGAGCGCCAGTACGCCTTGATTTCAGAAAACATTCGCCGCTTCCTCGCCGGCGAACCCCTGCTTGGGATCGTAGATAAAAGCAAAGGTTATTGAAGCAGTCGCCTAATTCGTGAGAATCCGTGTGAATCCCTGGCGCAACCATTTTCTGAATCACCCGCGGGCGTGATTTTTATCACTGCGCGCTG
>Ga0075436_100003630_pt1 | contig 10586 bp, 10 predicted proteins | sample RhiMethybrSRZTD5_FD_75303 | JGI IMG/M metagenome (GOLD analysis project Ga0075436, IMG submission 75303) | Populus rhizosphere microbial communities from Tennessee, USA - Rhizosphere MetaG P. TD hybrid SRZTD5 | ecosystem: Host-associated > Plants > Roots > Rhizosphere > Soil | place: USA... | reverse complement strand
CCGGTGGTGGGGAGGAGGAGCCAGGCAGGTCTATCGCTGTACCAAGTTTGAAGCAGACCTGCATGTCGGAGGCAGATGGCGAAGCTCCGGCATCACGGGGAATGGGACCTTCGAGGTAAGCGGCGAATTCCTCGAACTCGATCCGCCGCGTGTTCTGTCCTATTCGTGGGTTGCAAGCTGGACGGGCACTGCCAAAACCACGGTCCGCTGGGAACTCATCCCGACCCAAAATGGAACGTTAGTCAGACTCCGCCACAGCGGCCTGGCTGCCCACCCAGAGATCGCCCGCGCGTATCAAGGCTGGCCCGGCATGCTGCAGTGGCTGCAGAGCTATTTGGACAACAATGAAACCGCAGCCGAGCGGATCGCGTCGGCATGAGAGAGCAAGTTCCGTCCAGCACCCTAGAGAGCGTGAGACGCGCCGCGGTTTCAGCAAAATGATGTTCTGGAACAAGAACTTCCCGGAGAATGTCACGCCCGTTCTCCTCGACCCACAGAATCCTAACTTAGTTCCATTTACGAACTGCGTGGTGACCGGCGTTCCATTCCACAGCACCTTGTTCTCAACAAGGAAATTGGTGCTTTACTCATCGTCATCTTCATCGATGACCAGTCCGCCCAGCGCCTCTGCGGTGTCGAGCACACGCTGGTAGCGGTCGTACCACTCAGTCGAGGCCTCATAAACGAAGAGCGTTCCCTGGTGCGAGAAGCCGAGCTGCAGAAATCCAGTCTTGCCTATGTACGTTCGCAGCCATCGCGCATCGTCAAGATCATCACTGTACACGCCTTCTTTGAGGCGCTCGATCACAAAGTCGAGATCTTCTTTTGAGAGAACCATGTCGTCCATGGTGAGGAATGTCGCTCCTGCAGCCTTCGCTAGTTCGACAAAATCTTTCCAGGCATCGACGTTGTCGTTGTCTTTCCACACGACCGTCGGCAGCTCTTCTCCGATGTAGCCGGGGAAACGCTTCATCCCATGACCTTCGATGAAGGCGGTCATGTCGTCTTTCAGGCTGTGCAGATCGTCGGAGCGCATTCAATTCGGCCGTGATTGGCCCAGTCCGAAGTTCAAGATACACGAAATCCATCGCCTAAGCGCAGTTGAGCTTTCCCTTTCGTCATCGGTAAACCGGTTCAGATAAGGCTAATTGCTGATGTTTCGTAGCCTGATCAGCAGCTCAGAATTGAGCTACTCCACTCCAGGCTGCCCTAGTGCGCGCGCTCTATAGATTGTCGGAACAGGTGCTTCAAAGAAGATGGCTGCACATGATGCTTTGCGGCTGCCTTGCGCTCACCGTCCTCTTCGGATTCGTTCTGGAGATTGGGATGGTTCCAACTCCTTCAATGGAAGGCACGGTACTGGTCGGCGATCATCTTGTGTTGCTCAAACTGCCATATGGTCCGCGGATTCCGTTCACGAGCTATCGTGTCCCGCAGTGGCGTACTCCTAAGCCCGGCGAGATCGTAGCTTTCCGCAGCCCGGTAGAGCCGAGCGAAATTTATTTGAAGCGGGTAATCGCGACCGCCGGCGATTCGGTCGAAATCCAGCATGGAATTTTGTACTTAAATGGCGTACGCATGCCCGAGGAATATGCTCGCGTACGCGCCTCGCGGCGATGGTCATGGCAGGAGAATATCCCGCCTCGTCGTGTGCCACCGAATTCCCTCTTCGTCCTCGGTGATAACCGTGATAACTCCGAAGACAGTCGTTACTGGGGTCCGGTGCCGGTCGCGAATGTGGTCGGAGAGCCGATCGTCGTGTTCTGGTCCTACGACGCGCCAAGCTCCGCCTGGCTCGATCCGAGCTTGCTGCACCAAGTACGTCTCTACGCCTCGGCCGTTGGCCATGTCACGCAGATACGGTGGCGGCGCACCGGATTGCTGCTCTGCTTCAGGTGATACACTTTTCCTTCCTGCCATTCCACCTGAGAGACCAGACTGCTTGGCCCAATCTTCTGCCCAGAAAAAAAGCCGTCGCACTACTTATTCCGACGCCGGTGTAGACATCAGCCGCGCCGATCGCGCCAAGCAGCGCATTAAATACCTCGCACAGAAGACGTTCACGCGGAGTGTTCTCAGCGACATCGGCAGCTTCGGCGGATTGTTCGCTCTGGGCACAAAATATCGCGATCCCGTTTTGGTCTCGAGCGCAGACGGCGTGGGCACGAAGCTGAGGATTGCGTTTGCCATGAATTTGCACCAGACCATCGGCGCCGACCTCGTGAATCACTGTGTGAACGACATTGCGGTGCAGGGTGCGACACCTCTTTTCTTCCTCGACTACTTCGCCAGCGGCAAGCTTGATCCTGAAGTAACAGAGAAAGTTGTTTCCGGCCTCGCCGATGCCTGCCGGCAAAACGGATGTGTGCTAATCGGCGGTGAGACCGCCGAGATGCCCGGCTTTTACGCCTATGGCGAATACGACATTGCGGGATTCATCGTCGGCGTTGTCGATCGTGATCGCATCATCACCGGAGAGCGCGTCGAAATTGGCGACGTCATCATGGGCCTGCCTTCGACCGGACTACACACCAACGGATATTCGCTCGCTCGCAAACTTTTCTTTGAAGTCGCGCGTTACACACCAGACACGTTCGTGAGCGAGATCAAGAACAAAGCTGGGGCCGAACTGATGCGTACGCACAAGAGCTACTGGCCCATCGTTCGCCGCCTGATTGAGGCCGAGGCGGTGAATGCGATGGCGCACATTACGGGTGGCGGCATCACTGAGAATCTGCCGCGCGTTCTGCCAAAAGGAACGGCTGCGAATATCCAACTCGGCTCATGGCCGGTGCTGCCCGTGTTCACTCATCTGCAAAAGCTAGGGAACGTCGATCAGGATGAAATGCTCCGAACTTTCAATATGGGAATGGGCATGATTCTGATAGTACCCGCGAAGAAGTTCAAGCGCGTGCAGACGATTCTCGACCGTGTCAATGAAAAGGGATACACGATTGGTCGCATCGTGAAGGGCGATCGCAAGGTAATCTACTCGTGAAATAGGAAAGGAGTTTCGAGTTTCACGTTTCGGCGAAAGCCAGTTGCTCACGGCATTGCCCTAATAGATCTGAATGCAAAAACTGCAAAAGCGAATTGAGGCTGTCTCCACACAGAATGTTGCAGACTGGCTTTGCCGAAACTTTAAACTCGAAAGCCGAAACGCCTTTCTGCCTTTCTCATGAATCGCCTCGGCATTCTCCTCTCCGGACGCGGCTCCAACTTTCTCGCCATTGCCGACAGCATCGCAGCCGGAAAGATTCCCAATACGGAAATCGCGGTTGTGATCTCCAACAAGCCATATGCGCCCGGTATCGAAGCTGCGGAAAAACGCGGGCTGAATGCGCACGTAATTCAAAGTAAAGGGCTATCGCGTGCGGAGCACGATGCCGCTATCGTCACCTGTCTGCGCGAACATCGCGTGGATCTCGTTTGCCTGGCTGGCTACATGCGGCTGATCTCGTCGACATTCCTCGAAGCGTTCCCTAATAGGGTTTTGAACATTCATCCGTCCCTTCTTCCCGCGTTTCCCGGACTCGACGCGCAGAGACAGGCGCTTGAATACGGAGTTCAGATCAGCGGGTGCACGGTTCATTTTGTGGATGAGAACCTCGATCATGGCGTAATCGTTCTTCAACGGTCAGTTTCGGTACTGCCCGATGACGACGAGCACAACCTCTCCACGCGCATTCTCGAACAAGAGCACATCGCCTACAGCGAGGCCATTCGCATGGTACTGAGTGGCGAATATGAGATTCGTGAACGTAGATACGTCAAGAACTAACTTGCCAATTGTCTATAGCCGGCGCAGCGAACAGCTTTCACCAACTCGACATCTCAATTCTTGCGTCAAGTTCACTCTGCAGAAGAGAGATGCACATTTTCGCCATTATCGCCGGCCTAGTTCTGATCGGAACCTCGTGCCACGACGTCTTCCACACACTGTTTCCCCCCCGGGCGAGGCGAGTGATCGATACCAAGGGCCGCATTCAGAAAGTGAAAGAGAGGTCAAGAGACTGCGTCGTGCCTCCCACGACTTACAGCAGCATTCGCCCATGCTACGCCGACACTCCGCTCGTCTGCGTACTTTCACGCCACTCCCGGCCGAACATCTGATCAAATTGCGCCTCAATGATCGCGTAACACTGGCACGCACTTTCTCGCAGCGCCACGGCATCCTTGATGGTGATGTATCCACGCCGGTAGCTGATTAGTCCGGCGTTCTGCAGAGTTTTCGCAGCAATCGTCACCGCCGGCCGATGTACGCCCAGCATTGCGGCCAGGAACTCCTGCGCCATCTGGAATTCGTTGCGCTGAATACGGTCATAGACGAGACTCGACCAGCGCGCCATGGCGCGTGCTCACCTCGTGCATGCGATTGCACGCTGCTGTTTGACCGGTCATCGAAAGAAATGCATGGACATACGAGGCGACCAGCTTATTCAGCGGTGAAGGCTTGTCCATAAGTTCGCGTTTGAAAACGTGCGAGCTCATCCGTAATGCGCTACCCGCGACCTGCACCAAAGTGCGCATCGGCGTGGTTTCCTGCTGCAGCCAGAATTGATTCCTATCACGCCTTCCGCGCCCATGAGTCCGATCTCCACGCTTGAGCCGTCGCGGAGTTCCTGCAGAGTGGAAGTAACCATGTCGATAGGAAAGTACATGTTTCGAATCGGTTCACCAGGCTCGATAAGGTTGGTTTTCTCGTCGAGTTGAATCGTCTCGAGAAACGGTTGCAGGCGTCGACGCTCCTCAGCCGGCAAGGCTGATGAACAGAAAGCCTTCCGGCCATTTTCGCCGCTTCATGCGCAGAGTCTAACACTGGTTCGTGAATGACTCTGACTTCGTAAACCTTAGGTGGAAGCGCGCAAACCTCACCACGGAGACTTGTTACACCCCCGTGTGCGATCAAGCGTTCCGCAACGCCACCATCGGTTCTACGCCTGCCGCTCGCCGCGCCGGGATCGCCGATGCCAATAGAGCTGCCATGCCGAGCACGACTATAGCCAATGCGAGCATGATTGGATCCCACGGCTTAACACCGTACAACTGAGCGGTCATCAATCTTCCGGCACCAATCGCCGCCGGGATGCCAATCGCCAGCCCGATGCCGATCTGCAGTAAGGCGCCGCGCAGCACCATGGTTGTGACCTGCGCGCGATCTGCGCCCAGCGCCATGCGAAGCCCAATCTCGCTGGTGCGCTGTTCCACCATGTAGGCCAACACTCCATAGAGTCCGACTGAAGCAAGAATCAGCCCGAGGACACCGAACAGCGAGGTCAGCGTCGCGATCATTTTCTCCTGCTGGAACTGACCATTCACGACTTGTTGATAGGGATCGACACCGTACAGAACCAAATTGGGATCGACGCTCGCCAGCGCCTTACGCACGCGGTCTTCCATGCCCGGCGGATCTCCCGGCGCCCAAAGCACGATGTTGTTCAAGAAATGTGATCCGAGTTCGCCACTCTCGTACGCTGGATCGTCCCACTTCCCAAACTGGGCCTCCGCCACCAGGTACATCGGCCGAACCGGTTCTTTCATGCCCCAGGTCATCCAGCGAATGTCCTTCACGACACCAACAATTTCGTACATTGCCGAATACTTGATCTTGCCCGGACCGAAATGCTGTCCGATCGGGTTCTGACCTTTGAAGAACTTCTTGGCAAACGATTCGTTGATCACGGCTACATTGCGTGTCGAAGCCGTGTCCTCGTCCGTAATTGGACGCCCCAGCACAATTTTGGCGCCGGCTGTATCGAAGAAGTCGGGCATGACTCGCGCAAATCCCGATCCCGTATCCTCCTTCGGCGGCGGTTCAGGACGACCCTCGATGCGCACGCCGTTATTCCAGCTATCGCCCGACATTGGCGCATAGAGTGCTTCCGTCACCATCCGCACGCCGGGAACAGCGCGCAGGCGATCATTGATTTGCCGATACAGAGGTTCCATCTGCTCGCCTTTGTAATTTCCCAAACCGGGATCGATCCACGCGATATACCGACCCCCGGTCTCAAATCCAAAATTCTGGTGCTCCAGGTTGCGCAGACTTTGGCCCAGCAGCGCTGCGGCGGAAAGCAGCACCACGGAGAGAGCTCCCTGAGCGATGACCAGCGACTTTTGCGCCCACGAGCCGCTGCCACCAACCGAACGCTGTGCCCCACGAAGAGCTTCAACTGGATCTGCATGCGAGGTCACCCATGCTGGAGCAATTCCAAAGATGATTCCCGTGAGAACGGAAAGGCCCAGCGTGAACAGCAGCACAGGCAGGGATGGAGTCGCGCTGATGGGCACGAAGTTGTCACGGCCGCCGTTAGCGAAAGCCAAATGCAGCATCAACTTCGTCCCTGCGTACGCTACGCCGATGCCCAGAGCCCCGCCGACCGCTGCGAGCATTACGCACTCGACTAACGACTTGCGGACAACTCGCGCTCGCGACGCGCCCAGCGCAACTCTTATCGAGGTTTGCGCGCGATCTTTCAATCCACGCGCCAGCATCAGGTTCGCCAAATTCCCACACGCCACCAGCAGGACGCATCCGGCAGCAATCAGAAGCAGCTTCAGTCCGTCCTTATACTGATCCCTTAGATCGGTTACTCCAGCGCCGCCGGGAACCAGATGCAACGTCTGCTGCTCCCACAGCGCCTTCTCGCCCGGTTCCATATCGGGAACGTGACTGCCCAGCCAGTTATGGAATTCCACCCTGAGTTCGGCTTCGAGCAATTTGGGATTCACGCCCGGACGCACTCTTCCGAGCAAGTCCAGGAAGTTCGCCTGCGGCGTTTTCAGCCGGGGCTTCTGCCCATCATCTCCGTCGAGCAATATCTCAGTCGTCAACGGCAGCCAGATGTCCGGCATTCCCCATCCAGCTAGCTTCGCTCCAAAGAATCCCGGCGGAGCCACACCAATCACGGTGAACGGATGCCCATTGATCTGGTAACCGGCGCCAACGACGGAAGGATCAGATCCGTACTTGTCGTGCCATATGCGGTAGCTCATCACTGCGACCGGCGCGGCGCTTTCTTTGTCGTCCTCGTCGGTGAACAGGCGGCCGATCCAGGGCTGCATCCCCAGGGTCCGGAAGAAATTGCCCGAGACAAACTGTCCATTGCGCGTGTCCACCGGCCCCCGCGCTCCGACTCGGCGGACCGCAAGTGGTGCGTTCCCAGCCTGCAGAGCTGCAAGATCGATGAACTCCGGCGTGTGTGCCCGGAAATGCTGGTACGCCTCGTACGAGAACAAGGCAAAGTCTCCGTCGTTACCTTGGGTATAGCCGCCCCAGTTGCAGCACCGATCCTTGTCGCCGATCTTCCACAACTCACTCGGGCTGGTTACAGGCAGCGACTTCAACATCACCTGGTGGACCAGCGTAAAGATGGCCGTCGTCGCCCCGATTCCCAGCGCCAGTGTGATCAGAGCCGTCGTGGTAAACCCAGGAGCCTTCCGCAACTGCCGTAGTGCGTCCCGCAAATCCGCCAGCATTCGTCCTCCTCGGATGGAGTTTTGACGTATCGCGCACGAGTCGGTTATGAAAAAATTTCAACTGAGCCGGATGCGGGTCGGCTTCAGGACAAGGAGTGTCATAGTTCCACCGGGCGCCTGGCACTAAAGCGGAACACTGCGCCCGGCCCGCTACTCGTACCGCAGGGCTACGAGGGGCTCGACTTTAAGAGCACGTCGGGCGGGTATATAGCAGGCAATAAGAGTGATGGCGACCAGCGCGAGCGCAACCGCCAGGAACGTCCACGGATCGGAAGCGCTAACGTGATAGAGAAGGCCGCGCATGACGCGGGTTAGCGCGAAAGCCGCGATCACACCGACGCCGACCCCAAAGGCGCCCAGGATCGCTCCCTCCTTCAGGATCATTCCGAGCACATTCTGCTGACTGGCGCCGAGAGCCATGCGAATGCCAATCTCATGCGTGCGCTGTGTTACCGAATAGGAAACGACGCCGAATATGCCGATGGCCGCCAATATTAGTGCCAGACCCGCAAAGGTCCCCACCACCATCAGGCTGAATTTCGCGGTCGAGATCACATGTGCGCCGACCTCTTCCAGCAGGTTTATGTCGGTGATAGGGAGAGCCTTGTCGAGCGCGAGAACCTGCTTCGGCAGCTCCGCAGCCAGTGAGTCCAGATTGCCGCTGGCCCGCACACTCACGATGCGTTCGCCATCATCGTTAAACTGCCAGTCCGGCCAGTAAAAGGCCGGCTTGGTTGACGATGCATCCGGTGTGTCTTTAACGTCGCCGATAACCCCAACGATCGTGACGTTTTTGGATCCCCAGATATCAAGGCGTTTCCCAACCGCGTCCTCTCCCGGGAAAAACTTCTGTGCGAACGCATTGTTAACGATCACCACCGGCGGAGCTTTCGGAGCGTCGGTGAGTTGAAAGAATCGGCCGGCCAGGAGCGGAATTCCCAGGGCGCGGAAGTAATCAGGCGAGGCGAAATGGTATCTCGCTTCCGGCGAACGATTCGGATCAAACGGAACGCCCGCCATCTGGAACGAACTGTTTTCGTCGTAGCCGGTCCACGGAATATCGGAGCCGATGCCAACCGACTGAACGCCAGGAAGAGCTTGTAGGCGGTCGGCAAGCTTTTCGTAGAAGCGGATGCGGTCGGCTTGCACGGGGTAGCGCTTGCCCGGAAGATCGATGTGAAAGGTGAGAGCGCCGGCAGGATTAAATCCGGCCTCCACGTGCTCAAGGTTCACAAACGTGCGCAGCAACAGTCCAGCGCCGGTAAGGAGTATCAGGGCGAGAGCTACTTCCGAGGTCACCAGAGCATAGCGAAGATGAGCGCGAGTTCCCCCGGAGCTCGAAGTGCGATCTCCGTCTTTAAGCGACGCATTGGGGTTGGTTCTCGCCAGTGCAAGAGCGGGGGCCAGGCCGAACAGTAATGCCGTTACCGCGGTGACGATCACGGCAAACAGCAATACCTGAGTGTCGATGTGGACCAGCTGCAATTTTGGAATTTTCTGTGGGCTGAGAGCTACGAGTCCGCGGACGCCGCCTTCGGCCAGGATCAACCCAAATGCACATCCGAGAAACGCGAGCAGAAAACTTTCCGTTAGCAGCTGGCGAATGATGCGCCAGGCGGCAGCGCCAAGCACGGAGCGAATCGCAATCTCGCGGTAGCGAGCGGTAGCTCGGGTGAGTGCGAGATTGGCTACGTTCACGCATGCGATGAACAGAAGGAACGCGACTGTTCCCATGAGAATGATCAGCATCAGTCGCGCGCGGCCGACGATCTCTTCTTTTAGCGGAACGATAAGCGTATGAGCGTCGTAGTTGGGGAGCTCGCGGCGAAGCTGCTCGGCGGCCGCGTTCATCGCGGCGCTCGCCGTAGCAACCGAAATTCCCGATCTGAGACGCGCCACCATATTCAAGTAATGACAGCCGCGATCACATCCTTCTCCCGTGTGCGACTGAAGCGCAAGCGGCCACCAGAGATCCACGGTGTCGCCGTGCGCTGGAGTGTGAAAATCTCCGCCCACGTGCAGCACGCCCGGAGGCATGACGCCGATGACGGTAAACGGTTGTCCGGAAAGCTGCAGGCTTTTTCCGACGATATTCGGATCGGCCTGGAAGTGCGTTCGCCAGAAGCGGTCGCTCAAGATGACCACGTGGTTGTTGTTCTTGTATTCCTCTTTTTCCTCGAAGTCGCGCCCCAGCATTAGGTGATACCCGAGCACGCGGAAATATTCATGCGTGACCGCCATTCCCGAAAGGTGCTCAGGCCGATCGCTCAGGTTAGATCAAGGTCGCGCTCGGCGTACAAGGCGGAGCTGGAAAAAACCGACGCTCGCTGACGGAAGTCGTAGAAATCGGCAACCGCGATGGGAAAGTGGGGCTGCGTTGGTAAGACCGTGAACACACGCACGAGCTGGCCAGGCTGGGGTTACGGCAACGGACGAAGAAGTACTGCATCGACGAGGCTGAAGATTCCCGTGGTCGCCCCAATTCCCAAAGCAAGCGTGAGCACAGCAATCGCCGTAGGGCCAGGAGTGCGGAGCAGCATCCGAATCGCATAACGGACATCCTGCATAAAGGCCTCCATCAGAAATTCCTCCTGCATTGCGCGTGCTGAGATTCCCTGGAGACAGCAAATGTTCCCGAACGGGAGCGGCCAGTCCTATTAAGACGTGTGATCGCGCTGGAGGTTTGGAAAATGTTCAACGATCTTGTGCCAGTGGGGGAAGCTGCCAGTGGACTTGGAGACGTTGGTATTCGGGTCGCGGGAGCTGCACCAGCACTATAGGCTCGTCACCGCTGACCCAGTGCACCAAGTTTTCAATGTCGTGCGGAGACATGGCCGTGCACCCGGCGGTGCCGTTCCCTGGTCGGCTCCATTGGTGGAGGAAGATGCAGGAACCGTCTCCGTGTACCGGGTGGTCGGTGTTGTAATTCACAACCACTCCCCACCGATACTCCGGAATCGAGCTCATCTTCTCAGAGCTCTTCCAATCCACCTGATCGACCTTCTCGCGGTGGATGATCCTTCCGTAATAGCGCGACGTGGGATCGTCGACGCACTCGATCGTAGGTGTGAGCGGCGTGTACATGCGCGATCCGCGCAGTTCGCCGG
>Ga0075436_100003629_pt1 | contig 10587 bp, 7 predicted proteins | sample RhiMethybrSRZTD5_FD_75303 | JGI IMG/M metagenome (GOLD analysis project Ga0075436, IMG submission 75303) | Populus rhizosphere microbial communities from Tennessee, USA - Rhizosphere MetaG P. TD hybrid SRZTD5 | ecosystem: Host-associated > Plants > Roots > Rhizosphere > Soil | place: USA... | reverse complement strand
TGCGCTAGCGCGAAAGCGAAATTGGCGCCGACTCCGAAGATGAACACAAAGAGAAGGCCCTGCCAAGCGAACGGTATGCCGGCCGCGTTGGTGAAGAGCCAGAACAGCGGCAGGAAGAGCGTCGACAAGCCGAACGAGATCAAGGGCCACCGCTTGAAGGTCAGAAGCACGCGGATGAACGTCGGGCGGCTGGCTGCACCAAATCGACCGACTGCATAAACCAAAGAGGTGTTGCTGCCCGCGAGCTCAAGCCTGAAGCCTGCCGTTGTGGCTTCGCCCCGCATGCCATATCTGCCGACAAATGCGAACATCGGCCTTCGGGCCGGCTGAAGCAACCTCGCCGCGCACTCTTCGGGCGAGAGCATCGTCTGCAACGTAAGCGCACGCGATAGAGGGGGCGGCAACGGATGGTTCTCGATCGCCTCGTCCCGGGGCGCGGTATCCAAGGTGATCTGGCCCCGGCGCAGGCGGTCGAATTGATAGCTGAGCACCGCCGCAAATCCCAAGAACCAGAGTTCGTGTCCAGTAAAGAGCCTCGCGCTGTGCATCAAGGCCTGGTTGTACTGATGCAGACCGATCGGTACCAAGAGGCCGTGTTCGTTGAAGAAGTAGCTGGTTCCTTGCTGCTCAGGCTGTCCCGGCAGCACCCTGAACATCAGAAAGAAGTCGACAAAGACATAGACCAGAACGACGATGCCGATGACGATCATCGGGCGCGGCAGGCTTGACAACAAGGACCACAGGGGTAGGCGGCCCAGACTGAGGACAATCACCGCAGGACCGAAGATCAGGAACACAACAGGGAATAGCGCCAGCGCAAAGTTCATAAGCGTCGAGCCCCACTCCTCGGGGCCGTAGGTCGCCAGATGAATGCCGGTGGCCACGAGCGCGGCAAGGGTAGAGATCGCCGTGAAAGCCACCGTGACCACCGCTGGGAACCGTCTGGCATCGAAGCCCAGACCCGTTTTCACACTCACTCCGGTCTGCCTAGCGCCCGACCAGTAGTTCTTTCGGCATCTGAGCGCTAAGGGCTGCGTCGAGGCGCCGCGTCAGGTCCTGATGCATCGCCGGCGTCACATGGCTGTAGGTATCCAAAGTCAGAGTGATCGTGCTGTGGCCGAGCAGCTCCTGCACCAGCTTCGGATGCGCTCCGCCTTGCAAGAGGATCGTCGCAACCGTGTGCCTCAGGTCGTGGACCCGGATCCTTGGGAGCCCGGCTTTGGCGAGGAGGCGATTCAGGTTGTCGTTGACCACGCCGGCCTCCATCCCGTCGCCGACCGTGCTCGTGAACACAAGGCCGCTCTCCCGCCACCGATCACGCGCCGCGGCGCGCAGGAGCTTGGTGTATTCGCGATGCTGCTCTAGGGCCTCAACCGCCAGAGCGGTGAGGTGCACTGTGCGCCTGCTCCTGGCCGTCTTCGGCTCGACCATGACTAGGCCGCGACCCGTGTGTCGCTGCTGAGCCCGGCGAATCACCAGGCGCCGGCCCGGCGAATCGATGTCATCCCACTTGAGGCCAAGCGCCTCGCCCACTCGCATGCCTGTTGTGCCCAGGAGCACGAACATGCCGTACATGCGACCGCCCCTGGCGGCTTCGAACAGTCGCAGCAGCTCATCAAGGGTCAGCGTCGACATCTCGGCGCGCTTCGGCCGTGGCCGCTCCACAGCCGACGACGGGTTCCTGGCCAGCATCCCCCACTTCACCGCTTGCTCCAGGGCTCGGTGAAGCGTGGCGTGGATCTGCAGCACGGAACGGGCCGATAGGCCCTCTGCCGACAACTTCGCGTAAGCCCCCTGGATCATGAGGGGAGTGATCGCCGACAGCTGCGCCCGACCTATAAACCTCTTAAGGCGCCGCGCATTGAGCTCGTACGACACATAGGTGCTCTCTCGCACGCTCGATCGAATGGCGTCCAGCCAACGATCGACGAATTGGTCAAACCTGATGTGCGACTCGGCGGAGGGCAGCAGCCCGTCGTCGGCGCCGCGCCGAAGGGCCTGGAGCTTGGCCTGGACGTCCGACTTCTTCGAGGCGTACAGCGTTCGGCGCTCGCCGGTTGGCAGGCGGAGCTGCGCTGCCCAGAGGCCGTCAGCCCGCTTGTAGACAGTCCCCTCGCCACTCCCGCGACGCTTTTGGGCGCCCATCGCGGTGCTTATCATGGCACCGTGGCAGTAGTTTTGGCAGTAGTAGCCATGTTTTGCCGCCCTCGACGTGCCGCCGGCAAGTCTTCACGGAGCACGTTCGTATTCAGAATCGGTGGTGCCGGCGCAGGGATTCGAACCCTGGACCATCGGTTTAAAAGACCGCTGCTCTAACCAAGCTGAGCTACGCCGGCTGACGCGAATTGTCCCTAAAACGGCACCTAGGGCTGAATCAGCACAAGTTCACGCCGGTGACCGTCGTGTTCACCGCAGGCACACCCTTGCCATCCGGCGCAGTTCCGTTCAGATCCATCCAGTAGGTCAGGTCAAAAACGCACACACCGTCTGAGTTGGCAGGTCTCTTCGGATGGTCCGTGTAGGTCTGCCAAGCTCGATGAATCGGGACGACCCACAGTCCCGGGTACATCGTCGACCCGCCGCCCCCGAGGAAGCTCCCCTGGACCCAGCCGGTTTCGTCCCCGCATCCACCGGTGACCTTCCATGCAAGAACCACAGAGTCCGACGCAGCTCTGGCCGTAAAGCTCGTGATCACTTCGGCGGGACACGAGGGCGCCACCGGCTGGATCGGCACCGCGGTCGGAGGCGGTGGGATACGCGCGGGCGACGGATCGACCGGCGAGGCGACCTCAGACGGCGACGGCGAGGCAGGATCAAGAGGCGTCGGGCTGGCAGCCAGTATGTCGGAGGGACTTGCGGTTCCTTCGGCCTGCCCAACCACTGCTGACGTGCGCAGTGTTCGCACGTAGAGACCACCGAGCATCACACCGGCGAGCAGCATCACGCCGGCGAGAGCGGCAATTCCGATCAGGAGCTGCTTCATTCAGGCCCACCTATTCTGGCCCGGCTCGTGAGGCAGCGCCAATTGGCTGAAGCAGCTGGGATGACTGGAGGGGTTTGGGGAGGCGGGAGGCCGAGCGGGGCGACCTCCTCTCTCCATCATGTTGAACGCAGTGAGGGCACCGAATCGACCAGTGGTCGTTGAAACCCACTCTTCTGAGGTCGTGCACACAACCATCTGAGCCGAGGCTGTAGCCTTCGCGGTCGCGTGACCAAACGCCTCGCGACCCTGATCGCCCTGCTGGCCATCGCGTCCTCCTGCACGATCGGCGGCTCGTCTGCGCCGACCGAAGTCCTCGCGGCCGATCAAACCTTCAGCTTCCCCATCGCGCAGGACGTCTCCGACTTCGATCCCGCGCAGATCACCTCGCCGGCCGACGTCGACATCCTCCGCAATGTCTTCTCAGGCCTTTACAGGTTCGACGATCAGCTCCACGAAGTCCCGGACCTCGCCACCGCCTTTCCGGACATCTCGAGCGACGGCCTCACGTACACCTTTCGTCTCCGGCAGAACGCGCATTTCTCAAACGGCGATCTGATCACCGCCGACGACGTCATCTACAGCTGGAATCGCGCCGCTCTGAAGCAGGGCGAGTTCGCCACGCTCTTCTCGCCCATCAAGGGTTACGACGCCGTCGCCCAGGGTCGCGCCAGGCAGCTCAGCGGCCTGACGAAGGTCGACCAGTACACCGTCTCGACCGTGCTCGTCAAACCCGCGGGCTACTGGCTGACGGAGGTCGCGCTCTGGCCGTTCTGGCTCGTCGATCAAAATGTCGTGAAGTCCGCGGGCGAGGACCTGTGGTACACGAAGCCCGAGACCCTGGTCGGCAGCGGTCCTTTCCGGCTCACGGCTCGCCAGGTCGGCGCCTCACTTGACTTCGAGCCTGTCGCCGGCTGGTACGCAGGCTCTACCGGCGCGCTCAAGCACGTGCACGTCGAGGTGCTCACCGATGCGGCGGTTCAGCTCCAGAAGTACGAGTCGGGAATTTTCAGCCTCATCGGTTACGGGCGCCAGTCGCTGACGCCTGACACCGCGGTGAAATATCTGACCGATGCCAAGTTGAAGGACCAGCTGCATGTGGTGCCGGCGGCGGTGACGTACTGGGTCGGCTTCAACCTTCGCACCGGGCCATTCGCCGGTGACGCCGGCAAGGCGGGCCGGCACGCCTTCTCCACCGCGATCGACCGCAAAGCCCTGGTGCAGGCGGTGTGCTCAGGTGGCACGACCTGCATCGAGGCCACGGGCGGCGTCATCAGCAAGGGCCTCGCGGGATACCTCGGCGACGGTGCCGATCCCAATGCGAAGTTCGACGCGGCAGCGGCGAAGACCGAGTACCAGGCCTGGGATCCGAACGGCACGAAGGTCAAGAACCTCGCCTACACTTTCGACACCGGCGCCTTCAACGAGGCGGTGTGCGCGAACCTCGTGGCGCAGTGGAAGCAGAACCTCGGCGTGACTGTGAAGTGCGTCGACATCGACAGGCAGACCTTCTTCGACCAGCGCGACGGCCGGTGCGCGTACTCAAGCTTCCGCGAGAGCTGGAGCGCCGACTACAACAGCCCGCAGGACTGGTTCGACTACCTCTTCGTGAGCGGCGCCACCTCGAACGGCGCCTGCTACTCGAGCAAAACCTTCGATGGCCTCGCGACCGGCGCCGACGCTCAGCCGGCCGGACTGGCGACCGCCGGGTACCAGGACGCCGGCAAGGCGCTGATCAGCGACGTGGCGTATGCAGCCCTGGTGTACGGCGTGCAGCAGTACCTCGTTCACCCTTACGTCCGAGGCGCGGGCGGGACCGCGCTCTACGACTTCTACTGGACCTCAGTGAGGATCGACCAGCACTAACCCCTGGTCAGACGTCCTGCGAGTAGTGGCACGCGGCCTCGTGCCCGCGTGCCTTCTCCTCCAGTACCGGCTCGTTGTCCGAACACGGCGAGGGAAGGTGCGCGATCGGGCAGCGGGTGTGGAACCTGCAGCCAGACGGCGGGTGGATCGGCGATGGGATCTCGCCTGATAGCTCCACGAGGCGGCGGCCGCGCTGGATCTTCGGGTCGGGCACCGGGATCGCGGACAGCAGCGCCTTCGTGTACGGGTGCTTGGGGTCGCCGTAGATGTCTGCGCTGTCGGCGATCTCGACGACCTTGCCGAGATACATGACCATCACCCGGTCGCTGATGTGCCGCACCACCGACAGGTCGTGCGCGATGAAGAGGTAGGTCAGCTTGAAACGCTGCTGCAGGTCTTCGAGCAGGTTCACTATCTGCGCCTGAATCGAAACGTCCAGGGCCGAGATCGCCTCGTCGCACACCACCAGCTTCGGATTCAGTGCGAGGGCACGCGCGATGCCGATGCGCTGTCGCTGGCCGCCCGAGAACTCGTGTGGATAGCGGTTGTTGAAGTTGGGGTTGAGGCCAACGATGCGAAGCAGCTCCTGCACGCGCTCGTTGCGCTTGCGCCCACGCATCACGCCGAAGTTGTCGAGGGGCTCCGCGATGATGTCGCCGACGGTCATGCGTGGGTCGAGCGACGCGAACGGGTCCTGAAAGATCATCTGCAGCTGTCGCCGCTGCTGCCGCAGCTTCTCGCCCCGCAGGCGCGTGAGCTCGACGTCGCCAAGCCAGACCTTGCCCGAGGTGACCGGCACCAGCTGCGTGATGAGCCGCGCCAGCGTGGACTTCCCGCAGCCCGATTCGCCGACCAGGCCCAGCGTCTCGCCTTCGCGGATGTCGAACGTGACACCGTCGACTGCCTTCACGCTCTGGCCGAGGCCGGCCGGGAAATGCTTGACGACCGACTCCACCCGGACGAGGCTCTTTGCCGCACCCGGCGCCGGCATCGGCTCGGCCCGAGCGGGCTGCGCGGTCAAGCCAGGTCGCCCTTGTGGTAGCCCGAGCCCGCGCCCGGCCTGATGTCGACCAGCTCGTCCGCATTCATCTCTTTGCGCGCCCGGTCCATGGTCACCCAGCAGGCCGCGAGATCGTCAGGCGCCACCATGGTCAACTCTGGCTCGTCGGTGTAGCACTTTTCAACCCGGAACGGGCAGCGCGGATGGAAGCGGCAGCCCTTCGGAGGACGGAGCAGGTCGGGCGCGATGCCCTCGATGGAGCGGAGACGGTCGTGCCTGAGCGCGTCCACGCGCGGCACGCTGCGCAGCAGCGACCACGTGTATGGGTGCTGCGGGTTCTCGAATATCGTGTCGACCGGCCCCTGCTCGACGATCCGACCCGCGTACATGACGATGACGCGCGAGCAGAGCCCGGCGACGACGCCCATGTTGTGGGTGATCATGATGATCGCCGTCCCGAGCTCTCGGTTCAGGTCGCCGAGCAGCTCCAGGATCTGGGCCTGCACGGTCACATCGAGGGCCGTGGTGGGTTCGTCCGCGATCAGGATCTGGGGCGCGTTGGCGAGTCCCATCGCGATCATCGCGCGCTGCCTCATGCCACCGCTGAGCTGGTGCGGGAAATCGTTGACGCGGCTTTCGGCCGCGGGGATTCGGACGCGCTTGAGGAGGTCCACGGTGCGCTTCTTCGCTTCCGACCGGGGCTTGCCATGCGCCACCATCGCCTCATCGATCTGGAAGCCGACCTTGAGCACCGGGTTCAGCGAGCTCTGGGGGTCCTGGAAGATCATGGCGATGTCTCGGCCGCGGACCTCGCGGACGTCCTCGTCGCTCATCTTCAGCAGGTCCTCGTTCTTGAAGAGGATCTCGCCCCCCACGACGCGGCCCGGGTCTGGCACAAGGCGGAGCAGTGACAGCGCCGTTATCGATTTGCCGCTTCCCGATTCGCCGACGATGCCGAGCGTCTCACCCGGATAGAGGTCGAAGCTGACATCGTCGACCGCGCGCACAGTCCCCACGTGAGTTGGGAAGTGCGTCTTCAGGTGCTTGACCTGAAGAATCGGCGAAGCCACTATCGGCGGGAGCGCGGATCCAGCGCGTCGCGCAGTCCGTCGCCCAGGAAGTTGAATGCGATCAGGGTCAGCGAGAGCGCGATCGACGGCGCGATCACGATGTGCGGGGCGAACTCGATCGCACGCACGCCGTCGGCTGCCATCGACCCCCACGACGGAGTCGGGGGCTGGACGCCAACGCCGAGGAAGCTGAGAAAGGCTTCGAATAGGATCGCGCCGGGAACCCCGAGCGTCGCCTGCACGATGATCGGGCCGAGCGCGTTCGGGAGGATGTGGCCGAACAGCATCTTGAACGGCTTTGCGCCGGCCGCCCTGCCCGCCTCGATGAACTCGCGCTCGCGCAGGCTCAACGCCTGCCCGCGAACGAGCCTCGCCATGTCCATCCACCGCGTGACGACGATCGCGATGATGATGTTGGTCAGGCTCGGGCCGAGCAGAAAGACCATGATCATCGCGACCAGCACGTCCGGGATCCCGTAGAAGATGTTGATGACCAGCGAGACGACGTTGTCGAACCAGCCGCGGTAGTACCCGGCGGCAAGTCCGATAGGAACGCCGACGAGCAGCACGAAGACCTGGGTGCCGAGGCCGACGACCAGCGACACCTGGGTGCCCACCATCAGGCGGCTCAGGATGTCGCGGCCCAGCGAGTCCACTCCGAGCCAGTGAGCTGAGGTGATCCCCTGATAGGTGGGCGCGATGCCGATCGCCGACATGCGGTATGGCGTCCAGACGAGCGCGATGAGCGCGACCGCAACCAGCAGGACCAGGTAGATCGTCGACACCAGGGCCAGGCGGTTCCTGCGGAGCCGGCGCCACGCGTCCGACCACAGGCTAGCCTGCTCCGGCATCTCGATCTCGACGGCGCGGCTCGCTACAACTGTCGCCATCAGTAGCGAATCCTCGGGTCGAGAACGACGTAGCCGAGATCGACCAGCAGGTTGGCCAGGCCGACCATGCCGGCGTACATCGTGAACACGCCGATGACGATCGCGTAGTCGCGGTTGAGAATGCTCTGTGCGAATTCCTTGCCAAGGCCGGGAATGCCGAAGACGTTCTCGATCACCACGCTGCCGGTGATGATCCCGATCGTCAGTGGCCCGAGGATCGTCGTCACCGGGATCAACGCGTTGCGCAATGCGTGGCGCACCAGGATGGTGATCTCACTTAGACCTTTCGCCCGCGCTGTGCGGACGTAGTCCTGCCGGATCACCTCGAGCATGCTTGCCCGCGTGAGCCGCGCGACGTAGCTGGCATAGGGGAAGCCGAGCGCAAAGGCGGGCAGCCAGATCTGGCCGATGTCCCCCTTCCACGCGCCCAGCTGGTAGTAAAAGGTGCCCTGGGTCGCGTTCCCGAGCCAGACGCCGAACACCAGGATCAGGAACGCTGCGATCACAAAGTTCGGCATGCTGTACCCCACGACGGAGGTGGTCGTCAGCAGATAGTCGAGCCACGTGTTCTGCCTGACGGCGGCGAAAACGCCGAGCACGATGCCAAGGCCGATGGTGAACACGAGGGCAAGGCCCCCCACCTCGGCGCTGACGGCGAGCTCCCGCTCGACAAGGGGCCGGATCTGGAGCCCGCGATTGACCAGGGACTCGCCCAGGTCGCCACGGGTGACGATTCCGACGAGGTAGTTCTCGTACTGGACGTAAAGCGGCTGGTCCAGGCCATAGTGGTGCAGGAGGGCCAGATAGGCCGCGCCCTTCACCTTCTCGTTGAGAAGGGCATCACCAGGCAGACGGTGGATGCCGAGGAAGACCACCGACGAAACGACGAGCACGGTGAAAGCGATGAGGACGATCCTCTGCCCGATGTATATCGCCATGCCCTTGGTGAACATCTGCTCGCTAACTCACCTCAGAAAGATTCTCAGTCAATACGAGAAAGGGCGCTCGTTATGAGCGAGCGCCCCTTCCCTGTGTGTCAGATCAGTGCGAGTTGATCTGGATCTGGTCCCAGTAGTAGTCGAAGAAGTTGTTGGTGCCTGCGCCCTGGACGTAGCTGTGGAAGAGGAACGCGCCCTGCGAGTAGTAGAGCGGGATGTAGGTCGCGTCGTCCGAGAGCATCTTCATCATCTTCTGGTAGGTCGGAGTCGCCTGGTCCAGAGGCTGCGCGTTGGCCTGCTGGGCAAGCTGGTCCCAGGCCGGCGTGTCGTAGCCGCTGCCGCAGTTGGAGTCTGGACAGCCGGGCGCCTTGCCCCAGAGGCCGTCCGTCCAGTCCTGCGGGTGGTTGTAGTCCGCCTGCCAGCCGTTGCGGGCGAGGGCGTACTTGCCAGACAGGTAACCCTTGATGAACGCCGAGTGGTCGACTGGCTGCAGGTCCACGTGGACCCCCAGGTTGGTCTGCCACTGGTCCTGGAGGAACTGCGCGACCTGAGCGTTTAGCGGGTTGTTCGGGTCGTAGACGTAGCTCAGGCCCTTGACGGCGTCCGCGCCGCCACCCGCCTGCAGATCCTGCTTGGCCTGCGCCGCGTCGAACTTGGCCAGCGGGTCGCTGTTGTCACCTGCGTAGCCGACGAGGCCCTTGGTGATCAGACCGCCCGTGGCCGGGGCGCAGATGATGTCGTGGCACACGACGGTCGCCAGCTTCTGCTTGTCGACCGCGAGCGCAAACGCGAGACGAAGGTTCTTGGCCTTTGCACCGGACGGGTTGGAGCAGTCCGGCAGTCCGTTGGTTAGCGGGCAGTTGAACGCACTCGCCGCCGACCGCTTTGCGTCGTGAACGAGGTTGAACTGGACCCACGTGGTGCGCACCTTCGGGTGAAGGAGCAGCTGGCCCTTCTCGTTCGGGATGCCCTGGATGCGAAGGATGTCGTCAACCGGGGCGTTGCTGTAGCCGCCGTAGCCGTACAGGTCGTAGCTGCCCTGCTCCCACGCGACGATCGCGGAGTGAGCGTCGGACAGGATGTCGATGTGGACCTTCTTGACGGTGGGCTTCGGCGATCCCCACCAGTTGTCCACGGCCGTGAACTCGATCGACTGCTTCGGTGTGTAGGCAGTCATCTTGTAGGCGCCAGTGCCGACGGCGGTCGACGGCTGCGTCCACCACGTCGAGGACGCGGTGTTGCCGTTGGCGTCCTGCTTGATCGCGTTCGAGTCAACGATCATTCCGGTGGTCGCCTCGAGCGAAATCGCCGAGAGGAACCAGCCGGCAGGGCTGCTCAGCTTGGCCACGACCGTGTAGCCGGTCGGGCCGTCGGGAGCCGTCAGTCCCTTCATGGAGACTGAGGGATCCGCGGACTCGAGCTTCTGCTCGAGCGCGGCGCCTGTCGGAGCCCCGCTGGCCGCGGACGCCGTTGCGACGTCGTTGTAGCCATCGATGGCGGACAGGAGGAACGCGTAGGCGCCCTGCTCCCAGGCAGCGCGGTTCCACGAGTACAGGACGTCCTTGGCGGTGAGCTTGTCACCGTTCGAGAACGTGACGTCCTTGCGCAGCGTGAAGGTGTAGGTCAGGCCGTCCGACGAAACATTGGGCATCGCCGACGCGATGTCGGGAACGATGTTCAAGTTGTTGTCGAACTTCAGCAGACCGTCGTAGAAGTTCTGGGCGATCTCGGAGTCAGACTCCGCGTCCAGCTGCGCCGAGTCGAGGGTGCCGAAGTCACCGAGGATCGGGAACTTCAGCGTCTGGTCTGCGGCCAGACCACCGCCGCCGCTCGAGCTGCTGCC
>Ga0075436_100003627_pt1 | contig 10589 bp, 16 predicted proteins | sample RhiMethybrSRZTD5_FD_75303 | JGI IMG/M metagenome (GOLD analysis project Ga0075436, IMG submission 75303) | Populus rhizosphere microbial communities from Tennessee, USA - Rhizosphere MetaG P. TD hybrid SRZTD5 | ecosystem: Host-associated > Plants > Roots > Rhizosphere > Soil | place: USA... | reverse complement strand
CATCGAATGCCGCGCGCCGGCCTCAGGTCGGCGCGCGCCGCGCGCGAAACCCACCGTCTACTGATTGCCGTCGGCAACACGTGCACGCGCGGGGAGGCTGCGTATGAAAACCTGGTTGACCGTCGCCGAGGGAGCCGATTACGCCGGTGTCAGCCGCGACACGATCTACACCGCCTGCGAGCGTCGCGAGCTCCGCCATGCGCGCGTCGCGGGACGACGCGCGATTCGTCTGAAGTGCGAATGGATAGACGCGTGGTTGGAGCAGCACACCTGCGGTGCGCCGCCGGCCGCGCGCGCGGGTGTCGACGCCCCACCCACATCGGGCACGACAGTCGAACGCCAGACCGCGACGACCGGCATCGCCGGACCGGTACGCGCGCTCGCCTCGCGAGGTCGATCGTGAACGCCGCGCTGCCGGGCGGCGGCACCACCGCTGATACAACGATCGGCATCGCCCACGGGCGGCACACCGAGGCCGCACCCGTGCCCGTCCTGCTGACCGTCGACGAGGCCGCGGATCTGCTGCGCACCACGCGCCGCGCCGTCCAAGGGCTCTCGATCACGATGGCAATCTCGAAGATCGTCCTCTCGTTCGCGCGTATCCTGATCGCGCGGATCGAAGTCGAACATGGACATGTTCAGCCCTTTCGCGACGCTCAGCGAGTGTCGATGGATATGCCGCGACAGTCGTGCCCGGATGGCTCGAACCGGCGGGAATCGTTATCGCGAGTGTCGAGATTCACACCTGTGAGCTCTCATTCGAAATGCGACGTCCTGAGGTGCTACTCTTTCGGTATGGATGCGAGGCAGTTGCTGGCAGAGGCGCTCCGACTTTCGGACGAGGAGCGCGCCGCACTCGCCGGCGAGTTAATCCAGAGCCTCGATCGCGAGATCGACGAAGGCGCCGAGGCCGCATGGTCTGCCGAGATTCGGGCACGACTCGATCGAGTCGACGCGGGCAGTGCCAGGACGGTTTCCTGGGCTGAGGCACGTCGGCGCATCCACGCAGCGGCCGGACGTGGCCCGCGATCTTGAGATCCTGCAGGAAGCTGTCGACGAGGCTGAGGCCGCGGCGCGGTGGTATGCGGAGCGCAGCGCCACTGCGGCCGCCGAATTCAGCAACGAGTTGGACGCCGCGGAATCGGCGATCACTCGCTTTCCGGAAGCGTGGCCTCCCTACGACCACAACACCCGTCGGTACCTGCTTCGCCGGTTTCCGTTCAACGTCGTCTATCGTGTGGAACCCAATCGCATCCTGATCGTCGCGATCGCGCACGCGCATCGGCGTCCTGGTTATTGGATGTCGCGGCTGTAGGGATTCAGAGGCGTTGTTGCTGGCAAGAACGATAGCCGGGTGACAAATGGGTGACAACGCGTAGCAATTCCGGGTGGTTTCCAGTTGTCTGGCGTTTGCCGGAACACCAATGAAAACGCGGGGCAGCGGCGTACCGCTGCCCCTGGTTGTTTCCTTTCTGCGTCCTTCTAAGCCGGGGGTCGCAGGTTCGAGTCCTGCCGGGCGCGAATCCGCTCGCTCTGCGAGCGGGCCGCGACGCGCCGTCCTCGGGAAGCATCCCGCCTCGCGCCACATTCCTCGCGGGACCTCGCGTTGCTCAGCGCCATCCAAGTTCCGGAGCGACGTACTTGAGGATGCTCTCGATGACGTGCGCATTGTAGCCGACGCCCAGCGTGTTCGGCACCGTAACGAGCAGCGTATCGGCCGCAGCGATCGCCTCATCCGCCGCGAGCTCTCTGACGAGCAACTCGGGCTCGGCGGCGTACGATCGGCCGAAGATGGCACGCGTGTTGGCATCGATGTAGCCGATCTGATCGCGATCGCGACCATCACGACCGAAATACGCACGATCGCGGTCGTCGACGAGCGGGAAGATGCTTCGGCTCACCGACACGCGCGGCGTGCGCGAGTGTCCGGCTTCCCTCCACGCCTCGCGATACGCCTCGATCTGCCTCCGTTGCTGGACGTGCAGCGGCTCGCCGCTCTCGTCGTATTTCAGCGTCGAGCTCTGCAGGTTCATGCCCAGTGTCGCCGCCCACCGCGCCGTCGCATCCGAGCCGGAGCCCCACCAGATGCGATCGCGCAACCCCGCTGAATATGGCTCGACGCGCAGGAGCCCGGGCGGATTGGGGAACATCGGACGGGGGTTGGGCTTCGCGAACCCTTCTCCTTCGAGGACGTCGAGAAACTTCTCGGCATGACGCCGCGCCATGTCCGCATCGCTGCCGTCCTCGGCCGGCGCATAGCCGAAGTACCGCCAGCCGTCGATCACCTGCTCCGGCGAGCCGCGGCTGATCCCGAGCTGCAGCCGGCCGCCGGCGATGAGATCCGCCGCGCCGGCGTCCTCCGCGATGTAGAGCGGATTCTCGTAGCGCATGTCGATCACCGCGGTCCCGGGCTCGATCGACCGTGTCCGCGCGCCGATGGCCGCCAGCAGCGGGAATGGCGAGCTCAATTGGCGCGCGAAATGGTGTACTCGGAAGTACGCGCCGTCGGCGCCCAGCTCCTCGGCCGCGACGGCGAGCTCGATCGACTGCAGCAGCGAGTCGGCCGCGGAGCGGACCTGCGAACCGTGGGCATCACTCCAGTGGCCGAACGACAAGAACCCGATTTTCTTCACGCCCAGATCTCCTCGGAAGAAACGTATATCAAGCCGGGTGTTCGACCCTCCGCTTGATCGCGCCGAGCGCGCGTTCGAGCGAGTCTCGCGTCTTGCCAACGACTACCTTTCGCAGCACGGCACCTTTGACGCCGGTCAGACCTTCCTGCTGCGATCCCTTCAGCGTCAGCAGGTAGAAGCCCGAGCGGCCGTCGGTGACGCACGCCGAGACGTCGAGCGCGGTGTGGAAATAATGCGTCGCGTACAACTGCTTGATCGCGACGGTCGCAAAGTTCCGTCCCTGCGTCCGGCCGCGATAGATGACGGCGTGGTTCAGACGAATCGTCGGCTTCAGGCCGAAGTCGACCTTCTCCCAGTAGAAGTAGCTGTCGGCGTCGGGCAGCGGCGCGTTCGGATAATCGAGAAGATATCGGCGCAGTTGAGGGACGACATCCGGCAGCACCGACGCGCGGCGCAACATCGTCTCGAACTCGTCGGCGATGCGCGCCGGATGCTTCTTGTCCCGATACTCGCCGAGCGCCTCGTTGCCGCCCCGCCGATACGCCTCCAATAACCCCAGGAGCATCGGTCTCGCCAGGCGATTGGCCTGCGCGTCGACATCGGAGCGCGACCAGTCGATCCGATCGCGAAACGCCTCGATGGCCGCGACCGGCAACTGCACATCGCACGAACCGCCCCGGCACTCCTTCAACGCCTTCACATCGTCTGCATCCAGCGCGACGCGAGCAAGGTCAGCGGCCGCTGCCGTGTCGTGCAGCTCGCCGGCGCCGAGATAGCCTGGCGCCGTGGACAGGCCGGCAACGTCGCGAACGGTTTTGATGTAGACGTCGAGCGGTGCGTCGACATGCACCGCGCCGAAGACATACACCTCTGACGGCGTCCCCCACGAGAGCACCTTCGCGACCGGACGACCGGCGTCGACGGCGGCGACCTCGTCCGGCGTCAACCCAAGCGCCGCGAACAGGTCGGCCGGCGGCTCCGCCGAAATCAGCGCAATGATCATCAACGCTACCCACCGCTGCATGACTGCCGCCTACCGCGTGTGGCGCGTCAACGCGCGGGGAAACGCGTCGAGGTCCGGTGTCGCGTCGCCGTCAGCAGGCGCCTCGAGCAGTTCTTCGGCCGTCTTGTTGTAGACCGCCAGTTTCAGGTCGTCTACGGGCGTGATCTTTCGTATGCACATCATCGTTCACTCCTATTCATGTCGAACATCCCCCCCGGCTCTCGAATCGTCTCGACGATCGCGGCGGCCGTCGCAAAGGCCACTGGCCCCAGCACGACGCCGAGCGCGCCGAAGACACTCAACCCGCCGAGCAGCGCAAAAAACATCGCCAGCTCGCTGAGGCCCACACGGCTGGCGACCAACCGCGGCCTCAGCACGTTATCGATGCCGCTGACGACGAACGCGCCCCAGATCGCGAGCACAATCGCGCGCGGTATCGCGCCGGTGAGCACGAGATAGACGACGCCCGGCCCCCACACGGCAAAGGCGCCGACAACCGGCAGCACGCTCGCAAACACCGTCACGGCACCCCACAGCGCCGCGGCGGGAATCCCCAGCACCCAGAACATCAGGCCGCACAGCAGGCCCTGCAGCAGGGCGATCACCACGACGCCGTACACGCTCGCGAGGACGACGTCCTGGATGCGGGCGAGCAGCGCCTCACTCCGCGGCCGTTCGAACGGCAAGAAATCCGGAATCGCCGCGACGAGCGCCTTGCCGTCGCGCAGCAGGAGAAACATCGCGAAGATCACGAGCACCGACGAGACGACGGCATCGAACGAACCGTTCGCGATCGTGAGGGTGTATTGGCCGGCGCCGCGTAACACGTCGCCCGCGTGCTGTTGGATCCATGTCTCGATCGCTGGTCCGCCCAGCCCCGCCGGCCACGTCATTCGCGACGGATGCACGGCATGTGCGAGCGCAATGCATTCGTTGAGGGCGACCGTGCCGAGCAACAACAGAGGAACGAGGCAGGCGAGCACGGCGACGACGCTCGTCATCAACGCGCTCACCGCGACGCGCCCCGTCCGCTCCACCAACTTCTGCTGCAGCGGACCGCACACAATCGCGAGCGTCGACGCCCACGCGATGACGTGTGCGAACGGACGCAGGATCGCCACACATACGGCGGCGACGATGCCTGCGGCCGCTACGAAGATCGCCCACGTCAGCGCGCGCGTCGGCATCGTGGTCACCCGTCGATCTTGGACGCGAGCGCCTGCAGCGATCGCTCGAAGTCCACCACGCGCCGCTCGACCTCCGCCCTCACCTCTTCGAACCTGGCCTCGCCCGCACCCTTCAGGTCGGAGACCTTCGCGTCCAGCGCGCGTTTCGCCGTCGCGAGGTTCGCGATCGCCGCGAGCTGGACGTCGGCCTTTGCCGCTTCCGCTTTCGCTTTCAGCGTCGCCACCTGCGCCTCGAATGTGTGGATCTGCGATTCGACTTTGTCGTACACCGCTCTGCGCGCCGCCTTCACCGTCACCGTTGCCTGCGTGTTCATGATCTGCTCCTTCAATCGGGCGTCATGCCCGCCCGTGTGGAGGGCAAGATCGATTCCTCTGACGCCGGGACGTGGTATGTGCCTGAGACCTATCGGGTTGGGCCGCGCAGATCCACCGAGGGCGGAACGGCGGACGTGACGAAATGAAGGCACCGGGTCTTGCGGGCGGCAGTCGGTTCGCGTCAGGATGCCTTCGGATGGAGCCGGACTACTGGCGTACGCTGCTCGAGGTCACCAACGCGGTCGTCACGAAACGTGACCTCGGGGAGCTGCGTACCGCCATCGCGCCGAACGTCCGGCGCATCGTCTCGCACGATCACACCAACCTGTTCGTGATCGACACCCAGCGGCGGATGCAGTCGTTCGTGATCGATCCGACGGCGCTGCCGTGGCCCGCACATGTGTCGTCCTCGATCGATCTGGATGCAGAACCGTACGCGTCGTGGCTGTCCCGCGCGGTCGACATCGACGTCGACAGCGTCGACGCCACCGGCTGGGACGCGATGCTCGCGCACGTCAAGGCGTCGGGCGTGAAGCGGATCTGCAACGCCCCATTGCTCGCTCCCCACGGCCTCGTCGGCGTACTGTCGCTCGGACGGCTGACGCCGGCGCCATTCACGCCGGACGAGTTGGAGCGTGTGGCACAGGTTGCGGCGCAGATCGCGATCGCGCTCGAGAACGCCATGGCGTTCGACGAGATTGCCGCCCTCAAAGAGCAGCTCGCGCGCGAAAACGTGTACTTGAAGGAGGAAATCCGCGGCAGCCAGCAGTTCGAGGAAATCGTCGGCGAGAGCAAAGCGCTGCAGCAGGTCTTGGACCAGGTCCGAACGGTCGCCGCGACGGACACGACGGTGCTCCTGCTCGGCGAAACCGGCACGGGCAAGGAACTGCTCGCGCGCGCCGTGCACGCAGCGAGCGACCGCCGCACCCGCGCGCTGGTGACGGTCAACTGCACGACGTCTCCGGCCGGGCTGCTCGAAAGCGAATGGTTCGGTCACGAGCGAGGCGCCTTCACCGGGGCGCTCGCGCAGAAGATTGGTCGCTTCGAGCTCGCGCACCAGGGCACGCTGTTCCTCGACGAGATCGGGGATGTGCCGATCGATCTCCAGTCAAAGCTGCTGCGCGTCCTGCAGGAGCACGAGATCGAACGCCTGGGCAGCACGCGCACGATCCGCGTGGATTTCAGGCTGATCGCCGCCACGAACCGCAACCTCGAAGAGATGGTCGGCAAACGCGAGTTCCGCTCGGACCTGTATTACCGGTTGAACGTGTTTCCGATCCGGATCCCGCCTCTGCGCGAGCGGCCCGACGACATCCCGCCGCTCGTGTTTTACTTCGCGCAGCGGTTCGCGAAGCGGCTTCGCCGGCCGATCGAATCGGTTTCGCGCGAGAGCCTCGCCCTGCTGTGCCGGTGGCCCTGGCCCGGCAACATTCGCGAGCTGCAGAACGTGATCGAGCGCGCGGTCATCCTGTCGAAGGGCCCGGTGCTCACCGTGTCGCGGTCGGAGTTCGAAGCCGCCGCACCGCCGATGTCTGCGCCGGTGACGCTGGAAGACGCCGAGCGCGAGCACATCCTTCGGGCCCTCGCGGATACGAACTGGGTGATCGGCGGCCCGAAAGGCGCGGCGGCGCGGCTCGGCGTCAAACGGACGTCGCTGGTCTCGACGATGCGACGCCTGCACATCGCGAGACCAGCGCCGGCCCGCCCGTCCTAGTCCCCGCGTTAAGCGACAACGCGGCGCACGGTCATCGACAGCATCAACCGAGCGAACCCGCTCGAGATCATCGTGATGCCGACCAGCACGCCGACCGTCCATGCGGAACTCGCCGGCCATGCGCTCGCGATCAGCGCCGCGATCAGGACGGTGACGATGCCGTCGAATACCAGCCAGCCGGTTCCCGGCAGCGGCCGGAACCTGAATGCGATCACGCCTTCGAGCACGCCCTTCGCCGCGAGGTATCCGGCAATCGCGAGCGTCAGCGACGCGAGCCCGGCCACCGGGCGGGCCAGCATGTAGAAGCCGATCGCGCCATACAGCGCCGCGATCGCGATCTCGCCGATGACGGCCGCGGCGCCATGTCCGCGCCACGCGAACCCCAAATGGAGCGCGCCGGTGACGATCAGCAGCCATCCGAACATAACCGTGACCGTCAATCCGGCGGCGGGCGGAACAGCCAGGGCCAAAACGCCGCTGATGATCATCAGCACGCTGAGCACGATCGACCACGTCGCCGATTGACGAACCTCCCCGCGAATCGCGGGCATTACCCCGGTAATTGCCGACATCACACACCTCCTGAAATCTTTTCGATGACGTACCGGTTCATCAAACCGGCCCCATCCAGTTTCACGCCGCGCTCCGCCATCCGGCGGAGCAACTCTTGCCCGTCCCGATCGATGAACGCCACGTTAGACAGACCGATGGCGATGGCGGCGGATGGGACTGCGTTCAAAATGTCGCGCCAGTGGCGTTCGAGCACTGCGATCCACTCGCCCGCGATGGTCCCGTGCAATTCGAGCCGGTATGTCGTTCCCCGATTCTTGGTGATGATCCGCAACATCGCCGTGACTCCACGCGGTGAGACGGCAAGAGCCATACCTCTCAGAAGAACCAATGTTGGCGCGGCGGTCGTCAGCCATGGTGCCGCGCCGCGTGACGAAATGAAGGCACCGATGCTGCCTCACGTCACGGCAGCCGATCGCTTGCGCGATCCCTCTCGCGGAAGCGACAGCGAAGCCACGAGTTAGAGATCCCGCTGCTCCTCGTGCGACTGGAACCGGTGTTGCGAATGCCTCGCTGTACAGAGGAGCCGTGACATGACATCTAGGAAGGCAACGTACTGGGCGACTACCGGCTTCGCGGCGCTGACGCTCGGCGCGACGGGCGCCGCAGATCTGCTGCGCGTGCCCGCCATCATGGACAGCCTCGCGCATCTCGGCTATCCGGCGTACTTCGCCACCATTCTCGGCACGTGGGAACTGCTCGGCGCCGCCGCGATCGTCGCGCCCAATTCGTCGCGGCTGACAGAGTGGGCGTACGCCGGGATCTTCTTCGCGCTGACGGGCGCCGCACTGTCTCACGCCGCGTCCGGCGATCCTGTGGGTAAAGTTCTCGTGCCGCTGGTGCTGCTCGTCGTCGTCGTCGTTTCGTGGACGTTCCGGCCGCGCCCGGCCGCCGTGAGGAGTTCATGAGCCATGACAGAACAGGCACAGGCGCTTCAGGAGAGCGAACGCAAGCTGACGGCTGCCGCGCGCCTCGCGCACCTCGGGTACTGGGAAATCGACGTCGTCGCGAATCGCGTCGGCTGGTCCGAGGAGAGCGCTCGGCTCCTCGGCTTGCCGCCGACCGACCGTACACGCTCGTGGGACGAGTTCCTGCAGCTGGTGTATCCGGATGACCGGCCGATTCTGGAGGAATGCCGCGCGCGAATCCGGCGTGGTGATCCGGCCGGCCCCGTCGCGTTCCGGCTGGCACTGCCTGATGGAACGATTCGCTATACCGAGACGGCGGGCGAAACGGTCATAGACGAGAACGGTCGGCCGATTCGCACAGTCGGGGCAGTCCAGGACGTCTCCGGCCGAAAGCGCGCACACGACGTGCTGCGCGACAGCGAAGAGCGATTCCAAGTGGCGTTGCAAGCGACGGGGCTTGGACCGTGGGACTGGGACCTCACGACGAACAGTGTCGAATTCTGGCCGGAGTGGAAACGGCAGATCGGCTACGAGCCACACGAAATTGCAAACCGGTACGAAGAGTGGGAAACGCCCTGCACCCCGACGATCGCGGACAGGTGCTCGCCGCGCTTCGCGATTACCTCGATGGCCATCGCCCCGAGTACGCGCTGGAATTCCGCCTGCGCCACAAGAACGGGACCTACCGCTGGATCTACACGCGAGGCGTCGTGCTGCACGACGCCGCCGGAGGTCAGACACACATGATTGGTTGTCGCCTCGACATCACCGACCGGAAACAGTTGGAAGAGCAGTACCGCCAGTCGCAGAAGATGCAGGCCATCGGGCAGCTCGCCGGAGGAATCGCCCACGATTTCAACAACCTGCTCGTGGTCATCGGCGGGTACGCCGACCTGATCGCGGAAGAACTCGGGCCATCGCATCCCGTGCGACGCGATCTCGATGAAATCCGTTCGGCAGCGCGCAGTGCCGCCACGTTGACGCGCCAGCTTCTGGCGTTCAGCCGCCGACAGATCCTGCAGCCGCAAGTGTTGGATCTGAATCAGGTCCTGCGACGAATGCAGCAAATGCTCGGGCGCGTCATCGGCGAGCACATCACGCTGGTGATGAACCTCGCCGCGACGGGGCGCGTCTGCGCCGACCCGGGGCTGTTCGATCAGGTCGTCATGAACCTGGCGGTGAACGCCCGCGATGCGATGCCGAATGGCGGTCGGCTCCTGCCCGAAACGGCGGACGCGGATCTCGATGCCACGTACGCCGCCGCGCATCGTGGCGCGAGTCCCGGCAGGCACGTGATGCTCAGCGTCAGCGACACCGGTGCGGGAATGGACGAGACGACGCGCACACACTTGTTCGAGCCGTTCTTCACGACCAAGCCGTCCGGACAAGGCACCGGTCTAGGCCTCGCGACCGTGTACGGGATCGTGAAGCAGAACGGAGGGTCGATCTGGGTGTACAGCGAGCTCGGGGAAAGGATCGACGTTCACGATCTATCTGCCGGTTGCCACGAGCAGCAGCGAGGACCAGTCGCAGTCCGACATCATCGGGTAACAGCTTCACGGCACCGAGACGGTGCTCGTCGTCGAAGCCATTTTCCAGCGAGGCGCTGGTGCAAAAGATTCGTGAAGTACTCGCTGCCGGGCCCCCTCCGCTTTCGTGAAAGAGTTGAAGCGACCGGGTGATGGGTCTGAGAAAGGTCGGGAATTGCTCGCAATCGGCGGTGCCGTGCTCTTCCTGAGCGTCATCTGTGGCCTTGCGGCACGACACATCGTGCCGCTGGCGGTGCCCGCTGTCTATGTGACCGCCAGCGTGGCTGCCGGCATCGCGTACGGGCTGGACAAGTCCGCGGCGCGCCGCGGTACGTGGCGGACGCCGGAGAAGACGCTCCACGTCCTGGCGTTGCTGGGGGGCTGGCCCGGGGCGCTCGTCGCCCAAAGGATTTTTCGGCACAAGTCAGGAAAGGTGTCATTCCGACTTGCATTCTGGGCGACCGTCGTTCTGAACTGCGGCGCGCTGGTGTGGTTGTTGTGGAGGACTGCGTCATGAGCCGACGATGCTCCACTGCCACTGGACGCGCGAGGCGCCGAGGGTAAACTGGATCAGCGCGTCAGCATTCCCCACTCGAACACGGGCACGAAGCATGGCGAAAAAAAACCGACGAACGCAGCGGCCGAGCAAGGCTCCGATCAAGAAGTCGAAGGCAGGCGCGAGCAGCACATCCGCTCCCCGGCTCATCGATCAGCGGATCCGCGACCTGGG
>Ga0075436_100003626_pt1 | contig 10589 bp, 5 predicted proteins | sample RhiMethybrSRZTD5_FD_75303 | JGI IMG/M metagenome (GOLD analysis project Ga0075436, IMG submission 75303) | Populus rhizosphere microbial communities from Tennessee, USA - Rhizosphere MetaG P. TD hybrid SRZTD5 | ecosystem: Host-associated > Plants > Roots > Rhizosphere > Soil | place: USA... | reverse complement strand
CGCGCATGGTTATAGCGGCAACGCGCGCGACTTCGACGATCTCGCGCGCGGCCTCGCCCCGCATGCGCGCGTCATCTGCCTCGATTTTCCCGGCCGCGGCGAGAGCGACTGGCTCGCCTCCCCGCTCGAGTACCACTTCGGCCAGTTCCTCGCCGACGCGGGCGCGCTCCTCGCACACCTGCAAGTGCGGCGCGTGCAATGGATCGGGACCTCGATGGGAGGGCTCCTCGGGATGCTGCTCGCGGCGCGCCCGATGAGCCCGGTCGGCCGCCTGGTCATGAACGACGTCGGCGCCTTCGTGCCTCTCGACGCGCTGCAGGCGATCGTGCACAGGCTCGAGACGCCCGCGCGTTTCGCCTCCATCGAGGATGTGGAGGCGCATGTGCGCGCGAGCCACCGCGACTGGGGCGAGCTCGGGGCGCGGCAATGGCGCCGCCTCGCGCTGCACGGCGCTCGCAAGGATGGCGACGGCTGGCGGCTGCACTACGACCCGCGCATCACGCGGCTGCTGCGCCCGTTTCCGCCCGGGCTGGGGCTCTTCTTCTGGGACGCGTGGTACCGTGTCGCCTGCCCGGTGCTGGTGCTGCGCGGCGAGCGCTCCGAGGTGCTCCCGGCGGAGGTCGCGCGCACGATGCTCGCGGTGAAGCCGAGCGCGCGCTTCGCCGAGATCGCGGGCTGCGGCCACGCGCCGGCGCTGATGGCGCGGGACCAGGTCGCGCTGGTGCGCAACTTCGTCGTCGAGGCGATGGACAAAGGCCCATGGCGCAAACCCCGCTCCTCCTCCTTCCCGGGCTCCTCGAGGATTCCGACGTTTTCGCGCCTCAGGTCGCGCGGCTCCAGCAGTCGCGGACCTGCGCCGTCGCCGATCTGACCGCATCCGACTCGATCGCGGGAATGGCGCGCGATGCGTTGAAGGAAGCGCCCGGAAGGAGATTCGCGCTCGCGGGCCACTCGATGGGCGGCTATGTCGCGCTCGAGATCCTGCGCCAGGCACCCGAGCGGGTGGAGCGACTCGCGCTCCTCAACACCAACTCTCGGCCCGATTCGGCTGAATCGACCGCGAACCGCAAGCGGCTCATCGCGCTCGCCGGCAAGGACTTTCCCGCGGTGATCCAGACGCTCATGCCGCGCGTGGTGGCGAAGGAAGCGCTCGCCGATCCCAACATCACGGGAACCATCGGTGCGATGGCGCTCGCGGTGGGCAAGGAGGCGTTCGTGCGCCAGCAGACGGCGATCATGGCGCGCATCGACGGCCGCCCGAGCCTGCGCGCCATCGCCTGCCCCACGCTCGTCGTGGCGGCGCGCGACGACGCCATCATGCCGGTCGAGCTCCTCGAGGAGGTCGCGCGCGGCATCCCCAAGGCGACGCTCGCCGTGATCGAGCGCTGCGGCCACACGCCCTCGCTCGAGCGTCCGGAGGAGCTCACAGAGCTCCTCGTTTCATGGCTTGAACTGTGAGGCGGGCGGCCTGAACTCCGCGCGATCGCGCAAGTCAGAGGCCCATGAACCTCCACCTCACCATCGGACCGCTCATCGCGCTCGTCGCCGGGATCCTGATCCTGGTGATGCCGCGGCTGCTCAACTTCATCGTCGCGATCTACCTCATCGCGATCGGCATTCTGGGACTGCTAGGCAACTTCAAGTTCTGACGACCCAGCCCTTGAGCAGCGGGAAGTAGAGCGCGCGGCGCGCGCCGGCCTTGCCGCTCGCGATCGCGTAGCGCTCGAGCTGCGGCGCGTAGCGCTCTTCCTCGCGCGCGAGGAAGCCCTCGACGTCGGCGCCCTCGTGGCTGCTCGTCTTGTAGTCGACGATCCAGGTCGCGCCCGCCTCGTCCTCGAACATGCGGTCGATGACGAGGTGCCACGTGCGTCCCTCGATCACCGCGGAAATGCGGTGCTCGTTGCGCGCCGCGCGCTGCGGCCCGAGGAGCCAGCGGCCACGCTCGTCGTCGAGCGAGGCCGCGAGCGCGGCGACGACGCGGTCGGCGGCCGCCGGAAGCTCCGCTTCCGCGACCCCGTGCGCCGCGAGCTCGTTGAGGATGCGGCCGCGCGCCGCCTGCACGCGCGCGCGATCCCAGCCGCGCGCTTCGTCCTCGGCGATGCGCTGCAGCCACCGATGCACGACGCTTCCCACGCGCCGCGCGGTCTCGCCCACCCACGAGAACTCCACGGGATCGTCGGGAGCGATCTCAGGCGGCGCGCGCCAGGCCGCGGCCGGCGGCAGGTCGTAGCGCGGCGATGCCGGAACGATCCGGCGCAACGCGCCCTGCAATGCCGGCGCGACCGCCGGCGCGGCGGCCGCGGCGCGGCGCTCGGCGGGGGCCCGGAAGTGCGCGGCGAGCACGGGCCAGAGCTTCGCGAGGAGGGATCCTTTCGAAGGCGCGCGCGCTTCGCCGTGCTCGTCGACCTTCACGTCGCCGAGCAAGTGCAGGCGTTCGCGCGCGCGTGTCGCCGCCACGTAGAGCAGGCGGGCGCATTCGTGGTCGGCCTTCTCCTTGTCGAGCCCGCGGATGAACTCGTACACGGGATCGTCGTCCGCGCCCGCCGGGTTGATCGGCGCGAGCAGCAACTCGCGCTCCGGCGTCTCCATCCACAGGAAGAGTCCGCGATCGTCGCGTCCGGTGCCGGCGCCCAGCCCCGGAACGATGACGGTGTCGAACTCCAGGCCCTTCGCCTTGTGGATCGTCATCACCTGCAGGCGCTCCGAGCCCGCGACGTCGGGTAGCGCGAAGAGGAGCGCGAGCGATTGCTCGAACGCGGCAGGATCGGGCAGCGCGCCCGCTGCTTCGTTCGCCTCGACATGGTCGAGAAAGATCGTCGCGTCTTCCAGATCGGTCTCGCTCTCGACGCACGCCGGACCGCCCAACGCGAGCCACGCGCCCTCGACGGCGGCGCGAAGCGTCGAGCGGCCGCGGTCGCGCAGCGGGCGCGCGAGCACGCCGCGCACCCGCTCGAGGCGCTCGCGTCCGTCGGCGCCGATGGGCGTGGCGAGATCCACCGCCTGCATCGCCTCCCACACCGTGAAGTGCGTGGAATCCGCGGCGAGCGCGACGAGGTCGTCGAGCATGAGGCCGCACCACGGTGCGCGCAGAACCGCGAGCCACGCGATGCGGTCGCCGAGGTGCGAGAGAGCGCGCGTGAGCGCGAGCAGGTCCTGCACCACGGGACGGTGGCCGAGCGGCTCGATCTCGATGGCGCGGAAGGGCAGCTTCGCCTCGTGCAGCCGGGGCATGATCGCGGCGAGGTGGCTGCGGTTGCGCACGAGGATCGCGACGGTCGAGTCCGGCTCCGCGAGCGCCGCCTCGGCGATCGCCACGACCCTCCCGGCTTCGCCCGCAGCATCGGCGTCGAAGAATGGATGCACGGTCACGGCGTCGGGGTTGCGCGCACGCACCGCTTGCGACGGCGCATAGCTCACCGCGCCGGTCGCGATGTCTTCCTCGGCGGGAAGCACGCGCGCGAAAGTGGCGTTCACCCAGTCGACGATCCCGGCGTGCGAGCGGAAATTCGCCGCCAGCGTGAGCGGCTCGAGCCGCACGGCTCCGATGCCCTCGTGCCAGGCCTTGAGGAAGAGGCCGACCTCGGCCTCGCGGAAGCGATAGATCGACTGCATCGGGTCGCCGACGAGGAAGAGCGTGCGTCCGTCGCCGGTCTCCCATCCCGACGTGAGCTTCTCGAGGAGCTCGTACTGCGAGAACGACGTGTCCTGGAACTCGTCGACGAGGATGTGGCGGATGCGGTAGTCGAGCGCGAGCATGAGGTCGGTGGGACCGTGCTCGTCCTCGAGCGCGCGCAGCGCCCCCTGCGCCACCTCGATGAAATCGGCCTTGCCGCGCGCGGCGAAGACGAGCTGGAGCTCCGCGACCGCGCGCGGCGCGAGGCGCACGAGCGACTCGAGGATCTCCCACTGGCGATCGGTGTAGCGCGCGGGCGGCAGGTCCCGCACCTTGCAGAGCGCGACCCGCAACGCTTCGTCGCGGCGCATGGCGTCGGTCGCCGCCGAGCGGCTGCGCCACTTGCCGTCGTTCGTGAGGTATTGCGCCGCGTGCGCGATCCAGGCATCCACGTTTCCCGCATCCGGCGCGGCAAGCGCGCGCGGCCAGAGCTTCGCCGCGGCGCGCACGACGCTCGCACGCACGCCCGCGAGCGCGCGCTCGAGCCGCGCGCGGTCGGCCGCCTTCAGCACCGTGCGGATCCAGTGGTCGCGCCGCTCGAGCATCGTCGCGAGCAGGTTCTCGGCGCCGCCCGCGTCGTTGTCGAGGTGCAGCAACAGCCGCGCGATGTCGTCGGCCACGGCGCCGCGCTCCTCCTCGAGCGTGGCGAGGAGGTTGCGCGCGGCTTCCACATAGAGCGCCCTCGCGTCCTCCACGGTCTCGGGTTGCGCGCCGAAGCCCGACACCACCGGCATTTGCCGCGTGAGGGAAGCGCACAGCGCGTCGATCGTCTGCACGCGCAGCCTCTCGGCGCTCTCCTCGAGCTTCCAGCCGAGCGCGTCGTTGCGCTCGAGCGCGGCACGCGCGAGCTGCCACGTGCGCACCTCGTGGACGCCCGCGGGCGGCGTCTCGTCGCGCGCGCGGCGCAGGGCTTCGACGATTCGGTGGCGCATCTCGCCCGAGGCCTTGATCGTGAACGTGATGGCGGCGATCTCCTCGGGACGGTCGACCCGCGCGAGCAACGCGAGGAAGCGCTGGATGAGGAGCTCGGTCTTCCCCGAGCCCGCGGGCGCCTGCACGATGCAGGAGCGCGCGGGATCGAGCGCGCGTTCGCGCTCGGCCGCGTCGGGGACGCGCACGGCGTCATTCATCGCGCTCGCCTCCGCCCACTTCGCCGAAGGGCGCCTTCTCCGCGATGCGGCACACCATCTGCTGGTCGCACATGCCGCACGTCGCCGCGCCCTTCTTCGGATCCACGCGCGCGTCGCCCGCCACGAAGCCGCGTCCCAGCGCCTCGAGCTCCTTTTTCCAGCCCGCGAGGAGTGCGTCCCAGTCGGCATATTGCTTCGCCGCGCGGCTGCGATCCTTCGCGACGAGGTTCACGCCCGGAATGAGGTCCGCCGCCTTGCCGATGCCCCGGAAGCACATGACGCCCGCCTTGACCTGCGCGAACGCGACGGCGACGACCTCGGGGACGGATAACGCGTACATGGGAAGCTGCGGCTCCTCGGGGCGCGCGCCCATCCAGTCGCCGGTCTTGCAGTCGCCGGTCTTGTAATCGAGCACCGCGTCGCCGCCCGCTTCGAGGCGGTCCATGCGGTCGAGCTTCACGTTGACGCTCACGCCGCCGAAGGTCATCGGCCGCTTCTCCTCCATCGCGACGACGGCAAAAGGCGCGCGCCGCGCTTCCATCGCGAGCCAGTCGCGCGCCAGCGCCATGAGCCGCTCGCGTTCGAGCTCGGCGAAACGGCCGCAGAGCGCGTCGGCACGATAGCGGCGCACTGAGCCGATCGCTTCATCGGCCGATGCCGCGATCAGCGACTCGAGCTCGGCCGCCGGAGTTGCGGCGAGCCGCGCCTGCGTGCCGAGGCGCTTCCAGACCGCGGCGAGCATGCAATGCACGAGCGAGCCCCGGTCGCGGGCGTTGAGCCCGTGCTGCGGGGCTTCGAGCGGCTTCGACCCGAGCCGGTAGCGCGCGAAGGCGCGGAACGGGCACGCCGCCTGGTCGCGGAAGAGCCGCGTGCCGCCCGAGGCGATCGCCGGCGGGGCGGCGGGTCCGCGCGCGTCGTCCACGATTTCGATCGCGGCGCAGGCGCGGATCGCATCGCGCGCGGTGCCGTACACCGGGATCTCGAGCGCGGCGATCCCGGAGACGGGAATCCCCGCGATGAGCGGGCTCGCGTGCAGCTCGCTCTCGCCCTGCATGCGAAAGTGGCTGAAGACGACTTCGCGCGCGGAGGTTTTCCATCCCTCGGTGATGCGGCGATCGAGCGCGAGCGAGGCCGCGGGATCGGCTTGCGGCACGCCGGCGGCGCGCTGCAAGGCAACGGGCACGAACGGATTCGCACGCGCGGCGAGCGGCCATGCCTCGTCGCTCAGTCCCGTGACCCAGAGGTGATCGAACTCGAGCCCCGCGGATTCGAGTACGCCGAGGACGTGGATCGGAACGTCGAGCGCCTGCGGCTGGAAGATCGTGTCCGCCGCCATGCGCGCAAGGCGCCGGCGAGCCTCGCCCGCGCTCATGCGCGCGGTGACGCGCTCGAGCGAAGCGAGCTCGGCGAGCAGCTCATGCCACTTGGCGAGCGTCTGGTGCTCGACCGAATCCGGCGTGCGCTCGCCGGGGAATCCCGCCGCGGTGAGCGCGCTCGAGAAGACGCGGGCCCATTCGCCCGCGGTCTTCACGCCCGGGGCGTTCGCCTTGCGGAATTCCGCGAGCTTCTTCAGGCGCGCGACGAGGAGGGGCGCGCGCGCGGGCGCCTTCGGCGCCTCGCACAGGCGCAGCAGCGCATCGACGCCGATGCGCATCGGCACGCGCTCGCGCAGCCACGCATCGAGCGCCGCGCGCGAAGCGGCCTCGGCAACGGCGCCGGCGACGAAGGCGGAGCGAACGAGGCGGCTCGCGTCGAGGAAGGGGAGGGTTTCGGTCGCGAGCCCGATCAGCGCGAGCGCGTCGTGGACGAGCGGGTAGTCGCCGAGCGCGCGCCCGAGCGACAACGTGAAGGGCAGCGCGGCCGTATCGGCGCCGAGCATCGTGGACGGTCGGAGGATCGACGTAATCGCGCGCTCGACCGCGCCGCGCGAGCGGGCGAGATCGGGGACGACGATGCCGATGCGCGCGGCCGGATCGGCTTCGAGCCGCGCACGCGCCCAGCGCGCGACGGCCGCGATCTCCTCGCGCGCGTCGTTGAGCTCCACACGCACGAGGCGTGCGGCCTGCGTCGAGGCGCCGCCCTCGAGAACCTCGCAGCCGCGTGCGGCGAAGGCCTCGAGCGCGGCACGCATTTGCGGCGTCACCAGGTCGAAGCCATAGGTGACGAGGACACGCGGCAGCCTCAGCGTTTCAAGCGCGGCGAGCGCATCCGGCAATCGAGCCGCATCGACCTGTCCCCGCTCCCCGGTCCAGCGCTCGTAACGTCCGGCCCACCCGGCGAAGACGCGGGCGTCCTCGGATAGCGGCGTGCGCGCGCCGATTGGAATGCGCCATGCATGGGAGAGCTTCCAGGCCTCGGCGCATTGCGCCGCCGCCGCCGGAACCGAAAAACCCTCGGGCGGCGGGCGCGAGGCCACGATCGCGTCCTGCCAAAGGGCGCGCTCCTGGTTCGGGCTGAGCAGGAGCGCAAGCGTCTGCGCGTACAGCGCGTCTTCCCAGAGGCGCCGCACGAACGCGTCGAAGGGGAGGATGTCGGCCGTCTCCCATGCCAGGCGGCCGCGGGCGCTCTGCCGGCGGTCGAAATCACCCGCCAGGGCCTGCGCCAGGCGGCGGTTCGGCGTGACGACGGCGAGGCCGTTTCCGGCCGCCGCGAGCCGCTCGAAAAGCTCTTCCTTCGCCAGGCGCGGCAGGTCGCGGTGCATCACCGGATCATAGCTTTCCGGTAGCTCATGGCGTGACCTATCCCTCCCGGCGGAACGATTCCTACCGTTGTAATCGAGGGGGCTACGCGTGTAACTGCTCCCTGCCGCGTCCTGTGCGAAATCTCACAGGGGATTTGTGAGGCACGGCATATCTTGGCGGCGACGTGTGCAGAAAGTCACAGCGCACGGAGGCAAACAATGGAAAACACCTCGATGACTGCCCGTATCACCATTGCCGGCGTGTTCCGCTGGCTCGCAGGCACTGCGCTCACGGTCTCTCTCGTGCTCGCGGCAGGCCATGCCTTTGGGCAAGGCAACTCGGGCGCGCATGCGAGCCCCAAAGGCCTCCTGAACCGCGCCGACAACGGCCGCAACACCATCGCGAGCGACCTCAACGCCGCGCTGAACGGGCAGCTCAACGGCCAGCGCTGGATCCGCCAGGCCGCGGGCGGGCCGCAATACAGCGTCATCGTGATGGCGAATGCGTCGGCGGCCCGCAACGACCGCCAATTGAATGGTATCCGCCGCGCCATCCAGGCGATGGGCGGCTCGATCGACCGCAAGTTCAACTCTATTAATGGTCTCGCGGCGAAGGTGCCGGCGGCGAGGCTGCGCGAGCTCGCGAACCGGGCGGACATCTTCCGCATCACCCCCAACCGCCTCGTGGCGCGCGCCGCGAGCATGCTCGAGATGACCACCGGCGCGGACGCCGTGCGCGGCTCGGCGGCGGCCGGCGGGCTCGACGGCAGCGGCGTCGGCATCGCCGTGCTCGATTCCGGAATCATGTCCACGCACGCGTCGATGCTCGACGCGAACGGCGCTTCGCGGGTGACGGCGGCGGTCGATTTCACCTCGCCCCTCGCCACGCTCGACGCGCCCGCCAACGCCGTCGCGAGCGCTTTCGAGGATCCGTACGGCCACGGCACGCTCGTCGCCTCGATGGCGGCGGGCCGCGACGTCTCCGGCTACTCCAACACGACCGGCATCGCGCCCGGCGCCTTCCTCGTCGACGTGCGCGTCCTCGACGCCAACGGCATGGGCGACATCGCGACGACGATCGCCGGCATCGACTGGGTGGTCGCCAACGCCGCCCAGTACGGCATCAAGGTCCTCAATATCAGCCTCGGCACGACATCGACGGATTCGTACCTCACCGATCCGCTGTGCGCCGCCGCGCGCTCCGCGGTCGCGGCCGGCATCACGGTCGTGGTCGCCGCCGGGAACTACGGCGCGGACGCGACCGGCGCGCCCGCGTACGGCACCATCAGCTCGCCGGGCGACGAGCCGTCGGTGATCACGGTCGGCTCGGCCAATTCGCACGGCACCGTCAATCGCGACGACGACACCATCAACGGCTTCAGCGGCCGCGGCCCGACGCGCGGCGCGTACGTCGACGCGACCGGCGCCATCCAGCACGACAACGTCCTCAAGCCCGACCTCGTCGCGCCCGGCAACCGCATCCTCGGCGCCGTCTCGACCGACAACCTCGGGCTGCAGACGAGCTGGCTCGCGTCGCATTTCCCGCAGCTCGTGGTCCAGACGAGCCCGGTCGGCAATGGACTGATGAAGGCGAGCGGCACGTCGTTCGCCACGCCGGTGGTCTCGGGCACGGTCGCGCTCATGCTGCAGGCGAATCCGGGGCTCACGCCGCCGCTCGTCAAGGCGATCCTGCAATACAGCGCGCAGCCGCTCGCCAACGCGAGCCTCCTCGACCAGGGCGCGGGCCTCGTGAACGTGCCGGGCGCGGTCGCGATCGCCGACTCGCTGCAGCTCGACGTCGCGGCGAAAGTGGCGTCCGGATCCCTCGCCGTCGGCTCGACGATGCTCGCCGCCGGCGAGATCATGCCGTCGCCGTATTCGCTCTTCGACTTCCAGGTCGTGCCATGGAGCCGCTTCGTCTTCATGGGCGGCCGCTACGTGCTCGCCGGGGAAGACCTCTTCAAGGAATACCAGGCCGCGTACGACCCGCGGCTGTTCTGGGTCGGCTCGGGCGCGGCAAACGTCGATCCGACGGCCGCGGCGCCCACGGGCCCGCTGGTGAGCGCGGGCGTGCTTTCGGTGAACGAGCTCCTCGGCACGACCGACTTCGTCCAGCACAGCGGCATGTTCAAGTTCTCCGGCGACGTCTCGGCGCTCAGCGGGCAGGGCATCGTGCTCGCCGAGGGCATCGTGCTCGCCGAAGGCATCGTGCTCGCCGAAGGCATCGTGCTCTCGGAGGGAATCGTCCTGTCCGAAGGCATCGTTCTGTCGGAAGGCATCGTGCTCTCGGAAGGCATCGTTCTCTCGGAAGGCATCGTGCTCTCCGAGCAGGCGTTGATCATCGGGCAATAGAGGTGGCTATGTCTCTCATCGACATGCAGGACTACACACCCGCGGCGCGGCGCTACTGGTGGCTCGTCGCCTTCGTCGGCGTGCTCGCCCTCGCGTACTCCATATCGCGCCTCGCGCAGCTCGAGCCGCTGGTGCTCGTGCAAGTGCTCGCCGGCGCCCTGGTCGCGGCCATCGTCGGGCTCTTCCCCGTGCGCATTCCCGGCGCGAAGACCGCGGTCGCCGGCGGCGAAATCTTCATCTTCCTCGTGCTGCTGCTGTATGGCGCGCCGGCGGCGGTGCTCGCCGCGGCCGTCGAAGGCGCGGTCGCCTCGTGGAGAAGCTCCAAGCGCTGGACGAGCCGCATCGGCACGCCCGCCATGGCCTCGATCGCGATGCTCGCGTGCGCCACGCTCTTCGACGTGGCGCGCGTGCAGGTCGCCGCGCTCGGCGGCAACCTCGGCGCGCTCCTCGCCGCGCTGCTCGTCTTCGCCGCGCTCTATTTCGCCGCGAACACGATCCTCACCTCGGCGCTGATCGCGCTCAAGCGAGGCGCCGCGCTCGCGCCGCGCCGCTGGCTGAAGGACATGAGCTGGATGGGGCTCGCGTACCTCACGGGCGCCTCCATCGCGGGCGTGCTCTTCATGAGCTTCGAGCAGTTCGGGCTGCCGGCGCTGATGGTGTCCGTGCCGCTCATCGCGATGTTCCTCTCGACGCTGCACTTCTACTTCCAGCACCGGGAAGCCGAGGCGCAGCACGTCGAGGAGCTCAAAGAGAG
>Ga0075436_100003620_pt1 | contig 10602 bp, 8 predicted proteins | sample RhiMethybrSRZTD5_FD_75303 | JGI IMG/M metagenome (GOLD analysis project Ga0075436, IMG submission 75303) | Populus rhizosphere microbial communities from Tennessee, USA - Rhizosphere MetaG P. TD hybrid SRZTD5 | ecosystem: Host-associated > Plants > Roots > Rhizosphere > Soil | place: USA... | reverse complement strand
ACGCCGCGACGCTGGCTACTGGAAGCGAATCCCGGATTGTCACGTGCAATCACAGAAACTATCGGCGATAAGTGGATCACCGACATGGGTCAGCTCAGCAAACTCAAATCATTAGCCGGAGACTCAGGCCTTCAGGACGCGTTCCACAAGTCGAAACGTGAAGCCAAAGCAAGCTTCGCCAATTGGCTTAAAGCCACCTCAGGACAGATTGTCGATCCCGATACAATTTTCGATTGCCAAATTAAACGCATTCACGAATACAAACGGCAACTGCTGAATGCGCTGCGCATCATTGTTTCTTACAACCGGCTGAGGGAGAATCCCAACTTGGATGTGGCGCCGCGCACGTTTTTCTTTGCCGGCAAAGCTGCGCCCGCTTATCAGCTGGCCAAGCTCGTCATTAAATTCATCAACAATCTGGCGGGCACGATTGATGGCGATCCGATTGTCCGCGGCAGGATGAAAGTCGTTTTTCTTCCCGAGTACAATGTCTCGCTGGCAGAGCGACTGCTCCCGGCCAGCGACGTTTCTAACCAGATTTCGACGGCGGGATATGAAGCCAGCGGCACCAGTAACATGAAGTTTATGATGAATGGCGCTCTGACCGTGGGTACGCGTGACGGAGCGACCATCGAGATGGCAGAAGAAGCCGGCGAGGAAAACATGTTCTTGTTCGGTCTCACGGTTGAAGAGGTTCAAAATAGCCAGGCTTGGTACGACCCGCATTGGCACTATGAACATGAGCCGGAGACGCGTGCTGCCCTGGACCTGATTTTCTCCGACTACTTCAGCCGTAACGAACCAGGAATATTCGCTGCAATTCGTGACGTATTGCTCACTCACGGCGATCACTACATGCACCTGGCAGACCTCACTTCTTACACTCAGGCCCAAGACCGGCTGGGCGAGCTCTATGCCAATCCCGCCGAATGGGCGCGCAAGGCGATTCTGAACGTGGCAAGTTCAGGAAAGTTTTCCAGCGACCGTACAATTCACGAATACGCAACCGAAATCTGGAAGGTGGAACCATGCCCCATACCTTAGAAACACAAGCGGGACCGGTAATCTCGCCGCTCGCCGGCAAGCCTGCTCCGAAGGAAATGTTGATTGATGTTGCTCGCCTGGAGAAAGAGTACTTCGACCGCAAGCCCGATGTGAGCGATCGCAACCAGTTGGTTGCCTTCGGTACCAGCGGGCACCGCGGATCTTCTCTCCACGGAGCCTTCAACGAAGCCCACATTCTCGCGATCACGCAGGCGATCTGCGAGTATCGGCGGGGCCAGGGGATTGACGGTCCTTTATATATGGGGAAGGACACCCATGCGCTCTCGGTTCCGGCGCAACGCACTGCTCTCGAAGTGCTTGCGGGGAACGGGGTCGAGACCATCATTCAGGAAAACGACGCCGTCACCCCCACGCCTGTAATTTCACGCGCCATTCTCGTCTATAACCGCGGGCGCAAGGAACACTTCGCAGATGGCATCGTGATCACGCCGTCGCACAACCCGCCGGAAGATGGAGGCTTCAAGTACAACCCACCCAACGGCGGTCCGGCCGACACCGACGTGACCGGCTGGATCCAGAACCGGGCCAATGACTTATTGCGCACAGGAAATGCGGATGTAAAGCGCGTTTCCTTTGACAAAGCGATTCGAGCCGCGACTACGCACCAGGAAGATTTCGTCCTACCCTACGTTCGCGACCTCAAGAATGTGGTGGATATCGACGCCATTCGCGGCGCTAAGCTCAAGCTTGGCGTCGATCCGTTGGGTGGGGCCGCACGGCCGTATTGGGAGCCGATCAACTCCATTTACGGGCTGGATGTCGTTGTCACCAACCCAATCATTGACCCAACCTTCTCATTCATGACGGTGGACCACGACGGCAAAATCCGCATGGATTGTTCCAGTCCGTATGCGATGGCCAGGCTCGTACAGCTCAAAGATCAGTACGACGTAGCTTTCGCCAATGATCCCGATTCCGACCGGCATGGAATTGTCACTCCCGTTGCCGGGTTGATGAATCCGAACCACTACCTCGCCGTCGCGATCCAATATTTGCTCACTCATCGCCCACAGTGGCGTCACGATTCAGCGGTAGGCAAAACGCTGGTGAGCAGCAGCATGATTGACCGGGTCGCACAAAAGCTTGGCCGTCAGCTCCGCGAGGTTCCGGTGGGTTTCAAGTGGTTTGTGTCAGGCCTCATCGATGGGTCCTGCTGCTTCGGCGGAGAGGAGAGCGCGGGAGCAAGCTTCCTCCGCCTGGATGGAACGGTGTGGACCACCGACAAGGACGGGCCGATCATGGACCTGCTCGCCGCCGAGATCACGGCCGTTACTGGAAAAGATCCCGGAGAGCATTACCGTGAACTGACGGCAGAATTCGGCACACCTTATTACACACGAATTGACGCGCCCGCCACGCCCGAGCAGAAAGCAAAATTGCAGAAGCTCTCACCGGATGCGGTCAAGGAGTCGGATCTCGCGGGAGAGCGCATCACCGCCAAGCTGACTAAAGCTCCGGGGAATAATGCCGCCATCGGTGGTTTGAAGGTGGTTGCGGCCAGCGGTTGGTTTGCGGCCCGCCCCTCGGGCACGGAAAACATCTACAAAATCTACGCGGAGAGTTTCAAGAGCGAGTCGCATCTGAATGCCATCGTCCGCGAGGCAGAAGAGATGGTGAACAAGGCGCTGGAGTCAGGGGTCGCGCAATGAGCGAACGCGCATCGGCGAACGCTCGCGAATAAACGTTCAGCACACAGCGCCTGAGCCTGACGCCTCTGTGCGAGCGGCGACCTCTCCAGTCTAAAATCAGAACTCCCGAGAGTCGGGACAGGACTCGTTATTGCCATGGCTATTTTCGGCGGAGGCGCGGGCGTGTTCATCGAAGCTGCCAAGAGCATTCTCCTGGTGGTCAGCGCGCTCTTCCCTATTGTCGATCCTATCGGCGGAGCGCCGGTTTTTCTCTCGCTAACGCTTTACTACGACAGGGAGACGCGGAAATTGCTCGCCCGTCGCATCGCGATGAACAGTTTCATATTGATGTTGGCGTCCTATGCCGTAGGATCGCACGTGCTCGCTTTTTTTGGGATTTCGCTGCCGGTCGTGCAGGTGGGCGGCGGAATGATCGTGGTCGCGTCGGGTTGGGCGCTGTTGAAGCAGAAGGACGGAAATGATCGGAACGCGGTCGAACGAACGGTTAGCGGAACAGACGTTTTTCGAGATGCGTTTTACCCGCTGACGTTGCCCCTGACGGTTGGCCCAGGTTCGATCTCAGTCGCCATCACTCTCGGCGCAAATGAGCCGCACACCCTGAGCGGCAGCCTGATTTCAATTCTCGCCGCCGCGATTGGTTCAGCTTTCGTGGCGGCAACTATTTATCTCTGTTACGCCTTTGCAGATCGCCTTGTCCTGGTTCTCGGTCCGACCGGAACGAATGTGATTGTGAAACTAACATCGTTTCTGTTGGTTTGCATCGGAGTGCAGATTGTGTGGAACGGGATGAGCCAATTGCTCCGCTCGTTGCTGTAGTGGCCGCCCCAAGGCAGAGGGAAACGCGTCCATGGCATGCCATCAGTCTCTCGCACGTGCCGATTCGCGGGTGTATGACGGCCGCAATGGCCCCGGCCGTCCATGAATTTCTGCACTCGAAGACCAGCAATGTACGGGTGCGCTCATGTGGACGTGCGTCTCTTTAGTGTGCTTGTGGTGGGTGGCGCAATTCTCACTGCGCGATTGCTCTCGCCGCCGAGTTCTGATGGCGAGTTCGCAAATAGCTGGGTAGCACCGTGGCGCAGAGAAGCTCAACGAGCTTGGAGTCGGTGTAATCATGGCCACTGAACGTATCCTTGCGGCCTTCGATGTTCCAGTCGTGCAGAGCCGGCGCCTTGCAGGTCGAGAGATGCGCTTACCGATACGCGAGTATCACTCTCGCGATCGTGATGCTCCCTACCCGATCCACCAGCGTTCCGTTGATAGCGCTTCACCGATTCTTCGAAGTATCCATCGGGCTCTCGGTTGGCCTCGCGTTTGTCGCCCTCAGGCCGAAAATCGGATTGGGAGATTCGGTCAACACAACTCAAGCCTCGTCGGGCCCCTGAAGTTCGTACCTCAACAACACCAAGTGCAAGCTCCAAAGCCAAAGTCCTGTTAATTTCGGATCAGTACGATTACGACAATCTAGGGCGTCTTCATCTGCGCGTCAAGAAAGGCCAGTACATCGGCCCCCCACACCTCTGTGGCGGAGGAACAGAATCCCCAATGCCCCTCCTGATGGCTGTTGCCGAAGGCTGGGTAGATCTTTGATTGAAAGTCCTTATGTTTCTTATTTGCTTCCCTGCTCAAGACGTGACTTGGACCAAGGCTATAATCGTTCTCTGCTTGGATCAGAAACACGGGCGCTCTAGCAAGCTCAACCGCGCGAATCAGGCGGTCTTGAAGCAGTTGATTTTGCTCCCACGACATTGCACCCGCCGCAAACGGCACCAGCGCCTTCACGTTGAGGTCGTGTTCCCCGGCAAGCAAAGTTTGAATGCCACCGTAGGAGCATCCTGAAATCGCGATTCGGGCAGGGTCTACGAAGGGCTGAGACTTGAGGAAGTTCACGCCGGCAACCACATCTTCAACTTCATCCTGCTGAAGCTCGACCATGCGTCGGCCACGCTCACGCGGAGGCGCCTGCGCTACTCGATCTTGGATGTAGTCACCCGGAGAGCGGCCTTGCCCTCGGCGATGCGGAACAAAAAATACGTAGGAATGTGAAGTATAGAAGTTGGCCAGCGTCGGCTGAGAACCCGGCAGCTTCTCGCTGCCGTGATTCCACACGATTGCACGAAAAGGCCCGGTGCCCTCGGGCTTCCAAAGAAACCCGTGTAATTGCCTACCCCCACTTGGAAAAACAACTTCTTCCGATTTGATCTGGGCAAGAAGTTGACCGGTCACGGAAAGAACGATGAAAGCAATCAACATTAGCGCCCGGATTTTCATGCGAGCCACATTGTAATCCTGGATTTAGGAAAAGGGTTGCTGTTACGCGTACAAACACTGGACTGTAGTGAAGCCTGTCACAGTCGCTGATCGATCCCCCAAGATGCTGCTTCCGATCCGGGGTGGGGATCAGTTCAATGCGTAATAGCGATTTTTCACTTGCGGCGGATTTTGGAGCGTACAATCCTAATCACATCAGCCGGACGCTGAAGCCCTCGTCTTCAGTAATCATATAAGGTGATCGGGTACTCCTAAGAGGTACCGCTGCGGTTGCAGACTGGAACGGAGGTCCTATGTCAACGCCTTCCGTAACCCCTGGTGGTTTTGTACCTTCGCGATTTCTTAGGCGTCAGCTTTTTGCCATCGCGCTTGGGTCCGTAGTCACGCTTGGTACGATCAGCCTTTGGCCGCGCCTGACAAAGTGGATGCTGGCATCAAATTTTTTGCCGCACGCGTACTGCTATTTGGGGAATCCGAGGTTGGTGTGGACCAACGTAGTGACGGATTCACTGGTCGGAATCGCATATCTGGCGATCTCTGTCACCTTGGGATATCTAGGGTATAAGGGACGGCGAGACATTCCCTTTCACTGGATGTTCCTGGCATTCGGACTCTTCATCCTCGCGTGTGGCGGTACCCACTTCATGGAAGCGGTCACCATCTGGACACCGGTGTATATCTTGTCCACCACGATCAAGATTTTCACTGCCGCTGTGTCACTCACCACGGCGGCCATTCTTCCCTTTACTGTTCCCCATGCTTTTGACCTGGTGCGGCAGGCCAGGAGATCGGAGCAAGTGACTGCCAACCTGCGCGCCAGCGAAGAAAGAAAAGAGGCTCTTCTCCGAGAGGTTCATCATCGAGTTAAGAATAATCTGGCGGTGATTTGTAGCCTTTTCTATCTTCAGTCCACACATACAAAGGACCAGAAAACTTTTCACATCTTTCGTGATATGGAAAATCGTGTGCATTCGATGGCCCTGGTACACGAGAGCTTGTATGACTCGGAAAATCTGGCCCGCATCGACTTTGCCGAGTATGCGCAGACCCTGGCGAAAGACATATTTTCGTCGCATGGGAGCCCGAATGTTAATGTCCGCTTGAAAAGTGAGCTCGAGTCCGTGATAATGGGCGCCGACCTCGCAGTACCCTGCGGCCTTATACTCCACGAACTGATCTCCAACGCCCTGAAGCACGGCTTTCCTAACGGTGGCGGTGAAATTAAGGTTACGCTGCGAAGTTCGCCGGACGACAGGCGCACTCTTTGCGTGGAGGACAACGGAGTAGGCATTGTTGGCGATCTGGAAGGTAATACCGACAAGACGCTGGGCTTGCGTCTGGTGCGGTCCTTGACGCAGCAGATTCGTGGCACGTTCGAACTGGTCAGAATCAATCCCGGAACCTCAGCCTATTTGCATTTCAAGGTAGATCATGATGCAAGCTAACATTACCTCTTCTAAGCCACGTGCACTGATAGTTGAAGACGAGATCCTGATTGCCGAAGAACTCAAGCAGCGTTTGTCGCTGCTTGGCTTTTCCGTAATCGCCGCAGTAGACTCTGCCGAGGAAGGCATTGCCATCGCCACCAGAGAACGCCCAGACCTGGTTCTGCTGGACATCCGATTGAAAGGTGAGAAAGACGGCGTTCAAGCCGCGAAAGAGATCCGCCAACAGGTTAACGTGCCCCTCGTGTATCTCACAGCCCATTCCGACCGCCTGACCGTGGACCGTGTCAAGGAGACTGAGTTCGACGGCTTCCTTCTGAAACCGTTTCGCGAGCACGAGTTGCAGACAACTATTGAGATAGCGATGCAGCGGCACGCGATCAGAGTCAAGCAACAGGAACATTAGAGTCTGCCGCAGAGACTAGGCGGGTTGGCCGGCAGCCCCATCAATGCTGACTTGCCGCCGGTATGTACTCCGAGCGATGCACTACACGAACAGACTTATGCTGCCTCTTGACCTCGTCGCTCAACACGACTCTCAATTTGTGTCTCTTACCATCCAAAGCAGGAGGTCTAAATCCGAGCTGATATCGAAAGTGGATCTGGACCAGAATTAAGTCCAGCGCTGTCGGGAATAACTCTGGCTTCACCGAAAAGAACTGTCCCGCTGTGGCTGCGCTGAAATAGTGCGCAATGAAGTATTGCTGCTCAGCATCGCTGTACGGATAGGAATTCAAAGGAAACCCTCCATCATTGATGCCGTAAACAAATGCCGAGCTTTGCAGAAGGTCGTCCACGATGGCGTCGGCCTCGTTGTGCAGTAGCCCGCTATGATCGCCATACAAGAAAACGATAACCGGCAGGGGTTCAGGTTTGGTGTTGCGAGCATCGGCGATAATCAGTCGAAGCACCCGTTGAACCGAAAGTTCACCAGCTCGGGCCCCCACCTCCGTCGGCTCACGATGCTGAACCTCCTCTATCTTGGCAATGGGCGCATTGCGATCTGTGGTTGGTAGTAAGTCGATCGCCTCTTTCCCGTTGTCGCACCAGTGTGCCACGCCTGCGGTGTCCCGTTTGTCAAGATGATCGAGCGCCGGTTTGAGAAGAAGAGCCTTGTTTCTCATGAAGCCGGAACCATACTTGTCCCAATTTTTCTGGTTGCAGATCATCAAAAACCACAAAGCAATCGGCCGCGTACCAAAGTGTGCTCCGCTGTCAAACGTGAGAACCGATACTTGATGCCCATTGTCAAGAACTCGGAAGTCATCTTGCTTAAGCTCATTCAGGGGAAGGCCCGTCTTTGAATCTTGGGTCAATACATCCACCAGCACTAGAGATGAGGAAGCATGAAACAACGGGGTTTCTTCGGAGCGTGGTGCCACGTCTTTGCTCGTTACCGGGAGAGCTTTGTCTTCCGATTTTTCCGTATCCACTGTCGTCCGCCCCGGCAGCGCCTCATGGATCTCTTTAACAGTGCGAGAGGAGATAGTAGATGTGCCAATCGAGGGATTCGCTACAATAAAGACAAGAACCGCAGGTGCAAAACGGCGCACTTTCATACCTGCCCGTGGCGGGATTTTCCCGAAGGCCAAAAAATTGGCTCCTCAGGTAGGACTCGAACCTACAACCCTCCGGTTAACAGCCGGATGCTCTGCCATTGAGCTACTGAGGAGTGTGTGCGGTAAAACCGACCTCTAAATAATATCATCGGTACGGGATGGTGAGAACACGGGATGTCGGCCGGCGGTCGCGCCGATTCGGCATCCTTCCAAGTTTCATTTTCACTCGGTCTTTGATCTCTCGGCCGTTAAATCTGATCTCTGGCCGTTAAATTAAGACTCCCTGCGGAGCAGCATAACCGTCTCGTTCTGACACCCGCGTGTGATCCTCACATTTTTGTTACCCTAGGTCTTTCCCGATTCAATCGAGGTGGCGAATGGCAGGAGGATTTCGTTTGATGTTCTTTGCTCTTATTTTTTGCCTTTTTGCACTTGCAGTGCTGGCGGACGACCTGTCCTCAAAAGACGGAACCGCTGGCGGGCCGCCGGTTGCGCCGTCGAAACCACTAGAAGAAACGATTCATGGCCAGAAGATTGTCGACTCCTACCGTTGGCTGGAGAACTCGGGCAGCCCGGAAACAGAGAAATGGGTGAGTGAGGAGGGCGCGTACTCCCGCAGCTTGCTCGATCCGCTCCCCGGACGCGAACAGTTGCACCAGCGACTGGGGGAATTGCTTTCGATCGGCAGCATCTCGGCGCCCCAGATCGGAGGCAAGTATTACTTCTACACCAGACGCAATGGCACTCAGAACCAGCCAGTGCTTTTGGTGCGCGATAGCCTGCGCGGCGAGGACCGGACGTTGGTGGATGTCAATCAGCTTGCTGCCGACGGAACGGTGGCTCTCGACTGGTGGGCCCCTTCGGAGGACGGCAAATTTGTTGCGTACGGCACATCCCCAAGCGGGTCAGAAGACAGCACGCTACATGTGATCGAAACCGCGACCGGCAAACTGCTTCCGGATGCCATCCCGCGCGCTCGGGCCGCCAGCATTGCGTGGAAGCTCGACAACTCCGGTTTTTTCTACACTCGCTATCCAAAGAAGGGCGAGGTCGCGGAAGGTCAAGACGTATATAACCGACATGTTTTTTATCACGTGCTGGGCAGCGATCCAGCGAAAGATCCGCTAATCTTCGGCGAAGGCCGTGATCCCGAGGATTGGCCCAACGTTGATTTGTCGAATGACGGACGCTGGCTCCTAATCAGCGTCGAGCAGGGTTGGACGAAGAGTGAACTGTTTTTGCAGGACTTGAATGCCGGCACGCCGCCGGTTCGTATCACTGAAGGCAAGAACTTTCTTTATGGCGGACAAATTTATAACGGCAAACTTTTCATCACCACCAACGAAGATGCTCCCCGCTATCGAGTTTTTGTAGCAGATGCGTCTGCGGCAACGCGATCCAATTGGAAGGAGATCATCGCGCAAAATGATGCCGTGTTGCAGGGAGCGGCGGTGGTAAACGGGCTGCTGCTCGGCCAGTATGAAAAAAACGCCAGCTCGCAACTAAAACTATTCGCCACCGACGGCAAACCGATTGGAGATGTAAAGTTACCATCCATCGGGACGGTTTTCGGGCTGGGCGGAAAATGGAACCGGAAAGAAGTTTTCTTCGCATTTCATTCCTTCACCGTTCCTGATTCCATTTTCCAGATCGACCTGGCAACGCGAGGCACGGATCTCTGGAGCAAAGTGAACGCTCCCGGTATCGACCCGGAAAAATATGACGTAAAGCAGGTCTGGTTCAATTCCAAAGATGGCACCCGCGTACCCATGTTTGTTTTGCACAAAAAAGGACTGGCTCTGAATGGAAAGAACCCGACGCTGCTGACCGGATACGGTGGGTTCAACATAAGCCTGACACCTGAATTTTATGGCGATCGCTATCTGTGGCTCGAGCACGGAGGCGTCTATGCGGTTGCCAATCTGCGCGGAGGTGCTGAATTTGGCGAAGACTGGCACCGGGCCGGCATGTTGGGGAAAAAGCAGAATGTTTTCGATGATTTCATCGCCGCGGGTGAGTATTTGATATCGCAAAAATATACCGACAAAGATCATCTCGCGATTCGAGGCGGATCCAATGGTGGGTTGCTGATGGGAGCGGCGCTAACGCAACGGCCGGACCTGTTTCGCGCGGTGGTTTGCCAGGTCCCGCTGCTCGACATGTTGCGATACCAGAATTTTCAGATCGCAAAACTCTGGGTGCCGGAATACGGGTCCTCAGATGATCCGGAGCAGTTCAAGTGGATTTACGCGTACTCACCGTATCACCATGTCAAAGCGGGGACTGAATATCCGTCGATTCTTTTCATGACGGCGGATACCGACACGCGCGTAGATCCCATGCACGCAAAAAAAATGGCAGCCTTAATGCAGGCCGAAGCAGCCAATGGCCGCAGCCGCGAACGTCCGATTCTGTTGCGCGTGGATACCAAAGCCGGTCACGGAGCCGGCAAACCCATCGCCAAACAGATTGACGACTGGACTGACATTTACTCGTTCTTGTTCTGGCAGTTGGAAATGAAATGAATGGGATTGAATCATTGAGCGATTGAGTCATTGAATCATTTATTTCATTTTTGAGGTGCGACGGATGTTCCACATGAGCCAGTGCATT
>Ga0075436_100003618_pt1 | contig 10604 bp, 8 predicted proteins | sample RhiMethybrSRZTD5_FD_75303 | JGI IMG/M metagenome (GOLD analysis project Ga0075436, IMG submission 75303) | Populus rhizosphere microbial communities from Tennessee, USA - Rhizosphere MetaG P. TD hybrid SRZTD5 | ecosystem: Host-associated > Plants > Roots > Rhizosphere > Soil | place: USA... | reverse complement strand
GCCCTCGATCGATTCGATCATCGCCGACTCTTCGCCGCAGATGTAGGCGCCGGCGCCGCGGCGCAGGCTGATGCGCGGAAGTCGCGCGGGAGGATCGGCTTGCAGCGCCGCGAGCTCCTTCTCGAGCATCTCGCGGCACGCGTGGTATTCGTCGCGCAGATAGATGTAGATGTCGTCGATGCCGACCGCCCACGCGGCGATGAGCATGCCCTCGAGGAAGCGATGCGGATCGCGCTCGAGGTAATGGCGATCCTTGAAGGTGCCCGGCTCGCCCTCGTCGATGTTCACCGCCATGATGCGCGGCGCGGGCTCCGCGCGCACGATCTTCCACTTGCGTCCCGCGGGGAATCCCGCGCCGCCGAGGCCGCGCAGCCCCGCGTCCTCCATGATCTTGATGACGGATTCCACGTCGCGCTTGCCGCTCGCGCACTCGACCCACGTCTTGTACCCGCCCTGCCCGCGATATTCGGAATATGAATGCGAGTGCAGCACCTGGTGGCGCGCCTTCGTCTTTCCGTCCTTCACGCACTTCGCGACGTCGTCCGCCTTCGCGTGGCCGAACGCGTTCTGCCCCACGCACACCGCCGGCGCCTCGGCGCAGCGCCCGATGCACGGGGCGCGCAGCACGCGCACGTCCGGTCCGACGAGCGACGGCAGCTTCGCGATGAGCTCCTCCGCGCCCGCCATCGCGCACGAGAGCGTCTCGCACACGCGCACCGTCACTTTCGGCGGAGCCTTCTCGCCTTCCTTCACGACGTCGAAGTGATGATAGAAGGTCGCGACCTCGTACACCTCGGCCTGCGCGAGCTTCATCAGCTCGGCGAGCGCGTTGAGGTGCGCCGCGCAGAGGTGGCCGTAGCGGTCCTGGATGCGGTGCAGGTTCTCGATGAGGTACTGGCGGTCGACCGGGACGCCGGCAATGAGCGCGGCGACTTCCTCACGCGCGGCCGGGTCGACGGGACGGCCTTTCGGCGTCGGGCGCGGCCGGCGAATCTTGGACAGCGGGATGACGACTTGGGAGCTCATGGCCAGGCTCAGCGCTTCGCTTCGAGCAATGCCTGGATGCGCGCCTCGAACTGCGGCAGCGGTTGCGCGCCGACGATTTTCTCGCCCTGGAGGCTGTCGCCGCTGCTCCGCCCGATGACGAAGGTCGGCGTGCCGCTCACGCCCGCGGTGTTCTCCGCATCCGCGATGTCGGCTTCGAGCGACTTGGTCACGCGCTCGTCGGAAATGCAGGCCGACAGTTTCTTCTGGTCGAGCTTCATGTCGCCCGCGAGCTTCACCATCGTCTCGGTGTCGAGCGCGTTGGTGATGAGCGCGTGGCGCATCTCCCAGAACTTGCCCTGCTCGGCCGCGCAGCGCGCGACCTTCGCGGCCGGCAGCGCGCGCGGATGGAACGGCAACGGATAGTCGCGGCTCACGTAGCGCACCTTGCCCGTATCGATGTACTTGCGCTTGATCGCCTCGAAGGAAGCGTTGTGGAACGCGCGGCAGAAGGGGCACTCGTAGTCGGTGAATTCCACCATCGTCACCGGCGCGTCGGCCTTGCCGAGCGCTGGCGCGCCCTTCAGGCTCACCTTCACCGGCCCTTGCGGCGCGGGTTGCTGCAATTGCGGCTGCGCGGCGGGCTGCGCTCCGCGCTCGAGGAGCCCGCGAATGGCGCGCAGCTCCTGCAGGATCTGGTCCGCCTGCTCCGAGCTGATGCCATCGGCGAGCGCGACGCACGAAGCGAACGCCGCGAATGTGAGGACCGCGAGGCGCGCGCGCATCACAGCACGCTCTTCACGAGCTTGCCCATCTCGGCGGGGTTGCGCGTGACCTTGATGCCGCATTCTTCCATCACGGAGAGCTTCTCCTGGGCGGTGCCCTTGCCGCCGGAAATGATCGCGCCGGCGTGGCCCATGCGTTTTCCGGGAGGGGCGGTCACTCCGGCGATGAAGCCGACGACCGGTTTCTTCATGTTCGCCTGCACCCAGCGCGCGGCGTTCTCCTCGTCGGTGCCGCCGATCTCGCCGATCATGATGACGGCCTCGGTGTTCGGATCGTCGTTGAACATTTTCAGCACCTCGATGTGCTTCAAGCCGTTCACCGGATCGCCGCCGATGCCCACGGCCGACGATTGGCCGAGCCCGAGCGCGGTGACCTGTCCGACCGCTTCGTAGGTGAGCGTGCCCGAGCGCGACACGATGCCGATCGCGCCCTTGCGATGGATGTGGCCGGGCATGATGCCGATCTTGATCTCGTCGGGCGTAATCGTGCCCGGGCAGTTGGGCCCGAGGAGGATCGCCTTCTTGCCCTTCATGCGCGCGCGCGTCCTCACCATGTCGCGCACCGGGATGCCTTCGGTGATGCAGATCACGAGGTCCAGGTCCGCGTCGACGGCCTCGTCGATGGCCGCGGCCGCGAAGGGCGGCGGCACGTAGATCACCGAGACGTTCGCGCCGGTCCTTTCCTTCGCTTCCTTCACGGTGCCGTAGATCGGAATTCCCTCGAAATCCTCGCCCGCCTTCTTGGGATTCACGCCGGCGACGAAGCAGTTCCTGCCGTTGGCGTACTCGCGGCACATGCGCGTGTGGAATTGGCCGGTCTTGCCGGTGATGCCCTGCGTGATGACCTTGGTGTGGCGATCGATGAGGATGGACATGCGTTTCCTTATGCGGCGACGGCCTGCTGCTTGCGCGCGGCGGCGACGACCTTCTGCGCGGCATCGCCCATGTCGGTCGCCGAGATGATGGGAAGTCCGGAGTCGGCGAGGATCTTCTTGCCGAGATCGACGTTGGTGCCCTCGAGGCGCACGACGAGCGGCACCTTGAGACCCACCTGCTTCGCCGCGGCGACGACCCCGGTCGCGATCACGTCGCACTTCATGATTCCGCCGAAGATGTTGACGAGGATCGCCGACAGGTTCGGGTTGCGCAGCATGATCTTGAACGCCTCGGTGACCTTCTCGGCGGTGGCGCCGCCGCCCACGTCGAGGAAGTTCGCGGGCTTGCCGCCGAAGAGCTTGATCGTGTCCATGGTCGCCATCGCGAGGCCGGCGCCGTTCACGAGGCAGCCGATGTCGCCGTCGAGCTGGATGTAGTTGAGATCGAACTTCGACGCCTCGACCTCGGCGGGATCCTCCTCGTCGAGGTCGCGCAACGCCACGATCTCCGGGTGGCGGAAGAGCGCGTTGTCGTCGAAGTTCACCTTCGCGTCCAGCGCGATCACGCGACTGTCGCCGGTGACGATGAGGGGGTTCACCTCGACGAGCGAGCAGTCCTTCTCGTCGAAGCACTTGTACAGGCCCTTGAAGAGCTCGCGCGCCTGCGGGATGAGCGCGGCGGGCACGCCGATCTTGCGCGCGACCTCCTCCGCGTCCTCGTCGTTCAGCCCCGCGAACGGATCGACCGCGCACTTGTGGATCTTCTCCGGCGTCTTCGCGGCGACCTCCTCGATGTCCATGCCGCCTTCGCTCGAGGCCATGAGCACGACGCGCTGGATGCCGCGATCGACGACGAGCGCCACGTAAAGCTCCTTGCGGATGTCGGCGCCCTCCTCGACGAGGAGCCGGCGCACGACGCGTCCCTGCGGCCCGGTCTGGTGCGTGACGAGCGTCATGCCGAGGATCCTGGAAGCCAGGTCGCGCACCTCGTCGAGCGAGCGCGCGAGCTTCACGCCGCCGCCCTTGCCGCGCCCGCCGGCATGGATCTGCGCCTTCACCACCCAGACTTTGCCCCCCAGCTTCTTCGCCGCCTCGACCGCTTCGTCGACGGAGAACGCGGGGAAGCCGCGCGGCGTGGCCACGCCGAAGCTGCGAAAGAGTTCCTTGCCCTGGTATTCGTGGATGTTCATGGAGGTGAGGTGCGGACGCCTGATCGCGCCGCCCAATGTGGACTGCGAGACAACGATTTTATCAGCGGGCCGAGGGCCCGATGCCTTGATCTAGGACAGGTCCGTCAGTGGTGATCTTCGTCCAGCGCTTCGATCGGCTCGGCGCCGCGATACCACTTCGGGTAGTACTTCGCCACCGCCGGCTGCGTCGCTTCGAGCGCGTGGCAGCGGTCGAGCTGGAACGGCTTCTGCGAGGGATCCTGCAGGCGCTGGCCGGCCATCGTCTGGAAGGCGGCGGTGGCGAGCGCCGTGGCGAGCTCGGTCACGTGCGTGCAGCCGCGCACGCCGCCGAAGAGCTCCTTCACCTTCTCGTGATAGCCCGGCCGGATTGCGAGGCCGACGAGGCCGCGGTACGCGGGCGCGATCGCCTGGCAATCGCCGTCATAGGGAACGGCGTCCATCGAGGCCGCCGCGTCGACGATGGTGAGGGTGCGATCGACGGTGATGCGCAGCCACATCGAATGGATCGGCTCGCCGGCGGGGCGGATGCCCGCGGCGAGCCGGTAGTCGTACGGTTTCGCGTCGAGGAGCCGGCCTTCGATGTCGTAGCGGCCGTCGGCGCGCTTGTAGCCCTGGATCTCGATCGTGCGCCGGTGCAGGAGTTCGCGCGCGGCCTTCTCAGGCGCTGGCATTCGCCGTTGCCGCCTTCGCTCCCGCGCGCGCCGCGCGAATCGCCGCCGCGAACTCCGTCCCCGTCTGGAAGCGATCGGCCTCGAAGTTCTTCGCGAGCGCCTTCTCGATGAGCGCGTCCACGTACTCCGGCAGCCCCGTGTTGAACTCGCGGATCGGCGGATGCGGGTTGTTGGCGATCGCGAACATGAGCTGCGTCATCGACTCGCCCTCGAACGGCAGCCGTCCCGCGAGCATCTGGTAGAGCGTGACGCCGAGCGAGAACAGGTCCGAGCGCCCGTCGATCTTGCGGCCCGCGAGCTGCTCGGGCGACATGTACGACGGCGTCCCCAGCACCATGCCGGTCTTGGTCTTCGACGAATCGGTGATGCGCGCGATGCCGAAGTCGGTCACCTTCACCGTGTCGCTTTCCGGCTCGTACATGATGTTCGCGGGCTTGATGTCGCGGTGCACGATGCCCATGGTGTGCGCATAGCCGAGCGCGTCGGCCACGCGCTCGATGATGTAGAGCACCTTGTCGGGCGGCAGCAGGTTCGGCTGCTTCGTGTACGGCACGAGGTCCTTGCCCTTGAGGAATTCCATGGCGATGTAGCACAGGTCGTGCTCCTCGCCCGCGTCGTAGATGGTGACGATGTTCGGGTGCGTGAGGCGCCCCGCGGTCTCCGCCTCGCGGAAGAAGCGCTCCTTCGCTTCCGTGAGCTCGTCGGCCTCGAACTCCGCCGACAGCGCCATCGTCTTGATCGCGACGACGCGGCCGATCTTCGGGTCCTTGCCGCCGTAGACCACGCCCATCGCGCCCTTGCCGAGCTCCTTCTCGACCTGGTAGCGCCCGAGCATCGGCTTCTCCGCCGCGGCGCCGCCCGACAGGATCATCGTGCCCTGCGTGGTGCGCGCGCTCGCCGAGCCGCCGAGGATGATGGTTTCGGAAAGCTGCTTGTTGCGCCCGAGCCGCTCCTCGATGTCCTTGAACTTCGGGTCGTGCGTGGACATGTAGCGGAAGACGCTCTCGGCCTTGTTGAACTGCCGGCGGCGCTCGAAGTCGAGCGCGAGCGCGTAGAGGTTCTCCATCACCTCCTCGTTGAGCGGGGCCTTGCGGAACTTGTCGAATGCCATGTCGAGCTGGCCCTGCTGCTGGAAGGCGAGGCCGAGCATGCGGTTCGATTCGGCGCTCGCGACGTCCGCCGCTTCCTTGCCGCGCTCGGTGACGAGGTAGCGCTTGGTCGTGAGGGCCGCATGGCCGACCACGAGGAGCGCGGCCGGCGTCATGAGCTGCAGCCAGAGCCCGCCGCCGACCATCGCGCCCAGGTGCGCGGCGAAGAGCGCGACGAGAAGCCCCGTGCTGAACATCGCGCCGGTTCCCGCGCCCAGGCGCGGCAGCAGCACCGTGAGGTATACCGCGACGAGCAGGTACGCCGCGAGCGACGCCCACGGTCCCCACGTCGGGGCGACGAAGAAATGCTCCTGCAGGATCGAGGACACCGAGTGCGCGAGCGTCTGCACCGGCGCCATCGCGGGCGAGATCGGCGTCACCTGGCTCGCGCCGATGCCGGTCGCGGTCGCGCCGATGAGCACGATCTTGTCGGCGTATTTCGACGCGGGAATCTTGCCCGAGTAGACGTCGTAGAACGAATCGATCGGGAAGGCGGCCGCGCCCGCACGGTCCTTGTAGAAATACGTGTACATCTGGCCGGCGTCGTCGGTGCGGATGGTCTTGCCGCCGACCGAGACGCTCTCGCCGAGCTTCGCCTTGATGTCCTTCGCCGTGAGGTTGAGGCTCTTCGCCGCGATGAGCAGCGACAGCGACGGATACTGCTGGCCGTAGAAATCCATCACCAGCGGCTCGAAGCGCACCGCGCCGTCCTCGTCGAGGCTGGAATTGAGGAAGCCGACGCCCGCGGCCTCGGCGCCGATCTGCTCGATCGGAATGAGCGGCGCGGCGCCGTAGAGGAATTGGCCGCTCGATCCGGTGAAGCCGCCGATCGTGTTCTTCGACACGGACTCGGGCAGGGGCTTGTCGGGCTTGCCGGGCGGCGGAGCGATGGAGACCTCCGCGAAGGTGAGCGGCAGGAGAACGTTGCCCGCTTTCTTCACGCTTGCGGCGAGACGGACGTCGCTATTCAGCGCGACCGACGCCTCACCGAGGATCTTGCCGATCTCCGCGACTTCCGCCGGCGGCTGTGCGCCCTGCGCCGCGGGTGTCGCGCCGCCGATCGGCGCCACGCCCGGCACTTCCTGCGCGATCGCGCCGGGATACGCCTTGTTGTAGACGTCGAGCATCTTCTCGACGTAGGCGAGGCCCGGGTCCTTCTGCGGCTCGGAGAGGATGATCGTGCTGCCGATCACCTTCGCCTTGGCGGCGGCGAGCTGGTCGATCAGCTTCGCCTGCACTTCGCGCGGCCACGGCCAGCGGCCGATGTTGGCGATCGATTGCTCGTCGATCGCGATGACCGCGACCTTGTCGCTGGGGGTCTTCGACGTCATCTTGACGCCGAGGTCGTAGGCCCAGCGCTCGAGGCCGGGGATGATCCCCGAGACGCGCGCATAACCGAACAGCGCGATGGCGATCACGAGGCCGAGGAACCAATCGGCCTTCCAGAATGCGCTCTTCATGACCCCTCCCTGAGTCCTGATAGCCAGCCCATCTTACAGGGATGCGGCTCGCGGTTCAGCTTCCGATATCCACCATCTGGCCTACTCCCGCCGCGCGCGCCCGCTTGAGGAGCTCGGCCCCGATGGCCAGATCCTGGATCGCCATCCCCTGGGATTCGAACAGGGTGATCTGTTCGGAGGATGTCCGGCCGGGCCTGAGGCCCGCGATCACCTCGCCGAGCTCGGTGAGCGCCCCCACGTGCAGGCGCCCCTTCTCCAGCGCCGGCAGCAGGTCGCCGGCTTCCTTGAGGGCGCTCGGACGGGAGTCGACGACCACCGGGGACGCCCGCCGCACGGTGGTCTCGTCGATCTCCTGGCGCAGCAGCGAGTTGGAGCCCGCGGCGTTCACGTGCGTGCCGGGAGCGAGCGCTTCGCCGTTGAAGACGGGTGTGGCCGACGTCGTGATCGTCACCACGATGTCGGCTCCCTTCACGGCGTCGTCGGGCGAGGCCGCGGGGACGACGTCGAGCGAAAGCTTGGCGCGCATCTCGTCGCAGAACTTCTTCACTTTCTCGGCGGTGCGCGAGAACACCTTGACCCGCTCGAGGCTGCGCACCGCGGCGAGCGCCTCGAGCTGGCCGCGCGCCTGCCAGCCCGATCCGAAGATGGCGGCCGTGCGTGCGTCCTCGCGCGCGAGCCACTTCGCGGCGACACCGCCCGCGGCGCCGGTGCGCATCATGCCCATGCGGTTCGCCTCGATGATGCCCTCGAGGTTGCCGCGCTCGGCGCTGAAGACGTAGACGAGGAAGCGCACGCCCTCGCGGCTCGAGGTGTAGGCCTTGTAGCCGAAGACGCCCGAGTTCGGCACCGCGCCCTGGAGGATGTGCAGCGCGGCTTTCGGCAAGCGCGTGCGCTCGCGCGGGACGTCGATCGCATTGCCGGTGGAGTATTCGCGATGCACGCGCTCGATGAGCTGCAGCGCCAGCGGCATCGACAGCAGTTGCTCGACCTCGGATTCGCGCAGCAGGAGTGCCATGCGGCGATTCTATCGTCCTCGCCGCCGCGCGCGCGACGCGCAGGCGCGTTACGGGAAGGCGGGGACTGCCGGCTCGCTGCCGCGGTCGGCCGCTTCCGGGTGCGTGCGCGCAATGACGCCGCGCACCTCCTCGTAGCGTGTCGCCGGCACGTCGAGCATCAGCAGGATCTTCCCTTCCCTGAGGTCGGCGTCGAACTGCTTCAGGTGCGAGTTCGGCACCTGCAGCCCGACCATGCTCGAGACCCAGCTCCCCAGCCCCGCTCCGACGATCGCGGCGATGAGGACCGCCACGAGCTGCACCTGGATGCCCGGCGGCGGGAACGTCACCAGCAGGAGTCCCAGCAGCACGCCCATGCCCCCGCCGACGATGAGCCCGCGGAAGGCGCCGTAGACCGTGTCGGTCTTCTGCAGGTAGGAGGCCTCGTGCAGCTCGCCGAGATCGGTGCCGCGCGTGGCGAGGAAGTGCATGTGCTTGTCCTCGATGCGCGCGAGCAGCAGGTCGTTGGCGACCTTGTGGGCGCTCGCGAGGTCCGGAAGCATGACGTACATCCTGAGCCGCATGCGACCTCCTGGCGAAAAGGCGTCGTGGAAGAGTGAGGCTAGTCCTCGCGGCGACGCGAGGCAAGTAGCTGTTCTAGAGATTCGCTCTGCAGCGAGCTATTCCCATTTGTCGCTACGGCACCAGCACGGTCGATCCCGTCGTCTTGCGGGCCTCGAGGTCGCGGTGCGACTGCGCCGCGTCCTTGAGCGGATAGGTCTGCCGCGGCCCGACCTTCACCTTGCCTTTGAGCACCATGTCGAAGAGCTCGTTCGCGGCGCCGACAAGCTCGTCGCGCTTCGCGGTGTAGTTGACGAGCGTCGGCCGCGTCACGTAGAGCGAGCCCTTTTGCGCGAGGATGCCGAGGTCCGTCGGGCCGACCGCGCCCGATGCGTTGCCGAAGCTCACCATGAGGCCGCGCGGCTGCAGGCAGTCGAGCGACTTCATGAAAGTGTCCTTGCCGACCGAGTCGTAGACGATCGCGAGTTTCTTCCCGCCGGTGATCTCGTTCACGCGCGCGACGAAATCCTCCTTCGTGTAGATCACGGTGTGCGCGCAGCCGTTGTCGCGCGCGAGCTTCGCCTTCTCCTCCGAGCTCACCGTGCCGATCACCTCGACGCCGAGAGCTTTCGCCCATTGGCATGCGATGAGGCCGACGCCGCCGGCGGCGGCATGCCACAGGATCCTGTCGCCCGATTTCGGCACGACGTGCAGGCGCCGCAGCAGGTACTGCACCGTCAAGCCCTGGAGCATCATGCTCGCCGCCTGCTCGAAGCTGATGCCGTCGGGGATCTTCACCAGGCGATCCACCGGGTGGATTTTCGTCTCGGCATACGCGCCGATCGGCCCGTTCGCGTAGGCCACGCGGTCGCCGGCCTTGAACTCGGTGACGCCGGAGCCGACGGCCTCGACCACGCCGGCGGCTTCCAGGCCGATGCCCGAGGGCAGCGGCAACGGATACAACCCCGTGCGGTGATAGGTGTCGATGTAGTTGAGGCCGACCGCCTTGTGCGCGACGCGCGCCTCGCCCGGACCCGGGTCGCCTACTTTCACCTCTTCCCACTGCAGGACTTCGGGACCGCCGGTCTTGTGGATTCGGATCGCGTGTGCCATGGAATGTGCCTCATGCGGAAATTTCGCCTGTATTCTACCCGCCGTGAGCGATCTCCCATCCCGCATCTTCGATTCGCCGCTCGACGAGCGCACGTTCACGGCGGTGCCGCCGGTGTGGCGGCAGGATCCGCGCGGCAACCTGGTCGGCGGCGCGCTCGCCGCGGTCGTGACGCTGCCGATGGCGATGGGCCTGGGAGCGCTCGCCTTCGCGCCGCTCGGCGCGGATTTCGCCACGCGCGGCGTGATCGCGGGACTCTACAGCGCCGGCTTCCTCGGGCTGGTCGCGCTGATGCTGGGCGCGCGCGGCGTGGCGATCTACGCGCCGCGAAGCCTCGTCTCCTTCATGATCGCCTCGGTCGTGGCCGACACGATCGTCGGCGCGAAGTGGCTGCCGCACGATCGCCAGACCATGGTCGCCGCGCTCTTCCTCCTGCTCGCGCTCTCGGGCGCGTTCCAGCTCGCGTTCGGCATGGCGCGGCTCGCGCGCGTCGTGAAATTCATTCCCACGCCGGTGATGGCCGGATTCCAGAACGCCGCCGCGATCACGATCGTGCTCACGCAGCTGCACGTTCTCGTGGGGCTCGAATCGCGGCCGCAGTGGCGCGATTGGCCCGCCGCGTGGCAGCACGCCCATCCGTTGAGCCTCGTCGTCGCCGCGGCAACGCTTCTCGCAGCTTTCCAGGGCGCGCGCATCACCAGGCGCGTTCCGCCGCTCGTGCTCGCGCTCGCCGCGGGCACCGCCCTCTACTACGCGATCGACCTTCTCGGATTCGGCGCGCAGCTCGGGCCCACGCTGGGGGCGATTCCGTCCGGATTGCCGGACGG
>Ga0075436_100003615_pt1 | contig 10609 bp, 11 predicted proteins | sample RhiMethybrSRZTD5_FD_75303 | JGI IMG/M metagenome (GOLD analysis project Ga0075436, IMG submission 75303) | Populus rhizosphere microbial communities from Tennessee, USA - Rhizosphere MetaG P. TD hybrid SRZTD5 | ecosystem: Host-associated > Plants > Roots > Rhizosphere > Soil | place: USA... | reverse complement strand
CCTGCGGCGCGAGCGCGACGGCGGCGCGGTGAAGAAGGCGCTCGCGAACCTCGAGTCCGCGGCGCGGGGCACGGGGTCGATCATCCCGCCGACGATCGAGGCCGTGAAGGCCTACGCGACCGTGGGCGAGATCAGCGCCGCCCTCAGCAACGTGTTCGGCGCCTACGAACCAGACGCGCTCGTTTGAAGTAGCAGCCACCTCCCCGCTTGCGGGGAGGCCGGGAGGGGACGCACCAGCCACTCCAACCTGTTAAGGCACCTCCCCGCTTGCGGGGAGGCCGGGAGGGGACGCACCAGCCACTCCAACCTGTTAAGGCACCTCCCCGCTTGCGGGGAGGCCGGGAGGGGACGCCCCAGCCACTCCAACCCTTTAGTCGTCGCCCTTACCCGCTGGTTTGAAGTAGCACGCCCCCTCCTGGCCTCCCCACAAGGTGGGGAGGGACCCGGTACAGACACCTCCCCGCTTGCGGGGAGGCCGGGAGGGGACGATCCCCGTTTAGCAGGCACCTCCCCGCTTGCGGGGAGGCCGGGAGGGGCGGATCCCCATGTAGCGGCCACCTCCCGCTTGCGGGGAGGCCGGGAGGGGACGCGCCAGCCATTCCAACCCACCGGTTTGAAGTACCACGCCCCCTCCTAGCCTCCCCACACGGTGGGGAGGGACCGACCCGGTTTCCAGCCCTTTAGGAGTCGACCTTCACGATCACCGACTCGCCTTCGCCGATGCCGCCGCAGATCGTCGCGATCCCATAGAAGGGACGCGACTCCCCGGACGCCTCGCGCCGGCGCCGCAGCTCGTACACCAGCGTCATGATCAGGCGCCCGCCGGTGGCGCCGGTCGGGTGGCCGATCGCGATGGCACCGCCGTTCACGTTGGTCTTGGCGCGGATCTCCTCGGTCTTCTTCGGATCGCGGTCACCCAGGATCAGGGTCGAAACCAGCGGCATCGCCGCAAAGGCCTCGTTGATCTCGATCAGGTCAATGTCGTCGATGGTCAGGCCGGCTTTCTTCAGCGACAGCCGAGCCGAAACCGCGGGGATGGACGCGAGCTTGTCCGGATGGCCTGACACCATGGCCCACGCCATCAGCGTGGCCAGCGGCTTCTTGTCCCGCTGCTGCGCCTCCTCGGGAGACATCAGCACCAGCGCCGAGCTGCCCGTGTTGAGCCCAGGCGCGTTGCCGGCGGTCACCGTCGGGCTGCCGTAGACCGTTGGCAGCTTGGCCAGCTTCTCGACAGAAACGTCGGCCCGGGGCGATTCGTCGTCGGTCATGACGATCGGCTCGCCGCGGTCCTGCGGCACGGTGATCGCCATCACCTCGTCCTTGAAGTGGCACGCCGCCTTGGCCTTGAAGTACCGCTCGTGGCTCTGCACCGCCCAGCGGTCCTGTTCCTCACGCGTGATTCCGTACTCGACCGCCTCCTCGCCCGCCTGCACGGCGCGCGGCTTGCCCGTCATCGGGTCGGCGATCACGAGCTGGTCCTTGAGGTTGACGTCGCCGAGCCGGTGGCCCCACCTGAAATCGGTGAGGAAGTACGGAACCTTGCTCATGTTCTCCGTGCCACCCGCGAGCGCGATGCTCGACTCGCCCAGACGGATGGAGCGCGAGGCCATGTTGACCGAGGCGAGCGAGGAGCAGCAGGCGCGGTCGACCGTATAGGCGACCCGGTTGGTCGGGATCCCCGCCTCGATCAGCACCTGGCGGGCGATCGAGCGGTCGGCCCCCGGCAGGTTGACGCCGGTCGCCACCTCCTCGACGTCGCCCGGCTCGATGCCGGCCCTGCGCACCGCTTCGGCGAACACGAGGCCGCCGAGCTTGGGCAGCGTGAAGTCCTTGAGGGTGCCGCCGAACTTCCCGAACGGGCTGCGCACGGCACTGATGACGGCGACTTCCTGGGTGCTCATTTGTTGTGTCTCCTCAGATGACGCCCTCGGCCTTCAGCCGCGCCACGTCCTCTTCTGTATACCCCAGCGTCTCGATGAGGATTTCACCGCTGTGCTCACCCAGCCTTGGCGCCGCGCCGGTGATCGCCTCGGGGGCGCTTGAAAGCTTTGCGACAGGACCGACGAGCTTGACCGAGCCGAGGACCGGGTCTGGCACATCGATCATCAGCCGGCGCGCGGCGACGTGCGGGTCGTCGAACACCTCTTTGGCGGTCTGCACCGGGCCGACCGGCAGGCCGGCCGCCAGCAGCTTTTCGCTGGCTTCGGCCTTCGTCCGCTCGCCGAACCAGCCGTTGATGATGTCGCCGAGCCAGCCCGTCATGTTCTTCGCGCGGTCCGGTCCTGAGGTCGCGCCTTCGCGGCCGACAAGCTCCGGGCGCTCAATGGCCGCGCAGAACTTGGCCCAGTCGCCTTCGGTGGCGACGATGATGCCGACGTACCCGTCCTTGCACTGGAACGGACCCCACGGCGCCATGAAGCGCTCACGGCCGCGCTCGAGCACCTGGCCGGTCAGCGAGTACGCGGTCACGGACCGTTCCGCGAGCCCGATCATCGAGTCGTACATGGACACGTCGATGTACTGGCCCTTGCCGGTCTCTTTCCGCTGGTAGAGCGCGAGCATGATCGCGTACGCGGCGTTCATGCCCGACACGATGTCGCCGAGCGCGACGCCGAGCCACGTCGGCGGACCATCGGCCTGGCCGTTCGTGTTCATGAGGCCGCTCATCGCCTGGGCGACGATGTCGTAGGCCGGCCGCTTGCTGTAGGGGCCGAGGTAGCCGTCGAGGCTGCCGAAGCCTGAGATGCACACGTAGACAAGGCCCGGGTTGCGCTCGGACAGCACCTTGTAGCCGATGCCCATCTCGTCGAGCAGACCGGGGCGGAAGTTCTCGACCACCACGTCCGACTTCCCGGCGAGCTCGGCGAAAAGCTGCCGCCCACGCTCCGACTTGAGGTTCAGCGCGATGCTCTTCTTGTTGCGGTTGAAGCGGAGGAAATAGCCGCTCTGCGACTCGCCCTTGTCGTTCTTGACGATGGGGGCGGCACCACGCGCGGTGTCCCCGCCCTCGGGCCGCTCGACCTTGATCACGCTCGCCCCCTGGTCGGCGAGCATCATCGTGCAGTACGGGCCCGCCACCTGGATCTCGAAGGCGAGCACGCGAATGCCGTCGAGTGGCTTGCCCATCCTGGACGCGATGATACCCGCGCCGTGAACGGACACTAGTTCGCCGGCCCCAAGCCGAACGAGCTATGTTGTCCCTTCGCGCCGGAAGCCCAGAACAGAGGAGACGAGAAGAGAGTGCCCAAGAAGTTCCTGTTGAGCGAGAGCGACATCCCGGAGCGCTGGTACAACATCCTCCCGGACCTCCCGGGGCCGCCCGCGCCGTACCTTCACCCCGCCACCCTTCAGCCCATGGGCCCCGCGGACCTGGCGCCGATCTTCCCGCAGGCGATCATCATGCAGGAGGTTTCGGCCGAGCCCTGGATCGACATCCCGGAGCAGGTCCGCGACATCTACAAGATCTGGAGACCGAGCCCGCTCTATCGCGCCGAGCGGCTGGAGAAGGCGCTCGACACGCCGGCTCACATCTACTTCAAGTACGAAGGCGGCTCGCCCGCGGGCTCGCACAAGCCGAACACCGCGGTCGCCCAGGCGTACTACAACGCCCAGGAGGGCGTGAAGCGACTCACGACCGAGACCGGCGCGGGCCAGTGGGGCTCGGCGCTCGCGTTCGCCGGCTCGCTTTTCGGTATCGACGTGACCGTCTACATGGTCAAGGTGTCGTACGAGCAGAAGCCCTACCGCAGGGCGATGATGGAGACCTGGGGCGCAACGGTCTACGCCTCTCCGACGAACCTCACCAACGCGGGCCGCGGCATCCTCGCCGACGACCCCGACTCGCCGGGAAGCCTCGGCATCGCCATCTCGGAGGCGGTCGAAGACGCCGCCACGCACGACGACACGAAGTATTCGCTCGGCTCGGTGGTCAACCACGTCCTGCTGCACCAGACCGTCATCGGGCTGGAGGCACAGAAGCAGATGGAGATGGCCGGTGAGTACCCCGACGTCGTGATCGGGTGCGTGGGCGGCGGATCGAACTTCGCCGGCCTCACGTATCCATTCATCGGCGAGAAGCTCAAGGGCAAACGGCCGGACCTTCAGTTCATCGCCGCGGAGCCGGCGGCGTGCCCGACGCTCACACGCGGGGTGATGGCCTACGACTTCGGCGACGCCGTGGGCATGGGGCCGGTCGTGAAGATGTTCACGCTCGGCCACAGCTTCGTCCCCGACCGGATCCACGCCGGTGGCCTGCGCTATCACGGCGACGCGCCGTCGCTGTGCATGCTCGTCGACCACAAGGTCGTGGAGCCGCGGGCCTACAAGCAGAACGAGTGCTTCGCCGAGGCGGTTCGCTTCGCGCGCACCGAGGGCTTCCTTCCGGCGCCGGAGTCAGCGCACGCGATCAAGGCCACCGTCGACGAGGCTTTGAAGGCGCGCGAAACCGGTGAGAAGAAGGTGATCCTGTTCGGGCTCTCGGGCCACGGACATTTCGACATGGCGGCATACGACGCGTACTTCGCAGGCAAGCTCGAGGATGTCGAGCTGTCGCAGTCTCGGATCGACGCGGCCATCGAGGAGCTTCCGCGAGTCCCGGCGATGACCTAGAGGCGCGGCCTCTACCCCAAACTACGTCCGATGCTTCTCTCGGTCGGGGACCTCGTGCTCGACGTCACGATCGTCCCCGACCGGCTCCTCCGCCCCGACGACGACACCCCGGCTGCGATCCGGGTCGGCGGCGGGGGCCAGGCGGCCAACTTCTGCGCCTGGGCCGTCTCGCTCGGCCAGGAGGCCAGGCTCATCTGTCGCGTCGGCCATGACGACACCGCCGATCGCCTCGTCGCCGAGCTGGTCGCCGGAGGCGTGGACGTCCGCGCGGTGCGCGGCGAGGATCCGACCGGGGTCATCGCGGTGATGGTCGGCCCGGGTGGCGAGCGCACGATGGCGACGCAGCGCGGCGCGAGCGTCGGGTTGCGTCCGGAGGAGCTGCAGCGGGAGTGGTTCCGCGATGTGAGCCTCCTCCACCTGCCCGCTTACTCGCTGTTTCGCGACCCGCTCGCGGCGGCCGGGTGGAGGGCGGTCGAGCTGGCGCGCGACCAGGGAGCAGCACTCGCGGTCGACCTCTCCTCCGCCGCCGGGCTCATCGAATACGGCGCCACGCGCATGGTCGAGGACCTCAGGAGGCTCCGTCCCGAGTTTCTCTTTGCCACTGCGGCCGAGGCGGAGGTTCTCGACTCGCCGTTCAGCGAGCTCGCGGACCATGCGGTGGTCAAGCTCGGCGAGGCCGGCTGCCAGATCGGCCACCGCCGGGTCACCGCACCCGTGGTCGACGTCGTCGACGCGACGGGGGCGGGGGACGCGCTGGCGGCGGCATTCTGCTCGGCGGTCCTGGCCGGCGCCGGGGACGTGGAGGCGGCCGAGCGGGCCGTCGCCGTCGCCGCGGAGGCGGTCGGGATCCTGGGCGCCCGGCCGCTGCGCCGCGAGCGCGCCCCCCAATGAGCGGCGCGATCCTCAGCGTGTCCGCCGAAGTTGCGGGCGCGCTGGCCGCGGGCCGGCCGGTCGTCGCGCTGGAGACATCGATCGTCGGCCAGGGCCTGCCGGCCCCGCACAACCTGCGCGCCGCGCTCGAGTGCGAGGCGGCGATCCGCGACGAGGGCGGAATCCCGGCGACGGTGGCCGTGCTGGACGGCCGGCTGCACGTGGGTCTCGACCACGCGGGTCTCAACCGCATCGCCGAGAGCTCTCAAAAGGTGAGCTCCCGCGACCTGGGCCCGGCGATCGCGAGCGCGGCGGCCGGCGCGACCACGGTGGCCGCCACCATGCGCGCCGCCGCGATGGCGGGAGTCCGGTTCTTCGCCACCGGGGGCATCGGCGGTGTGCATCGTGGCCATCCCGAGGACCAGTCCGCCGACCTCGAGGAGCTTGGACGCACAGCCGTCGCCGTTTTCAGTGCCGGGCCGAAGATCATCCTCGATCTGCGGCTGACCCTCGAGCGGCTGGAAAGTCTTGCGGTCCCGGTCCTCGGCTACGGATGCGATGACATGCCGGCCTTCTATGTCCCCACGAGCGGGCACCGCGTCAGCTCCCGCGTGGACGGCCCGGAGATGACCGCCCGCACCATCGCCGCGGCCTGGCGTACAGGAGCTGCGGGAATCGTCGTCGCCGTGCCACCGCCATCCGAGCTGCAGGGCGCGCAGGGCCTGGTCGACCAGGCGGTGCGTGAGCTGGAGGGCATCGAGGGTGCGGAGGTGACCCCCCGCCTGCTGGCCCGCGTCGCCGAGCTTTCCGGCGGCCGCTCTCTGGACATCAATGTGGAGCTCGTGGTCAACAACGCACGCATCGCGGCGCAGGTCGCGCGCGCCTACGCGGAGCTGACTTGATCGAGGAGCTCTTCGCCGCGATGCCGCTCGCCCAGCACCTCGGCATCAAGCTCATCGATGCGAGGCCCGACGAGGTCACGCTGCGGATCGAGTTTTCCGAGAATCTCGCCACCACGGCCGGCGTGCTGCACGGCGGCGCGCTGATGTCGCTGGCCGACACGGCGGGCGCGCTGTGCGCGTTCCTCAACCTGCCGCCCGAGTCGGGCACGAGCACGATCGAATCCAAGACCAACTTCTTCCGCGCGGTGCGTGACGGTCACGTCGAGGCGGTCGCCCGGCCGCTGCACATCGGACGCTCGACCATTGTCGTGCAGACCGATCTGAGGGACGCCTCCGGCAAGCGCGTTGCGATGACGACGCAGACGCAGGCGGTGCTGTCTAAGCGTTGATCGCGGCGTCGATCAGGCTGATGCCCTGGGGCGTGATCTCGTAGGCGCGAACGATGTTGTCGTGTCGTGTCGCGCGAGTTTTCAGAACCGTCAGCGTCCGCGTCACGCCGCTGGTGCCTCGCACATACTGCAGCACGATGACGTTGTCCGCGAGGTGGCTGATGCCGCCCTCGGAGATGTGGCCGATCTCGTAGAGCTGCGCCACCTCGAGCGTCATCATCAGCGTGATGCCGGCTCGGGTCAGCCGCTGCACCAGGGAGAACATCCACTCCCGGAAACGCGTGGGGTCGCCCGCTGCGGTCATGACATCCGGCAGGCTGTCGATGACGACGCGTTTGGCCCCGACCGCATCGATCATGTCCAGCAGCTCATATACCCACTCGTCGACGTAGACGTCGACGAGGCTTCGGCTCAACACATGCATTGCGGGCGCTTCGAGCGTCCAGCCGAACCCCGCGACGATGCGCTCCAGCTGCGTGCGGTTCTCCTGGAAGGTCGCCAGGATTCCCGGCTCCCCGTTCTGCGCCCCTTCGAAAAGGAAGTGGAGGCCGATCAGGGTTTTTCCAACTCCGGTAGGCCCGACCACGAGCGTGGAAGCGCCCGGCCACAGCCCGTCTCCGAGCATGACGTCCAGAGCCTCGACTCCGATCTTGATCCTCTTCGGGGCCAGCTTGTAATCCGAGCGGTCCTGCACATCGGCGAGGCGCGGGAATGCCTCGAGGCCGCGGGGGGAGATGCGGTAGGCGTGCTGTCCCGAACGAAAGCCGTCGCCGCGCAGCTTGAGGACCTGCAGCGTGCGGTACTCACGCTCAGCAAGCTGCTTTACGTCCAACGCGATGATTGCGTCCGCGACCGCAAACTCCGGCGCCTCCTGTGCGCTGAAGCGGCCGTACTCATCGATCCAGATCGCCGTCGCCGTCGAGGCGGTTATCTGCCGCGTGAGCGCGTCGAGGAACAGGCGGTATGCGGCCTCGTCCTTCGCGAACACATGCAGGGCGCGGAAGCTGTCGATGACCATCAGGGCTGGGCGGTGGGCCTTGAGCAGCTCGCCAGTTTTTGCCAGCACGCCCTCGAGCCCCTCGCTCATCAGCGCCCCGCCGAGATCCTCATAGATGACCCGCCCCTCGCGCACGGCGCCGACGTCGAAGAATTCCAGCGACTCGGCGTAGCGCACGATCTTGTCGAACGGCTCCGTGATCGTCGAGAGGTACAGCGCAGGGGCGTCTGGCGTCGCGTTGTTGAAAACGAACTGCTGCGACAGGATCGTCTTGCCGCTGCCGGGAACGCCGATGACCAGCGTGATCGAGCCGCGGGGGATGCCGCCCGAGAGGATGCTGTCCAGCCGTGGCTGGCCGCTGGAGAGCTTGTCTCTCAAGTGCTGACTGGTTGCCTGGACGCGCGCGCCAGGGCGCTCGTGCCGAGAAGGTCCCGGACCGTCGATGCCAGCACGAGCGGCTCGAGCGGCTTGCGCAAGAACGCCGAGGCACCGAGGGTGACGGCCTCAGAGGCCGCGTCGAGCGAGGCCACTGCCAGGATGGGAATCTCAGATTCGGCGCGCAGCTCGCCGGTCAGTCGAAAGCCGGCGCCGCCCGAGATCAGCAAGTCGATGATCACCAGGGCAGGGGATCGTTCGGCGAACAGGAGCCTGGTCTGGTGTGCGTCCCTCGCGATGCTGACCGCGTAGCCCTCCGTGCGCAGCAGGTACTCGGCGAACTCTGCCGCATACGCCTCGCGCTCGGCGATCAGGATGAGCGGCGCATTGCGGTCCTCCGCCTCGGCCGTAGCGGCCGGTGCGCCGCCGGCCGCGATCTCCTCCCCGAGCAGCCGGTGGGCGTCGGCCGCGCTTACGCCGGACTCTATCTGGGCCTTGATGAACTTGAGCTGCTCGACCTGGTTCCGAGAGTAGAGGCGCTGGGCGCCCTCGGTGCGGACCGGCTTGATGACCCCGTAGCGCTCCTCCCACGCCCGCAGCGTTGCCGCGGGGACGGCGATGATCTTGGCCGCGGCGCCGATGCTGTACAGCGGCTGATCACCAGTCCATGGGCTGCTCATTCGTAGCTAATACTGAAGTATTGCAGAGCTTTTGTGATGGTGCTAGCCTCAATTGAGGTAGTCGATGGAGCGACGGAGGGGAGCGCGGAACGCGGTGGTCTTTCGGGACCGGCAGCTGGTGGTCACGCGCACGTTCAGGCCGGACGGCCTGCGCCTCGTGGGCGCCGTCGACGCCTCCAACGTGGACGGGCTGCATGAAGTCCTGACCAGCACCTTCGGCGACGACGGCAACGGCCGCCACCTGCACCTGGATCTCGCCAGCCTGGAGTTCACCGACGTCAGCGGGATCCGGGCGGTGGTGAGCGCGGCCGAGCGCGCTGACGGCCGGTACCGCATCGTGCTGCACGGCCTGCCGCCCCTCATGAGTAGGGTCATGAACGCGGTCGGCTGGAGCGAGATGCCGTCGCTGGAGATCTCCAACGATCTCTTTCCGGCGGATGCCGAGCTCCTGATCGAAGAGGACCAGGCGCAGGCCTAAACCGGTCCGCGGCCCGCCTCGAAAGCGAGCGCGAGGTGATAGATGCCCCAGACGTAGCGCTGCGCGTCCGGCCGCAGATGGCTCCAATCCGCGACCAATGACGGGCCCCCGTAGTAATCGGTCAGCGCCCTGACGAGGTCGCCGCGATAGGCGACCAGGTTGTTGTGCAGGATCGCGCAGCCGAGCTCGATGTTGTCGCTGATGTCGTGCAGGTCGACAGGCCGCCGGAGCAGCCAGGGCCCTGACACCTGCGCGGTCGCGGGCATGATCTGCATCACGCCGATCGCCCCCGCCGAGGACACGGCGGATTCGTTCCAGCCGCTCTCCCACCAGCCCAGGCCCATGGCGAGGTACGGGTTGACGTGCTGCTCCAGGGCAGCGGCGTAGATCATCGACTTGGTCACTCGCAGGTCCAGCGGTGGCGCGCTGATGTTGACCGAGTCGGCGGGCGGTGGGCCGGGATCGCCGTTGAGCTGTCCGGTCATCGGCGGCAGTGAGGGGACCGAAGCGGCATCAGAGGAGCCAGCGCCGGCCTGACCGCCGCATGCTGACAGCAACAGGACAAGCGCGACGAAGCAGAGGCGGCGCCCCATGAGTTGAGAACGCGCTAGATCTCGAGGAGACGCGACGGGATCGCGTTCACGATCACCGTCCGCCCGATCTGCGGCGCCGGCTTGCGCGGCCCGTACTGAGTCACGTGGCCGTGGATCAGATATCTCGGCGCCAGCCGCCGCGCCAGGCGATCCAGTGCGACGAAACCGCGGTGCGGTGGGTCGTCGGAATCGCCATGGCCGGCCGGCGGCGAGTGCGTGATCAGGATGTCCACCGGCTTGCCCGACAGCCGCACCCTGATCTCCAGCCGGAGCGCACGCAGCGCCATCTGCCGCTGCGTGTACTGGTTCGGTCCTGGCCGGTAGCGGATCGAGCCCCCGAGCCCGGCGATGCGGAGCCCGGCTGCCTCCTCGATGCGACCGTCGATGTTGGTGCAGCCGGCCGGGCCGGGCGGCATCGCCAGCGGGGACATCACGTGCCAGCCGTCCACGGAGTGCACGTCGGGGTCGTGGTTGCCGGGGACGTAGAGGAGGGGTTTGTCCGTGCGGCTGACCAGGTTCTCGAGGTACTCGAACGGCAGGTCGCCGCACGCGACGATCAGGTCCGGGCGGAGCTCGTCGAGCGCCTGGCCCCACAGCGCGTCATTGATCTCATCCGCGACGGCGAGCAGGCGGACGCCCACTCGCTAAGGATTACGCGACGCGCGCAGTGACAGGGCGGCCGGCATTGTTTCGCCGGCGCGGCTCCTGCTCGGTCGC
>Ga0075436_100003614_pt1 | contig 10610 bp, 16 predicted proteins | sample RhiMethybrSRZTD5_FD_75303 | JGI IMG/M metagenome (GOLD analysis project Ga0075436, IMG submission 75303) | Populus rhizosphere microbial communities from Tennessee, USA - Rhizosphere MetaG P. TD hybrid SRZTD5 | ecosystem: Host-associated > Plants > Roots > Rhizosphere > Soil | place: USA... | reverse complement strand
CCGTCGCTTCACCATTTGCGCCCTCCGAAGAGCGCGAGCAGCAGGATCGCGCTGTGCGGCGAGGCCTGCACGCTGGTAGCCGGAGCAGGCGCTCGCAGCTGCGCGACGAGCCACGCGAGCACGTCGGGAACGCTGATCGTCGTGGGTGCGCCGTCGTAGGTGACGGAAAACCACTCGGACCAGTCGTCTTTGTAGCGAGGATCGCGGCGCGGATCGACCGGCGGCGGCTGCTGTCGAGGGTACCAGCGGAAGTCTTTCAAGTGCGCGGACACGTCCATCGGCACGGCCATGCGCAGCTGCTGCTCGAACATCCACTGCGTGAAGAGAGGCGGTCGATTCAGGCCCGCAAACAGCACGCCCGGCGCGAGCTGCACGGCAACTTGCGCTCGATCGCCCGGCAGCGGCGCGCGGATCGCCATGCCTCACACTAAGAGCAGCGGCAGCGGTTCAGGCCCCGAGACGGGCACGTTGCTCGCGTGGTCGAGCGCTGCCCACGTGAGCGGGCCCACGACGCCGTCTGGCTTGAGGCCGTGCGAGCGCTGGAACGTCATGACGCTTTCGCGCGTGTTGGTGCCGAATTTGCCGTCGGCCGGCATCACATGGAGCCGGAGCTGCAGGTCTCGCACGGCAGGCGCCTGCGCAGTGAGGATGCCCATGCCGGAGCCTTGATGCAGCAGCGGGTGCACGGCGGCCGCGTGCGCGGGTGACAACGCAGGAGCCGGCGCCGGCGCGGTCACTGAGGTTGGAGAGTGGGCAGCCGTCGCCGGCGCCGGCGTGGGAAGCGCAGCATGCTGTGGGGGCTGCGGCAAGCCCGGCGAGCGCTGCGAGAGAGTCGGCAGAGCTGCCGGAGCTGGAGGAGCGCCGAGCTTCGGGCGGTACGCGACAACGCCGCGCTTATTGCCCTGGGTGATCTCGGCGCGGTACGTGATCCACTCGGCGCCCGTCTTGTCGAGCTGCGTCGTGCCGGCGCCTCGAGCCCAAAGCGAGTCGAGCAGTTGCCACGCGCGCGTGTGGATCGCGGGCGGGATCGGTTCCGGGTAGTACATCCACCCGGAAGGAAACGCGGGAAGGCCCGTAGGTGCTGCGACGGGCCACGCCGGCGGCTGCTGCTGCGCCTGGTGGTGCGCCTGCTCGTCGTGCGTTGCTTGCTGCGCGCGGCGGCGTGCCTCTTCAGCTTCGCGTCTCGCGCGATCGGCATCCGAGCCCCCACCGCGGCCCGACTGCGACGCCATGAGGAACAGGAACAGCAACAGCTCCATGATCAGTCCACCTCGTCTGTCTTGCCGTTGGGAACAGCGCCGCCGGCGCCGGCGCTTTGCATGCCGCCGAGGAACTGCGCCATCATCATCTGCCCGAAGTCGACGCCGCCGCCGCCTTCCACGGGCGTATGGTTCAGCGCGCGGATCTGCGCCTCCAGCTGCTTAATCCGCATGACGTACATCTGATCGCGCTGCTGTTCGGTGAGCTCGCTCCGCTGCTGCATGCCGGAGACCATTTCCGCGAGCTGGCCAAAGCTCACCTGCTGCGCGTGGCTGTAGGCCGTCGCGATGTAGTGCGCGAACACCATGAAGCGCCGCGTTTCCGCATCTAGCGTCGCATCGTTGATCGGCGGCAGCGGCGGGACAAAGGTCGATGCAGCGTGGGGCGGCACCTCGGGCTCGTCCGGCATCTCGAGATCGCCGTCGAGATCGTCCAGGTCGAACGCACGGAGCACTTGCTTTTCTCCGTTGAGTGCTTCGATCACGTGGGCGTTGACGGCTCGCAGCGTCTCGATCACCCGCGGCATCCGGGCGCCATTCAGCTGCACCTCGTGCTTCGTGCCGGTGCGGCTCGTCACTAGCAGCAGGGCTGGACGCGGCGATTTGCGGATCCACTTGAGCAGGGTCTCGGTGTCTCTCATTTTATCGCCCTCCGATTTCGTTGCCCGCAAAGCGTTCGCGGTTCAGATGCCCATCGGCCTTGAACCAGTCGGGGCGGATGTGATTTCGAGGCGAAAACATGGCCGAGAGCTGCACGGAGACGTTGCCAGTCGGGCCGCCGAGCTCCTGCAAGAAGCAACGCGCGTTGGCAATGATGGTCTCGGCGACGATCTGATCGACCTTGGTATCCGTCGCGGCTGTAGGCGTCGGAGACGTAAACGTGCGGCTCGGGCCGACGCTCGCCGTGGACCAGATCAAGCGATTCACCGGCGCTCGCGCGCCGTCGTTCCAGTTGAAGCTGAAGACTTCGAAGTCCGGGATCTGCAGGATGCTTCGACCCACGCCGATGGTCAGATCGAAGTGCACCGTCAGCGTCACGTGTTCGCCCACGCCGCCGGTGTCGGGTCCGTCGAGCAATTGCGCGGCCAGCACCCACTGCCACGTTTCCGGTCGGTGGTATTTGATGTTGACGAGCTGGCTGCTCGTCGCGATCAGCGGCGTTGCGCCACCGCCGAGGGGCGGAACGCTCAGGGGCTCCTGACCGCTGCCCCACATGTGCCAAGGTGTTAGCAAAACCGGCTGCCCTTCAGTGGAAGTGGAAAACAATCTGCCGCGCGTTGCCTGGATCCAGCGCTGCTAGCCCCGGCGTCGCGCTGTCGTGGTGCTCGAGGATCGGCAAGTGCGGGGGCGGAGCGATGGGCGACGCCGCGTGGTGGCCGTGGTGCAGGAGGTGGCCGCCCATGTCGAGTGCAGTATCCGCGATCGGGCCCACGCCAGGAATGAATTTCACGGCGCCGCGAGCCAGCTTTTTGAGCCCACCGAACAAGCTTCCGAGCACCTGCCGCGCGCGCGCCGCGTGCTGGGGCCCGTAGATGTGAGCCAGATCTTCGTACGTGGCGCCCTCGCACGCGTCCGCGATCGCACACAGCGAGTCGATGTGGTCGGGGTGGGCCGCGCCGCAGACCGCGGCGAGCTCGCAGGCGTCGCTGATGGCTCCGGTCAGAGCCGTGTTGGCGACGGGCGCGGTGTGCAGCGCGGTCATTGCCATCTGCTGCGAGCTCAGCGGACCGGTGAGGTAACCCTCTTGCCAGTTCCACGGCAGATCGGCGCGCGCCTGCACCTGGCCGTAGTGGGGGCGCAGCGCGATTTCAGGCCGCAAGATGTACGCGCCACCCACGACGGCCGAGCTCGGCGCACTCATCATCGGCAGCACGGCGCCGGCGACGCCAAACACGCCGGGAGAGACACCCGGGCCCATGCCTGCCTGCAGGCTCGGATCGTCGCGGCTTCCGTCGCTGCGTCGCACGACGGCATGCCATCGGTTCGGGCCCGACTTCTCCACTTCGGCGAAGGCGCCGGGATCTTCTCCCGAGTGTCGCAGCGACGCTGCCGCGTACGGCGCGATATCGTCGCAATCGCCCCAGCGACGCCCGATCACCTTGTCGGCGCTGTCGAAATGTTCGTCGCCCGGCGGCTCGGGGCGCCACCGCACGAGGCCGTTGCGCAACGCGCGCTCGAACGTCGGCACCTGCTGCCCCGCTAGCAGCTGCTCGTTCAGCCGCGTGACGCTCTCGAGCGCGGCGTCGAGCACGGGCTTGCTGACGTGCGCCTCGGGCACAGCTACTTTGATTCTCACTTGACACCTCCAATGGAGGACAAACCTTGTGGGTCGACTGGGCACGGCGCCGCGGATTCGGCGCCGTGCCTGGCTTGCGCTGGCGATCAGTGCACGATGCGGCCGAGCACCTGCAGCTGCACTGCGACGGTGTCCGTGCCGGTCGGCGCCTGGCTGATCGTGCTGATGAACCGGATCTGCACGCCGGGCTCCGCTTGCTTCATGGTGAGACGCGTGCCGAACGCACCCGGTTGCGCGAGTAGTTCGATGTCCCAACTGAAGATCTCAGCGCCCTGCAGATCGGTGCCGACGAACGCCTGCACGAGAATGCGGCCCACCGCGCTGGCACCGGTGCGGATCACGCTGATCAGCGGACGCTCACCGCGGAACGGCTTTTGGAGCTGCCCCTGGAAAATGATCTGCGTGACGGTCGCCGTGAAGGTACCGGGCGGGCTGCCCTGCAGCGGCGTCATCGGCAGCGGCACGAGTCCCTCGTCGGGCTGCATGACGCCGGGGGCGAGCTGCCCACTGCGCCAATGCGGACGCTGAGGGATGCGCGCCAATCGGTGCTGTGCGGCTGCAGCTCCAACGCCCATCACGCTACCGCCCATCAAATCACCGGCTAAAATGGGCTCGCCGGCGAGCGTGTGGCCCACCACTGCCATCGGAGAATCTTCATACGACATTGCTTGCGTTCCTTTGCACGAGAGAGAGGGTTTGCCGACGAATGAACGGCAGTTGCAGCCGTCAGACTTGAGCCGCGATGCCGCTCACCTGCGGCACGACGCCGGAGACGTGGCCCTGGTTGCCCATCTGGTAACCAGCGATCGCAGCGCCAGCGAGCGCGACGTCTCGCAGGATGCTGTGACCCTTGCCCTTGCTCAGAAAGTAGGCGTAGGCGGCGATCGAGCCCGCCCGACCGAGGATCGGAATCGTCGGCAGCGTGGGAAATGACTTGTCGATGAAGCCGAGCGCAGCGCCGCCAATGACGGTAGCCATCATGCGCTGCTGAGAGAGAGCGCCGCCGCCGCCGCCGCCGCCTGAGTGACGACGCCGGCGTTTGCCACCGCCGGAAGCTCTAGGAGCGGACACCCGAATGATGGGCGCGGCAGCCTGTACGGTGCGTACGATGGGAGAACGAGAGCGAGTGCGTGCACGTGCCACGAATTGTCCTTTCGGCCCGCGGGGGTTGAGTGTTCGCTTCTTGGCCATAGAGGCACAATGGTACCGAAAATCGACCGGCCGATCCATTCACTGCTTGCATTTAAGGGGGTCCTTTGTGCACCCTTACATACCTGTGCAGTTCGCAGCTGCGGGGTGGCGCACGTATCCACGAGTCCCCGACGTTGAAGCCGTCGCGGAAGACACGCGTCGACTGCAGCGCAAGACGATCGAGAAAAACGCCAAGCGTTGGTTGGAGCTGCAGCGCGAGCGGCAACGGGATACCGGCTTCCCCGGCGAGGCGCCGATCGGGCATCGAGTCGTGTACGAGCTGCGCCGGCGCGGCTGGCCCCTGCACGTCGCGCGCTACGGCGCGCACCTCGCAGCCGTGGGAGGCGCCTGGAACTGGCAAGGCAACACGCGGCTCGGCCAATGGATGGGGCGCAGCGCTCGCACGTGCCGACGCTATCGCGTCGAGCTCGAGCGCAAAGGGCTGATCTCGAGCCACCTGCTGCTCACCGGCGACAAGCTGCCGGGGCAGAAAGCCGCCGTGCGCAGGCCGATGGTCGTGCGCAACGTCGAAGTACTGCAGCGGCTCGGAGGCTTCCGAGTCACGCGACAAGAGTTTCCCCGGCAAAGTAGTGGCCAAACGGGAAAGCCTAAGACGGCGGCAGCAGGGCGCCCCCCCCCTGCTGCCGCCCGAGGCACTACGGCTGCGGAACAGCCAACCGCGGAGGATTTCGAGCAGCTCGCGGAGCGCTCGCCCGAGTGGCTCGCGGAGTCGTTGGAGTTGATGGCTGCTGCACGGCGGTCGGGTGCTGCGAACACTCGTGCCGTCGCGCAGCAGCCAACGACTCTCACGCCGCCACCGAAGTCGACGCCGCCGCCGCTGCGTCAGACGCCGCTCACAGCCGAAGAGCTCGACGCGCTGCTGCGCGACGAGCCGGTGCGCTTCGAGCGCGGCCCGCCCGAGTAGAGTCAGCGCGCGACCTGCCTAACGCCGGAGCCGCATCTCTCAGCGGCCCGGCGTAGCTGCGTCCGCGATCGGCACCTACAGCGGCGCCAACGGAGTCTGACGGAAAGACCGTTGGGCCGAATGCCCTCGCGCGCGCGAACTACTGAACGGGCGTAACCGGTTGCACGGAGACTTCACATATGAGCAGCGGACAGTGTGTCCAGCAGAGATCTTCCAACTGGAGAATTACTAGCTAAAGACCTGGTAGGAATACGCGCGTGCGCGAGCCTTCTTTTGGAGCGGAGCTTCGCCGCGGTAGGTCTGCGTCCCACATGCGTTTTTCGCTTCGCCAGCGTCCGCGCGGCGCTTGGTTCCACTAACGTGGTGCGCCGCGCAATGTCGCCACATCCGGCCCGCGGTGCTGTATCCTCACCGGTCCGTGGAGCAACAAAGGGGCTGGGGCACAAGCGACGTGAAACGTCAAGACGAATCGACGTTTTCTGCGGCGTACATCCGGGTGAGCAGCGCGTCTCAGGACTACCAGGGGCAGCGCGTCGCGATCGAACAGGCCGCCCGGGGGCGGGGCGAGCGCGTCGATCGGTGGTTTGCCGACGTCGGCAGCGGCAAGAGCCTGCGGCGCCCCGAGCTCGAGCGCTTGCGGCGCGAGATCGAGGCGCGCCACGTGCGCCGGCTGTGGGTGTGGCGGCTCGACCGTCTGACGCGGTCCGGAATTGTGGACATGATCAGCGTGGTCCGCGGCATTCAAGCGAGCGGCTGCGAGCTCATATCGCTGACGGACGGCATCCCTCTCGAGGGGCCCGCGTCGGATCCGGTGCTCGCGATCATTGCGTGGTGCGCGCAGCTGCAGCGCGAGCAAATCGCGGAAAACCAGGCTGCAGCGCGAGCCCGAATGCAAAGCGAGGGTCGATCGTGGGGGCGCCCACCGCTGCCGCCGCACGTGGTAGACCGGGTCCGAGCACTGCGGTCGCAGGAAAAAACGCAGCGGCAAATTGCACGGGAGCTGCACATTTCCAAGAGCTCAGTGCAGCGCTATCTGGAGGAAACCGACCACTAGGCCGCCGCAGAAAACATGCCGACTCAGAAAAATCGGGGGCGAGACTTTTTAGTGTACTTTAGGACCGGCCGGGAGTGCATACTGGCTGGATGAGTACCCGTCCTCGCGCACAAGGTCTCACCCCGCGGGATGAACGGGGGGACCGCGCCAAACCGCTCACCGGACGCTTTCCACGCACGCAGCAGCACAACGAGCAGGGGCAGCCGCCGTGCCCCTGCTGCAGCGAGCCCGCGCCGACGATCAAGGTCGTCAAGCACGGCGAGCGCTGCAGCTGCTGCAGCTACGTCGTTTGGGAGCGCGACGAATGACGACCTACACCCAGCTGATGGCTACCGCTCCGAAGCTCGATCCAGAGCCGCCGGCGACGTTCAAAGAGCTGCTCGACGCTGACAAGCTCGACGTGCAGCTAGAGACAGATTGGCTGCGGGGGCTCGCGGCGCGCGTGCGAGCCGGTGAGGTCTCGGTCGACGACGCAATCGACGCCGCTGCGATGCACGGAGCGAACCGCGGGTACAACGCGGAGGAGCGCAGAAACCGGTACTACTCGCGCCCGCCGCTGCCGCCGCTGCAGCCACGCCAGGTCGTCGAATGAAGCGCCTGCATTTCTCGCCGCGCATGAGGGAGCGCGACGCGATCGACGATCGCGAAGTGCTCGCCGTCGCCCCGCTGGCTCTGACGCTGAACCTAGAAGAGGCGCAGCAGCTCGTCATCGACGTAGTCGAGCAGCTCAGCAGCGAAACGACGACCCTGGCAAAGCTGCTGCGTCAGCTCCCGGAATTGATCTTGCTGACCACGGGTGAGGATGTGGTGCAGGTGTCGTTGCCGCGCGGGCTGCTCGAGAGAACCGGCGACGAGGACGACGACGACGACGACGAGGACCACGAGGACACGCCCATTAATCCCGCGACGGCTGCCGCGCCCGGCGTGTTCCCTCTGCCCCTGCAGCAGATCGAGCCAGGCTTGTTCGTGAGCCAAGTGGGGCTGATGGGACCGAAGCGCTACGAAGTGACGCGCGTTCTGGCGTCGCACACGGGCGTGGTGCGCCAGTGGTTGGAGTTCAAGCTCGGGGAGCGCGAAGTGCCGATCGACTCGATCGGCATCGAGACGCTCGGGAGCTTGGGGCAGGTCGTGCCGGGGCACTACGAGCTCGGCGCCGGCGACGTCGTGCGAGTGCGCGTCGATCCGACTCATCTGCATCCGGGCGTGTCGCTGATGTTGCTGGTGGTCGAAAAACCAGAGGGGGAAGAATGAAAGTGCAGTGGCCGCCCGGCGATCGCCGGCTGTTCGTCAGCACCCAAACCTACGAGATGGGCAAGCGGCTCGGCATCGAGCAGGCGCAGCAGGCGTTCACTCGCGAGACCGAGGTGGAGCGCCCGCGGCTGCCGAACGCCCGCGTCGTGCGCAAGCTGCGCGAGCTCGGCACGGTCGCGCTGTTCCACGCCTCGAGCACCTCGCTCCCGAAGCTTCGATCGCGCGCCGCGCACGCGGCGCTGCAGACCGAGGCGGAATATTGGGTGATGGTCGACGACGACGTCGAGTGCGACATGGGCACGCTGCAGCGCATGCTGTCGCTCGCAGGACCACCAGACGAGCCCACGCTGGTCGCGCTGCCGTGCCTGCTGCGCGGCATCGGCCTAGAAAAGCAAAGCGTCAACGTCAAAGCCAGGAGCAGCGTGGCGCGCCTCGTGCGCGGCGAGCTCGCTTTCGAGCTCGAGCAAGCCGGGTGCGGCCTGCTGATCGTGACGCGCGGCGCGTTGCTGAGAATGGCCCAGGCGCACAGCAGGCTGAATTTCATCGACGACGACGGCGTGATCAAATGCGCGCTGTTCGCGATGGAGCTCAGCAACGAAGGGTGGTTCGGCGAAGATCTCTCGTTCACGCGCCGCGCGTCGGCGCTGCACATTCCGATCTACGCGCCGGCGAGCGGCGTCAGCGACCACGACGGCCACAAGCTCGATCTGAGCCAGCTGCGATGAACCGAGAGTGCTTGCTGCACGTCCAGCTGTGCGAGTACTGCGCGCAGCGGCTCGGGCTGCTCGTCGAGACGCCGAGCTACCACGAAGGCCTGCGGCTGCGCGAGATCGCGCGCGAGCTCGCCGCGTGCGCCAGGTGCGCGCGGTACGCCGGCGAGCTCGTCAGCGCTGCGAACCGATGGGAAGCCGAGCGCTGCGCCCCGCTCGCAGCGCTGCACGAGGCGTGGGCCTGGGTGGAGCGGGTGTGAGAACGCCTCGCCGGGTGCTCCACCTGCACGCTGGCACTGAAGTGCAGCAAACCGAGTGCGGCCGGTCGCTGCGCCGCGTGTGGTACGCCACGGAGCTGGAAGCGTTCCGCGCGGCGCCCAACGCCTGCAAGCGCTGCAGCTTTCAGCTCCGCGAACGACGCAACTACGGGCCGGCGCCGAGCCGCCAAGAGATCGACGCGATCGAGCTCGAGCTCCTGAAGCTCGAGCACTTCTGGCGAGCCTGGCTTTAGCGACGAGTCGACAGAATCGAGAGCGGCGAGCGCGGCGTCAGATCGACCTGCACCGTGAGCTGCATGTTCATGCCCTGCACGTAGCGGACGATCGTGAGCAGGTCGAGCAGCTCGAGGTCGGTGTCTTCGAGCTCATTGATCTCCGGCGTGCTGAGGCCGATCCGGTTGCCGAGTTCGTGCGCCTCGATCCCGCACACGTGGCGCAGCTCGCGCAGCGAGTGCATGCCGAGCACGCTTGCCGGGCGCTCGTACTTCGGATCTTCCGGGGGCGCGGACGGCGGCGAGCTCGCTCGCGCCGGGCCACCCGTGATTGCTTTCACCGTGTCAAGAGCTTCTGAGGCGTGGTCGGTCGGTCCGTGCAGCTGCGTGTCGGTCATTGGTTCAAATTGTGCCTGCGGACCGAAGCCCCGGCAAGGGCCTCCTACCATCGATTTTCAGCGACGGTCAGAGCCACACCGCTGGGTGGCACTGTCGAAGCGCCAGGCACAGCAGGACGGCGAAGCAATAGACCGCGATCAGTCCGCCGACGTAGGCAGGTTCCCGCGGCGCTTTCACGGCGGAACCGGAATTTTGCCCCAAAAGCCGCCAAGCGACCGATTGTAGCTCAGCGCTCGCTGCCGGTCGGTGCGCACTTTGTCGTACAGGGCCAGCGACGCGATCACCGAAAACGAAATGTTGGTGTTGAGCGCGTCCGCGAACAGCGTCAGGAAGGCGGCGCTCCCATCGGTGGGCAGCGCGAGCGCGCCGGAAGCCGCGCCAAACTGACTCGCGTTGATGTACGCGGTGCGCACGCCGCCGGCGGTGCGCGTCCAGCCCATGCTCATGACGACGTGCACGGGCGGCACGCTTTGCTGCAGCGCCGCGGTGCTCGTCGCGTAGTTTTGTGCGACGCCGGCGCCGTTTTCGAGGTTGAAGCCCATGTTGCGCGGGTAGGTGGCGCTCGGGATCGTGAACTCGTACGCCTTGTTGCTCGCGCTCGTCGCGCCCGTTCCACCGTGCGACACGAGTACCATTCCCGGATCGACGTCCTCGAGCATGAGGATCATTTCGACTTCCATCGCGGCGAGCAGGTTGAGCGCCGGGGTGAGCGCGAGATTCATGCGCACGCCCGGGCCCGCTGTCAGAGCGTTGAAGCCGCCCGGGATGATTTCCGTGAAGCCAACCGCAGTCCCGGCGCCCACAGTGAAGGCTGGGCCGCCGATCGCGCTGGCGAGAGTCTTGTTGAAGTTCCAGAGCCCGACGGGGCCGTCGACGTTGTCGAGGTAGTTGGCTTTGCGGGCGTCCAGCGTGTTGAGCGCATCGCTGACGGATCCGGTGCCGTCGAGCACCGTCGAGCCGTTGGCGACGTCGTTGGTGTTGATCACGCGGCTTTGCTGCGCCTGCGAGTTCTGCGTCGTGGTGAGCACTTCGACG
>Ga0075436_100003613_pt1 | contig 10610 bp, 10 predicted proteins | sample RhiMethybrSRZTD5_FD_75303 | JGI IMG/M metagenome (GOLD analysis project Ga0075436, IMG submission 75303) | Populus rhizosphere microbial communities from Tennessee, USA - Rhizosphere MetaG P. TD hybrid SRZTD5 | ecosystem: Host-associated > Plants > Roots > Rhizosphere > Soil | place: USA... | reverse complement strand
CACAACCGCGTCGAAATGTAGTCGCCGCTTGCGAACATCTCGCGAGCGACTTCAGCGTAGCGCGGCTCATCCGGGCCCAGGAATCCGATCCTTCCAAGCCCGAAGAAAAATGTGAATGCTGAGGCTACCAGAATTGCAATGAAGCCATAGAGCCGTTGCTTGGCAGCCGGTTGAGGTTCCACTATTATCTTTTGGTCTGCAGTTGACTGTTGCGTGCCGTTAAATCTCACTCGAATATCGGATTTCTGAGTGTAGGTAGCCAGCGAAAGCGGGTCAAGGTGTTGCCCGCCGTCCGATAGCTTGAGAGCTAAAGAATGATCGAGGTCGCAGTGATCGGCGCGGGCGCGTTTGGCCGCGAACACGCAAGGGTATACTCAGAAATCGCCGGCGCTCATCTCGCGGCCGTTTGCGATATTGATGAACAGCGAGGTCGCGCCGTAGCCGAGCGCTACGGGGCGAGGTTCGTATCCAACTATCGCGAATTGATTGGAACGGTTCGCGCCGCGAGCATTGCGACTCCGACTGCATCTCACGGATCTGTCGCTTGCGAATTACTCGCTGCCGGGACAGCGGTTCTTGTCGAAAAGCCGATTGCTCGAACGCTTGCCGAAGCCGATCACATTATCGAAGAAGCCCGTCGCGCGAACGCTGTCTTACAAGTAGGTCATCTCGAACGTTTCAATCCTGCCGTGATCTCCGCATCGCGACTCTTGACTCGACCGCTGTTCTTCGAAGCGCACCGCTTGAGCGTATTCACCCCGCGCAGCCTGGATATCGACGTAGTGATGGACTTGATGATTCACGACCTTGACGTGATCCTGTCGTTCGTCGACTCCGAAGTACGCGAAGTTCGCGCGGCGGGCGTTCCTATTCTCACTCCGCATATCGACATTGCTAATGCCCGGATTGAATTCGCCAATGGTTGCATCGCCAACCTAACCGCAAGCCGCGTTTCAGCCGAGCGGGTGCGCAAGCTGCGATTTTTTCAGCCCGGACAATACATTTCGATTGACTATGCCGTGCAGGAAGCCGCCGTCGTCGGCGTCCGGGCTCGCACCGGAGGGAGACCCGAATTCGAAAGCAGCTTGCTTGACGTCGAACACGGCGAACCTCTGCGCCTGGAGATCGAATCATTTCTTGCGGCCATTGAAGGCGCGGAGGTGAAGGTCAAGGGAGAAGACGGCCGACGTGCTCTGGAGCTTGCGGTCGGGGTCACTGATCGGATTCGCGAGCACGCTCAACGAGCGGGCGTCGCGTTGTCGCGTTGAGATTGCGGCGTTTAATACGCACCGCCGGAATCACCGTCGACGAATTTGTTGCATTGCTGTAAAGGAACGGCTTAGCACCAAAGGACAACATGCGAAGTAAACAATCTTTAAGGCAGCTGATCGCATTTTTCGCGATCGGATTTATATTGAACTCGGCTGTGGACGCGCGGACTCGAGAACCATTCCGCATCGACTACACGGTTTCCATCGCCAGCGTCGAAGACCGCCTCTTCCACGTAACTGCAGAAGTCAAAAACATCAGCGAGCCTCGCCTCGAGCTCTCACTTCCAACCTGGACTCCGGGCTGGTACACCGTCGAGAACTACTACAAGAATGTTCTGCGCTTTAAGATCACCGACGCGAAGGGCAATCGACTCCAGCCCGAGATGGTTAAGAAACAAACCTGGCGCGTCGAAACGAAGGGCCTCGATTCGATCAAAGTGGAGTTCGACTATCGAGCAACCGTGCTGGCTCTCAATCAAGCCAGGATTGCAAGCGACTTCGCTTTCTTCACGGGCACGGAATTGTTTCTCGAAGTTGTCGGTCATCGTTCAAGTCCAAGCTCTGTACATTTTGATTTGCCGCACGAGTGGAAGATCATTTCCGCGCTTGCTGAAACACCCGACCCGATGACATTTACTGCGCCGGATTACGACACTCTGGTTGACTGCCCGACTGAAATGGGCCGCTTCGATGTCGCGGAGTTCAAGGTCGAAGGCAAACCTCATTACCTCGTGACAACACCGGCGGGAGCACTGCCACGCGACAAGGCCGTGAGCTTCACCGAGATGCTTGGGAAGGTCGCCTCCGCCGAGAGCGCGATCTTCGGCGGCCTGCCTTACGATAAATACGTGTACTTTTATTTCTTCTCACGACCCGAGTCGAACGCAAGCGGCGCACTCGAACACTTGAACGCTCACGTCGCATTCGCCTTCAGCACAAATCCGGATTTCCTGATCGGCACCGCAGCGCATGAATTCTTCCATCTTTGGAATGTCAAACGCATCCGGCCTGCGGAGATGTGGCCGTACGATTATTCGCGAGAAGATGAGACTCCGCTGTTGTGGGTTTCTGAAGGTTTCACTAACTATTACGGAAGCCTCGCACTTTATCGCGCCGGCCTTCGCACGCGTCAGCAATTCCTTCAAAGCGTCGAAGGGGCGATCGGCGGAGTCGAGAACAACGAAGCTCGCTCATACATCTCGCCCGCCAACTCGTCGGTATCAACATGGGCAGGCTACGACACGCCGGTCGCTTTTGGTATTTCCTATTACACACAAGGCCAGAATCTCGGAGCGCTGCTTGACTTGTCGATACTTCACGACACCTCAGGAAGCTCTAGGCTCGACGACGTTATGCGCGCGCTGTTTCGCGACTTTTATCAGAAAGGTCACGGCTTCACTACCGACGATATGATCGGAGCCGTGAATAGGTTGACCAGGCGCGACTATCACGACTTCTATCGAAGGTATGTGTCAGGAGTAGAAATACCGCCTTATGACAAAATTCTGGGCTACGCCGGCTATAAGCTCGATACTACTTCACGGAAGACTCCGCAGCTCGGCCTCGAGCTTGATGAAACATCGGAAGGCATGAAGGTCACGCGAGTTGACCGCGGAGGCACGGCTTATAAGGCCGGTGTGCGCAACGGCGATGTTCTTGTAAGCGTGGACGATCTCGATCTGCAGAACAATGCTCAGACCGTTATGGAAAGGCTCGAGCAACGAATTGGAAGCGGAGTAAAGCTCAAGATCAAGCGCGGCGGAAAGGAACAGGTTGTTGATCTGCAAGTAGACTCTCGTAGCGAAGCGAGCTACAAGATCGTGGAGTTGCCCAATCCAACGCCTGATCAGCTTAAGGTCCGAGAAGCATGGCTAAAGATTGGCCAGTAATATGTGGCCTTCTCAGCACCGAAAACCTTTCACCGAGTCGAATGGTTCCGCGCCCCCAATAGGCCAATCAGCCGAAGCGGAATCGGGTATAATCGGGTATATTTGCGGGTATGGTGAAGGACAAAACATCAGCGCTCAGCGTGCGGGCCTCGCATGAGATGTTGAGGTTGATCTCCGAACTCGACGAGTTCAAGGGCCGTTGGGAAGCGTTGAAAACTCTCTCGCCCGAACGGCTGCGTGCACTGCGTCACGTAGCGACGATTGAAAGCATTGGGTCGTCGACTCGCATCGAGGGAGTCAAACTTACCGATCGACAGATCGAAACACTCCTCTCGAATTTACGGCGACATACCTTCAAATCTCGTGATGAGCAGGAGGTCGCGGGTTATGCGAAAGCGATGGACCTGCTCTTTCAATCCTGGGAAGAACTGACACTCACCGAAAACCATCTGAAGCAGTTGCACTCTGTACTTCTCAGCTTCAGCTCGAAAGACGAATACCACCGCGGCCAGTACAAGCGCACATCGAACAATGTCGTTGCATACGATCGCGACGGCAAAGAGATAGGCGTGATTTTTGAAACGGCATCGCCGTTCCAGACGCCAGTTGAAATGGAGCAGCTTATTGAATGGACGAATATTGCATTGACTGAGAAGCTGCTGCATCCGCTATTGATGATCTCGGTATTTGTAGTGCGCTTTTTGGCAATCCATCCGTTTCAGGACGGCAACGGCAGACTGTCGCGAATTCTAACGACGCTGTTGCTGTTGCGAAACGGCTACGCTTACGTTCCTTACGCTTCGCTCGAGGGCGTCATCGAAGAGAACAAGGATCTCTACTATGGGACGCTTCGCAAAACTCAGGGGACACTCAAGCAGGCGAAGCCCGACTGGGAAACGTGGACAGTGTTCTTCCTTCGTTGTCTGAAAAAACAGAAAGACAATCTGACCGAGAAACTGGAACGCGAGCGCATTGCCGCGCCACCACTGCTACCGTTGTCTGTGACAATTCTGCGTCTCTTGCGGGAACACGAACAGTTGACGATCTCGGAGTTAGAGCGATTGACTGGAGCGAACAAGAACACGTTGAAAGTGCGTTTGCGAGAATTGACGAAAGATGGGCAGATTACAAAACACGGTCAGGCCCGGGCAACGAGGTATTCAGTATTAGTTTAGCTTCTAGTTGTACCGATGGAGCGTTAGTTACCTATCAGCTTGTTCCGAGTTCTCGGTCCTTGTGAAGCCTGGGTCTTCACGCAAGCAGCGCTGCGATCCTCTGCGAATTCCCCGACTCTGCTATACTAAGGCTCAGATGTCAGGCAAAGAAATTCATTCAGACAATCTCCTTGCCGAACTCACTCCTAAAACCGGCATCGATAGGAACACTATCCTTACGGTGATTCTGGGGTTGCTCACTGCTGCCAGTATTCTTCTGCTTATCTATCAAGCGAACCGGGCTATTCAACTCAGAATTGAGGCCGCCGAAGTCTGGTCCGACTATCAAGTAAAGATAGTTAAGGCTACAACCGAGGAGGACCCAAATTTAAAAACGCAGTACACCGAAGAACAGGATGTCCTGCGCCAACACGCACAGGAGCTGAAACAAAACAGCGTGAACGCCAGATATGCGATGAAGATTTCGGGATACGGGTCGGTGCTTCTTCTATTGGGCGCAGCCATCGCAGTGCTTGGCCTTGTTGCAAAGAGTAGTTATATCCGCTACGCCGGTTTGCTCCTGGGTATCGTCGGCATCGGTCTCAGTATCAAACCATTGTTTTAGAACTCCGTTGCCATCTTTTTATTCTTCAAAAAGACGATCCCGGAATTCTCCGGCTGCCGCGCTTGCAGTTTCTTGAAGAACTCTCCGTGTACTGCTCTGTATCGATGTTGAACAGTGACGGAGACTCCCTGGCGGCCAATCGCTTTTAATGCCGTAATAGGTTAGCAGTGAACGACAGAATACTGGTACGCTGTTTGTCTACATGCTATTTGGAAAGGCGTGCAAGTATGCACAGGTTATCGCTAAAAGCCGCATATGGCAGAATTCCGAAGTTTAAGACGGCGGCAATCGCTGCCCCAATTCTGATCCTGGCATTCGCGATTTATTCGTTTGCTCCAGCTACTTCATCTGTCGCAACCAATCCTTCGAAGAGCTTCGCTGGTGTCACAATAAAGAACTTCGGGCAAATGGATGAACATTTCTACCGGGGCGCCCAACCTGCAGACAACGAATATAAGGAGCTGGCAGACCTGGGCGTGAAGACAATCATAGACTTGCGCGATGACCCAATGCCCTACGCTCACTCAGCCGCCGAAGCTGCAAAGATGCATTACTTCAATATCGCAATGAGTGATAAAGATTATCCTAAAGATGAGATGATCGATCAGTTTTTGAACATAACCAAAGACGAAGCGAACTGGCCTTTCTATGTCCATTGCGCGGGAGGGCGTCATCGGACCGGACTCATGGGAGCGATGTACAGATTCAACCACGATGGCTGGGATTACAATACGGCTTATCAAGAGATGAAGAACTACGATTTCTACACGCGGTGGGGTCATGGAGAAATCAAGAAGTACGTCGAGGATTATTGGAAGCGCTTCCAGACGAAAGCCGCCAAGCCGAGTTCAACCCCGTCCTCTGCCCACCCTGGTTAGCAGAAGCTCATTCAAGACTAGCGATATTCGGAACGGCGATCAGCCTACAGGAGGCGAGCTTTGAAGCGAAACGAGAACGCCTCTTTCAAACGCATGCGTACGATCGCGCTCTTAGTGTCGTGCGTTTGTGTGATCCTCGGCGCGGTGGTTCTGCTCAATATGCAAACGCCGCGTGGTGCGGCCCCCACGCCCTCAGAGTCCGGCCGGCAAATCTCAAAATCGAGTCAACCGCCTTCGCTCGATCGCACGAAATCTGATCAACCGAACGCGCAACCTTTTGCCGGAGCCAAGGCAACCGAAGAAGCGCGCGCCTCAAACACCACTCCGGCCGCGGGCGCCGTAAGTACAATTACTGACTTCGATCTGAATTATCTTTCTTCGAAGAACCTGCTGATACCAGTCGCGGGTGTGACTCCGAAACAACTGCGTGACACTTTTGGTGAAAGCAGATCCGAAGGCCGGCAGCATCAGGCTCTGGACATCCCGGCGCCTCAGGGAACTGCCGTGCTGGCGATAACCGACGGATCGGTTATCAAGCTGTTTCAAAGTGACAAAGGCGGAATAACTTTGTACGAGTTGGATCCGTCCGGCCGATACGTTTATTACTACGCTCACCTGATGCGATATGCGGACGGCATTCAGGAGAAACAACAACTGCGGCGTGGCGAAGTAATCGGCTTCGTCGGCGACACCGGCAACGCAGGAGCCGGCAACTATCATCTGCACTTCGCGATCTCGAAGGTTACCTCGCCCGGCAAGTGGAGCGGCGGCGAAGCAATAAATCCGTTTCCGTTCCTCGCACGAAGTCAATGAGCTACGCGTCATCTTCTGCGCCGAGAACGAGGTGGCGCCTGATGCGAGACCCCTCCATCATCAAACTCGACGGGACTCGGATAGCCCTTCCCCGCAAGCTCCGGAATATCGATCACAATTTCTTTGTTGCCCTTGATCGTCCTCGTCACTTTCGCCGATGAAGACTTGGCCTTCGGCTCCGGCGATTCAGTAGCCGGCTTGCCGAGGGCGTTGCGAGCCATCTGATTGATCGCTCTCAAAACTTCGCTGCGTTTGTCCGCACTCAGTTGATCGAAGTTGACGCCGTATTGCTGCAGCACATTCCTCAGATTCTCTTCCGTGTTTGTGCCTCGATCGTAGACATCGCGATAGACGTGAAGCTTGCCATCTTCGACGGTGATTGTGTCGTAGCGCAAATCGACGGGGACGGCGCTCTTTAGCTTTACGGGTTTCGTTTCTGACTTATCTTTTTCGTACGAGGCGATCTGTTCATCTGTGATTTGAGTTCCGCTAAGCCGCGCTAGCAGTCTTGCGAAGTCTTCAACTTGTCGACTCGTCAGCCCGACACAACCGTGCGATGCGAAATTACCGAGCTTCGCCGGCGACTTGCCTCCGTGAATGAGCGAGGGCAGACCTATCGGAATTTTAATCGGACCGAGCGGATTCGACTTGTCCCCCGCCGCGACCTTCTCTCCGACTTTGAACTTGCTGTTCCCTGCTTCCACCCAGGGCTCGTCGGGCGGCGTCCACGTAGGGTTGAAGATGATCGTGTCCGCCTTGCGCAGCCCCTTGGGAAGTGGAAACTCGGGATAACCGATACCGACCTTGTAGGTCTTAATCAATCTGCCATTTTCGAATACGTCCATCCGAAACGCCGGAGTGTTCACAACGATGCGAGTGTCTTGAGGCGCCGCGCTCGAAGCCGTGCTCGCGGCAGGCGCAGCGCCGCCGCTCCACCGCTCATTCACGAACGCAATCAGCTCGCGGGTCCTCTCTTCGCCGATAGCAGACTTGGTCTGCTGATAGGCCTCGTCGCGAGCCGCGGTCGCTCTGCCAAAATCTGCATTCTCATTTTCCCGAAGCTTCATGGTCTGCTGCCGCGCGATCGTCTTGAGCTTGTTGATTTGATCGTCGGTAAGTTGCAGTTTCGATTTCAGATCGTCGGCGAACTTTTCTTCAGCGAAAAACGCATCGAGCACTGGCAGGGTCAGGCCGGTCTGATCAGCGGGCGCCGTGGTGGCGGGAGCTGGCGAAGGCGCCGGCTGTGCTGCCGGAGCCGCGTTTGCATTTGCTGTAGAGTTCGCGTTCTTGTTGGCGTTGGTTGTTGGCTCAACGCAAGCGGCAAAACTGAGGGTGATCGCGATCATGATGAGCGGAAATGTGAACCGAAAGTTCCTGATCATTTTTTAAGTCCTTTATCATTCGTCGGTCCACAAGAAGCTCGCACGCCATATTCAAGGGCGAGCGGATGATTACATTGAAATCTTACTGGACAGCGACGATTGATTTCAACGCCTGGTCAGCTTCTTCAACCCCGGACGGGCGCGTTTCGAGAAGCGACGGCAGCTTTCTGTTTCGGAGCGCGAAAGTACTGAATCGATTTCCAGCCGGCAATGATCGCGACCACGGCGCCGAGTATTATCCACTTTAGGTCTCCGCCGAGTTCAGCGACTTCTTCAACGCGATCACTGAAATAAAACCCGAGAAGAACATATAGGACTACCCATAGTACTTCGCCCAAGACATCCCAGAGAAAAAACCGGGGCCACGAATATCCCGCGATTCCGCTCGTGATGTTGATCCACGGACCGAGCGGGGTGAAAAGCCATCGGCTGAAAAAGATTCCCGGGCCTCCCCACCTTTTTGTGAGATGTTCGGCTCGTTCTATGCTTCGAGCTACATTAAATCGCCGACTCAACCATCCGACAACCCTTCGACCCCGCCATCGCGCAATCGAATAAGCTAATTGGTCGCCAGCAATTGCACCGCAGCTTCCAGCCAGCAAGACGCGCCACAAAACCAGGTCTCCCTGACTAGTGAAGGCTCCCGCGACTACCAAGAGCAACGTTACCGGAAACGGCATGCCTACGGACGTCACCATCAAGATCCCGAAGAGCGCGGCGACTCCATACAATGAAAGCCAGCTCAGAATCTGATCGCTCACGGCGCGCCTCCGTGATTGAAGGCTGCTGGAGCAGAACCAGACTGGCGACTCTTATTGATCGCGTCCAGAAGAATCGCTCTCACTTCATCGATTGAGCGGTGTTGCTCTTTCGCGATTTCACGAAGCGGTCGTTTGTCGCGCGGCTTGTCGGGGATTCCTAAAGCCTCGGTCAAGAGGTGATGTGGAACGCGATAGGAGTGCGCGACAAATCCGATAGTCATCCAGCCGCGAATGGGCTGATCGCGGTGGGTTTGCCAGTAGGCTAATCTGCGGACCGTATGAACCGCTTTGTAGGTCGTGAAGCTCGCGACTACGACGAACAGAATCACGACCACCCACTGCTGCCAACTAAATCTCTTTACGGTGCTGAGGAAGTCGGTCCGCATAGATTCTAATTATCAGATTGCCGGTTTCACTCTTGAACTTCCTGTCGATTGCGACTTAAGAGCCGCTGCCGAATGACAAGGATCGCAAATTTTGCGTTGCCGAAAAGGTAGCGCCGCCACAACCTGCGCGGCTCGCGCATCAAGCGATAAAACCATTCGAGGCCGCTTCGCTGCATCCATATCGGCGCGCGGCGAGAGAGTCCGCTCAAGTGATCGAAGCTTCCTCCGACGCCCATCGCAAAACGAACTCCGCTTGCTGTAAGATTCGAACCAATCCAGTGCTCCTGCGCCGGAGAACCCATCGCCACGAACAGAAGCGCGGCGCCGCTCGATTTTATTTCGGCAGAGATCGCTTCAGACCTCGAACGGTCGAAATAGCCGTTGTGCCATCCTGCGACTCGCAAGGTGGAATGAAGTTCTTTGAATCGCTCGGTCAGTCTCTCGACAGATTCCTCGCTCGCCCCAAGAAAATAAACCGCCCAACCACGCAGAGCTGCTCGCTCGACAAGCCGCTCGAACAAGTCTATGCCGGTCACTCGCTGCTTGATTCCCCGCCCGAGCAGATGGGAAGCCCAGACTACCGACATTCCGTCAGCGGTGACAACGTCTGCGTCAAGCAATTCTTGTTTCAACGCGGCGTCTTCATTCGCCAGGACAATCTTCGCGGCATTGACCACCGCGGCGTAGTGCGGCCCATCTTCGTCGATTAGCCGCTCGATGAATGAGAGTGCTTCGTCCTGAGTTAGATTTGCTACGTCGATGCCGCAGATGTTCGTCGTAGTCCACGAGGCGTCGCGACGCCGCTTCATAGCTCGCCGTTCCCGTCACCTTCGATGTTGATTGTTTCGCGAATTACGTAAGTGGGCTTGTCCTGCGACTCGTGATACGTTCGTACAATCATCTCGGCCAGCAATCCCATGAATATGAATTGCACTCCCATCGCAAACATTATCATCGATAGTGTCGCCAGCGGCATTCGATTCAAATGGACGCCCTCCACGAAGCGGTAATAAAGCGAGAACGCGAATGAAAAAAGTGAGACGACCAGGCAAACCAGTCCGGCGCTTCCGAACAAATAAAGCGGCTTGGTGAGATAGCTAGACAGAAACTTTATTGTGATCAAATCGAACAAGACCTTGATTGTGCGCGACAGTCCGTATTTGGACTTGCCTGCGTGACGCGGATGATGAACGACGGGAATCTCGGTCACGCGAGCGCCCGCCCATCCCGCGTATATCGGAATGAAGCGATGCATCTCGCCGTAAAGCCTGACTCCTGTTAAGGCCTCGCGACGATAAGCCTTCAAACTGCAGCCGAAGTCATGGAGCTCAACGCCGCTGAGTTTTGAAATCAACCTGTTGGCAAATCTCGAAGGAATCTGCCGCGTAAGCCATTGATCCTTGCGATCCCTGCGCCAGCCTGAAACAACGTCATAGCCTTCGTCGAGTTTC
>Ga0075436_100003612_pt1 | contig 10610 bp, 9 predicted proteins | sample RhiMethybrSRZTD5_FD_75303 | JGI IMG/M metagenome (GOLD analysis project Ga0075436, IMG submission 75303) | Populus rhizosphere microbial communities from Tennessee, USA - Rhizosphere MetaG P. TD hybrid SRZTD5 | ecosystem: Host-associated > Plants > Roots > Rhizosphere > Soil | place: USA... | reverse complement strand
CAGGAGGTCTTCGACATCCTGCTGCAGGTGCTCGACGACGGACGGCTCACCGACGGGCAGGGCCGGACCGTGGACTTCCGGAACACGATCCTGATCCTCACCTCGAACATCGGCTCGGCCTTCATCGCCGACCCGGCGCTCGACGACGAGGCCAAGCGGGATGCCGTGATGAACGTGGTCCGAACGACCTTCAAACCGGAGTTCCTCAACCGGCTCGACGACATCATCCTGTTTGACGCCCTGTCCACCGAGGAGCTAAGCCAAATCGTCGACCTGCAGGTTTCCCGGCTGGCGCGGCGGCTCTCCGACCGCAGGCTCACGCTCACGGTCACGCCGGCGGCGCGCGAGTGGCTGGCCGTGACGGGGTTCGACCCGGTGTATGGGGCCCGGCCGCTGCGCCGGCTGGTTCAGTCGGCCATCGGCGATCAGTTGGCCAAGGGCCTGCTGTCCGGGGCGATCACCGATGGCGACACGGTCCTTGTGGATCTGGACCCGGGTGCCGATGCGCTCGTCGTCGTGTCCGGTAAGCCGCCGGCGATCGTGCCCGGCTTCGACGGCAGTTCATCGAGCAGCCGGTCGTAGGCGTCCTCGGGGAGCCCGATGTCGTTGCGGATCCGGTACCTCAGGCTCAGCAGGAGTCTCAGCTCGGCCTGATCCCCGGGGGGCAGCTCCGGCACCATATCGGCTCCGGTGTCTCCTGCCCGCTCGCCGGCGGGCCCCTCGTCCGGCCCGCTGGCGTCCGCGTCGCCCGCAGAGGCGACCGGGCCGGGCGACCGGCCCAGGCATAGCTCGACGCCCGCGCTCGCCCAGGCCAGCGCGCCGATCGCATCAGTGCGCTCCGCCAGCAGTTCCGCCAGCAGGTCGCACGTCCGCGCGTCGCGCGGCGGCTCGGCGGCAAGTTCGCCGATGAGCGCCTCGGCCTCGTCGTCCCTGCCCATCATGAACAGCGCCCGCGCCAGCGGCGCCCGCGGATCGACGAAGGAAGGACCGCCATCCTCCAGCGCGCGCCGAAAGCCGTTGGCGGCCGCGGCGGGTTCATCGGCGAGCAGCCACTGTTCCCCGGCCCGCGTGTAGGCCTCCGCACGCGGCATCGCCGACGTCTGTATCCCGGTATCGGCGAGCAAGGTCATCTGCTGCGCCGCGGCCCTGTGATCGCCGGTGCACGCGGCGTCGAATTCGATTGCGTCGAATGCCTCGCGGCTCAGCACTCCCACGTCAGACAAGGTACCCACCATGGGCTCGTCGATGCGGCTACGGCGGGCTCTCAACTCCGGGCTCTCTCCAGCGCGTCCCAGAAGCCCCGCCGCAGCGCGTGGCGCACCTCGTCATGAAGCAGGGAATCGATCGGCAGCGCCGAATCCTGCAGCAGCCTGGCCTCCAGGTCTGAGGGCATGCGCGGCTTGCGGGCGAGCACGGCCTCCAGCCAGAGCGCGGGCGCCTCATGGGCGACTGACTGCCCGAAGGTGAAGCCCTCGTCATGTGCCGCCTGCACCGCGTCGGGCAGGGAGATCGATGTCTGCTGCACCGCCGGCGGCTGCGAGCCGGCAGGCTCCGGCGCGCCGTACGGGCCCTGCTGGGACGGGTACGCCGCCGCGGCCGCGGCCCCGGGCTGGTTGGCTGGCGGGCCAGGGAACTGCTGCGCCGCTCGCTGATCCTGTGAGCCGCGCGCGAACCGCCCGGTGCGTGCCGGGGCCGGGTAGCCCTGCGAGGCGCCGGGCGCCTGCTGCGGGGATGGCGCAGGACCGGCAGGCCCGCCGGGCCCGGGCGGCGCGCCCGGCCCGCCGCCGACCGGCGGCAGGAGGGGTCCGGCCGGCCCAGCTTGACCCATGGCGGGATCCGGCAGCGCGGCCAGCGCCGGAGCGGACTGCGGGCCGGCAGCGGCCTGGCGCGGATCGGTTTGCCCGTGCCCCTGGTAGGCCGGTGGCGCCGGGTATCCGGGCTGGCCGGCCGGCACGCCAGGCGGCGCCGTCTGGGGCGGCGCCGACCCCGGATGGCCCTGGTGGGCCGGGGACGGCGGCATCCCGGGCTGTCCGGGTACCGAGTGCTGACCCATCGGTCCCGGTGGGCTCGGCGGCCCCGGCTGCGATGCTGGCGGCACGCTGGCGGCGGCCGGCGCGGCGCCGGAACTATGGGTCCCCGGCGCAGCGGACGACGTCGGCGTCCGGTGCGGCAGTGGCGCTGGGGGCTGGGGGCCTGGCTGGCCAGCCATGCCGGGGGTGGCGGCAGGCTGCGGCACGCCCTGCTGCGCGGCCCCACCCGGGGACGGCTCCATGACCGCCATCCCCTGCTGGGTGCTCACGGCCGGGGCTGGTGCCGTGGTCCGGGGCTTCCGGCGCCGCGGCATCGGTGGCTGCCCCGGTTGCGGCGCCTGCGGCTGCCCCGGTGGCGGCGCCTGCTGTTCCCCCGGCGGCGGGGCCTGCGGCTGCCCGGCCTGCTGCGCCGGCGGCTGCCCGGGCTGGTGCGCCTGCGGCTGCCCCGCCTGCGGGCCGGGGGGTGTCATGCCGGCGGGGGCAGGTGGGCCGGATGCGCTGGCCGGCTGCGGGGTGCCGGGCTGGCCGTTCATGGCCGGCTGCGCCGTCCGCTGGTATTCGGCGATAACGGGCCCGGTGTAGATCTCCGGCGGCGCGGCATGCGACCCGGCGGGCAGCGCCTGCTGCTGGCCGAGGGGGCCAGCGTGCCCGTGACCATTGGTCAGAGACCGGCCCGAATGGGCGCCGACGGCGTGCCGCTCGTCCTCCCGGAGCGGTTCCGCGCCCACCACCAGCTCCACATAGGGACGCAGGTGTGCCTCATTGACCTCGACGACGTCATCACATTCCTGCCGGAGGGCACGCGAGATGGTCCAGTTGCCGTCAACCGTGATGTGAATGAGGGTGACGCGAAGGCCAAGATCCTGGACGTCGGCGATGACCTGCGCCAGGTCCTCTTCGGCACTGACCACGAGCGCGTCCTGCAGGGCTCCGTTGCGCGCCAGGGTAGTCAGATCGCGATGGATCTCGCTCTCCACCCCTTCGCGCCGGCCCGGCCGCATCCGGCCCAGACGCAGCTTCACCCCGGGAAGGTCGGCGAGCGCGTCATGTTCGGCCGACCGGCGGCCCTCCACGGTCGCCTCGTACCAGTAGCAGCGCAGCAGGGGCAGACCCGTCCTCTCGCGGGCCACACTCCCCAGGAACTGGAGCAGGCCTGCGTAGTTCCAGGAAACTGACTCCCGGTGACGAGTCCCGTGGACGGCCATCGCGCCATCGGCCAGTATGTAGCCAGCGTCCACGAACAGCGCGCACCGATCCACGCGACACCGTCCTTCCGTCGACGCGAGACGTTACCAGCGCTCAGCAGGCTCCGTGATGGACTGCGCACAGATCGCGGGCAACCCCAGGTCGCGGTCAGCTGTCGGCGGAAGGTATCGTCACCAGGGCTTACCGCCCGGCAGGATACCCAGATATGCGACTTCTTGTTCTCGGGGGCACCCGTTTCCTCGGCCGTGCCATCGTGGACGACGCGATCAGCCGTGGCTACGACGTGACGACGTTCTCGCGGGGGCTGAGCGGCCATCCCCGGCCGGGTGCCGAGGCGCTGCGCGGAGACCGCACCAGCGCCGAGGATCTGCTCCAGCTGTCCGCGCGGGATTGGGACGCGGTCATCGACACCTCCACCATCGCTCCCGTGCACGTCGCAGCCTCCGCCCAGTTGCTGGCCGGCCACGTGGGCCACTACTCCTACGTCTCCACGGAGTCCGTCTACCGTGATCAGCCGCGCGAGCCTGCTACCGAGGAATCGGCCGTACTCGACTGCCCTCCCGACGCGGCGGGCACCGTCGAGACGCTCGGATACGGAGAGCTCAAAGCCGGCTGCGAGCGGGCGGTTCAGGAGGCGATGCCGGGCCGGAACCTGATCGCCCGGCCGGGCCTGATTATCGGGCCGCATGAGAACGTGGGCCGGCTCCCCTGGTGGCTGACGAGAATCGCGCGGGGGGGACCAGTGCTGGCGCCGGCCCCGGACAGCAAACTACGGATGACCGACGCACGCGACCTCGCGGCATGGCTGACCGACAACACCCGGCGGCGCATCCCCGGCGTGATGAACGTTCCGGGCCCGGTAGAGACGACGTTCGGCGACCTACTCGCCGCATGCGCCCAGGTCACCGCGCCGCAGCGCGGCGACGGCCTGGAACTGCGGCCGACGGCGGACCGGGTGCTGCTGGAGGCGGGAGTGGAGCCCTGGATGGAGCTTCCAATGTGGGCGCCGGACGTCCCCGACTTCGCCGGTATCTGGCGGATCTCCGGGGACCGGGCACAGCGGACCGGAATCCGTTACCGGCCGCTCTTGGACACCGTCAGCGACACCTGGCGCTGGCTGACGCAGGAGGCGGCAAGCCTGGACCGCCCGGTATCGGCATTCGCGCGGATGCCGGGAATCGGCCTCGATCCCGGCCGCGAGCGGGACATCCTGGCCGCGGTGTGACCGCGTCCGAATCGCCGGGGCGGGCGCTGAGTAGGCTCACCAACTGTGAACGACCGCGACGATCTTCTGCGCGTGATCAAGGACAAGGCAGTCGTGCACGGTGACTTCGTGCTGTCGTCCGGGCAGCGCGCGACCTGGTATATCGATCTGCGGCGGGTGCTGCTCAGCGGCCAGGCCGCTCCGCTGGCGGGCCGCGTCATGCTGGCGGCCACCGCCGACCTCGGCTACGACGCCGTCGGCGGGCTCACGCTGGGAGCCGACCCGGTCGCCGCCGCGATGCTGCACGCGGCCGCCAGCCAGGGCCGGAGCCTGGACGCCTTTGTCGTCCGCAAGGCCGAGAAGGCGCACGGCCTCCAGCGCCGGATCGAGGGCCCCAACGTCACCGGGCGGCGGGTGCTGGCCGTGGAGGACACCTCAACCACCGGCGCCTCGGTGCTCACGGCCGTGGACGCGCTGCAGGAGGCGGGCGCGGACGTGGTGGGCGTGGCTGTCCTGGTGGAACGGGGCGCCCGGGACCGGGTCACCCAGCGCGGCCTGCCCTTCCGCGCCGCCTACGACGCGGGTGACCTGGGGCTGGGCTGAACGGTGGGCTGATCACCGGGCGACGCGGCACCGGACACACCGGGCCCGGCTCCGTGCTCACCGCCGGGCGACGCGCCACCGGACACACCGGGCCCAGCTCTGTGCTCACCGCCGGGCGACGCGGCACCGGACACACCGGGCCCGGCTCCGTGCTCACCGCCGGGCAGGGCAGCACCGGGCGCACTGGGCTGATTGCCGGGTTGCCCGCTGCCGGGCTGAGCCGCGTGCCGGCCGCCGGAGGCCTGTCTGCCCGCCGCCTCGTGCCGGATTTCACGCACCCGGTAGGCGATAAAGGCGGCGATGGCGATGACCGCCACCACGGCGATCGCGTAGCCGGCGACTGCGAGCCCGTGCGCGACGCTTTGCCAGGCACTGCCGACGCCGTACCCGATCAGGGAGATCACGGTCACCCAGACCGCGGTGCCGATCAGGCTGAGGACCCCGAACAGGAGCGGAGGTACCTCGATGAAGCCCGCAACGAGGGACACGAACGTGCGGACAACCGGCAGCGCGCGGCCGAGCGGGATTGCCCAGATGCCGCGTCCGGCGACGAAGCGCTCCGCCCGGTCGAGGTCCGCCTGGGTGATCAGCAGGTAGCGGCCGAACCGGTGGACGAGTGGCCGGCCGCCTGCCCGGCCCACGGCGTAGGAGACGAACGAGCCGATGAGCTCGGCGACCGTCCCCACCACGATCACGCCGACGATGCTGAGATGCCCCTCGCTGGCGAGCACGCCAGCGAACCCGAAGGTGATCTCGGAGGGGATCGGGATGCAGGCTGCCTCAAGGAACCCGAACAGGAATACCGCGGCGTAGCCCCAGTGGATGAGGAAGCTCTCCATAGGTCACTGTTGTACAGCATGCGCGTGGGTGCAGCGGCCGCTGACAGCCGAGCTTAAGCGCGCCTTTACCATCATTCCGGCTGGCAGGCCGTCACTGCCGTCCCGCCTGCCACTGCGGTAACGCCCTCCCGTGCCGCACCCGCCGGCCGGTCCTCGTGCCCTCGGCACCCGCGCCGGTACCCCAGCCATCGCAGATACTGAGGGCAGACACGAGACAGGGAGCCGACCGTCATGCCTATCGCGACTCCAGAGGTCTACGCGCAGATGCTCGACCGGGCCAAGGAGCACGGCTTCGCCTACCCGGCGATCAACGTGACATCGAGCCAGACGCTGAACGCCGCGCTGCGCGGGTTCGCCGACGCCGAGAGCGACGGGATCATCCAGATCTCCACCGGCGGCGCCGAGTACCTGTCGGGCGCGGCCGTCAAGGACATGGTCACCGGATCGATCGCGCTGGCGCACTTCGCCCGCAGCGTGGCGGTGAAGTACCCGATGAACGTCGCGCTGCACACCGATCACTGCCCCGAGGACAAGCTGGACGGTTTCATGCGCCCGCTGGTCGCCCTGTCCGCCGAGCGGGTGGCCCGCGGCGAGGATCCGTTGTTCCAGTCACACATGTGGGACGGCTCCGCCGTGCCGCTGGCCGGGAACTTGAGCATCGCGGCCGAGCTTCTCGACGCGTGCGTGCGGGCGCGCACCGTGCTGGAGATGGAGATCGGCGTGGTCGGCGGCGAGGAGGACGGCATCGTCGGCGAGATCAACGAGAAGCTGTACAGCACCACCGACGATGCCCTGGCCACCGCCGAGGCGCTCGGCCTCGGCGAGCGGGGCCGCTACATCCTGGCCGCCACCTTCGGCAACGTGCACGGCGTCTACAAGCCGGGTCACGTGACCCTGCGCCCGTCCGTGCTCAAGGACATCCAGGAGGCGGTCGGCGCGAAGTACGGCAAGGACAAGCCCTTCGACCTCGTCTTCCACGGCGGCTCGGGCTCCGCGCTGGCGGAGATCCGCGAGGCGATCTCCTACGGCGTGGTCAAGATGAACGTGGACACCGACACCCAGTACGCCTTCACCCGGCCGATCGCGGGGCACATGTTCGCGCACTACGACGGCGTGCTCAAGGTCGACGGGGAGGTGGGCGACAAGAAGGCGTACGACCCGCGCTCCTACGGCAAGGCGGCCGAGGCCGCCATGTCCAGCCGCGTCGTCCAGGCGTGCGGCGACCTGATGTCGGCAGGCAAGCGCCTCACTTGAGCGGGCCCGCCGGCCGCCGGGGCACGGCAGGATGGGTGTCATGGAGCACCAGAACCTGCTGGGCGGGCCGCCCGCCACCTACCTGCCCGACGACCCGGCCGCGGCGGAACTCGCGGCCGGTGCCGACCCGGCCGCCGTGGCGGCGGCGCACCCGGCCTGCCTGGCGGCCTGGGCGTCCCTCGCCGATCTCGCCCTGACCCGGGGCGAAGTCGTCGCCGCCTATGCTTACGCGCGGACCGGTTACCACCGCGGGCTCGACCAGTTGCGGCGGTCCGGCTGGCATGGTCACGGGCCGGTCCCCTGGGAGCACGAGCCGAACCGGGGCTTCCTGCGGTCGCTGGACGCGCTGGGCCGGGCTGCCGCCGCGCTCGGCGAGGACGACGAGGCCGAGCGCTGCCGGACCTTCCTGCGCGACTCCAGCGCCACCGCGGCGGCCGAACTCGGGGGCTCCTGACCACACGGGGGCAACGAGCGGGCCACGGCGGCCGATCGTGAAGTAGCCTCGGGACGCGCGAGGCGGGAGCCGGGAAGGGGCTGGTCACATGCCGGCCATTGTGCTGGTGGGCGCGCAGTGGGGTGACGAGGGCAAGGGCAAAGCGACCGACCTGCTCGGCGACCGCGTCGACTACGTGGTCAGGTACCAGGGCGGCAACAACGCGGGCCACACGGTGGTCATCGGCGACGAGAGCTACGCGCTCCACCTGCTGCCCTCCGGGGTGCTCTCCCCGGAGGTCACCCCGGTCATCGGCAACGGCGTCGTGATCGACCCCGAGGTTCTCCTGGCCGAGATCGACGGCCTCACGGAGCGCGGCGTGTCCTGCGGCCGGCTGCTCATCTCCGCCAACGCGCACCTGATCATGCCCCATCACCGGGCACTCGACAAGGTGACCGAGCGCTATCTCGGCAGCGCCCGGATAGGAACCACCGGCCGCGGCATCGGGCCGACCTATGGCGACAAGGTGGCGCGGACCGGGATCCGGGTCCAGGACCTGTTCGACCCCGGCATCTTGGGGCAGAAGCTGGACCTCGTGCTCCGGGAGAAGAACCAGGTGCTGACCAAGGTCTACAACCGGCGTGGCATCGACGCCGCCGTCGTTGCGGCCGAATATCTCGGCTACGGCGAGCGGATGCGGCCCTACGTCGCCGACACGGCACTCGTCCTGAACCGGGCCCTCGACGGCGGCCGGACGGTGCTGCTCGAAGGCGCCCAGGCGACCCTGCTTGATGTGGACCACGGCACCTACCCGTTCGTGACCTCGTCCTCCCCCACCGCGGGCGGCGCCTGCGCCGGCTCGGGCATCGGCCCTACCCGGATCACGAAGGTGATCGGCATCGTCAAGGCCTACACCACCCGGGTGGGAGCGGGGCCATTCCCCACCGAGCAGCTCGACGAGCAGGGCGAGTGGCTGCGGAAGGCCGGCGGCGAGTACGGGGTGACCACCGGGCGGCCGCGCCGCACCGGGTGGTTCGACGCGGTCATCGCCCGGTACGCGACCAGGGTCAACGGCATCACCGACTACTTCATGACCAAGCTCGACGTGCTGTCCGGGCTGGAGAAGGTGCCGGTCTGCGTGGCCTACGACGTGGCCGGGACCAGGCACGACGAGATCCCGATGACGCAGACCGAGTTCCACCACGCGACACCGGTGTACGAGTACCTGGATGGCTGGTGGGAGGACCTGTCCGGGGTGACGGAGTTCGCCGGGCTGCCGCGCAACGCCCAGGCCTACGTGCGCGCGGTGGAGGAGATCATCGGCGCGCCGGTGGCCGCGGTCGGCACCGGCCCGCGCCGCGACCAGACCCTGCAGCTGCGCACGCTCATCTGAGGCGGCGAGACCACCGGGCCGGTGCAACTGCCCGGCTCGCCCGGTAGGCCGCGGCAACCCGCTCAGCAGGGACTCCCCGGGTAGGCTCGCGCCGTGCGAGTCCTTCTCCTGGGGTCGGGCGGCCGCGAGCACGCGCTGGCACGGACGCTCGCCGCCGATAACGACGTCACCGACCTGCACGCGGCGCCGGGCAATCCGGGCATCGCGGCGGTCGCGGCCACGCATCCGGTGGACCTGGCCGACATCGCGGCGGTGACCGCGCTGGCCCGCTCGACCGCCCCAGCCCTGGTGGTGGTGGGCCCGGAGGCGCCGCTGGTGGCCGGGCTCGGCGACGCGCTGCGGGCGGCGGGCATCGCCTGCTTCGGGCCCGGCCGCCGGGCGGCCATGCTGGAGGGGTCGAAGTCATTCGCCAAGCAGGTCATGATGGCGGCCGGCATCCCGACCGCGCGGGCCCGGACCTGCACCAGCGAGGACGAGGCGGCGGCGGCGCTGGCCGAGTTCGGGCCGCCGTTCGTGGTCAAGGCGGACGGGCTCGCCGCGGGCAAGGGGGTCGTGGTCACGGGTGACCGGGCGGCCGCGCTGGCCCACGCCCGCGCGGCGGGCACGGTGGTCATCGAGGAGTTCCTCGACGGCCCGGAGGTGTCGCTGTTCGCGGTCACCGACGGCACCACCGCGGTGCCCCTGCTGCCCGCGCAGGACTTCAAGCGCGCCGGGGACGGCGACAGCGGGCCGAACACCGGCGGCATGGGCGCCTACGCGCCGCTCGGGTGGGCGCCGCCCGGACTGGCCACCGAGGTGCTCGCCGGCGTCATCCAGCCAGCGATCGACGAGATGCGGCGGCGCGGCAGCCCGTACCGGGGCCTGCTCTACGCCGGGCTCAGCCTGACCGCGGGCGGGGTGCGGGTGATCGAGTTCAACGCGCGGTTCGGCGATCCGGAGAGCCAGGTCGTGCTCGACCGGCTGGCCAGCCCGCTGGCCGGGCTGCTCGCGGCGGCCGCCGCCGGTTCACTGGCCGGCGCCGGTCCCCTGCGGTGGGCGCCGGGCGCGGCGGTGACGGTGGTGATCGCCGCCGAGGGCTATCCGGCGGCACCGGTGAAGGGCGATCCCATCCACGGCATCGATCATGCCGAACGGGTCCCCGGGGCGCATGTCCTGCACGCGGGGACGGCCACCGACGGGGCTGGCCGGCTGCTTTCGGCGGGCGGCCGGGTGCTCAACGTGGTCGGCACCGGCCCCGATCTGGCCACCGCGCGGGACGTCGCCTACCGGGCCGCGGGCGCGATCGAGATGCGGGGCGGCTGGTACCGCCGCGACATCGCCGAAGCCGCCGCGCACTCCCGGCTGTCCCCGCCCCCGCAGCCTCAGACGTCCCCGGCCCTGTCCGAGATGTCCTCCGCCGCGGGCCAGACGTCCGCCGCCGCCCGGGATGCTGGCGGTGACTCCCCGGCCTCACCTACGGGTCCCTGACCGGCAGAACCGTGCCCGACACGCCCAGCCACCTGCCCGACCGGCCGACCAGTCCCCCATCCGGCCGGCCGGCCAGTCCTACCCCCGGCGAGTCGCCCAGTCCCCCGCTTGGCCGGCCGCCCAGCGGCCGGTTGCGCGGCGGCGTTCCGCTGCGGGTGAGCACCCTGGAGCTGTTTTTTGA
>Ga0075436_100003608_pt1 | contig 10614 bp, 9 predicted proteins | sample RhiMethybrSRZTD5_FD_75303 | JGI IMG/M metagenome (GOLD analysis project Ga0075436, IMG submission 75303) | Populus rhizosphere microbial communities from Tennessee, USA - Rhizosphere MetaG P. TD hybrid SRZTD5 | ecosystem: Host-associated > Plants > Roots > Rhizosphere > Soil | place: USA... | reverse complement strand
CCCCGGTCAAGCGAAAGGGGCGGCAGGATGTCCTGCCGCCCCTTCGACCGCTTGGTCTCGGCGGGGGCGACGATGCCGAGACCACGAGGTTGCGGTACGCCTGCGCCGAGGAGGGGCAGCGGGCGCGAAGAGCCGGGGACGGGCACAAGGCCCGTCCCCTTGGGGTCGCGGGCCGGCGGGGGCGACGAAAGCCGGCGACGCAGCCCACTTCGGTGTACGGTGGGGACGGGCCTTACGGCCCGCCCCCCGGGTTCGTTCCGCCGGCGGGGGCGACGGTTGCCAGCGGCACGCCCCTTCTCGTCAGAGCCCGGTTCCGAAAAGCCGAATGGTTTTCGGAACAGCTCATCATCCAGGTCAGGCGTTGCCGACCGGGACCGCGACAAAGCGCGTGCCCTGATCCGACTTCACCCGCATCAACACAGTGCGCTTTCCGTCCGCCTTGGCCTCGTTCAGCGCCTTGCGCACGTCGGCCGGCGCATTCACGGACTTGCCACCGACATCGAGGATCACGTCGCCGGTCTTGAAGCCATGCACCGCAGCCGCGCCGTCCGGATCGACCTGCGTCACCACGACACCCTGGTCGCCGGCGCCGTTCACGTTCGCGGCGGGCGCGAGCGACAGGCCGAGGCGCGCCAGATCGCTGCCTTGGCCGCGATCGCCCGTATCGGCGCGGGCCACGCGCTCCTTTGGCAGTTCGCCGAGGGTCAGCGACAGATCCTGGTCCTTGCCGCTGCGGACGATGCCGATCTTCACCGACGTACCGGGCGCCAAGCTGCTGATCCGGCGCGCGAGCGTGCGTGCATCGGGAACCACATCCCCGTTGAGCGAGACGATCACGTCGCCCGACTTGATGCCGGCCTTGGCGGCGGGGCTGCCGTCCTGGGGCTCGGCGACCAGCGCGCCACGCGCCTGCTTGAGCCCAAGGCTATCGGCGATGTCGGCGGTCACCGGCTGGATCTGCACGCCGATCCACCCGCGCGTCACCTTGCCGTGCTCCTTGAGCTGGCCGACGACGGTCTTCACGGTCTCGGCCGGGATCGCGAAGGCGATGCCGACGGAGCCGCCGGACGGCGAGAAGATCGCGGTGTTCACGCCGATGACGTTGCCGTCCACGTCGAAGGTCGGACCGCCCGAATTACCCTTGTTGACCGGCGCATCGATCTGAATGAAGTCGTCATAGGGGCCGGCGCCGATGTCGCGCCCGCGCGCGGAGACGATGCCGGCCGTCACCGTACCGCCGAGACCGAACGGGTTGCCGACCGCAAGCACCCAGTCGCCGACACGCGGCGCCTGGTCACTGAGCCGCACGAACGGGAAGTTGCTGACGCCCTCGATCTTGATCAGGGCGAGGTCGGTGCGCGAATCGGTGCCGATCACCTTCGCGGTGTGTGTCTTGCCGTCGTCGGTCGTGACCTCGACGCTCTCGGCCTTGTCGACCACGTGATTGTTCGTCACCGCATAGCCATCGGCCGAGATGAAGAACCCCGAGCCTTGTCCGGTTGTAAACTGCCGGCGCGGAAGCTGGCCGCGCAGGCCCGGAACATTGCCCGGCCCCTCCTGTCCGAAGCGGCGGAAGAAGTAGCGGAAGGGTGAGTTCGGGCCGAACGGGTTATCCTCTTCGTTGAACCCCGAGCTTTCCGGCCCGGCATTCATCTTGACGCGGACCGAGATCACCGCCGGCTTCACCTTCTCGACGATGTCGGCGAATCCGACCGGACGTTGCGCGCTCTGGGCATGCGCGGGCGTGACCAGCCCGTTCAGCACCGGGGGGACGTCCGCCGCCCCAAACGCCAGGACCGCACCCAAACAGGCGGCGCTCGCAAGGAGGGCAAGCCGGCGGGCCGGCAACACGCGCTTGGGCGCGGGTGAAACGCTCGACATCAGGGAGTGCTCCATCGCCAATGGGATGCGCGCAGCGCGCGCTGATCTGCCGGCGAGGATGGAGCGCCGCGCATTGCGGCAACATGACTGCCAAATTAATACTTCGTAAGGTTTGTCACGGAGACAAACCACGAAACAAATCAGTGACTTGATTGGAATCCGTCGGCCGGCCGACGGTCAGGGCCGGTTCGCGCCCGTAAGTTCCGCAAGCCGCGCCCGCTCGTGGTCGCTGAGCGGAACCGCCGCATCCGGGCCACCACCGGAGCCTCGGCGCCGCCGCAGCGCCGCCCAGAGCGCCGCTGCCCCGACGAGCAGCAGTGCCCCCGGGGCGAGCCAGAGCGGCGCAGTCGTCCACTCGAACCGTGGCTTGAGCAGCACGAACTCGCCATAGCGGGCGACCAGGAAATCGACGACCTGGCTGTCGCTGTCGCCGGCCTTCAGCCTTTCGCGCACGAGGACGCGCAGATCATGGGCGAGCGGGGCATCGGACTCATCGATCGACTGGTTCTGACACACCATGCAGCGCAGTTCGTGCGACAGGTCGCGAGCGCGTGCCTCGAGCTTGGCATCGGGCAGGATCTCGTCCGGCTGAACCGCATAGCTTGGCGCTCCTGCGCCCGCCAGCAGGAGCGCGGCGACGAGAAATCGCGCTCCCATCGCAGCCCGCATCGTCGCAGCGCACATGCGCCCTACTCCGCCGGCTGGATTGCCGCCCGGCTCCGCGCCGGCTTCGGCGCGCCGACGCGCAGGCGGCGATCCGACAGCGACAGCGCCCCGCCTACCGCCATCACGACGCAGCCGAACCAGATCAGCAGCACCAGAGGTTTGTGATAGAGCCGCACCGCGACAGCGCCGTCCGGCGTCACCTCGCCCAGCGAAGCGTAGATCTGGCTGAAGCCGCGCGTCATCAGCGCGGCTTCGGTGGTGGACATGCCGCGCGCCGGGAACGTGCGCTTGGACGGCTGCATGATCCCGATCGGCTCGCCATTGCGGCGGACCGTGAACTTGACGGCGAGCTCCCGATAATTCGGCCCATTGCGCGTCGAGGTCCCGTCGAACGTGAAATCGTAATGCCGCAGCGAAACCTTGTCGCCCTGGCGCAGGGATACGATCTGCTCGGCGCCCCATTGGGTCTCGCCAACCACTCCGAGCAGGGTGACGCCGAGACCGATATGAGCGAAGGCGGCGCCCCAGGCGGAGCGCGGCAGTCCGATCGCGCGGCGCAGCGTCGTCGGGAACGGGGCGCGCCACAGGCCGGTGCGCTCGACGATATCCGTGATGGCGCCCACGATGACGAACGCCGCGAGGCCGATGCCGAAAGCGGCGATGACCGGCCGTCCCTCGACGACGCACACCGCCGCGATCCCGACCAGCGCGAGGACGAAGGCAGCGGCGAGCCGCTGCGTGACCCCCTTGATGTCACCGCGCTTCCACGCCAGCAGCGGGCCGAACGGCACCGCGACCAGGAGGGGCACGAACAAGGGACCGAAGGTCGCGTTGAAGAACGGCGCCCCGACCGAGATCTTCGCGCCGGTCAGCGCCTCGAGCGCAAGCGGATAGAGCGTGCCGACGAACACCGTGGCGCAGGCGGTGGTCAGAAAGAGATTGTTCAGGACGAGCGCACCCTCGCGCGAGATCGGCGCGAACAGGCCCCCTTGCTTGAGCAGCGGCGCCCGCCACGCATAGAGCGCAAGGCCGCCGCCGATGAACAGCACGAGGATCACGAGGATGAAGATGCCGCGCATCGGATCGGTCGCGAAGGCATGCACGGAGGTCAGCACACCCGAGCGCACCAGGAAGGTGCCCATGAGCGACAGCGAGAAGGTGAGGATCGAGAGCAGGATGGTCCAGATCTTCAGCGCCTCGCGCTTCTCCATGACCAGCGCCGAATGCAGGAGCGCAGTCCCGGCGAGCCAGGGCATGAACGACGCGTTCTCCACCGGGTCCCAGTACCACCAGCCGCCCCAACCGAGTGTGTAGTAGGCCCAGTACGAGCCCATCGCGATGCCGAGCGTGAGGCAAATCCAGGCGATGAGCGTCCATGGCCGCACCCAGCGTGCCCAGGCCGCGTCGATGCGGCCTTCGATCAGCGCGGCGATCGCGAAGGAGAACGAGATCGAGAAACCGACATAGCCGAGGTAGAGCATCGGCGGATGCACTGCGAGGCCGAAATCCTGCAGGATCGGATTGAGGTCGCGGCCCTCGAACGGCGCCGGACTCAGCCGAAGGAACGGGTTCGAGGTGGCGAGGATGAACACATAGAACGCAGCCGCGATCCAGGACTGGACGCTCAGCACGGTCGCCTTGAGGGTCGCCGGAATATTGGCGCCGAACGCCGCCACGAGCGCGCCGAACACGGCCAGGATGAGAACCCAGAGCAGCATCGAGCCCTCATGGTTCCCCCATACGCTGGTGAACTTGTAGATCAGCGGCATGGTGGAATGGGAATTCTCGAACACGGTCGCGACCGAGAAGTCCGAGGTCACGTAGCAGGAGACCAGCGCCGCGAACGAAACCGCGACCAGAACGAATTGCGCCAGCGCGGTCGGCTCGGCCACGCGCATGAGCACCGTATCGCGCGTGCGCGCCCCGTAGAGGGGAACGACCGATTGCACCAGCGCAATCGCGAGCGCCAGGACGAGCGCGAAATGGCCAAGTTCGGGGATCACGGCTTGGCCCCCGTCGCGACGCCCGCCTTCGCGGAGCGATCCTCGACCCAGTGGCCCTGCTTCTTCAGGGCGTCCGCCACTTCGCGCGGCATGTAGCGCTCGTCGTGCTTGGCGAGCACACGGTCGGCCTTGAAGGTGCCCGACGGGTCGAGCGTGCCGTCCACGACCACGCCCTGCCCATCCCGAAGCAGGTCCGGCACGATGCCGTGATAGATGACCGGGACCGCCCGGTTGCCGTCCGTGACCTCGAAGCGGACATTCAGGTCCGCGCCCTTCACGAGGGTACCCGTGGCCACGAGTCCGCCAAGCCGAACGGGCGTGCCGGGCGCAATGTGCGTCTCCACCAGGTCGGTCGGGGAGTTGAAGAAGCGGATCGAGCCGCTGAACGACCACAGGATGAGCCCGATCGCAAAGCCGAGAATGCCGACACCGGTCGAGATGAGGGCGAGACGACGCTGCTTGCGGGTCATGTCCGTGCGTTAATCCTTCGCGAGCAAGCGTCATACCGGAATGACGCTGTTTCGTCGGCCTCCAGCGCGTTCGCGAGGCATGCGCTTTGACCTGCGCCGCTGCCAGGCGCAGCCCGGGCCTCGCTCGAAAAACCATTCTCCAGTCGTCGTCGGGGCGGCGCGGAGTTTGGGGGGCGGCCGGCACCATATAGGCGCGCATGCCCCGACGCCAGGGTCGTTTACACCATGGGCCCGGCAGCCCCGCAACGGGGCAAAGTCGCGCCGCGACGTTATGATCCGTTCGCTGCCTGGCGCCGCGGCGCGCCTGAACCAGTCGCGGGAACCGGGGGGCGCGGCCGGCTCAGGCCTTGGCGGCGGCCGCCGGCGGCTTGCGCTCGGTCGCCCGTGCGACGTCGGCCGCCTTGACCAGCGTCTGAGCGTATTCCGCCCCGAAGACCTTGCTGCAGAAGCGCACCGCGGCATCGAACTGCGACTGGCGGTAGCTGCGATCGGTCTTGCCGGCCATGCGCAGCCCCTCGAGGAGCGGTTCGACGTGGGTCTCCAGGTAATTCTGCACCTCGGAGAACGCCCGCATGGTCATCTCGTTGATGGCGAGCTCGTGCGCATAGGTACGGCACTGGGCCACAAATCCGATCAGCGCCTCGGTATCCGCAACCTCGCCGGCGTCGATCACCGAACCCGGAACGATATCCTTCGTGCCCCGCACGCGCAGCAGCCGGCGCACGCGGCCCGGGACGGACTCGATCTCCGGGCGCAGCGCGAAGGCGAGCTGGCCACGGATGCCGGCAAGCGCCCGCGCCCAGGGGGAATCGGCCGAAAGATCGATCTCGGTGCGCAACCCGCGGGCCGCGTCGTGGATCTCCTTGAGCAGCGACGGCTGGGCCATGGCCTGGCCGCGCTGGAGATCGCTCTCGAGCTCGCGCACCAGACGCTCGAGCTCCGCGAGGGCGATCGGCACCGCCGGCGCATAGGGGCTCTCGGCGATCCGGGCGGGAAAATCGCTGTCAGCCGCCCTGACCGCGATCCGGATCAATTGCCAGGGCGAGGCAAGCCGGCTCATGACCATCACGAGCGCGATGACATAGAGCTCGCGGTGACGTCCGGCAGTGGAATCCACGAATGCGGTGATCGAGGCGATGTGGTCGTCCGCCAGGTTGCGGATTTTGGCCGGAAGCTTGCCAGCGAGCACCGCAAGCACGTCGCGCGTCTTCAGGAGCACCGTCAGGTAGCGAATGTCGTCGAACGCGCGCGGCGTCCCGATCTGATGCGCAAGCTTGCGCCGGTCCTTGTCGTCGCTGTTGACCGCCGAAACCGCCTTTTCGATTGCCTGGACCACCCGGTCCTGGAACGCATTGGCGGCCTGCACGGCCCTGCCTTGCTCCTTGGCGGCGAGGAGCTTCGCCACCTGCCGCACATAGGCCTCTGTTTCGGCTGGCACGAGATCGCGGCAGATCCATTCCCAGATCGGTGTCGCAACCGCGCGCGGGAGACGTCCCATGTGCGGGTGCTCGGGATCGTCGTCGACGAAGAACGGCTCCAGGAACGCGAAGAACAATTGCGCCGCTTGGCTGTCGTCGGCCGGTGGCGCGGCGGCAGGCTGAGCCGGCGGCGCCGGGGCTACAGCGGGCGCCGCGGCCGCTGGCGCGGTCGCGCCTTCGGCCTCGCGCAGCTCCCGTATGATGAGATCCATGCCGGGCATGGGCTCGCCGCGCGATTCGCTGCGCTCGAGCTCGGCGAGCAGCATCGCGCGCGCGCGGGGCGTCAATTCCCGAAGGAATCCCCGCAACTTGGCGGCCGTTTGGCCGGTGATCGGCATTCCGGATACCGGAGGAGGTTTAACCTTTGATTCAGTGATAGCCGGGACCGCCTTAAGAAGTCGTTGCGCGGCCATGGGGCTTTCGGCCGCCGGAGGGGCCGTCGAGGCAAGAATTCCCCCTGATTGGGGGTGTTTCAGGCCGCCGGCAGGACCAGCTCGGCGCGCAGCCCGCCGATCGGGGCCGTCGAGAGCGCGAGCCCGCCGCCATAGAGCGCAGCGAGCTCGAGGACGATCGAAAGGCCGAGGCCGGAGCCCGGCTTGGTCTCGTCGAGCCGCTGACCGCGTCGCGCCACCTTCTCGCGCTCGGCCGGCGAAAGCCCGGGGCCGTCATCGTCGACCGCGATGCGAACGACGGATTGCGCCGCATCGGGCCCGGCCGCGGCGTCCGCCTGCCCCGACGTGACCTCGATGCTCACGCGGGCCTGCGCCCATTTGCATGCATTGTCGACCAGGTTGCCAAGCATCTCCTCAAGATCCTGGCGCTCGCCGCGGAAACGCACCCCTTCGGGCGCGCTGAGATCGATCGCGATGCCGCGCGGATGGTAGATCTTCTCCATCGTGCGGGTGAGGCCCGTCACCACCGGCCCGACGTCCGTGACCGTGCCGACCACCGTGGCGCGCGCCGCGATCCGGGCGCGGTCGAGATGGCGTCCGACCTGGTCGCGCATGATGCCGGTCTGCTCCCGCACCTTGACGGCGAGCGGATCGTCCCCGCGCGCGGCGGCTTCGTTGACCATGACGGAGAGCGGGGTCTTGAGCGCATGCGCGAGATTGCCGACATGGGTGCGGGCGCGCTCGACGATCTCGCGGTTCGCCTCGATCAGCGCATTGATCTCGCGTGCCAGCGGCTCGATTTCGACCGGAAAATGGCCAGCGAGGCGTTCGGCGATCCCGGCCCGGATGGCGGCGAGGCCTTCGGAGATGCGCTTGAGCGGCGCAAGTCCGAAGCGCACCTGGAACATGGTGGTCAGCAGCAGGACGGCGGCGAGGATGACGAAGGTGACGATGATCGCCCGATCGAAGGCGCGCATCTCGTCGTCGATCTCCTGCGAGTCGCCTGCGACCGCCACCAGATAACGCCCGTCCTCGCCGAGATCGACGGTGCGCTCGATCAGCCGCAGGCGCTGGTCCTCCGGCCCCTGCACATAGGCGCGGCGCGTGCCGTCGTCGCTTGCGGGCACGTTCTGGTCGGAGAGGTGCGGCAGCCCGGAGTCCCACAGCGAACGGGACGAGCGCACCTCCGGCTTGTCGCTGTTGAGCCGCGTAAGCTGCCAATACCAGCCCGACAGCGGCAGATCGAATTCCGGCTCGCCCAGTGCCTGGGTCGGCCGCTCGGGGCTGTCGTCGGGAGCCGCGACCTCGGCGACCAGCGTGCGCAGGAACACATTGAGACGGCGGTCGAAGGAGCGCTCGACCGCGTCGCGATAGAGCGAGGCCAGCACAAACCCCGTGACCAGCAGGATGATGACCGTCCAGGCGGTCGCCGAGACGAACAGCCGGAGTGCGAGCGAGTTAGCGCGCATCGCTTGGCGGCGTGAGCAGGTAGCCCAGCCCACGCACCGTCTGGATCACGTCGACGCCGAGCTTCCTGCGGATGCGCCCGACGAAGACCTCGATCGTGTTCGAGTCGCGGTCGAAATCCTGGTCATAGAGATGCTCGACGAGTTCGGTGCGGGATACGACTCGGCCGGCGTGGTGCATGAGATAGGCCAGCAGCCTGTACTCGTGCGAGGTGAGCTTGACCGGCGTGCCGTCGACGGTCACCCGGCCAGTGCGTGAATCGAGGCGGACCGGGCCGCACAGGAATTCGCTCTTGGCGTGCCCGACCGACCGGCGCAGCAGTGCGCGAATGCGCGCCAGCACCTCCTCGAGATGAAACGGCTTGGCAACGTAGTCGTCGGCGCCGGCATCGAAGCCCTGCACCTTGTCGCTCCAGCGGTCGCGCGCCGTGAGCATCAGCACCGGCATGGCGCGCCCGGCGCGGCGCCAGGATTCCAGCACCGAAATGCCGTCCATCTTCGGCAGACCGATGTCGAGGATGACGGCGTCGTAGGGCTCGGTCTCGCCCAGATAGCGGCCTTCCTCGCCGTCGAAGGCGCGGTCGACCACGTAACCGGCATCGGTCAGCGCGGTCGCGAGCTGACGATTGAGATCCGGGTCGTCCTCGATGACGAGCAGGCGCATGTCGCTTCCTCCCCGGCGATCCTATTTCGCCGGCTCGCGCAGGCCGGCCACCGCACCATTGGCCGCGTCGACCTTTGCCCGCGCCACTTTCCCATCCCGCTCCAGCAGGGTGAGCAGATAGACCAGCCGGCCGTCATGCTCGCACAGCCGCGCCCGGATGATCTCGCCCTGCGGACGAACGGCCCGCATGGCCCGCGAGAGCGGGATCACCGCATGCGTTGCCGCCTTCGCCTTCTGCTCGTTGCGGGTCAGGCAACGGTCCGCGGCGCCCGCCTCGGCCGTCGCGCCGAGCACGAGCAGGCTCGCCAGTATGGTTCGGATTAGAAACATCGGCCCCGGCCGGCTGCAAGGGTTACCGGTCCACTTGGTCAACACTGCGGCATAGCGTGTTCGCGAGCCGGGCGAAAGATGGACCGCAAACGATTGACAAATCTCATAGGCTGCGGCTCAAGCGGCCCATGCGCCCGTTCGCCCTCGCCGCCCTCGCTGCGCTCCCCCTCCTGCTCCAATACGGCCAGCCCCTCCAGGCCATGGTGGGCGGGGCAGCGCCGGCCGATCCGGCGATCGCCCGTCACGTCGTGCTGATCGTCGGGTCGGGGGGCACATTCTGCACTGGCGCTGCGGTCGCGCGCGATCTCGTGCTCACCGCCGCCCACTGCACGCTGCCGGGCGCGGACTACAAGCTGATGGAATTCGATGCCGCCCACCGGCCGCTGCTCCGGGACGTTGCCGCTATTGCGCGCCATCCCCAGTTCGATCTGAAAAGCCTGCTCGCCCATCGGGCCACCGCGGACGTATCGCTCCTCAAGCTTGCTGCGCCGCTCGGCGCAAGCTTCGCGCCTGCCCCGCTCGCGGCCCCGACGCAAGCGGTCGCGGTCGGCGATGCGTTCACGGTGGCAGGCTTCGGCGTCGCGCTGCGGGGCGATGGAAAGACCGGAGGCACGCTGCGCAGCGCCGTTCTGATTGCCACGGGCCAGCCCGGCACGCTGCAGATCCGCCTGGTCGACGGCGCAACCCACGGCGAGCGCGCCGGGCTCGGCGCCTGCACCGGCGATTCCGGCGCACCGGCCTTCATCACCGAAGGCGCGAGGCTCGCCGTCGCCGGCGTGGTGAGCTGGTCGACCGGGCCCAATCTCGCGGCCGGCTGCGGCGGCCTGACCGGCCTCACGCCGCTCGCGCGATACCGCGACTGGATCGTGGAGACGGCGCGCCGGTTGGGAGCCACGCTGGCGCCGTGACCGAGCCGGCGGCACCGTCTCATGCCATTTGGTCATTGCGAGCCCGGCCGGAAAGAGGGATTCTGCCGTCCCACGCATCATGCTCGACGGGAGAATGCCATGCGCAGAATCACCCTCGTGCTTGCCACCACCACGGCCATCGCGATTGCGGCGCCGGCCACCGCGCAAGGCCCGGACCAGCAGGGCGACCAGCAACTCGGAAACGTCCATTTCGCCACTTCGTGCAACGAGATAGCGCAGCGCCGCTTCGACCGCGCCATGCGCTACCAGCATTCGTTCTGGTATCGACAGTCGAAAGAGTTGTTCGAAACCGTACTCGCCGCCGATCCGGACTGTGGCATCGCCTATTGGGGCAT
>Ga0075436_100003607_pt1 | contig 10615 bp, 8 predicted proteins | sample RhiMethybrSRZTD5_FD_75303 | JGI IMG/M metagenome (GOLD analysis project Ga0075436, IMG submission 75303) | Populus rhizosphere microbial communities from Tennessee, USA - Rhizosphere MetaG P. TD hybrid SRZTD5 | ecosystem: Host-associated > Plants > Roots > Rhizosphere > Soil | place: USA... | reverse complement strand
GTGCGCTGCAGCAGCGATATCCCGCGCCCCGCGGCGCGCGTCTGCTGCTGGGCCCCCGATTCACGATGCTCCGCCCCGGATTCGCCGGCCTCGAGCGCCGCGCCGGCGGCGGACCGGTGCCGCGGCTCCTCGTCGCGATGGGCGGCGGCGATGCGGTGAATGCGACGCGCCTCGTGCTCGACGGGCTTCGGACGGCGCGCACGCGGTTCGAGATCTCGATCCTGATCGGCGGCGCCAATCCGCACGCCGACGCGCTCGAGGCCGAATTCGGCCGCACGGCGGGATGGCGGTTCCTGCGCAACGTCCGCGACGTGGCCGGCATCATGGCGTCGGCGGACATCGCCGTGGCCGGCGTGGGCGGCGTGATGTGGGAGCTCGCGTGCGCCGGCGTGCCGGCGCTGCTCGTCAGCGTCACCGACGTGCAGCGCGCGATCGCCGCGCGCGTGCAGAGCTACGGCGCGCACAAGTTGATCGGCGACGCGGCGGCGCTGTCGCCCGCTGAGGTAGCGCGTGCGGTGGAAGAGCTGACGGATGATTGCGCCGCGCGTCTGCGAATGTCCGAGCTCGGCCGAAAGCTCGTCGATGGACGCGGCGCAGCTCGTGTGGCGGACGCCCTGCTCGAGCCGACCGGTACGCTACACTGGGAAGTTCGCCACGCACAAATGATCGACGCCGAAGCGATCTGGGAGATCGCCACCGACCCATCCGTCCGCGAGCAGTCGTTCACGGTCGATGCGTTTCCGTACGCGTCGCACGAGGCGTGGCTCGCCGATCGCCTCGCGCGTCCGACGGCGTCCTTCTGGGTCGCCGAGCAGTCGGGTACCGTCGCGGGATTCGTCCGCTACGAGGTCGACCGCGGCGCGGCGATGGTCAACGTCGCCGTCGCGCCCGCGTTCCGCGGCCGCGGCGCGGGACGCCGTTTGCTCGCCGACACTTGGCGGCCCGCCTGCGAGCGGCTCGGCGTCGATCGCGCGCGGGGGTACGTGTTCGAGACGAACGCGCCGTCGCAGACCGCGTTCGCCCGGGCCGGGTTCGTCGACGTCGCGCGCGAGACGGTGGCCGGCCGCCGATGCGTCGTCTTCGAGATGGGCGAGCGGGAGCGCGTGGGATGAGGCGCGTGACGATCGGCGGGCGCGAGATCGGTTCCGGGCGTCCGGTATACGTCGTCGCCGAGATGTCGGCGAATCACGCGCAGAGCCTCGACCGCGCGTGCGCCCTGGTCCGGGCCGCGAAGGACGCGGGCGCGGACGCGATCAAGCTGCAGACGTATACGCCGGACACGATGACGCTGGCGTCCGACGATCCGCGCTTCCGCGTCGACGGGACGCTCTGGCACGGCCGGCGCCTCCACGATCTGTACGCCGAAGCGTTCACGCCGTGGGACTGGCACGGGCGGCTGAAAGACGCCGCCGCCGACGCGGGCCTGGATTGGTTCTCGACGCCGTTCGACGCGACGGCTGTCGACTTTCTCGAGCGCCTGGATCCGCCGGCCTACAAGATCGCGTCGTTCGAGCTGGTCGACGTGCCGCTGCTGGCCCGCGTGGCACGGACGGCGAAACCGGTCATTCTCTCGACCGGCATGGCGACGCTCGCCGAAATCGACGAGGCGGTGTCGACGCTGCGAGAGAACGGCTGCGATCGGATCGTCCTGTTGAAGTGCACCAGCGCGTACCCCGCGGTCGCCTCGGAGATGGATTTGCTCACGATTCCGAACCTGGCCGAGACGTTCGACGCGGTGGTCGGCCTGTCGGATCACTCGATGGAGATCGCCGTTCCGGTCACCGCCGCGGTGCTCGGCGCCTGCCTGATCGAGAAGCACCTCACACTGTCGCGCAGCGACGGCGGGCCGGACGCGGCGTTCTCGCTCGAGCCGGCGGAATTCCGATCGATGGTCGACGCGCTGCGCTGCAGCGAGCAGGCGCTGGGCTCCGTGCGATACGGCCCGTCGCCGCGCGAGCACGCGAGCCTCGCCTTCCGCCGATCGCTGTTCGTCGTCGAGGACATGCAGGCGGGCGATCGTTTCACCGAGGCAAACGTCCGGAGCATCCGTCCGAGCGGCGGGCTGCACCCGCGGCATCTCGCGCAGGTGATCGGCTGCGCGGCCTCCTGCGCCATCCGGCGCGGCACGCCGATGTCGTGGCCGCTGGTGCGTCCGGCGTCAGTCGTCGAGTTGAACACATGATGGCCACCCGTCTGATTCGCTACTGCCGGCGCTGCGTCATGCCGGACACGAAGCCCGACCTCCTGATCGACGACGCGGGTGTGTGCAACGCCTGCCGTGCCTACGAGCGGCGCGCCGCGATCGACTGGGACGCGCGCCGCGCCGAGCTCGAGCGAGTTGTCGACCGGTTCCGGTCGCGCGACGGCAGCAACTACGACTGCGTGATCGGCGTGAGCGGCGGCAAGGACAGCACGTGCCAGGTGCTCGCGATGCTCGAGCTGGGCATGAATCCGCTGTGCGTCACGGCCACCACCGACATGCTGTCGGCCGTCGGCCGCCGCAACATCGAGAACCTGAAAAAGCTCGGCGTCGACTACATCGAGGTGACGACGAATCCGGGCATGCGGCGGCGCATCAACCGGCTCGCGCTGACGGAGGTCGGCGACATCGCCTGGCCCGAGCACGTCACGATCTTCACCGTGCCGGTGCGCGTCGCCACGCAGCTGGGCATCCCGCTGCTCATCTGGGGCGAGAACTCGCAGAACGAATATGGCGGCCCCGCCGCGGCGTCGGAGAGCAACGCGCTGACGCGGCGCTGGCTCGAGGAATTCGGCGGCCTGCTCGGCCTGCGGGTCTCGGATCTCCTCGGCCAGGCCGGGATCGAGCGGCGGCATCTGATCCAGTACACGTATCCATCCGACGAGGAGCTGCAGCGCGTCGGCGTGACGGGACTGTTCCTCGGCTACTACCTGCCGTGGGACGGGTACGCCAACGCGCTGAAGGCGCAGGCCTACGGGTTCGAGACGCTGCCCCACGTCATCGAGGGTTCGGCGGTCAACTACGAGAACCTCGACAACGTGCAGATGGGCATCCACGACTATTTCAAGTTCCTGAAGTACGGCTTCGGCCGCGCGACCGATCTCGTCAGCCTGCATCTCCGCCGCGGACGGCTCACGCGTCCCGAAGCGATGGCGATCGTGAAGCGGCTCGACGGCCGGTTCCCGTGGACTTATCTGGACGTCCCGCTCGCCGCCATCCTCGACGACATCGACATGACGCTCGACGAATTCGTCCGGGTGTGCGATCGATTCACGAACAAGAAGCTCTTCGTGTGCGACGCGAGCGGGCAGCCGGTCAAGGACAAGCTGGGGAACCTGATGAAGGTGAACTACGACAACGTCGACGTCGCCGCGGCCGCCGGCGCATGACCGTGGAAACGATTGCGATCGTGGACTACGGCCTCTGCAACCTCGACTCGGTCCGCCGCGCGGTCGAGGAGTGCGGCGGGCGTCCGCTCGTGACGGCGCGGCCCGAGGACGTCGCCGCGGCGTCGCGCGTCATTCTGCCCGGCGTCGGCGCCTTTCCGGACGCGATGGACAACCTGCGCGGCGCGGGCCTGGTCGAGGCGCTGCAGCGACGCGTCGTCGAGGAGCGACGCCCCTTTCTCGGCATCTGCCTCGGTCTGCAGCTGATGGCGAGCCGCAGCGACGAAGGGCGATCGACGCCCGGGCTCGGCTGGATCGACGCCGACGTCCGCCGCATCGATCCCGGCCCCGACGGACGCGTGCCGCACATCGGCTGGAACGAAGTCGAGAGAGGCGGCGACGAGGCCGTGTTCGCGCGCGTGCCGTCACGCGCCGACTTCTACTTCGTGCACAGCTACGCGCTGTGTCCGGCCGACACCGGCTGCGTGATCGGCTGGACGCCGTACGGCACGGCCCGCATCGTCTCGGCCGTCCGGCGCGACAACATGTGGGGGCTGCAGTTTCATCCGGAGAAGAGTCAGCGCAACGGGTTTCAGGTGCTGCGCAATTTCATCGCTTCCTGAGGACACGGACAGACCAGTCATCATGACGAATTCCACAGCGATGCCGATCGAAGGCACCGCGATCCGGCGCCGGCGCGAATTCATCGGCCAGCCGTCCTCGCCCTGGCGGCCGGTCGATTTCCGCGAGGTGTGGGAATACAAGGAGCTGCTCTACTTCTTCGTCTGGAGGGACCTGAAGATCCGGTTCAAGCAGACGATTCTGGGGCTCGCCTGGGTGGTCCTGCGGCCGCTGTTCTCGGTCGTGATCTTTACGGCCGTCTTCGGCCGCTGGGCGAAGATTCCGTCCGAGGATCTGCCGTATCCCGCGTTCATCCTCGCCGGGCTGCTGCCGTGGAACTTCTTCGCGTCCGGCGTGACGCAGGCCACCGGCAGTCTCGTGGCGAACGCGCACCTGGTGTCGAAGGTCTACTTTCCGCGCCTCTTCGTCCCGCTGTCGGCGGTTGTCTCGGCCGTCGTCGAGGCGCTGGTGTCGCTCGTCCTGTTGCTCATCCTCATCGCGGCGTACGGGCGCGTGCCGGCGATCGGCGCGATCGTCTGGGTTCCGTTCCTCCTTTTCCTCGCGATGATCATCTCGCTCGGCGTGAGCCTGTGGCTGGCGGCGCTGAATGTGAAATATCGCGACGTCGGCGCCGGGGTCCCGTTTCTCGTGCAGATCTGGATGTATGCGACGCCGGTCGTGTATCCCCTGAGCCTCGTGCCGTACCCCTTCAGCTGGCTCTCGTCGCTCAATCCGATGACCGGCGTGGTCGAGGGCTTCCGGTCGGCGTTGTTCAAGTCGCCGTGGCCGGACGTGCCGTTCTCGTGCTCGGTGATCGTCGGGTCGGCGCTGTTCGCGTCGAGCCTGTTCTTCTTCCGCCGGTGCGAGCGGACGCTGGCGGACTCCGTATGAGCGTGCCCGTCATCGAAACGAGCGGTCTGTCGAAGATGTACCGGCTCGGCGAGACGACGGCGCGGCGCTCGGCTCTTCGGCTGCGGCTCGCCGCCGCCGTCGCGCGCATCCGGAGCGGCCTCGGCGCGGAGGTGGCCGTGTCCGCGCCGCCGCCCGACCCCACGTTCTGGGCGCTCAGGGACATCTCGGTCGACATCGCCGAGGGCGAGGTCGTCGGCGTGATCGGCCGGAACGGCGCCGGCAAGTCGACGCTGCTCAAGATTCTGTCGCGCATCACGGAGCCGACCGCGGGCCGGTTCGTGATGCGCGGACGCGTCGCGAGCCTGCTCGAGGTCGGCACCGGATTTCATGGCGACCTGACCGGCCGCGAGAACACCTTTCTCAACGGCGCCATCCTCGGGATGACGCGGCGCGAGATCTACCGCAAGTTCGACGAGATCGTCGCGTTCGCCGGGATCGAGAAGTTCATCGACACGCCGGTCAAGCGGTACTCGAGCGGGATGTACATCCGGCTCGCCTTCGCGGTCGCGGCGCATCTCGAGATGGACGTGCTGATCGTCGACGAGGTGCTGTCGGTCGGCGACGCCACCTTCCAGGCGAAATGTCTCGACAAGATCAACGAGGTCTCGCAGAGCGGCCGGACGGTCCTCTTCGTCAGCCACAACCTCGGATCGGTCCAGGCGTTGTGCACCCGCGCGCTCTGGCTCGACGGCGGCCGGGTGGCCGCCAGCGGATCGGTCGGCGCGGTGGTCTCGAAGTACATCGAGTCGTCGAACCGATCGACGATCGAAACGCGGCATCGCCATCGTGCCTCCGAAGAGCCGCTGGCCATCCACGTCGTCGTCCGGGACGCGAACGGCGTGCCCTCGCTGACGCTCAAGCCGTGGGAGCCGTTCGACATCGACATCGTCTTCAACTGCCGCGAGCGGATCGATCGCCCCTCGTTCTGGATCGGCATCGACAGCCGTTTCGGCTCGCTGTTCGCGGCGAGCATGCTCCTCGACGGCAAGCGGCCCTCCTGGGTCGAGGGACACGGCACGCTGACGTGTCACTTCCCGCGCCTCCCGCTGCTGCCGCAGACCTATACCGTCTGGGTGGGCGTCAAGGACGCCTCGGGCAAACGCGATCTCTTCGCCGGCGAACCCGTGACGATGTTCAGCGTGGTGGGAAGCGCGCGCGATTACCGGTTCGAGGGCGAAGGGGCCGACGCGCTGCTCGACCGGACGTGTCCGCTGCTGCTGCCGTACGAATGGCGGTATCCGGACGGCACCGTCGCCAGCCCGGACTGGACGGACGTCCCGACCATGACGCTGCCCGCGGAGGTTCGGTAGATGCGCGGCGCACGTTCATCTGACGCGATCCGGCATCCATGAAGCTGCTTGGTTTCGATCATCACGCCGCCCACGATCTCGAGGCGCTCGCACGTGCCGGGTCGGCGCACGAGCTGCGGACGGTTCCGAAGGACCCGCTCATCGGCCTCGCCCAGGAAATCTTCCCGCGCGACATCTGGGACCTCAGCGTGGCGTACTACGACCGCGCGAACGCCGCGATGCGGTCGGCGTGGGCGCGCCGCGTGGGCACGCTGCTCGACCGGGTTCACGAGGGCTATCCGTTCGAGGCGCTGATCCTGCCGTCCGACACCTATTTCTACGTGCGCAGCCTCGTCGACTGGGCGCGGGATCGCGGCGTGGCCACGATCGTCGTGCAGAAGGAGACGACTGTGTCGCCCTTCGTCATGGCGACGCATGCGAAGGCGGTCCAGGACGCGTTCCCGTTCGCGTGCGACGTGATGACCGTCTGCAGCGAACGGCTGAAGGAATTCTGGGTGCGCGCCGGCACCGATCCGGCCCGCATCGTCGTCACCGGCCAGCCGCGGTTCGATCTCTATCGCCAGCCGGAGCGGTGGCAGTCGCTGGAGTCTCTCGGCGTGCCGCCGGCGGGCGACGTCCGGACGATTCTCTTCCTCGCGTATCACCGGCAGGTCCGTACGCTGGTCGGCGTCGGATTCGGCGATGCGCGTCCGGACGAAGCCAGCTACGTGGCCGACGACGTGTACTGGGATACGCTGCGGCGCGAGACCGAGCAGGTCCTCGTCGATCTCGTGGCGACGGGCCGCTATCGCGTCGTCGTCAAGCCGCACCCGCAGCAGGCGCCCGAAGAGATGGCGGCGCTGTTTCCGAACGTACCGGCGGCGCTCAGGGAGCGGATCGTGTTCCTCTCCGGCTCGCACGACGCGCGGCAGCTCATCGTGAACGCCGACGTCGTGGTCGGCTTTCAGACGACGGCGCTGTACGAGAGCATCGCGGCGAAGAAGAAGACCGTCTGCACGTTCTGGAGCGACGAGGTCGAGCAGTTCGAGGACATCCTGATTCCGTTCCACCAGTCGGCGCCGGGCGCGCTCACGATCGCGCGATCGCCGCAGCAACTGCGCGATGCCGTCGAGGACACGTCCGAGGTCACGCCCGAGGAGGAGGAAGCGCGTCGGCGCGTCTGGGAGGAGCACCTCGGACCGCTCGACGGCGGCGCGTCGCGCCGCGTCCTCGACGTCGTCGAGCGGACGGTCGACAATCGGCGCGCGGCGTTCGCGCCGCGGCGGCGCCGGCCGCATCCGTTCGAGGCCCGGCTCCACAACACGGCGGCCTACAAGGTCGCGCTGACGGGCCTCGAGCACATCAAGCGGACGCGGCTGCTCTGGCGGCTACACCATGCCCTGGCGCCGAAGGTCGAGAGCCGCCTCCGATCGCTGGACTGCGAGAACCGGCTCATTCACGCCGTGTTCGCGAGCCGCTGAGAGCAGCATCATGCCGACGAAGCCAGCTCTACAAACTGGCGAACTAGGTACCCTCGGATCGTGACGCATTCGCTCATCTGGGACACGGCGGGACGACTCGGCGTGAAGTACCGCGCGATGCACTCGCTCGCGCGGCTGCACGGCGCGCTCGGCGACGCCACCAAGGCCGAGCGGTACCGGCAGGATCAGGCGTTCCGCATCTACGAATTCGTCCGCCGCGGCCCGCGGACGTCGCCGTCCCGCGCATCGGCCTCGCGGCACGTGCTGTTCGCGACGATCCGCGGATCGGTCCCGCTTGTCTCGGGGTTCGAGGCGCTGCTGGCGCACGCGCTGCAGATGCGCGGCGCCGCGGCGACGCTCTTCAGCTGCGACGGCGTGCTCCACCAGTGCGACGGCTACAAGCTGCGCGACAAGACCGCCGAGCGCTGTGCCCGCTGCGCGGGGAACTCGCAGCGCTACGCCGAGGCGTTCGATCTCCACCGTTCGCCGCTCGGCGCCTACACCTCGCCATCGGACTGGGTCGAGTGCCGCCGCGAAGCGGAGGCGATTCCCGCCGCCGATCTCGAGGCGATGACCCGCGGCGGCATCGCGGTCGGGGCCTCCGCGGCCTATTCGGTGCGCTATAACGCGTTCACCGACGACATCGCGGCGAGCGAGGAGCTGCGGACGCTGCACCGCGAGTTCGCGGCGACGGCGCTCGTGCTGCGCCGCGCCTACGAACGGCTGCTCGACGATCTGCGGCCGGACGCCATCGTCATGCTGAACGGCATGTACATGACGTTCCACATCCTGATGGAGATGGCGAAGCAGCGCCGGATTCCGGTGTACACCTACGAACGCGGATACAGGAAGCACAGCTGGATCTTCAGCAAGGACGAAGCGGCGGCGCTGTATCCGCTCGATCGCTCGTGGTCCATCGTCCGCGAGGTCGCGCTGACGCCGGCGGAGGACGCCGAGCTCGATCGCTATCTCGCGACGCGCGAGGCCGGCTGCATCGAGAACGTGTTCTCGCTGAACGTCAATCCGGAAGAGCGCATTCACCAGATCTGGCAGGAGCTCGGGCTCGATCCTGCGCGGCCGACGGTCACGCTGTTCCCGAACAGCTTCGTCGATTCGACCACGCTCGACTTCAGCGGCGCGTTTCCGACCGTCGCGGAATGGATCGACGCGACGATCCGGTTTTTTGCGGGACACCCCGAGTACCAGCTCGTCCTGCGATCGCATCCCGCCGAAGTGATGGACCCGCAGAGCACGACGAGTCTGCTCGCCATCCTCCGCGAAACGCATCCGGCGCTGCCGCCCAACGTCGTGTACGTCGGGCCGACGAGCAAGATCAGCTCGTATCGGCTCCTCGAGATGAGCCGCGCCACGCTCGTGTACCTGTCGACGATCGGGATCGAGTCGGCGATCAAGGGCGTGCCGTGTCTGCTCAGCGGGAAACCCGACTATGTCGGCCGAGGCTTCACCTCCGATATGGCGAACCCCGCCGAGTACGGGCAGGCGCTGGGGCGGCTGGGCGGCATGGCGCCCCTCGCTCCGACGACGATCGCGCTCGCGCGGCGGTACGCCTATCTGAAGTTCTTCCGGCACGAGTACGTGTTCCCGTGGTTCAACGAGCTGCCGGGCTCCTGGACGTTTTCGGACGTGGCGCTCGAGTCGCTCGACGATCTCGCGCCGGGCGTCGACAGGCGGCTCGACGGACTGTGTTCCGCGATCCTGTCGGGCGACGAAGTCCCCGTCTGGCAGGAAGCCCATGCCTGACGCACAGGACGGCCTGGTCGACGTCCGGGTCTTCGTCCAGGCGCGGATGTCGTCGGCGCGATTTCCCGGGAAGGTCCTGGCGCCGTACCGCGGCGTGCCGATCGTCCGCCACGTGCTCGACGCGGCGCGCCGTGCGCTGCCCGGCGTCGAGCCGATCGTGCTGACGAGCGATCAGGCCAGCGACGATCCACTGGCGGCCTTCGTCGACAGCCTCGGCACCGCCGTCTTTCGCGGACCGCTGGACGACGTGCTCGGACGGTTCCAGCGGTGTCTGCGTGCGCATCCGTGCGCCTGGGTGCTACGCCTGAGCGCCGACAGTCCGTGCCTGTCCGCCCGGCTGCTGCAGGCGGTCGTCCAGCATCCACACCGCCGCGACAGCGATGTCGTCACGACCGTCTGCCCGCGAACCTGGCCGCGCGGCCAGAACGCCGAGTTGATTCGAGCCCAGGTCCTGGCCGGTCTCGACGGGGAAGCGCTGACCGCCGAGGATCGCGAGCACGTGACGCCGTTCCTGTACCGCCACGCCGACCGGTTTCGCATCGTCAACGTGCCGTCGGGCGACTCGTCGCTGGCGGAGCGCAGCATCGCGGTCGACACGGTCGACGATCTCCGGCGGCTCGAGGCGCTGCCGATGCCCGAGCTGCGGCGCCTGACCGAGGCGGTGATCTGATGGAGCTCGGCGTGGCGGTCGTCGGCCTCGGCGTCGGCGAGCAGCACGCGCGCGCGTTCGTCCGCCACGAGTCGTGCCGGCTCCGGTGGCTGTTCGATCTGGATCGCCGCCGCGCGCAGACCGTCGCCGCGGCGCTCGGACAGGGACGTATCGCCGACACGCTGGATGCGATCGCGGCGGACGGCGACACGCAGGCGGTGTCGGTCGCGTCGTTCGACGACGCGCACTTCGAGCAGGTGGTGGCGCTGCTCGATGCCCGGAAGCACGTGTTCGTCGAGAAACCGTTGTGCCGGTCGACCGCGGAGCTCGCGGAAATCCGGCGGCGATGGGAGCGCGCCGGTCAGCCGCACGTCCGCAGCAACCTCGTGCTCCGCGCGGCGCCGCTCTACCGGTGGCTCCGCGCCGAGGTGCGGTCCGGGCGCCTCGGCGAGATTTACGCGTTCGACGGCGACTACCTGTACGGCCGGCTCCACAAGATCACGGACGGCTGGCGCGGCCGCGTCGACGACTATTCG
>Ga0075436_100003605_pt1 | contig 10616 bp, 8 predicted proteins | sample RhiMethybrSRZTD5_FD_75303 | JGI IMG/M metagenome (GOLD analysis project Ga0075436, IMG submission 75303) | Populus rhizosphere microbial communities from Tennessee, USA - Rhizosphere MetaG P. TD hybrid SRZTD5 | ecosystem: Host-associated > Plants > Roots > Rhizosphere > Soil | place: USA... | reverse complement strand
AGCCCACATTTCGCCTCCTAACGAGCGGCCTCGTTTCCACGCTTGCAGCCCGCTGCGATCCGAGGCGGGCATTCAACTTCATTAATACAAGGCGCGCGGGGCGAGGCATATTCGACTTCGCCTTTAGTCTACCACAAGAAAACATTGGTGAAAAAAGTTAAACTAACCTCGCGCCAATAGATAACAAGCGACATCGAGGCGTGAACTGCAACTCGCAACAAGTGAACATCGAACGGCAACTCGACATACGTCCAGTCGACGGTAGACGTTCTGAAGAAGCTGTATTGCGTGTTGCGAAGCTCGTGGCTATAACCAAAGAGGAGAGTCGTTGAAGTCATTGTACTTTTGCGACTCAGAGATTGGTTTGCTATGATTCCCGACGCGTTGAGCGCGATGTTGAACCTCCATGCTTAAGTGCTAATCAACGCGAACCGGAGCGTCTGATTCATGCAGATCCGCTTGCAAGTACCCGAAGCCGAATACTCGCCAATGACTCCCGAAGAGATTTTCTCTTTGGTGCAAAGGGATCTTGCGCTGGTTGAAGAGGAGTTCGACCGAAATCTTTCCGACGCGTCGACCCTGGTCTCGGCGATCGGCCGCTACCTGCACGATGGCGGCGGCAAGCGTGTTAGACCCGCGCTCGTGCTGCTTGCATCCAGACTGGTTTGCGGAGAAGCGTCGCCTTCGGCAATCCGACTCGCGGCGGTCATGGAGATGCTTCACACCGCGACGCTGGTTCACGACGACATAATAGATGAAGCGCGTGTACGGCGAGGCCGCACATCGGCGAACGTACAGTGGGGCAACGATCGCACGGTGCTGGTCGGCGATTGGCTGTACATGACCGCTTTCGATATGAGCCTGCGCGAGCGGAACTTCGCGATACTTGATTCGTTGACGCGCATGACTCGATTGATGGTTGACGGAGAAATCTTTCAACTGTCACTTGTCGGCAACAGTCACATCACCGAAGACGAGCATCTCGATATCGTGCGCCGCAAGACTGCTTATATGTTCAGCGCTTGCGCAGAAGTCGGAGGAATAGTCGCGGGTGCGACGCATGAAGAACAGCGCGCGCTGGCCCGCTACGGACTGTCGGTAGGTGTTTCGTTTCAGTTGATCGACGACGTTCTGGACTTCGTCTCGACCGAGGCGAAACTTGGCAAGCCGGTAGCGAGCGACATTCGGGAAGGCAAGCTGACCCTTCCGCTGATTTATCTTCTGGAAAATGGTAATGAAGAATATAGACGAATGATCGAAACAGTTATGCGCGAGCGGGCCTTCGATACCGTGCGCCGCGAGGACGTTCTTCGTCTGGTCCATGAAAAAGGGACGCTCAAGCGCGCGCGAGCCGAAGCCGGCCGCTATGCCAGCGAAGCGACCGAAGCCCTAAGCATTTTTCCGCCCTCCCCGTATCGTCAGGCCCTGTTGAGCGTGCCTCGCTTCATCGTCGAGCGCGAGATGTGATATTAATTTAGGGGGTTGGATGTTAGGGGTTAGGAGTTGGTTGAAGGCGTTGCGCTTTCCCAAATCCAATCTCTAACCTCCGACCCCCAACCGCCGATATGTACTGTCAAAAATGTAACATCGATTTTCCTGAGGGCCTCCGCTACTGCAAGTGGTGCGGTGAAGGGCTTGTCGACCGCCCGCGAGTCACCAGCGAATTGCATGCGTGTCCAAGTTGTTCGGCTTCCGTTGAACCGACCTGGACCTACTGCAAGGCGTGTGGGGAAAAGCTTCACGGCGTGGACGAACCTTCAGGTGTTGTGTGTCCGGAGTGTGGAGCGTTTTCAGAACCTGGCGCGCGGAATTGTTCGCGGTGCGGCGAAAGCTTAACCGCGACGGGCGCCACTCAAGTCGTACAGGATTCAACCGACACCGTAGTCATCACCGCGTGCTCGTCGTGCGGTGAGCCTTTGGAAAAAGGCACGCTGTATTGCAAGGCATGCGGCTCAGCGGTCTACGCAAAGCCTGAACACTTCGGCGAGTCGGCGTTGCTTTGCGCAGCTTGTAACAGCTACAGCGCGATCGGCTCGCGTGTGTGCCAAGTATGCGGAGTTCCTTTTCCCCAGGTTTCGGAGACCGCAGTTGACCGTGTTCCGAAGGCGCCTCAACTGGATTCAAAGACTCTCCGCGATCTCGGTGAGCGCTCTTCCATCGTAGAAGCGCCGTCCGACGCTCAGGAAGTCGAGTCCGGCGCAAATACCCTGATGTTCACGGGCACGGAAGACGAGCACGGTCAGGTCACCTCGCCTACTAAATCCGGGGCTGCAACCAGCGTGTTACCGGGTACTGCTGGTTCCAAGTCGGAGAAACCAAACACATCTGCCGTTCTAATGGGCCGCAAGACGGGTCCGGTCGAAGAGCAAGAACCAACACCTCAAATCGAAACGCCCCCTGCTACCTCAAAGGAATTGCAGCAGCCACCCGCGCTTGTTGAAAGTAAAGAAAACGTAGAAGCTGCGGAATCACTGGCCGGTACAGAACCAACCGCGGTCGCTGAACCAACAACGTCCGGGTTTGGTTCTGATTCACCGGGACCTCCCCTTGGCGCGAATACAAAAACGGAAGTGTTCGTCTCTCCGTCGCGCGCGCCTGCGTCGCCGCCTTCCGGGCGCATTTCACAGGACGACGTCCGGACCAGGGAATTTGTGCCGCAGCCTTTCGAGGTCGAACCAACCAGAGAGGTTCAACGACCCGCGATCGTGCAGGCTGGGCAATCGGACTTTGCCGGAGAGACTCGAGCGGTTCCGCAGTGGTCTGCCACTGAGCCAAGCTCGTCGGCTTCCACCCGCGATTTGTCGAGCCCGGCGCCGGTCGAATACCCGACGACTCAAGGGGCTTCACACCCGCTTCCAACAAAGCGAACGGGCGTGATGATCGCTTCAGTGATAGTCGCCGTGATCGTAATAGCAGGTTCGGTTTTTGCTGCGTGGTGGCTGCTCTTCGCGCGTGGCTCGCGCGCCACTCCTCCCGCGCCTCCGGTTGCCGTCGAGCCGCCTCCGCGAACAGAGGCTCCTCCTCCGACGAAGCCGGCGGCGCCCGCGCCTCCGGAAGGGATGGTGATGGTAGCGGCAGGTTCATACACGATCGGAAAAGAAGGAGTCGGGCTCGAGCAACCGCGGCATAAGGTCGACCTCGCAGCTTTCTTCATCGATCGAACCGAAGTCACTAATGCTGCATTCAAGAAATTCGTCGATGCCACCGGTCACAAGCCCCCGAGCAACTGGAGCGGCGGAAGCATTCCAGCCGGTCGAGAGAATTATCCTGTGACCGGGATTACTTGGCAGGACGCGGCCGACTATGCGGCGTGGGCCGGCAAACGCTTACCGACGGAGGACGAGTGGGAAGCTTCCGCTCGCGGCGCGGATGGCCGAATCTATCCGTGGGGAAACAACTGGCGAGCCGGTCTGGCCAACATCGGCTCGAAGCCGGACGATATCACATCCGAGCAGTACCCGAAGGGCCTCAAAGAAGTAGGTCAATATACGCAGGGAGCTAGTCCGGCCGGAGCGGTCGACATGATCGGCAACGCGTGGGAGTGGGTTGCCGACGAAATCGCGTTGTATCCCGGGAACACGTCGGCGAAGCTCACCCAGAAGCCAGGCATCACCTATCGAGTCATTCGCGGAGGAGCTTATGACGGCGATAAGGATCACGACGCGACTTATCGCGGTTACCTCGATTCGAGTCAGCCATACCCTAAGGTTGGATTCCGCTGCGCGAAAGATGCTAAATAGACGGTGTCCGGTGGTCAGTGACCGGAGACCGGTTCAACAATGAAACCGAACACTGACCACCGGCCACCGTTCTTATGCGATTGAGCCTCAAGCTAGGCGCCTTGTGCGCGGCAGCCGCAATCGGCCCGGTCATCATCATCTTCATAGCCGTTTCGTCACAAGTCTCGTCGCGCGCACGCGACGCAGCGCTCGAACAACTTCGCACAGATGCGCGAGCGGCCGGCTCGCTCTGTGATAAGCGTCTGACTGAAATGCGGGCCGCTGCACAGGAGCTCGCGGACGAAATTGCGAACCGCGCTCTGGTGAGCGGCGAGAATCTCGACCGCAACAATCCGACTGCGTGGGCTCGGCTTCAAGATTTGCTTCCACGCGCGCAGAATGAATCGGCTCTCGATTTCGTCGTGGTCACCGACCCGCTTGGGAGAGTGATCGCTCGCCAGAACGATAGACCGGTGCCTGGTGAAACAGTTCTCGGGGCAGACAAGAATCCGATCGCTGAGAGACTTATCGCAGGCGGCAACCTTCCGATTTCAGCTTGGGTGATCGAACGCGGTGAGAGGTACGCGCAATTGGGATTGGACCGCATCGCGCAAGTACACTTGCAGGACGGGTCGACTGTCGATGAAGCGTTAATGGCTGAAGCGGCCGCGCCTATTTTTAGCGGAGGCCGCCTGGTTGGTCTTGTGCTGATCGGCCAGATGCTCAACACCTATTACAAACCTCGCTCGTCTACGAATCCGCTTCAAACACCGCTTGTGGCCGAAGCAAAAGAAATCCTCTTTCGTGAAGCCGAAGAGAATTCGGGCGCGGTCATCGCGCTGGGAAAGGCGATCATTGCTTCAAGTGTGCCGCCTGATGCAACGACTTCGCCGTCACGAGAACCCGATTTGACTGGAGGCTTGCGCGATCCGAGTAAGCAAGAAGAGATTCTGAAGGCCAATGAGCGCGATTACATTGTTGCCTGGCAGCCGCTCAAGTCGCTTGACGGTAGCGCAATCGCGTCGATCGGAGTCGCGCGAGCGGCTTCGGAAACGGGCGACGCAGCACGCTCGGTGCGAGGAACTCTCGCGATTATCGGAGCAATATTTTTATTGCTCGCCGGCAGTGTTGGATTTCTGTTCGGCCAAAGCCTTGCAAGCCGCGTTGACCTGTTGACACAAGCCGCAAATCGGTGGGGACTTGGCGAGCTAAGCACTCCAGCGCGCGACAGCAACATATTTTTGACCAGGTGGGTGCCCTTGCCGTTTCTGCGCGATGAGATTACCGATCTCGCGGAAAAACTCGATCAAACCCGCGAAAGTTTCCGGCAGGCAATCGAACGAATGCGCAAACGTTGAGGCAAGCTTCGCGACTCGATCGATGCGCGAGCTTCGCTGACATCACGCAGATTTAGTCGTATAATCCTTGCGCGTGGACCGCACCGGGAGACTATGAATCTGGTCCTTCCCATTCTCTTTCGCTCCCTCTCCAGGGTCGCGCGAAGCTTTCGCGACCGACGCACATCAACGGAGGTTTCTAAATGAAATCGAAACTCGTGACGCTCGGAATCACCGCTCTCGCAATCATCGCGCTGTCGCTTGAGGCTTCGTCGCAGGCCGTGGCTCAGGGCAACGCCAATAAACCGGCGCCCGCCAGAAAAGCGAAGCCGGCCGCGACCAAAAAGAACGCGAATACTCCGCCGCCTCCAGCTCCAGCACCCGCCGCTACCGCGGCGGCTCCCGCAACAAAGCCGGCTCGCAAGAAAGTCGTCCATCGCACGAAGCCAAACGCAATGGCAGGTGTTCCATCAGGAGTCGCCAATTGCGTCAAGCACCTTTCCGAGATGGCGGCGAAGGATCCTTTGATTGCGTACGAAGGTCATCCCTCGGAAATCGTAAACAATGGTTTGCTGTGGAACGATCCGAAGTCCAAGTGCTCGGTTGGAAGCGACGAGAACATGAGACAGAAAGTCTTTGATCTCGCGACCGCGTGGCGAATGAACGATGCCGCGAAGGTTCGTTCAATCCTCCAGGAGCTGGAAGGGATGAGCCCGAAGTAGAATCGGCGGCGACCGCTGAAACCGATACAAATACCCTGTCATTGCGAATGATGGCGCGAGTCGAGAGGCTCGCGCCATCACAGCAATATCTATCCGCTTGTTTTCCTGATACTCGACATCGCTTGACATGCCTCGATGGGCTCGGATAGCGTTCATTCAAGCCGAAGCCATACATGCAATTGCCCATCAAATCAGTCAAGAGCATTGTTGCTGGTCTCGCTTTGTCGTTGGCGTGCTCGATTGCCGGCGGGTGCAGCTTGCTGCCCGCGGAAACAAAAATCGATGAAGGCATAGTCATTGCGCCCACATTGAAGATTCGTTCTTCGACTGCTCTCGCTGCGCTTGATCTTGCTGAAGTCAAACGCGGGGACCGGCTCGAAATACTCGAGCAATCCGAAGTCAAAACACCGACTCGAACAAATGAGTGGTACAAAGTCAGAACCAAAACCAAAGACGCAACCGAAGGCTACGTCGAAGCGCGCTACGTCATAAACAAATCAATCGTCGACAAGACGCAGGACCTTTTCGAGAAGTCTAAAGGGATCGCCTCGCAGGGAATTGGGCGTTTAAAGGTTCAGACGAAGTTGCGTGTGGAACCGGGCGGCGACGTCATCACTTATCTCAGTCGCGGGACAACGGTCGAAATCGTCGGCAAGACTCGCACTACAATCAAACCCGATAAGCAACAAGAGAGCGACGACAGCGAAGACACCGAAGAGCCCGAGACTCGAACGGTGATCTGGTATCAGATTCGACTACCGGAGACCGAAGTTCTGCGAGCGGGTTGGGTTGGCGCGCAGCAGGTTCAGCTCGACACGCCTGACGAGATTCTTTACCTCGAAGGCGAAGGCCGCCGCTTCACAGGATGGGTTGTATTCGACCAGGTCCGCTCAAAAGACACCAAGAACAAGAAGGGCGAGCTGAAGGACAACTACATTGCTTTGATGAAGAACCTTGCAACCGAAGGCCCGATTGATTTCACGAGGTTGTGGGTGTTGATTTATTCGCCTGATGAAGGACGTTATGTTGGCCCTTACATCGAAGACGGCTTGCACGGGGTCTTGCCGGTCACCGTGCACCCTGATCATAAGGGCTTCACGATTCACGAGCTCGATGAGAACGGCAAAACCGTAGCCCGTGAATATGAGGCAATTCGGAGCGATGCTTCTCATCTTCACGTCCACCCTATCTCGCCGAAGATCAATCACAAAAGACTGACAATCAGAACGAAAGCCAAAGGCAAAAAATAAGATCGCCGAATGATATTTTGATCCACCCAGTCGATCACAGTGTGGACGACCTCCCGCTCGGTTTCGGTTAGCTCTCACCTAGCCCTCGGCTACCCGTTCAGGAGATGTCCGAGCTTACTCGCCTTCACTGAGAGTTCCTGGCGATTGTGCGCACTGGTCGGGGCGATAAGCGGCATACGCTCGACATTGAACCCTGCCTCTTCCAGGGCATCGAGCTTGCGGGGACTGTTAGTCAAAAGTGAAAGTCGGCCAATGCCAACGTCCTTGAGAATCTTGACTATGTCGTCGTAGTTTCTGTAATCCTCTTTGAATCCGAATTGTTCATAAGCGTCTACAACCAGTTCGAATCCTTGTCGCTGTCCTTCAGCATAAATCAAGAAATGGTTTCGAACTCCGACACCCTTGCCATGATCGTCGAAAGCGTAAACGATTAGCCCGCAACCCTGTTTGGAAATGAGTCGCTTCGACTCCTCTAACTGCCACTGATGATCCCAGTATCGAAGTTAATTACTGGCAACTGAGTTAGAAATTAGAGTGGGGTGTCGGAGACTTCGCCTTAAGAAGGATTGTCTTGGTTCAAAGATTTCAGATCAATCATCCATCCATGGCTTAAGTTTCTTTGCGCGTTTCGCATTCCTGAATCATTTCTCTGACGGTTTGATTGACTGCCGTAGCTATAAACTCGACCATCGGCCTGGTGTTCATCCGAACTCCTTCATCAAGCGCTTTCCGAAAGGCAGAGTTCATCTCCGGCTTGATGATTATCGGAGGCAACTCGCTGCGAAGCGTGAACAAGCTTGCGGCCACTAATGCGGTTCGATCGTTCGAGCGATCGAAAGGTTCGATGTCGATCAATCGGAGGAGGACTAACGATGCTTGCTCGACCGGATGAAACTCAGCAAAAGATTCGGCAGTAAACCAGTGACAAGCGCTCTCGACCGCCGCCCGTAAGCGCTCCGGCGAAGGCGCCGACGGGTTGCGGCCTGCCTGTCGACGAAGGCTCGTATCAGAGCCGGGCAGATTGTGAAGCTCAAGGAGTAGTTCGGGAGATAGCGATGCGTTTTTCCCACGTTGGCGGGCGAGACCTATCACCTTGCGAAGCGACTCGATCAGAGCGCTAGCTTGTCGATCGCTCTCGCTTGAGGCTTCGGTTGTTTGCGACGTTGCTAGCCGAGATACATCTTCGCGTGAGATCTCGTGGCCTTCCAGAACAAGAGTCGAATAGACGAATTCAATTTCCGTCAATCGTTTGATGTTCTTGCGCTGCTCCTCAGAAAGATCGAGCTCTGCGAGCTGCTTCTGTTTCTGATTGATTCGACTTATCCAATCGTGCGAAGGACGCATCAACTGAATGGGCAGAGTTCTTCGGTCCGGAGCATCTGACACAATTCATTTATAGCGAGTCCCGTGTTTGATTACCATCGAGACGTTCTGCAGCAGATCGATGTAGCGAAGCACATCGCCGTGCACCGCGATGATATCAGCGTATTTGCCTTCGGAAATCGTGCCCACTTGACCATCCACCCTCATCAAGACCGAAGGCCAATAAGTCGCGGCTCGAATCGCGGTCATAGGATCGACACCGAATTGATTCACCCACGCATCAAGCTCGCGCCAGGTGCTTTGGCTGTGAAAGTTCATCGGAATTCCGCTGTCGGTTCCGATCAGCAGCACTACTCCCGATTCAGTGAGCTGTTGAAACTTTCGCTTCAACGTCGGACGACGGTTTGGAGTGATTTGATAGTAAGAGAGCCGCTCCGGGTGCTCGAGCGATTGTTTGATATCCGCAACGATCGAATCCGGCAGCCCCAATTGCCACGATGGATCGTCGAGCGCTTCGGGGTTGTCTCGAAGGTATTCGTAGTTGAGCAAGCCTTCGACAGTTGGCGTCCAAAACAGCGGACCGAGACTCATCTTCGACGTGCGCTCTCGAAGCATCGCAATAATGTCCGGCGGATACTCAGGCGCCGCAGCCAAACCGGTGTGCTCGAAGCAATCGACGCCGGCTTGAAGCCCGCGCCGAATCTCATCGGGTCGATGAGAGTGCGCGACTACGGTGAGCCGATGCTTGTGAGCCTCATCAACTACGGCCTGCACTTCTTCAATCGTCATCTGGTCCTGATCTATGAGTTTGATCAAATTCACTCCTGCATCGGCCAGCTTGCGCACTTTCGCTCGAGCGTCATCCGCGCCGCTCACACCCCAGCGAAAGTATTCGGTTCCCGGATACGGCTCGTGCTGCATAAATGGTCCAGAAACGTAAAGCGTCGGTCCGGGCAGCTTGCCAGAGTTGATTCGATCGCGAACTGAAATGATCTCTTTGAGTGGAGCTCCGAGATCGCGAGCGCTTGTCACTCCAGCCATCAGAAGTTGCCTGGCCGACGCCGGCATGATCACCGACTCCATCAGCGGAGGATAAGTTTTGTCCCAATGCGCGTAGTCGCTGTGGCCGTCGATCATCAAATGAACGTGCATGTCCCAGAGTCCCGGCAGAACCGACATGCCTTCGGTCGAGATCAACTCGGCGCCGCTTGGAATCGGCAGCGAGCCGAGTTGCCCGACAGCTTTGATCTTGTCGCCTTCAATTATGATGATGCTGTTTCGAATCGGCTTGCTTCCATATCCGTCGATGAGCGTTCCGCCTACAAGCGCCTTGACGTTATGACTCTGCGCCTGTGCTGTTTGATTCGCCCTTGAAAACAAAAGCGATGGGCAGGCAAGCAACAAGACTATAGCGATGATGTAACGAGACTTTTGCATTGATGCCTCCGTTAGGTGATCTTGAAAAACGGGATCAGGAACGTTCATTTAGTTGCAAGAAGAAGCAGCAAGATTGGAAAGCCAAGATACTTTGCTGCCGCCGGAACCATTTCGGCAAGCTGTTCATCGCCCGCGAATTCCTGAACGACGATGTTAGCAAAGCCGGCTTCCTTCAAGAGACTGACGTGTTCGCCGACGGAGTAATGAAATGCCCCGAGCCGGTATTCTATCCCGTTTCGCTCGAAGTTCGCTTCGATGCCTGCCGCGGACATCGCCGGGTGATACACAGAGAAAACCAGCCGGCCACTGGATTTGAGCACTCGGTGAAACTCGCGCAGAACACCAATCAGCTCGCTCAAGTGTTCTCCTATCAACGAGCACAGAATCGCATCAAAGGTCTGCTCGCCGAAGGGCAACGGTCGTTCGAGGTTGCCGAGCGCCATCGCGACCTCCGGATTATTTTGCCGGGCTACTCTCAACATTCCGTGCGAGAAATCGAATCCTATCGGCAAGCTTCCTTCGAGCAAAAGCTCTTTGAGGTTTCGCCCGGTCCCGCAGCCGGCATCGAGAATAAGCTCACGCGGTTTCGGCGCAAGCCTGGCGATGGTGTATCGCGAGTCCATCGCGACCACCGGGTTGGGCGTAGAGTCGTAGGTCTCCGACCACAAGTTGTAACCTGCGCGTGCGCCCAAACGCTCGATTCTCTTGGTGCTCATGTTCGAATAGCGGCCCGCAATTTTAGCATGGGAAAGACCGTCACGCTTGACAGCAACTCGGTTAGCACGTGACACTTTGAGGCGCTCAACGGGATTGCTACAATCGAATCGG
>Ga0075436_100003604_pt1 | contig 10616 bp, 7 predicted proteins | sample RhiMethybrSRZTD5_FD_75303 | JGI IMG/M metagenome (GOLD analysis project Ga0075436, IMG submission 75303) | Populus rhizosphere microbial communities from Tennessee, USA - Rhizosphere MetaG P. TD hybrid SRZTD5 | ecosystem: Host-associated > Plants > Roots > Rhizosphere > Soil | place: USA... | reverse complement strand
TTGAATATTGATCTGGTTGAAGCGCTCGCGCTGGTACACGACATCGGACATCCTCCATTCGGCCACGCCGGCGAGCAGGCGCTCGATTCGGCCATGCGCGCCCACGGCTTGAGCTTTGATCACAATCTGCATGCGCTGCGGATCGTCGAGGATTTCGAACTGCGCTATGCGGCCTTTCGCGGCCTGAATCTCACCTTCGAGATGCGGGAAGGGATTATTAAGCATTCGCGCGATTACAGCTCGCAGCAGTTTCCAGAGCTTGCCCAGTATTTGCTTGATCAGCGTCCGCCGCTGGAGGCGCAACTCATCGATATCTGCGATGAACTCGCCTACAACACGGCCGATCTCGATGACGGCTACGAAGCCCGGCTGCTGACGCTCGAGCAGATCAAAGACGGCGTGCCGGTATTTGCCACGCTCTTTCGCGAAGTAGAAAAGCTATACCCGGATGCACCTAAAAAATTGCAATTCAACGAAGTGCTGCGGCGGATTCTGGATCGCTGGGTCGGAGATTTAATCCACAACACCGAAGCGGCGATCGCAAGAGTAGCTGCCCAATGTAAATCTGCCCAAGGTGGCTTGGGCGACCAATGTGGCGCGGGCGCCCCCGCCCGCGGTCATTCTCCTGAAACTCCGCCAATGGCGGGCGAGGGGACCCGCCCCCCTCAGAACCGCCCCACCCTTTCTCTCGACGACATTCGCGCTTGCCCTCGCCGCTTAGCTGCGCTTAGTCCCGAGATCGAGACCGAACGCCGCCAGAGCAAAGAATTTCTCTATCCGAATCTTTATTTCAGCCCCACTCTAGAGCCCGAAAAAGCCGATGCCGAGCGCATTATCAGCGAACTGTTCGATCTCTGGATGAAGCAGCCGGAAAAGCTCCCGCCCAGCTATCAGGAGAAAAGTGCGTCTGAGCCTCTGGCGCGCATCGTCTGCGACTACATCGCCGGAATGACCGACACGTACATTACTGAGCAGTATGAGAAATACTGCCGCTGACCATCGCGTTTCGGCCAGACATTTCTGGTTAGACAACTCTTTGCTAACCTCCCTGTGACTGCAGTTTCTTGTGCCACCTCTGCACTTTTTACATAATGTGCCAGCATTTACGCTTCCGGTACCCCTAGGACGGCGCCAAAGGGCTAGAATGTCCCTAGCAAATCAAGAACTTAGCATTTGTTGAGTTTGGCATCGCAGTTGATATACGTCAGAGTAGGCGCCAGCATCTTAGGCGTTAGTAGAAGGAAAGCGCAGTAATCACGGCTTTCCGCAAGTGTTCGGCGCTGTGATTTCAGGTTCTAGTTTCTGGTTCAGCGTAGCGTCAGCGCTGGCCGGCACAAGTGAAAGGCCGGGTTAAGCTTCCCAGCTCAGAGCACAAACTGAGCGAAGTTCAGAGGCACTCCGGCTGGCCGCGTGCCCCGTTTTCCAGGACGCACCAAATCGCGATCACGCCCGCGCATGGCGTGCAGTGCGGAGCTCGAGCGAGGCCGCAGGGCCAGAGCAGCAAGCTCCTTCACGGAGGATGTTGAAAATGAAAAATCGCGCAGTGGTAGCGTTGTTCGTCGCATTCCTACTCTCTCTGCCGGCGCTTGCCCAGCAACAGCCGGCTAGCTCGACGACCAGCGACCAATCGTCGCCAGCCACGTCGTCTCAAACCACCCCCAGCGGCGACACCGCCACTGGTAAAGCTCCGTTGCAGTACGAAAGCCACCAGGGTTTCTGGGGAAAGGTCAACCCCTTTGCCCGCAAGAAATACGTTCAGCGCCAGACCCAGCCCATTCGCGACCGCATCAACGAGCTCGATGAGCTCACATCCGCGAATTCGAAAATGATCAAGGATGTAGACGGCCGCGCCCAGCAGGGCATTCAGCAGGCTTCGGCGAAGGCCACTGAGGCCGACCAGCACGCCGTCGACGCCGGCAACAAGGCTACCCAGGCGCAGACTACCGCGACCCAGGCCAACAATCGCCTGACCACCGTTGAAGGCGTAGTCAGCAACATCGACCAGTACAAGTCCACCAACCAGACGGAAATTCGCTTCCGCCCGGGACAGACGGTGCTGAGCAAGAACGCCAAGTCGGCTTTGGATGACATCGCAACCCCGTTAAAGGGCCAGCGCGGATACATCGTGGAAGTGCAGGGCTTCTCGTCCGGCAAAGGACAGGAAGCGATTGCCACTTCGCGTAAGATGGCCGATGCCGTTGTGCGCTACCTCGTCGAGAACCACGAGATTCCGGTGTACCGGATCTACGTCCTCGGCATGGGCAACGCACCGATCCAGAGCGCCAACACTGCTCAGGACCAGGGTGCAAAACCTAAACGCATGAGCGGCGGACGAGTTGAAGTCAGCTTGATGAAGAACGATCTCGAGCAGCTGGCCTCAAGTTCGAACGGTGCAGTCCAGGCAAAGTAACACCTGGTTAGCGATTGAGCTTCAGGACGCCGGGTTCCGCACACTCGGCGGCCTCCCAGAAAAAGCCTCCCGCAAGGGAGGCTTTTTATTGTTCGAAAAGCTTCTTATTCGAAAAGCTTCTTATTTGTTCGAACCATTAAAAGTGTCATCCTGAGCGCCGAACGTCATTCGCTTGCGAATGACATTCAAGTCGAAGGACCTGCTTGCAATTTGGAGTGGCAATAGCGTCTCAGGGAATTCTCACTACCCACGCGTGCCGTGTTCTCGGCAGCAGGTGCAAAGCAGGTCCCTCCACGCGCGTGAGGATCGTCGCAGCGATCCTCCCGCTTGGTCGGGACGACAGTTTCGGAAGTGGACCCCCCTCAGAAGCACGGGAAGTACGGGGTGACCACTCCCACCACCAGCTTATTGAAAATTGTCTTCTGCAGCTGAACGTAGGTTCCATTGGCCCGAACATAATGGTCCCACTGCACCAGACCATAGCGCTGGTTTATCCAATACTCTTCCCGGTCCAGGCAATTTGCGTAGGAGCTGTTGCAGTTGTAGTTGTATCGGATCACCAGCACCGGCAGATTGGCCGGCAAACTTCCGCCCAGCGAGACGGTGTAGGGTCCCCAAACCTGGTTGATCGAAGTTTGCAGGCCGAGCGTCACCGAGCAGCTGTTAGAGCAATTCGTGTGCAGGTCGTAATTGGTATTCGCCGACTTTATCGTGGATCCCGGGGCGCCGGCGACTGCGCACCGCGGTACCAGGGGCAGGTTCGTATTGTTGGTGAACTTTTTATAACTCTGAGGAACCGTCCACGAGAGCTCCGTGATCCATAAATAAACATTCTTGCTGTCGTAAAGCTGAATGTCCCACGGGTAGCCCTGCGGCCCTTTCACCCAATAAAACTTGCCAGACTCCATGACCGTGTACAAGGGGTTGGAAGTGCCCTCCATGTGGTTAGTGGAGCGAAGGTCGGAATCCATGGTCATCCAATCCAGCATGTCGTAAGTTCCTGCCGGACAGGAAATGGTACTTTCCGCGCTGGCGGAGGGCGCCGCTCCGAGCACGCCAATTCCCACACCTATTTCAATGACGCACCCTGCACACACCAGACCCATTACCGCTCGTACATATTGCATTACCCGAGTCATACTTCACCTCTTGAATTTTGAATGGCGCTCGCTGATGTTTGCGCTGTTCTGCTCGGGTACGCGAGCTTACCGGAGAGGGCCCCGTGCGCACTGTTGAATCCGGATCGTTGAGAGCATCCTTGAGAAGTACGGCTCAGGCGAGACCTTGTCGAAACTACCCTCGAAAAAAACGTGGTGCGAACGGAGGGAAAACCCTATAGGGAAAAGGCGCGGCAGCCTAAAATCTAACCCGCGATTGCGGACTGTACTTCAATACCGGCGCGGGTGTCAAGGCGAGGACGGCAGCTCCTGTCCCTTCACCCGCTATCCTGCCCCTTCCACTTTGTCATCCTGCTCCTTCAACCTGTCATCCTGAGCGCCGAATGCCATTCGCTTGCGAATGGCACTCAAGTCGAAGGACCTGCTTTCAATTTTGGAGTGGCAATAATGCCTCAGGAATTCTCCCTGAGCAAGCGTGCCAGGGTGCCCGATGCTTTTGCTTCCGTGCGAAGCGGTAGCCAGCCTTCACGATCTACTTAGTCTCCTCCGTCTGCGAGGCTACAGCCAGCCATTTGCCATTTCTCTTCACAAAAACGTCAGTCCACACGTAATGGCCGGCTGATTCCTTTCCGCCCTCGCTCGCGGTTTCGTCGTGCAGCTGAGATAAAACCCAAGGGGCAACCCCTTGAATTTCGGTGAAGGATTTGTGGTTTAGTGCGCCGGCGTAGGTTTGCGCAGGAGGTGTAAGACTGTGATGAGCAGCAAGAGCGTCATCAGCGAAATCGTTCCGAGCGAAATCGCGCAGTAGAGGCACCAGACGCCGAGCACGTGTTGCTCAATGTGGGCGAGATAAAGTGAGAAGGCCAACGCGGGAATCGCAAAGGCCAGCATGATTTTGTATGAGCGGCGGAGTGCGAAAGCGCCGAGCAGGAGATATCCGGCAATGCCGATGACGGCAACGGGAACACCGTGGAACATCGCGTAGGGACTGTGATTGACGATGCCGCAATCCCAGCGCTCGTTAATGTCGCAGACAGACTCTCCGTATGGCCGGTAATGCTCGCGCAAGGCGAGAGCGGCTGCGGCGATTCCGAGAAGACAGAGGACGATAAGTACGAATTTCATTTGTTTTGATTGTACTCAGGTTCGATGGTCCCCCCTTCGAACGCCACGATCGTGGGGAAGCCTTCGCTCCGATTTATCCCTTCATGTATTCGCGGGCGAGGGCGCCCGCGCCACATGTTCACTTGGATCCCGGCGCTGCGCCATGTGCGGTCACGCCGATGTTTTCCAGCCAGGCGTTGTCGCCTTCAAGTACCACATCCGCGGTGATCGAGTCGCCGGGAGATAATTTATCCAGTTGCGACTCAGGCTTCACGTTGTAAGGCATGGTCATGGCTGACATGAAGCCGGGGATGGCCTCGCCATCCACGTTGAGCATATGGGCTTGCTTCTCCACGGAGACGACTTTGCCTTTGAGTTGGTAGTGCTTGCCAACAGCCTTCACCTGTGGAGGCGTGACGACCGTGGGCTGGTTGGAGCTGTTGCAGGAGATTGTGGTTGTTGCCATGATCATTAGCGTTGCGTAAATTGCGAAACATTTCATTGTGTTCTCCGTCAAAGGCTTGCACCTGTCGGTCTTCGGGACTCGGATGTTTCACATTACAACGAGCTCGAGTCAATGATTTCTCCAGCTCAGCGCATTCTTAGGCGGGAAATCATTTGTCCTTGGCATTCAGATACTTTTCCGGATCGGCATCGAACAGTTGCTTGTGCGCTTCCGTCATGAAGTAGTACGTCTGGCCCTTGTAAACCGACGTTGGTGCGGTTTTCGGATCCACCTCCATGTGACAAACCGGGCAGAGGACACGGCCCTGCGACGCGATGGGTTCTTTGGCATACAGCTGATTTACGCTTGGATCTTTCCATCCCTGACTTTGATATTCGAGCTGTTCGATAGTCTTAAGCGTTACAGCCCGGCCGAAGTAGCGATCCACTGTCCGCAGCGCGAGATCCATGCCGCTCGTCAGGCCGCCGGAGCTGGCGAGGTTGCCGTCTTCCACCCATCGGGCACCGCGCACGATATGAATGTCCGGGTAGCGGAGAGCAATTTCGCGGTAGGCATTGTGATGCGTGGTGGCAGACTTTCCCGAGAGTAAACCCGTTTGCGCCAGCAAATAGGCACCAGTGCAAATCGACATAGTCACGTCAGTGTGCTTTGTAGACTCTCGAATCCAATTCAGCATTGCCTCCGTCACCCCTGCTTGTTGAGGAATCACGATAATCTTGGGCGCAGGAGCATTGCTGAAAGTGAACTCGGGAGTGACTGTGATGCCACTCGCGCGAATGGGCCTGAGGGTTTCTGCAACTACGTAACGTTGGAACGCATCAACTTTGGCCCCATTCAAAGTCGCAACAGCGGAGTTGGCGACCCCGAATACCTCCCAGGGCCCGGTAAAGTCGATGATAACGGTCCCATCTGAAACGACAAAAGCAACTGGAATACTGCCGCGCGCGGGAGGTGTGAGTGGATTTACAACCACCCCCGATTCGTCACTCGCAGCTGCCTTGGTTCCAGTGCCGGTGGCTTGAGCGAGCGCCTGTTGAGATAGCGAAAAAGAAATTGCGGTCATCGTGCTGAATGCCGCGGAGTTGGCGAGAAACTCTCTTCTCTTCATAGTTGTTCGATTCCTTCCATTTCTGGTCAGTTGAGCTGCGTTCTCGATGTAGGGCCGTCCTGTCAATAGTGAAACCTGTACCGTAATTCAACATAAATTTCGCGCGGGTTATTCCAGTGAAAGCCGCCGAAGGTCACGCTGTTGTCCAGTTCGACGCGACGATTGGCGACGTTGAGTGCGTTTAGCGAGGCAGAAAAGCGCTCGCCAAAGTCTTTTCCCAATGAAACGTCGAATGTGGTGTGCGGCGGCAGGTAAGCGCCGGAATAGGGCTGTCCGGGGAAGGCGTTGGTGAAACCGGAGCCATAATAAATATTGGTCGAGGCGAAGCTGCGCCAGGGAAGCGTGGTGTCTCCGCCGATGTTGAGGGTGTTGCGTTGATCGTGGTCGAGCGCCCCAAAGTCCAGGACGGAGAAGTCCGTGAGGCCCCCGGTGATTGCGCCGCCGGCTTGTGCCGTCTGATTCGAGTACGCAAGATGAATTCGCGCGCGATTGGCGATTCGAGGCGAGCGCAACGAGACCTCCCATCCATTGATGAAGGCGTGCTCGATGGTGAGCGGAAAGAACAGATTCGATTCGCCGATTACGTCGTGATCAAAAAAGTTATGGGCGCTGGTGCGGAACGTGTCTGCGTCGAGGACCCATCCGCGATATGGAATGCTTACGCCGAACTGGTGTTCTTCGTCCCGCTCGCCGTGCAGCGGAATGAATCCGCAGTCACTTTGATTGCACAGATTGAGGAGAGGCCCGGAGGCGGTGACCAGCGGCGGCGCTTGATAGTAGTTTCCGTAAAAGGCGCGGAAGGTCCAGTTGAGGTGCGGAATGTTCAGCGCAGCGCCGAATCGGGGACTGATCGCATTTTCTGAGAAGCCACGAGCGCCCGAGAAATGCGTCGGCCGCATTCCGGCAGAGAGAGTGAGCCAGGGAAATGGCTTGAATTTGTCGTCGACGAAAAAGGCGGCCAGACTGCCGCTCGGCCTTTCAGAATCGGTGAAAGGCGAGTTGCCGCTGCTGTCGTTGAAGATCGCTCCGAATTGTTCATGGTTCTGCTGGTAGAAGCTGTAGAGTCCCGCCTGAAAGCTATTTCGAGCCAGGTTGGCGCTGAAACTCACCTGCGCTCCGGCGTAAGTTGAGGAGCGGTCTTGCGATGCTGCAACCGGGACGTCTGCGGGTGAACTTAGGTAGTTGGCGGAATTGCGGTGATAGAACGGTGAGACGGTGAGCATCAGTTGCGAATTGAAGGTGTGTACCCAGGAAAAATTCACCAGCGCATCGGATTCGCGGTCTGAATCGCGCAGGCCAATGCTGGGATATTGAGCGGCAAAATCATTTTCGGGAACGCCGGCGTTTTCGATGTCATTGGGAAATGGATCGTAGGGGATTTGGTAGAAATCCTTGCGCAGAGAAGTCACGAAGCGCAGCTGGTTTGAGGGATCAAGGTTGAAGATGAGCGAGCCGAAGCCGCCGTACCCATTTTCGGCGTCGTGCACGACCCGCGGCACGGGGGTTTGAATCCCGAGATTGCTGCGGTTTCCGTTCACGCTGGCGTAGTAGGCGAAGCGCTGAGTGTGGCTGCCGATGTTGAATTCGTCGTTGGTCTGGTAAAAGTTGCCGAGGCTGGTGACCAGCTCAACCTCATTGTTGCGCTCGAATCCGGTGCGGGGAACGACGTTGAAGACGCCGTAGGTGCGGTCGCCGAGCTCGGCGCCGTAACTGCCGCGATCCACCTCCATGTAATCGATGTCCTTGGGGTCGAACTGCGGGCCGAGATTGGAGGCAATGTTGGTGTTCGGGATCGGCACGCCGTCGATCAACCAGCTGGTCTGGTGGCCGCCGCGAATGTGCAGCTGATCGTGAGTCATGTAGGCCCCGGGAACATAATCAGTGATCATGGCGAGACTGTTGCTGCGGGCGGCGCCGGGAGTTTGGGCGATCTCGGCGCGATCAACCAGAGTTGTGGGAGTGGCTGAGTCGGTGGGAGCAGCTTCAGGTGCGGCTGAAACCGTCACGTTTTCGTTGTTCGCGATAACGCGCAGTTCGAAGTGCAGAACCGGCTCGGTGCCGGATTGCACCGCGAGTTTTTGCGAAGCCTGGCTGAAGCCGGGCGCGACGACAACGATGGCATATTCTCCAAGCGGAAGCGCGTTGAATTGGAATTCGCCGTTGTTGTCTGTGGTTGCGGTCTTTTCCCAGTCCGAAGTTTGGGAACGCAGCATCACCATAGCGCCGGAAACCGGGCGATGATGGGGATCGTGAACAATGCCGCGGACGGAACCGAAGATGGTGGCGTGGGCCGGCGACGTTGCCAGCGTGAACAAGCATGTTACTAAGACGATTGACTTGCGAATCATGTCCTCCTCTTGCATATTCCTTTGTGGCGGCGACTCGCGGGCGAGAGCGCCCATTCGACTCCCTCGCTTCGCTCGGTCGCTCAGGGCAGGCTCCGCGGCATGCTCAATCTGCTGTTAGCGGGTGAAAAGCAGATTCCTCAGGACTAAAGTCCTTCGGAATGACAAGGTTTTCACCAGATGCTTTTCTGATACTTATTCTGATACTTAGTGAGGGAAATCAGAGGAGAACGGGTGGTCCGCGGGCGGGGAGAACGGAAACAGACGACAGAGACCCGGATAGCGATGTTTGCCGGACGACGAACCCGGCGATGTTGGGAGAGGCAACGGTGAATTTGGACGTCTCCAAACCAGCGAAGCTCGCAACCGTCAACGGAGCAGAAAAAGGACAGCCGGCTGCAGTCGAACGAAACTCAACGTTAGAAGGGCCTTCGCTTGCCGGCGCCTGGCAGTGATGCAGGCCAGAACGTCGGCAACATGCGGGCAGGTTCGAAATTTCCGCTGTATAAACCAGCGGAGAGAGTGATCCCAGCCAGATTGCTGCGAGCGCGAAATGGGCTGCCAACCGCCGCATGATTAAGCCAGCATAGTAGCAGGGATTGCGCAAAAGTTGTAATTGATTTGTAAATTGTGATCCGGTAAGCGCCCGTATTTGCTAGCGGATTAAAACGTATCGTCCGCCGTCGGTGAACAGAACGACCAGGCACATGATTGCGAGCATTAAGTCGTAGTGCCATCCTGAAGCTTTGTCGCCCCAGAAGCCGGTGTGCCAGGCAAAGATTTTCTTGTAAATGGATCCAAGCATGATGAGGATGAGTCCGATAGCGGCGAGTTGCGGGAAGACGCCGAAGATTATTCCGAGACTGCCTGCGAGTTCCGCCGCACCAAGAAAGACCGTAAACCCTTTGCTCATGCCGATGCTCTGAGCGCGTCCGGCAGGATCTTTCGAGTGGCTCCATCCACTGGTGAAGAAGACAATGCCGATCATGAAGCGGAGCAGGAGTAAGCCGAGGTCGGTCAAGCGAGCGAGTTGAGGGAACATGGGGGCCTTGCTAGTTCTTGTGCGGACACATAATACATAAATTTGGCGCAATCACGATCTTAGCCTTAATGCCTACATTCGGTTGTCGAGCTGCGCTCGACTGGACGGGCGTGGACGCCCGTCCCCACACGGCCTGTGCTGACCGTCGGATCCGAGGCTGCCAGCCTGAGTTGAGCCAGCAATTTCGCATGTGTTAGATTCTCTGCTTCGCTCCAAGGAGTTCATCGTGAAAGTCTATGCAGGGGAAAACGTACGGAATGTCGCGGTAGTCGGCCATGGGCACGCGGGCAAGACTTCGCTGGTGTCGGCGATGCTCTACACGGCTGGCGCAACTCAACGGCAGGGGCGCGTGGACGACGGCAGCGCCATCACTGATTACGACGAAGAAGAGATTTCCCGCAAGATGTCGATCTCGGCCAGCCTGGCACACGCGGAATGGGGGCAGACGAAGATCAATTTCCTGGACACACCGGGCTTCAACATGTTCGTACACGAAGCCAAGATGGTGATGCCGGTAATTGATGCGGCGCTGGTGGTGGTGGACGGCGTGGCGGGAGTGGAAGTGGTGACGCAGCGGGTGTGGAGTTATTGCGAAGAGTTCAAGATGCCACGGGTGGTGGTGGCGAGTCGCATGGACCGCGAGCGCGCCGACGCGGAACGGGTGCTGGAGTCGCTCGCCAACGCATTCGGGCGCAATGTGATTCCGCTCGAGCTGCCGATTGGCAAGGAAAAGAATCTGTCGGGCGTGGTGGATCTGGTGCGGATGAAGGCCTACACCTACGAACTTGGCGGAAATGGCAAAGGAAAAGAAGGCGAGATTCCGGCGAACATGAAAGACGCTGCTCAGGCGGCGCACGAGAAGCTGGTGGAGCTGGTTGCGGAAGGCGACGATGCGCTGATGGAAGAATTTTTTGACAAGGGCACAATACCGGAAGAGCATCTGGTTCCGGCGCTGCACAACGCAATTCGAGAGGACAAGATTTTCCCAGTGCTGTTTGCTTCGGGCCTGGGAAACGTCAGTAC
>Ga0075436_100003603_pt1 | contig 10617 bp, 9 predicted proteins | sample RhiMethybrSRZTD5_FD_75303 | JGI IMG/M metagenome (GOLD analysis project Ga0075436, IMG submission 75303) | Populus rhizosphere microbial communities from Tennessee, USA - Rhizosphere MetaG P. TD hybrid SRZTD5 | ecosystem: Host-associated > Plants > Roots > Rhizosphere > Soil | place: USA... | reverse complement strand
ATGCGGGCATTTTCCGGAACTTCCGCCACACCCGAAAACATGACAATACGCACTTGTGGCTTGATTCGCTTCATGGTGGCGGCGACCTCGCCTCCATCCACCTCCGGCATCGCGTAATCGAGCAGGACGAGATCGATGGGATGAGTGGCAAATAGCTGCAGGCCCTCCTGGGCGCTATGGGCGGTTTCCACATAGTACCCGGCCCCCTGCAGGTACAGACACCAGCCCGCCAGGGAGGGTTTGTGGTCGTCAATGCAAAGAAGACTCTTTTGGCCAGCCGGCATTCGCGCCCTCCGCACGTCCTGAAGGTAGACGAGTGGCATGCAGCAAAGGCAAGGAACAAACAATACACCGGCGGCAGCATATTCGCCAAGGGCTTTCACCCCTATTCAGCTAAGCGCCGGCTGTCCGCCAGCCAGCGGAAACGCATAAATTGCGTACTGCAGGTTGCCGTGAAGCCGCCGCAGGCCGCCATTCTCCGCGAGCACGTGCTCCAGCAGCGGATTGTGGTAAACCACGTAGACCGGGCGTGGATGTTCCTGCAGCGCGGCTCGCAGGTGCGCCATCACCCTTCGCAAGCCCGCCTCTGGCAAGGGATTGAAGAGAAACAGCACCAGGGGCGTTGGCGGGAACTGGAAGTCGCGGGCATCGCCGCAAACCGACTCCACCGCAAAGCACCGCTGGCTTTCGCTTTTGTATCTGCGGATGTTGTCCTGTGCGGCCCGGTGCAGCGCCGGCACCACTTCCACACCCAGAATGCGTTGGAAGGGATACTCCGAAGCCATCAGCAGCGTGCGCCCTTTCCCCGATCCGAGGTCAATGAACTCGAACTGCCGGTAATCAATCGCCAGCCCGCGGATGCTCTCATGAAACAGCGCCGGATCGCTGGGCTGGTACGCATGTCCGGCCAGCACGGCCAGCAGGTCGGCGCGGCGGCTGACGTTGGCGGAAGTGGTGTCCACGCGGTAGTCCCAGTCAAAATCAATGTCGCCGTAGCGGTGCTTGCGCCGGCCGGGAGTGGCGTCGCGCGCGAACTCCCACATTTCACCCAGGAACATTCCGGCGGCGCGGGTCAGGCCCAGGCGGGGCAGGTTTTCTCGCCACCAGCGCACCAGGGCGCGGCGGATTGTGAGCGGGGAGGCCGCCGGACTCACCGGCGCAAGGGGTTGACGCTCCGCCTCCGCCCGTTCCACCTTCATGCAAATGATTGTAGCGGCATCGGGCTACACAGGTTCACCACTCATGGCCAGATCCGGAACTGCTCGCTTGCCGTCCATCACGCGCACGCGGACTTCCCCGCCCCCTCTGCTGGCCGCCTGCAGCCTGGTATACAGTTTGCGAAACGCCGCCCGGCTTTTACCCACAAAATTCTCTCTCCGCGTTTGTCCCACCAGGATGCAGCCTTCGGTATCGGCATCCGTATTTCCGGAATGAATGCGGATGCCTTCGAATCCGGGCACCGCCAGCAACTGCGGCAGCATTTTCTTGAACCGGCTGGAGTAGTTGACGGCGAGCGAGTAACTGCCCGCGGGAATGCAGGTGGACCCGGGAACCTTTGCGCCCGGTGCCCGAGCGCAATCCTCCAGCGTGTAGCACTCGAATTCCTCGTTCACAAATAGGCGGCCTGTGGTGGATTTGCCGGTGTAGATCTCGCGCCGGATTTCGACCCGCAGAACGGCTGGATTTCCTGCCTTTGTGTTCCTCGCTCTCACGCGCGACGATGATGGTTCGGACACACAATCCCCTGAAAAGAAAACGGACCGCCGTGGTCAGGCGGTCCGGAAAATTCACGATCAAGCGTTTGAGGTTACCCGGCAACTTCCATCAGCATTTCCGGGCTGGCGCTCTCGGCGATGGATTCCGTGATGCGAAACCCGCGCCGGCGTGCCTCACGCACGAATGCATCTCCAGGAACAGCCAATTCCACCGGCAACGAGCCCACGCGAATCTCGCCCCGCGCCATCATGGCGGCCACAATAGAAAGGTGCCACCCGGTAGTGCGCTGCATGGCGGAAAATCCTGTGGCCTCGTCGTAGTAGTCAATCACCTCCACGGTGGCTTCGGCCGCTGCCCCATGTTTCTTGCCCAGGGCGCGCACGCGCACGATGCACACATCCTTGATCACCTCGGCCCGCACCTGTGGTTCGAATAAGGCGTGGAACAGGTGCCGCGGCACCACCTCTCTGCCATCCACCTTCACCGGCGTGGTGTCGAACAGGCCGAGGTCGGAGAATGCCTTCAGTTGCGCGAAGTTGCCGGGATAGCGCAGCACCTTCAATTCATAGGTCTGTAGTTTGCCGGCAAACGTCCAGGGCGCCGTGGAAGCGCCGCCCGCGATAAAGAAGCATTCCAGGTCGCCCAGCGGCGGCACCTCCAGCATTTCAAATTCGGTGAAGCAGGGAATGTGCGTGAGCTTGCTGTCGCGCAGCACCGTCATGCCGCCGTAATATTCGTTGGTCAGGCCTTCGATGCTGAAGGTCAGTTGGTAATTCCACGGTGGCGAAGGATGCTGCGGCAGGCCGCCGTCATAGATGTAAACGTGCTCGGCGCTGTCCAGCAGGCTCATGGCATAAACCGCCAGCGTGTTGCCCATACCTGGCCCCATGCCGCAGTCAGGCACCACGCGCACCCCGGCGCGGCGCGCTTCGCCATCCAGCGCATGCTGCTGGCGGACCATATCGGTGTTGCCGCCCAGGTCGCAGAACGACACGCCGCTGGCAATCGCGGCGCGCGTCAGGGCCAGGTTGAAGAAGTAGGGCACGGCGCTGAGCGCAACGTCGTAGCCCTTCAGAGCGCGACGCACCGCGGCTTCATCGCTCACATCCAGGGCGAGTGCGGTGGCAGCCCGCCGGCCCAACCGTTCGTTCACCTGAGCCGCGGATCGTTCCGCCAGCGTGGCATCTACGTCCGCCAGCGTGACCCGCTTGGCCTCGCCAAATTTGACCAAATCGTAGGCCGCGGCAATTCCCTGCCGTCCGGCTCCCAGCACCATGTAGGAAAATGACATGTTCTTCCCTCGTCCTTGCCTCGCAATCTTCACACCTGAATTTTAGGAGGATGAAGTCGCACTATGCTGTGACCCCTGTACGTTGCGGGTGTGCGCTGCGTTACATCAATGGCGCGTTCGGCTTGCCGGGACACTGGCCGAAGGGCTTTGAAGCGCCGGCAACCGTGCAGCCGGGTTTCGGGGCTTAGCCCCGGGATGGGCGATTCACTTCAAAACAGATGCGCCCGACTGAATGCTGAGTGCTGACTGCTGACTGTCGATTACTGAGACCTACTCTGTCTCCGTCACCTTCGTCGCCTTGCGGAACTTGCCGGCTTCCACTCCCGTGAGCGCTGCCAGCGCCAGCGAGATCATCTGCGCGGGCAAAATCTCCATGATTGGGCGCAGCGCCGGCGCAACCGCGGGCAACCGCAGCGCCTCAGCGTCGCTGTGCGGGCCGCAAAGAAAGGCTCGGCCGCCTGCACGGCGGATATCCTCCACCAGGCTGCGGTTCAGCTCTTCCACTTGCGGGTCGCCCGCGTAAACCAGCGCAAACAGATGCGAATCCACCATCTCAAACGGTCCGTGGCGGAAAGCCGCGCTGCTCATGCCTTCGGAATGAAACCGCGTGGACTCCTTGATAATCAGGCCGCTATTCATGGCCGCGGCCAGCGAACTGCCGCGTCCCAGGAAGAACAGGTCGCGCACCCCTTCCAGTTCGCGCATCAGGCTCTCCACGTGCGTCTGCCACCGGCTCAGATAGTCGCGAACCAGCCCTGGCGCTTGCCGCAGTTCCCCGGCAGAACTGCCCGGCTGGCCGCCGCAAAGCAGTCCTCCCAGCCACGCCAGCACCGCAATTGCCGAGACGTAGGTCTTGCACGACACCGAGAACTCCGAGCCCGCCCGCGTCACCACGCTGGCGTCGGCGCGCAGCGCCAATGGCGAATCGGCCCCGTTAGTCACGCCGATAACCGCTGACTTGCGGCCCGGGAGATCCAGCAGCTTTACCGTTTCCGCGCTCTTGCCCGATTGCGACACCGCCACCACCAGCGTGCTTTCATCCAGCAACCGGGGCAGAAAATGAATCAGCTCGGAAGTTTCCACCAGCAGCGCGCTGGTGCCGCACGCCAGCAACGAGAGATAGAGCGGCTGCAACGCGTTCAGCGACGCGCCCATCCCGGTCAGCACCACTCGCTGGTACTTGCCTTCCACAGGTGTCAGTCGGCGCAGTTTGTCAGTGGCTTCCAGCACAGGAAGTGTGTTCTCCAACGCTTCCGGCTGGCCCAGCAGGTCTTGGAAATAGCGGCCCTGGATGACCGTTCCCAGGCGATTAGTTTCCATCGCGATGAATTCCTTCGTGGTCATGATTGCCTTTGCTTGCCGAACCGGTTGTACCAGGCGCGGGCCGCCCCGGCCACGCCCGCATCCGCTCCCATGCGCGCCAGCAGGATTTCCGTTTTCTCCGCCGGCACCAGGGTGCAACTGGTGCGCACCACCTCGCGGGCTCGATCCATGAACAGATGAGCGCTGGCCATCACTCCTCCGCCCAACGCGATCGCATCCGGACAGTACATGGTGACCAGGTTGGCCAGGCCCACGCCCAGGTAGTAGCCTTCCCGCTCCACCGCTTTTTGTGCGAGCGCATCGCCCTGCTCCGCCAGCCGGCAAATCTCCTTCGCGCTCAGATCGGCCGGCAGTTGGCTCCCCGTGGGCGCGTTCTCCCGGGCCCAGGTGACCATGGCCGGTCCCGCTGCCATCCATTCCCAGCAGCCGCGCGCCCCGCAGTAGCACAGCGGCCCCGAGGCCTCCACCACCATGTGGCCGAGCTCCGGGTGCGACTGGTCCACGCCGCGGTACAGTTCGCCGTCGAATACGAGGCCGCCACCGATGCCGGTGCTGACTGTCACGTAGATGAAACGGCGCTTGCCCCGGCCGGCGCCCCAGGCGGCTTCCCCCAGCGCGGCAGCGTCGGCATCATTTTCCACGGCTACCGGCACGCCGAACTCATGCTCCAGCGGCTGCTTCAGATTGGAACCTTTCCAGCCGGGCAGGTTGTCCACCGTCCCAAAAATGCCGGTCTCCGGGTCAATGGGGCCGGTGCTGCCCACTCCAATGCCCTTGAGTCTCTCGCCCGCATGCTGCTCTGACTCGCGCAGCAGTCCGATAATGCGCTCCAGTCCGCGGCCAAAACCCTGCGTCGGGCTGGTGGCGCACTCGGTGCGGTAGAGAATGCGGCCATCAGGAGCCACCGCACCCGCCGCAATCTTGGTTCCGCCAATGTCAATGGCCCCGATCACGCAGCCACCTGCGCCTGGAGAAAATCTGCACTCTGCATTTGCACCCTGATGAGGGCAGTTTTTCTGCCCGCTGGCCCGCTGGCCACTCGTGGAATCAACAATTTGGCGCGCTCACTTTCGTAGGAAATTCCATTGTAGCTTAGGAAGCAGCTTTTGCCTGTCCCAATAGCAATCAAAAGCAAAGATTCGAAACTGTTGACAACCTTCCGCGCAACATTGTACCGTGCCGCCTCGAAAACAGGATCCATCGCGCTCATCGCTGGAAGCGATGCTTGCCTGCCCTGGCCATACTCCCCCCGAGTGCCCAGGGCTTGCTTTGATGAGTTCACGCCCGGTCTGAGTCGTGTGGACAACGCTCGCGCCCTGTCACTACACTCTTGCCGTACCCTGAAGGCTATGAAACTCGTCACCTTTTCCAGCAGCTGGGGTGAAACCCGGATTGGCGCGCTCACTCCTGACGGCGCCATTGTTGATCTCAACTCCGCCTGCGCTCTTTACCTGCGCGATTCCGAACGCGAATCAGCCTACGTGCGCCTGGCCCGAGCCCTGGTCCCGCCCAACATGCGCGAACTCTTCGGCGGCGGCGATACCGGTCTGGAGGCGGCCCACAAGTCGCTCGACCACGCTCTCACGTTGAGTGGCGAGGTGCGCGGCGTGAATGGCGAGCCGGTCATCTATGCCCGTGAGGAGGTGAAGCTCAAGGCCCCTATCATCCCCAAGAAGTTCTTTCATACCGCGGGGAACTTCCGCGAGCATCACGAAGAGGCCGTGCGCGCCAAGTTCTCCCATCCCGTGCGCCCGTGGATCGTATTCTTCCAGAACGTGGACGCCATCATCGGCCCGGACGAGCCGGTTATCTACCCCGAGCACCTCACTCAGGAACTCGACTACGAACTGGAACTCGCGGTCGTGCTCAAGAAAGCGGGCAAGCACTTCTCCGCCTCCCAAGCCGGTGACTACATCGGCGGCTACATCATCTTCAACGACATTACCGCCCGCGACATTCAGCGGGAGGAGATGAAGTCGGGCGTATTCAGCTACTGCAAGGCCATTGACAGCTTCTGCCCACTGGGGCCGCACATCGTGACCGCGGACGAAATCCCCGACCCGCACAACCTCGCCATGGAGCTGCGCGTGAACGGCGAGCGTCGCCAGGTGTCACATTCCGGCAAAATGTCGGTGAAGATTCCGGAAATCATCGCCCACTACTCCGCCATGGGTTACAGCGCTGGCGACGTGCTCTCTACCGGCACCGTTTCCGGCGTGGCTGCCTTCAGCGGCGATCCCAAAGCCTGGTATCTCAAGCCCGGCGACGTGATGGAATGCGAGATCGAGCGCATCGGCGTGTTGCGCAATCCCGTCATCTCCTGGGAGGAGGCCTACGGCAATAAGCCGGCGATGGCCATCCGCGAAAGCGCCTGACTTATGCCTGAAAACAATCTTCACGGCCAAGTCTGGGTCAGCGAGTTGAACTCGCGACCGGAAATTCGCGGCGCCTTCGCCCGCAACCAACCCATCCGCTTTTACGACACCACCCTGCGGGATGGCGAGCAAACCGTGGGTGTGGTGCTCTCGCCCCAGCAGAAGCTGGAAATTGCCCGCAAGCTTGACGAGCTGGGCGTCAGCCGCATCGAGGCCGGCTTCCCCCGTGTTTCCGCCGATGACGCCGAAGCCATTCGCCTGATGTCCCGCGCCAGCCTCAAAGCCGAACTCTGGGGCTTTTCCCGAGCCGTCAAGGCCGATCTGGAAGAACTGGTGCGTTTGGGCGTGCGCGCCACCATCATTGAAGCTCCCACCAGCGACATCAAACTCAAAGCCTACGGCATTTCCCGCGACGAGGTGCTGGGCCGGGTGCGCGAGGCCATCAGCTTTGCCCGCCAGAACGGGATCACCGTCGCCTTCTTCGCCGTGGATGGCACCCGTACCGGGCTGGAATTTCTCCAGCAGGTGTACCTGGCCGCGCTCGAAGCCGGCGCCGCCGAACTGGTGGTGGTGGATACCATCGGCGCCTGCGGCCCGGAAGCCGCTGAATTTCTCACCCGCGAAGTTTGTCAATGGGCAGGCCCCAACGTGCCGGTGCACTGGCATGGGCATAACGATTTCGGCTTGGGCACCGCCTCCGCCATTGCTGCGGTGCGCGGCGGCGCCACCTGGGTGCAGGGCACCATCAACGGCATGGGGGAGCGCGCCGGCAACGCCGACATCTGCGAAATTGCCCTGGCTTTGCGCTGTCTCTACGATGTGCCCGTGGCCATGGATCTGGCCAAGGTTCGCGACGTTTCCGAAGCCGTTTGCCGGGCCGCTGGCTACCAGCTTGAGGCCTGGAAGCCGCTGGTGGGCGAGAACCTCTTTACGCGGGAAAGCGGCGCCGTGGCCAGCCAGTTCCACATCCCAGAGGCCATCGAACCCTACTCTGCATCCCTGGTCGGCGCCGAACGCCGCATTGTGCTTGGCAAAAAGAGCGGGCTGGACAGCATTGATTTGAAAGCCCGCGAGCTGGGATTAGATGTTCCCGCCGACGCCCGCCCCGCCATCCTCGCTGAATTAAAAAAGCGCGCCATCGCCCAGCGCGGCCTGCTCACCGACGCCGAATTCCGCGAGATCGTCGCGAAAATGAGCGTAGCTAAATCAAAAGCGTAGCTGAATATAAGAATGTCAGCCTGAGCGAGGACGGGCATAGAGAGCCCGTCCGAACGAAGGACCTATGCATTGTTTCCGACAGCACCGCGGGCGAGTGAAAGTAGCCCAGCACTTCAGCAGCGGGAAAGCTGAACATCCCCCCCCAACTCCCGCCGGGAGCAATTCAGGCGGGCAGGCTGAACATTCCACCCCAATCCCGCAGGGACCAATTCGCCGCAGCAATTTTGTCCCGCCGTGGAAGCGCCCGGCTTCAGCCGGGCGAGTATGTGCGTGAACCGGGGCTTTAGCCCCGGCGTCTCTTGTGTTTGTGGTGAACTACTCTCTCGCCGCCGCGGCCACGCCCTTGAAATGGGGCAACACGGCTTCGCCGAACAGCTTGGCCTGCGCCTCGCGATCCTCTCCCCAAACTTCCAGCAGGATGTGGGTGCAGCCCGCCGCGCGGTAGTGCTCGATGGCGGCGATGCAATCATCCGGCGTCCCCGCAATCGGGCATACCTTGCGCAGAATGTCGTCGGTCACCGCCCGGGCGGCGGCCTTGCGGCCCCAGCGCTCCATGCCGTCGGCAATCGGCTGGATTTCCTCAAAGGTCAGCCCCGCGTTCTGCAGGATCATGTCAGCCGAGCCCCGAATGTTCTGCACCTTGTTGGCCAGGTACATGGCCGCCATTTCGCGCGCCCCTTCCCTGCCCTTCTGCCGGTCCTTGGCGATGCTGCCCACCACCACCGAGCCCAGCTCCAGCGTTTCCGGATCACGACCCGCCTTCTTCGCGCCTTCGTCCAGGTTCTGCCGCGAGTAGCGCACAAATCCCGGCGTGGTGATGCTGGCGGTCAGCAATCCGTCATAGTGCGTGCCCGCCAGGCGCTGCAGCACCGGCCCGGTCGCGCCGATAAATGTGGGCGGCATCCAGCGCGGCGTGTCCGCATCCTCCTTCAGCGGCGGCACCAGCGCGGTGAAGGCCTGCCCCTTGTAGTCAAGCGCCTTGCCCGCCAGCACCGCTTTGATGATCTCGATGCTTTCGCGCATCACCACCGCGGGCGACGCCTCTTTGCCCTTTTCCCCTTCCCCGATCTCCTTCATGAAAATTTTCGAAGCCCCCAGGCCGAGCAGGAAGCGGCCCTCGCCCGCGGCCTCCTGCATCACTCGTGCTTCCATCGCGATCTGCACCGGGTGCCGGGTGTACGGCGAAATGATGCCCCAGCCGATGGGAATGTGCTTGGTCTCGCGCGCGATAATGGCGGTCACCGCGGTGGAGGAGCGCGCCTCCATGGAGTGCTTGCGCCACCAGGGATAGGCTTCCGCCAGCCAGAAGGCGTCAAACCCGGCGGCGTCGCAGGCCTTGGCCATGCCCACGGTCTCCTCCAGCGGCTCCATGCTCAGCTGCAACACCCCAATGCGGAATGGGACACTCATGCGCTTCGCTCTTCCCTTCTATTATCAGAATAGCAATTTGACCCCATATTCTGGACACTCACAGACAAGATATATTTTATTGATGAGCAAGGGCTTATGCGCCAATCGACGCCACGCCGCTCTTGACCGATTTTGTAGCGCGGGCGCCCTCGGCCATTGGACAACTACCGACTCCCCACTGCCGACTCCCGTTCTTCTTCCCACGACCGCTCCAGGCCCTTAATCAGTGCCCACATGGCTTTATTCAGCGGCGTCGGCACGCCCGTCTTTTCGCCCCACTGCACGATGGCGCCATTCATGAAGTCCACTTCCGTCTGCCGCTTGCCCAGAACATCCTGCAGCATGCTGGCTTTGTGCTTGCCGGGCGCATTGGCACCCTTCATCACCATATCCCAGGGTTCGCCGTGCAGCGTGATGCCCAGCGCCTTGGCCACCGCCTTTCCTTCCTCGATCAGGTCCTTGAAAAGCTGGCCAGTCGGAGGCAGAAAGGTGGCTGCACCATGGTGCAGCAGCGTGAGCGCGCCCACCGGATTGGTGGATGCGTTGAAGATCAGCTTGGTCCACTGCGCGCCGCGAGCGTCTTTCAGCGGAATTGTATTCATACCCGAGGCGGTGAGCATGGCCGCCAGCTCCTCCACCCGCTGCATCGGCGTGTTCGTGGGCTCGAAAGGGCCGATCCAGGTATCGCCCTTAATGTCGTAGCCGATGTGCCCGGGCTCAATGGGATGGCCGGCGGGAAAAGTCGTGCCGCGGATCACATACTTGATGTGCTCGGCGATGATCTCCTCATTGCCTACTCCATTTTGCACCGAGCACACCGCGCTGTTCTCATCGAAGGCGCGCGCCGCCTGGGCGATGGCTGAGCGGGTGTGAATGCTCTTGGTAGCGACAATGCCGTAGTCGCAGCGCGGTATTTCGGATGCATCGCTGGTGGCATTCAGGCGGGCGGTGAAATCCGCGGCGCCGGAAAGCCGCAACCCGCGCTGGCGGATAGCCTCCACGTGCGGCTTCCACACGTCATACGCCCAGATCTCGTGCTGGCCGGAGCGCGCCAGATGCGCGGCAAACAAGCTGCCCACCGCGCCGCAACCTACAACGCAGATTTTCATCCAGTTCCCGGTTCTTCTCAGAAGTAGCTGGTAGTTAGCAGTTGGTGTTGATCGTGGCCGCTGGTTGTTTCCAACTGCCAACCACACCTACCAACCAACTACCTGTTCGCGGCAACTTCACTACGCATTTCCTTCCCGCTAAAAAACTTCCACGGCACATCCGCCAGGCACTCGC
>Ga0075436_100003598_pt1 | contig 10619 bp, 10 predicted proteins | sample RhiMethybrSRZTD5_FD_75303 | JGI IMG/M metagenome (GOLD analysis project Ga0075436, IMG submission 75303) | Populus rhizosphere microbial communities from Tennessee, USA - Rhizosphere MetaG P. TD hybrid SRZTD5 | ecosystem: Host-associated > Plants > Roots > Rhizosphere > Soil | place: USA... | reverse complement strand
GCGTTCGCGCGACAGGCCGACGTGCTCGTCAAGGTCGCGCGGTGCTTCGGCAGCGACGCCGATCCGGTGAACGAGCTGGACGAGTTCACGCTCGACCTCGTGCTGGCCGACCTCGCCTCGGTGGAGAAGCGCCTCGAGATAGTGACCAGGGAGGGGCGGACCGGCAAGAAGGAGGCCCTGGCCGAGGCGGAGGTGCTCAGTGCGGCCAAGGCCCATCTCGATGCGAGCAGGCCGCTGCGCACCCTGGAGCTGGAGCCGGATCAGCGGGCGCTGCTGCTTGGCATCTATCCGGTCACCCTCAAGCCCTCCGTTTACGTCGCCAACGTCGCGGAAGGGCTCCTGCCCGAAGGCGGTGAGGCGGCGGCGAAGGTCGCCGGCGTGGCGGCGGCCGAGAACGCACCCTCGATGGTCCTGTCGGCGAAGCTGGAGGCCGAGCTCGGCGAGCTGGATCCCGAGGAGCAGGCCGAGATGCGCGCCGGCTACGGCATCGACGAGTCGGGACTTGGGCGCATCGCGCGCGCGGTGTGGGAGGCGGGCGGCCTCATCACTTACTTCACGGCCGGCGAGCCCGAGGTGCGCGCTTGGCCGTGCGAGCGCGACTCGCCGGCGCCGGTCGCCGCCGGCAAGATTCACACCGATTTTGTCCAGCACTTCATCCGCGCAGAGGTCACGTCGGTCGACGAGTTAGTAGCCGCCGGCTCCATGGACCCGCTGCGCGCGGCGGGCAAGCTGCGGATTGAGGGCCGCGATTACAAGGTGCAGGACGGCGACGTGGTCTTCTTCCGAATCGGACGCTGAAAGGCGCGATTCCGGCGGTTATGTGCATATCGCCATAGGGTTCTGAGGCATTATTTCGGCCATGTCCCAGCTTCGATTCAGCGGCGCCCATGTCTGGGTCAGGGTCGACGGCGACACCGCCGAGCTGGGGCTGAGCGACTACCTCCAGGACCAGATGGGCGAGCTCACCGCGCTCGATCTGCCGGACCTCGGGGACCTGCTGCGTGTCCGGCGCCGCATGGGGCACGTGGAGTCGGAGGAGGCCTCGTCTCCGATCGAGGCGCCGGTGAGCGGGGAGGTGATCGAGGTCAACTCCGAGGCGCTTCAGAACCCGGACCTGGTCAACACCGATCCCTACGGGACGGGATGGCTCCTCAAGGTGCGGCTCGACGACCGCGCGGAGCTGGAGGAGCTGATCAGCGAAGAGGAGTACGCCGAGCTGACCACCGAAGTTTGAGGGGAGGGAGGCAGGCGGTGGGGTGCTGGTTCTAGGACGTGGGGTAGGACGTCTGGGGGGTCTCCGCCTGCCAACCTTTGGGCCGTGGGACTCAACCTGGTGGGGTGTGGGCTACGACATGTTGTGTCCCGGCGCACATTAAAACCCCGAATCTAGTTGTTGTCAACCCTTTGGCTGTTAATGCCCTCCATCCTGCAAAACTAGGGACGTGAGCCGCAAGAGCAAGAAGCGCGCCAGGGCGAAGTTCCGGCCGCCGGTCAAGGCCTCGGCGCCGGTCGCGAGCGGTTCCTCGAGCGGCCCGACGAGGACTGTCTCGCAGGCTCGCGTCGGCGGCGATCAGGCAACGATCCGGGCCGTGGAGATGTCATTGGGCGCCCAGAACCGGGTGGTCAAGGGACCGCGGGGCCGGATGATCGTCCAGTCCACGGATCCATCCATTCCGCTCGACCGCGTGCCCTACTTCACCACCGACCTGGTGAGGCTTGGCGTCGTCGTCGTGGCGATGGCCGTGCTGCTCGGCGCCGGCGCGTTCCTCGTCCCGCAGATCATCAAGTAACGGCTCCGAACCGACCTCCGGCGAACAGAGCCTAGACTCAAGCCCGTGCGGGTGATCCTGTTCACGGGCAAGGGCGGAGTCGGCAAGACGTCCGTCGCGGCAGCGACGGCCGTGCAGTGCGCAAGCGCCGGCTATCGAACCATCGTGATGAGCACCGACCCCGCGCACTCCCTTGGCGATTCGTTCGACGTGGAGCTGGGCACCTCCCTGACCAAGGTCGGCGACAACCTGTGGGCGCACGAGGTTTCCGCGCTGCACGAGATGCAGCGGCACTGGGGCAAGCTGCACGAGTACGCGGTCGAGGTCTTTGCGACGCAAGGTCTCGACGAGGTCGTCGCCGAGGAGGTCGCGAACCCTCCGGGCATGGACGAGATCGCCTCGCTCATGTGGATCAAGCACTACGCCCAGCGCGGCGAGCACGACGTCCTCATCGTCGACTGCGCGCCGACGGGCGAGACCCTGCAGCTGCTGACCTTTCCCGACGCGGCGCGATGGTGGCTCGACAAGATCTATCCGTGGGAACGGCGGGCCATGCGCATCGCACGGCCGGTCCTGCAGCCGCTGATCGACATCCCGCTTCCGAAGGACGAGATCTTCGCGTCGCTCAGGGACCTGCTCCTCGATCTGGATGGGATGCGAAAGGTGCTGACCGATCCGGCCATCAGCACGGTGCGCATCGTGCTGAACCTCGAGAAGATGGTCGTCAAGGAGGCAAAGCGCGCCTTCAGCTACCTGAGCCTGTTCGGATACGTGACCGATGCGGTCATCGTCAACCGCCTCCTCCCGGGCGAGCTGCACGACGAGCTGTTCAAGAAGTGGCAGCAGATCCACCGCCGCTATCAGGCCGAGGTCGAGTCGTCGTTTGAAGGCATTCCCATCTTCAACGTGCCCCTTTTCGACAGCGAGGTGGTCGGCGAGGCGATGCTCAAGCGCATGGCCTCGGCGACGTACGGCGACCGCGACCCTGCCGGCCGCTTCGTGACCGCGAGCCCGCAGCGCATCGCGAAGGACGGCACCGACTACGTTCTCGCTCTCAAAGTTCCGTTCGTCGACCGCGACGACGTCGATCTGAGCCGCCACAACGGCGAGCTGTTCGTGACCATCGGCAACTACCGGCGCGAGATCTCGCTGCCCCGCGTGCTCGCGCAGCGCGAGACGGTCGGCGCCGGCATTCAGGACGGCGAGCTGCGCATCCGCTTCGCCAAGAAGGGAGAGAAGAAATGAGCCGGGACGGCGAGCGTGCGATCGAGCTCGTCAACGAGCTGGCGAACCGCATGGGCAATCTCCTTTCCGACATGGTGCCTCCGTCAGCGCAGGTTCACCTCTTGAATGCGCAGCGCGAGCTGATAACGGCGCTGGTGTTGATCTACGAGAACAGGGTGACCACCGGCACCGGATCCCGCTCCCGCCGCTCCGGCGGCTCCGGCGGCTCCGGCCGCGCCACCCCGCGCCGCCCCGCACGTCGCGTCCGCAAGATACCCATCGATTAGTTGTTCGGCTTCGTCGCGTTCCTCGTCGCCGTTGTCGCGCTGGTGCCGGCGATCCTGGTCGCCATCCCCGCCCACGAGCTGGGTCATGCAGTCGCCGCGTACCTGATCGGCGACCGCTCCGTCCGCTACTTCGGACATCTGCAGTACAACCCGCGCCGCCAGCTGGACCTTCTCGGCTCGCTGGCCGTGCTCATCGCCCTCGTGGGCTGGGGCCGGCGCGTGCCGGTGCAGCTGAACCGCATCAACACGATGGGCCGTCGGGTGGTTTATGAGCTGGGCGGCCCCGTGGCCAACCTCCTGATCGGGCTGGCCCTCGGCCTGGTGCTGAGATTTGCGTTTCCAGGAGTTCTCTTCGCGACCCTCACGACCATGGGCCTGCTGTGGTTCTTCATCTTCGCCATCTTTTTCCTGAACCTGTCGATCATGGCGTTCCAGCTGCTGCCGATCCCAGGGCTTGACGGATGGAACATCGTCGAGGCCCTCTTTCGCGACCGCAACCCGCGCTTCTTCTTCAACGTGTCGGTGCACAGGCGCGAGATCTGGATTGGGGCGATCGTCGTCCTCTTCCTGTTCCAGCTCTTCCAGGGCGCCAACCTGCTCGGCATCGTGATGTCGCCGTTCTTCACGCCCGCGAGCCTAATCTCGTGGGGAGAATGTCGGGGTTACGCGATTCCAGGTCTCAACGGGCTCGCGCCCTGCCTGCCGTTGGGTCGCTGATCAACGAGCCGGGATACGCCGTGCTGGCCGACCGGTTCGGCCGGCAGCGCGTCGTGGATGCGATCCGCGACCAGGTGGAGTCGGAGCGCGACGGTGAGGCTGCGGACTCGACCGAGCGCCTGGTGCTGATCGAGTCGCGCCTGCGCGAGGCCGCCGCACCGCGTCTGAGGCGCGTCATCAACGCCAGCGGCGTGATCCTGCACACCAACCTTGGCCGGGCGCCGCTGTCCCGGGCGGCGGTCGCGGCGCTGGCGCATGCCGCCTCCTACAGCAACCTCGAGCTCGACCTGGAGACCGGCAAGCGCGGCGAGCGCGCGGACCTCGTGCGCGGCTTGCTCACGAGCCTTTTCGCATGCGAGTCCGCGCTGGTGGTCAACAACAACGCGGCCGCGGTGCTGCTGGCGCTGACGGCGCTCGGCAAGGGCCGCGAGGTGATCCTCTCGCGCGGCCAGCTTGTCGAGATCGGGGGCTCGTTCCGGATGCCGGACGTCATGCGGCTCTCCGGTGCGCGCATGGTCGAGGTCGGGACGACCAACCGCACGCGCGCGTCCGATTACGAAGCGGCGATCACGGACCGCACGGCCGCGATCCTTCGCGTTCACACGTCCAACTACCGGGTCACCGGATTCACGGAGACGGCGTCGCTTGGCGAGATGGCGAAGGTCGCGCGCGCCGCGGGCGTCCTGCTGATTGACGACCTCGGCAGCGGCGCGTCGGAGGCGGTGGCCGATGAGCCCACCATCGCGGAGTCAGTCGCTCACTGCGACCTGGTCACCTTCTCCGGCGACAAGCTGCTGGGCGGGCCGCAGGCCGGCATCGTGCTCGGCCGGGCGGAGCCGGTGACGAAGCTGGCCAAGCATCCACTGGCTCGCGCCGTCCGCATCGACAAGCTGACGCTGGCCGCGCTCGAGGCCACGCTGGCGCAGCGGCTGTCGGGCCACGCGGAGGAGATTCCAGTCGAGCGGATGCTCCGCACGCCGGTGGATCAGCTGCGCCGTCGAGTCGCGATGTGGGGCGTCAAGCTCGAGGAGCGCGGAGTGAAGAATCGTTTGCTCGACGGTGAGTCGGCGGTGGGTGGTGGCTCGCTGCCCGGCCACGGTCTCCCGACCGTGCTGCTTGCGCTGTCCGGGTCCGCCACGAAGGTCGCGGGCGCGCTGCGCCTGGGTGTGCCGCCGGTCATCGCGCGAGTCGACGGCGGGGCGTGCTGCATCGATCCGCGAACGGTTCTCAAGGGTGAGGACGAGGAGCTGCTGGACGCGATAGAGGCGGCCGTTCGCTCGCTCAACCTGTGAGTTTCGTCGTCGGCACGGCGGGCCACATCGACCACGGCAAGTCGACGCTGATCACCGCGCTCACGGGCATCGATCCGGACCGGCTCGCGGAGGAGAAGCGTCGCGGCATGACGATCGACCTTGGCTTCGCGCACATGGCACTTCCGAGCGGCCGCGAGATTGGCATCGTCGACGTCCCGGGACACGCGCGATTCATTCGCAACATGCTCGCCGGCGTGCACGGGCTCGACGCCGTGATCCTCGTCGTCGCGGCTGACGAGGGCGTGCGCCCGCAGACCCGCGAGCACCTGGAGATCATCGACCTGCTTGACGTGCGACGCGGCCTAGTTGCGCTCACCAAGAGCGACCTGGTTGACCACGAGTGGCTCGAGATGATGTCCGCCGAGGTCGCGGGCGCGCTAGAGCACACGTCGCTTGAGGGCTCGCGCATCCTTCCCGTATCGGCGGTCACGCGCGATGGCCTCGACGCACTGGTCAGGGCGCTCGACGCCCTGCTGGCGGAGACCGAGGCGCGGCGCGATGTCGGCCGGCCGCGGCTGCCGATCGATCGGGTCTTCACGATCAGCGGTTTCGGCACGGTGGTCACGGGCACGCTGGTCGATGGCGTGCTGGCCACCGGCCAGGAGCTCGAGGTCGTGCCGCGCGGCCGCACCGTCCGGATTCGTGGGCTGCAGCAGCACAACCGCAAGGTGGACACCGCCCAGCCGGGAAGCCGGGTCGCGGTCAACGTGTCGGGCGCCGAGAAGGAGGAGCTCGAGCGCGGCGATGTGCTGGCGATGCCCGGAAGCCTGACGACCACTCGCCGCGTCGACGCGCTGGCCAGGGTGGTGGACGACGCGCCGCGCTCGCTCCGGCACGGCGCCGAGCTCACGCTGCACACAGGGACGGCGGAGGTCGGCGCTCGCGCGATCGTGCTCGAGGGTGATGCAGTCGAGCCCGGCGCGCAGGGCTGGGTGCAGCTCTACCTGGCGCGCCCGATCGCGGTGGCCGAGCGAGATGGTTTTGTCCTGCGCATCCCAAGCCCCGCGGCGACGCTGGCCGGGGGACGGTTCGCCGATGTCGCGCCTCGCAAGCATCCGCGCCACGACTCGACCGTGCGCGAGTCGCTCGAGCGCCGTGCGGCCGGCAACGTGCTGCAGGAGGAGCTGCGCAAATACCCGCGTGGAGTCGCCGTGTCGGCGCTGCTGAAGGCGACGCTCGCGGCCGAAAGCGACGTCGAGTCGCTGGACGCCTTTCGCGCGGGCGACTGGATCTGGGCACGCGAGCACTGGTCATCGCTGTCGGAGCGCGTCCGCCTGGTCCTGGCCGAGTACCACGCGGCGCATCCCATGCGCGCGGGCATGCCCCGCGAGGAGCTCCGAAGCCGCGCTGGGGTGCCGCCCGCCGCGTTCCAGGCGGCGTTGCGCGGATGGCATGAAGAGGGCCTCGTCGCCGAACACGGGGGAGAGGTGGCGCTGGCGGAGCACCACGCAGCCGTGGAAGAGACGGATGGCCCGGCCGCTCGTCTTGTCGCGGCGCTGTCGCGGACTCCGCTGGCGCCCCCGTCCCTGAACGAAGCCATGCAGGAGAGCGGCGCGACGGCTGAGGTCGTGCGCGCGCTGGAGCGGCGCGGCGACGTGGTGCGCGTGAGCGACGAGGTGGCGTTCACGCGCGAGGCTTACGCGAACGCGATTGCGCTCGTGAAGGAGATGGTGGCAGCGGGCGGCTCGGTCACCGTCGCGCAGCTGCGCGACCGCATGGGTGCCAGCCGCCGCCCGGTCCTCGCACTGCTCGAGCATCTGGACGCGCAGCGTGTGACGCGACGCGTCGGAGACTCGCGCGTCTTGCGGTAGGCTCCGGGCGTGCGCATCGCCGACATGCTGTCCCGCGGCCGCCCGACGATCTCGTTCGAGTTCATGGCTCCGCGCGACGAGGCCGAGGTCGAAGTGCTCGAGAGGACCATCGCCGCCCTCGCCGGCAAGGCGCCCGACTGGGTGTCGGTCACGTATCGGCGAGTGAGTGGTGACAAGACCCTGGAGCTCGTGACGCGCATCAAGCGCCAGTACCACGTCGAGGCGATGGCGCACCTCTCCTGCGCAAACACGACCGACGAAACGCGCCGCATCCTCAACTGGATGGAGCGCGAGGGCGTGGCCAACGTCCTGGCGCTGCGCGGAGACCCGCCCGGTCCTGGCGTGCCCTTCGAGCCGGCCGACCCAAAGCTCACGCATGGCAACGAGCTGGTCGAGTTCATTCGCGGCTCTGGCTACCGCCTTGGCATCGGCGCCGCGTGCAGCGCCGAAAAGCATCCCGAGAGCCCTGACCTCGAGCACGAGCTGCACTACATGAAGGTGAAGGTGAGAGCGGGTGCGGATTTCCTGATCACGCAGCTCTTCTTTGACAACCGGTTCTATTTCGACCTCATCGCACGGGCGCGAGGTGCGGGCGTCACCGTGCCGATCGTCCCCGGGTTGATGCCGGTACCCAGCCGCCGGTCGCTCGAGTTCATGACTACCATGACGGGCGCAACGCTGCCCGAGCGGCTGGCGAAGCGGATCGCCGACGCGCCGGACGACGACGCCGTGCGGGAGATCGGGATCGAGCACTGCATCGCGCAGTGCGAGGAGCTGCTGGCGGCCCACGTGCCGGGCCTGCATTTCTACACGTTCAACCGCGCGCGGGCGGCCAGCATGATCCTGGAGTCACTTCGCGGCCGAGAGCTGCTTACCGCTTAACCTACCGTTCGGAAATGCTGGCTGGAATCGATCTCGGCGGCACCCAGGTCCGCGTCGCGCTGGCGCGCTCGGACGGGCAGCTCATGAGCAGCTTCAAGACCAAGACGCCCTTGCTCGGGACGCCCCAGCGGATGGTCGAATGGGCGGCGGCCGAGATCGAGCGCAACCGCGGCCGCGAGAAGCTCACGAGCATCACCATCGCCGCTCCAGGCCCGATCGACGTCGAGCGCGGCGTCCTCGTCAACCCTCCAAACCTGCCCGGCTGGCACAACGTGCCGCTCGCCGACATGCTGCGGCGCGCGACCGGCGCGAAGGCGTTCGTGGCCAACGACGCCGACATGGCGGGCCTGGGCGAGTTCCACCGCGGGGCCGGCCGCGGGAGCAAGAACATGATCTACATCACCTGGTCGACCGGCGTCGGCGGCGGCCTGATCATCAACGGCCACCTGCATCGCGGCGCGCATGGGACCGCTGGTGAGATCGGGCACATGATCATCGACCCGGACGGCCCGCTTGACAACTGCGGCCAGCGCGGCTGCCTCGAGGCGATGGCGGGCGGCGCGAGCCTCGCCCGCGAGACCGGTCATCCCGCGGCCGAGCTCTTCAGGGCCGCGGCTCGAGGCGACCGGCATGCCCGCGCGGTGGTCGAGCGCGCCGCGCGCTACATGGGCCTCGCCCTCATCAGCCTGACCAATGCCCTCGACCCCGAGCTCTTCGTCATGGGCGGTGGCGTCACGCGCTCCTGGGCGCTCGTCGCACCGACGATGGTCGCCACCCTCAGGAGCTCGCCGTTCATCAAGCCTGCGCGACGGCCGCGCCTGCGCCGAGCCCGACTGGGCGATCGCGCCGGCCAGGTGGGAGCCGTCGAATGGGCGCGCATCAACCAGTAGGGACTTCGGACCAGGACCTGCTGCGCCTGCTCAAGCAGGCCGCGGCGGAGAGCGGTGTCCAGGCCTGGCTGGTCGGCGGGTATGTCCGCGACAAGCTGCTTGGCCGCGAGCATCCCGACGCGGACGTCGTTGTCGAAGAGGGTGGCGGAGAGAGGATGGCCGCCCGCTTCGCAAAGCTCGCCGGGGTCCGTCCGCCGGTGACGTTCGAACGGTTTGGCACGGCCCAGGTCACTCTCCCCGACCACATCGTCGAATTCGTCTCGGCGCGCTCGGAATCCTATGTCGAGAGCTCCCGCAAACCCGACGTGCGGCCCGCGAGCCTCGAGGAGGACCTTCGGCGGCGCGACTTCACGATCAACACCCTGCTGATGGACTTCGACGGCAATGTGCACGACCGGCTCGGCATGGGTCGTGCCGACCTCGAGTCCAGGGTGATCCGGACGCCTGTACCCCCGCAGCTGACCTTTCAGGACGACCCTCTCCGCATGCTGCGCGCCGTCCGGTTCGCCGCGGTCCTGGACTTCACCCCCGTGCCGGAGGTGATGGACGCGATGCGCGCGATGCGCGGCCGGCTGGTCGCGCCGGTCATCTCTGCCGAGCGCGTGGCGGATGAGCTGCGCAAGATGCTCATCTCGCCACGACCGAGCAAAGCGATCGAGCTGCTCGATGAGGGCGAGCTCCTGCAGGTGATCCTGCCCGAGATCTCGGCCTGCAAGGGCGTCAAGCAGGGCGGCTACCACACGCACGACGTGTACGGCCACACGCTGCTCGCGCTCCAAGACACCGAACCCGACCTGCTGCTTCGCCTGGCGGCGCTGTTTCACGACGTCGGGAAGCCGCTCACCGCCACCCCGGACGGGGCTTTCATCGGCCACGAAGTCGTCGGCGCCCAGCTGGCTGCAGGCGTGCTGGAGCGGCTGCGCTTCGCGACCAGGGAGATCGACATCGTGAAGCGCCTGGTCCGGATGCACCTGCGGCCTGTCTTCTACGAGTCCGAATGGACCGACGGCGCGGTGCGGCGCCTCGCCCGCGATGCGGGCGATCAGCTCGGCAGGCTGATGGGTCTGGCCCGTGCCGACGTGCGGGCGTCGGCGTATCCGGACCAGGCGAAGCTCGACGAGCTCCAGCGCCGCCTCGAGGCGGTGCGGGAGGAGACGCCATCGCGCATGACGACGCCGATCGACGGCGACGACATCATGCGGCTGCGCGGGATCCAGGCCGGTCCCGAGGTCGGGCGAATCAAGGCGCGCCTCACCGAGCTCGTGCTCGACGGCGAGATCCCGCCAGAGCGAGACTCGCTGCTCGCCTACCTTCGCGACCACCCCGATCTGTAGGCGCCTTTTTTGACCGGCGCTTGATTAATCCATAACTTCAGGCAGCCGCTATGCTGGCCGTGAAGGAGGGTCGCCCGTAGGGGGCGCCCGGGCTGGGGGCTCCGGCGGCAGCCGGGGTTTGGGAGGTCGGCGATGAGTGACGGCGGATTGGCAACGGCGCAGGCTCCAGCGGTCAACGGCGATCGCGCGGATCACACCGAGATTCGCGAGCCGGTGGTGACCACCACGCTCGCGAAAGAGGACTCGCTCTCGGGCAAGCTCGAGATCCGAGGCAGCGGCACGGTCCTCGGAACGTTCGCGGGTCGCATCGATTGCGACGGTGACCTGATGATCGGGCCGGAGGCGCATGTCGAAGCGGACATCCGCGCCTCGCGCGTGACGATCGCGGGTTA
>Ga0075436_100003595_pt1 | contig 10621 bp, 19 predicted proteins | sample RhiMethybrSRZTD5_FD_75303 | JGI IMG/M metagenome (GOLD analysis project Ga0075436, IMG submission 75303) | Populus rhizosphere microbial communities from Tennessee, USA - Rhizosphere MetaG P. TD hybrid SRZTD5 | ecosystem: Host-associated > Plants > Roots > Rhizosphere > Soil | place: USA... | reverse complement strand
CGCATGGCCGGCCGGATGGGCGGTGGCCGTTACACCGCGCAGGGCCTGACCATCCAGGCGGTCGACACCGAGCAGAACCTGATCCTGATCAAGGGTGCGATCCCCGGCCCGAAGGGTGCGCTGGTGCTCATCCGCACGGCCGCGAAGGCGCCTGTGAAGAAGTCGGGGGTGGCCAAGTGAGCACTGTGGACATTCACGGTGTCGGCGGCGACACGGTCGGCACGACCGAGCTGCCCGACGACGTCTTCGACGTGCAGGCCAACATCCCGCTGATGCACCAGGTCGTGGTGGCCCAGCTGGCCGCCGCGCGGCAGGGCACCGCGTCCACCAAGTCCCGCGGCGAGGTCCGCGGCGGTGGCAAGAAGCCGTACCGGCAGAAGGGCACCGGCCGGGCCCGGCAGGGCTCCACCCGGGCGCCGCAGTTCGCCGGCGGCGGCGTGGTGCACGGCCCGACCCCCCGCAAGTACGACCAGCGCACGCCGAAGAAGATGAAGGCGGCCGCGTTGCGCGGGGCGCTGTCCGACCGTGCCAGGGCCGACCGGGTGCACGTGGTCGAGTCCTTTGTGGACGGTGACGTGCCGTCGACCAGGGCGGCGCTGGCCGCGCTGGTCGCGACCACGAACGCCCGCAAGGTGCTCGTGGTGCTCGACCGGGACGACATCGCCGGCTTCAAGAGCCTGCGCAACGTCCCGTCGGTGCACGTGCTCGACGCCGGCCAGCTCAACACCTACGACGTGCTGGTCAACGACGACGTGGTGTTCAGCCGCGGTGGCCTCGACGCGTTCCTGGCCCGGACCGGGCACAAGGAGCTGCCGGATCTGTCCACTGACGACATTCCCGGGCAGCCGATCCCGTCCGAGGTGCTGGACGTGGGCACAGTTGACACGGAGGACGACGAGAAGTGATCGCCGACCCGCGGGACGTGCTGCTCGCTCCGGTAATCTCGGAGAAGAGCTACGGGCTGCTGGACGAGAACAAGTACACGTTCATCGTCCGCCCGGACGCCAACAAGACCCAGATCAAGATCGCCGTCGAGCAGGTCTTCAACGTGACCGTCCTCGACGTCAACACGCTGAACCGGCAGGGCAAGCGCAAGCGCACCCGGCAGGGGTTCGGTCGCCGGAAGGACACCAAGCGCGCCATCGTGAGCCTGGCGCCCGGCGACCGGATCGAGATCTTCGGCGGACCGGTGAGCTGAGGGACTGACTCGAATGGGCATCCGCAAATACAAGCCGACCACCCCGGGCCGCCGGGGGGCCAGCGTCGCCGACTTCGTCGAGGTCACCCGGTCCGAGCCGGAGAAGTCGCTGGTCCGCCCGCTGCACTCGCGCGGTGGCAGGAACAACACCGGCCGGATCACCACCCGGCACCAGGGCGGCGGGCACAAGCGGGCTTACCGGGTGATCGACTTCCGGCGGGCCGACAAGGACGGCGTGCCGGCCAAGGTCGCGCACATCGAGTACGACCCCAACCGCACCGCCCGGATCGCGCTGCTGCACTTCGCCGACGGCGAGAAGCGCTACATCGTCGCGCCGTCCCGGCTGCGCCAGGGTGACCGGGTGGAGAGCGGCGCCGGCGCCGACATCAAGCCCGGCAACAACCTGCCGCTGCGCAACATCCCGACCGGCACCGTGGTGCACGCGATCGAGCTGCGGCCCGGTGGCGGCGCCAAGATCGCCCGCTCGGCCGGCTCCAGCGTCCAGCTGGTAGCCAAGGACGGGCCGTACGCGCAGCTGCGGATGCCCTCCGGGGAGATCCGCAACGTCGACGTGCGCTGCCGCGCCACCGTCGGCGAGGTCGGCAACTCCGAGCAGTCCAACATCAACTGGGGCAAGGCCGGCCGGATGCGCTGGAAGGGCAAGCGCCCGTCGGTGCGCGGCGTGGCCATGAACCCGATCGACCACCCGCACGGTGGTGGTGAGGGCAAGACGTCCGGTGGCCGGCACCCGGTCAACCCGGCCGGCAAGCCCGAGGGCCGCACCCGCCGGGTCCACAAGTCGAGCGACAAGATGATCGTCCGCCGCCGGCGTACCGGCAAGAAGCGCTAGGAGTGGCTGACTGATGCCGCGCAGCCTGAAGAAGGGCCCGTTCGTCGACGACCACCTGCTCAAGAAGGTGGACGTGCAGAACGAGCGCAACACCAAGAACGTGATCCGGACCTGGTCCCGGCGCTCGACGATCATCCCCGACATGCTCGGGCACACGATCGCCGTGCACGACGGCCGCAAGCACGTCCCGGTCTTCATCACCGAGGGCATGGTCGGGCACAAGCTCGGCGAGTTCGCCCCGACCCGCACGTTCCGGGGTCACATCCGGGACGACCGCCGCAGCCGTCGCGGCTGATCGAAACGCAGCAACGAGAGTCTGAGGGGTAGCGAGAAATGGCACAGGGCACCGCGGTCGCCGACGACCGGCGCGCCCGGGCGACCGCCCGGTACGTGCGCATGACGCCGATGAAGGTGCGTCGCGTCGTCGACCTCATCCGCGGCATGGAGGCCCGGGAGGCGCTGTCCGTGCTCCAGTTCGCACCTCAGGCCGCCAGCGAGCCGGTCGCGAAGGTGCTGGCGAGCGCGGTCGCGAACGCCGAGCACAACCACCAGCTCGACCCGGAGTCGCTGATCGTCGCGGTGGCGTACGTGGACGAGGGGCCGACGCTCAAGCGGTTCCGGCCGCGCGCGCAGGGCCGGGCGTTCCGGATCAACAAGCGCACCAGCCACATCACCATCGAGGTGGAGAGCGTGGCGACGCGTCCGGAGCCGGCCCGGCCGGCGAAGAAGGCGGCGCCGGCCAAGGCCACGAAGGCGACCAAGGCCACCAAGGCGCCGGCGACCAAGGCGACCAAGGCCACCAAGGCCGCGCCGGAGAAGGCCGCCGCCGAGGACGCCGAGACCACGACCGCGACGGCGGCGCCGGAGAAGGCGACCGCGACCAGGGCGGCGAAGGCGACCAAGGCCACCAAGGCCACCGCCGAGGCGCCGGCCGAGGACGAGACCGCGACCGCGGAGCCGACCGGGGCCACCGAGACGGCCGAGACCGCCGAGACCGCGCCGGCCGCCGGGGCGACCGAGGCGACCGAGGCCACCGAGACGGCCGAGGCCGCCCCGGCGAAGAAGGCGGCGCCGCGCGCTCGCAAGGCCACCAGGGCCACCGCGAGCGACGAGGCGAGCGACCAGACGGACGAGACGACTGAGGAGGGGACCCGCTAGTGGGTCAGAAGGTCAACCCGCACGGGTTCCGGCTCGGTATCACGACCGACTGGAAGTCCCGGTGGTACGCGGACAAGCTGTACAAGGACTACGTCAAGGAAGACGTGGCGATCCGGCGCATGATGAGCAAGGGCATGGAGCGCGCCGGCATCTCCAAGGTCGAGATCGAGCGCACCCGGGACCGGGTCCGGGTCGACATCCACACCGCCCGGCCGGGCATCGTCATCGGCCGGCGCGGCGCGGAGGCCGACCGGATCCGCGGTGAGCTGGAGAAGCTCACCGGCAAGCAGGTGCAGCTGAACATCCTCGAGGTGAAGAACCCCGAGGCGGACGCGCAGCTGGTCGCTCAGGGCGTGGCCGAGCAGCTGTCCAGCCGGGTCAGCTTCCGCCGGGCGATGCGCAAGGCCATGCAGTCGGCGCTGAAGTCCCCTGGCGTCAAGGGCATCCGGGTGCAGTGCGGTGGCCGGCTCGGCGGCGCGGAGATGTCGCGCTCCGAGTTCTACCGCGAGGGCCGGGTGCCGCTGCACACGCTGCGCGCCATGATCGACTACGGCCAGTACGAGGCCAGGACGACGTTCGGCCGCATCGGCGTGAAGGTCTGGATCTACAAGGGCGACGCGATCGGCACCCGCTCCGAGCGGGAGGCGGCCGAGGCCGCGCTGCGCCAGCAGCGCCGGGAGCGTCCCGAGCGGCGCCCGCGCCGGTCCGGCTCGTCCGGCACCACCGGCACGAGCACCGAGGCCGGGCGCGCCGCGGCGACCGCTCCGGCGGAGGCCGTGATCGAGGCCCCGCCGACCGACTCGCAGGCGGTCGAGACCGCCGTCGGCGTGATCGAGGCCGGCGACACCTCGGCGCTCGCCGAGCCGATCGGCGACCCGTCGGTGGCGCAGGCCTTCGAGGGCGGCGGGACGAGCGGCGCCGAGGCCGCTCCCGAGGCCGCTCCCGAGGCCGCTCCCCAGGCCGCTCCCGAGGCCAGCGCCGAGGCCAGCCCCGAGGTCGCTCCCGAGGCGAGCCCGGAGGCCAGCGCCGCGGGCAGCGTCGCCGCCGAGGTCGACGCGCCGGCGACGGACGCCGGGTCCGACGCCCCTGTCAGCACCGAGAACACGGAGGGCTGAGGCATGCTCATCCCCCGCAGGGTCAAGCACCGCAAGCAGCACCACCCCGGACGGGGCGGCGCGGCCAAGGGCGGCACCAGGGTCACCTTCGGCGAGTACGGGATCCAGGCGCTGGAGCCGGCGTACGTGACGAACCGGCAGATCGAGTCGGCTCGTATCGCGATGACCCGGCACATCCGCCGTGGCGGCAAGGTCTGGATCAACATCTACCCGGACCGGCCGATCACGAAGAAGCCGGCCGAGACCCGGATGGGTTCCGGCAAGGGCTCGCCGGAGTGGTGGGTCGCCAACGTCAAGGCGGGCCGGGTGATGTTCGAGCTGTCCGGCGTGCCGGAGCCGATCGCCCGCGAGGCCATGCGGCGCGCGATCCACAAGCTCCCGATGAAGTGCCGGTTCGTCAAGCGCGAGGTTGGTGACGTCTGATGGCGGCAGGGACCGTCCCGAGCGAGCTGCGCGAGCTCGCCGACGACGAGCTGGTCTCCCGCCTGCGGGAGGCGAAGGAGGAGCTGTTCAACCTCCGCTTCCAGGTGGCGACCGGACAGCTGGACAACAACCGGCGGCTGCAGACCGTGCGCCGCGACATCGCGCGGATCTACACGATCATGCGCGAGCGCGAGCTCGGCCTGTCCGTCGCCCCGGGCGAGGGTGTGGCGTGAGCGAGCGCAAGCGCCCACAGAGTGAGCGGGGAGCGACGAGGCCTGTTCCGACCGAGGGACGAGGTCGGGACTGGATGAGGAGCGGGAGATGAGCGAGCAGACGAGCGCGGCGGCGGACGACGCCGTCGTGCGCGGCCGCCGCAAGGTCCGCGAGGGCCTCGTGGTAGGCGACAAGATGGACAAGACCGCGGTGGTCCAGGTCGAGGACCGGGTCAAGCACCCGCTCTACGGCAAGGTCATCCGGCGCACCAGCAAGCTCAAGGTGCACGACGAGCAGAACGCCTGCGGCGTCGGTGACCGGGTGCTGGTGATGGAGACGCGCCCGCTGTCGGCCACCAAGCGGTGGCGGATCGTGGAGATCCTGGAGAAGGCCAAGTGACGCACCGGAGGATCCGAGCGCAGCGAGCATCCTTCGGTGCGCCAGTGAGCAGCCGCGCCGACGGCGCGTCGGGAATTGGACGGACGCTGTGATCCAGCAGGAGTCGCGCTTGCGCGTGGCTGACAACACGGGTGCGAAGGAGATCCTCTGCATCCGGGTGCTCGGCGGTTCCGGCCGCCGGTACGCCGGGATCGGCGACATCATCGTCGCTACCGTCAAGGACGCGCTGCCCGGCGCCGGCGTCAAGAAGGGCGACGTGGTCCGGGCGGTCGTGGTCCGCACCGCCAAGGAGCGGCGCCGCCCGGACGGGTCGTACATCCGCTTCGACGAGAACGCGGCGGTGCTGATCCGCAACGACAACGAGCCGCGCGGCACCCGCATCTTCGGCCCGGTGGGCCGGGAGCTGCGGGACAAGCGCTTCATGAAGATCATCTCGCTGGCCCCGGAGGTGTTGTGATGGCCGGGCCGTCCATGAAGATCAAGAAGGGCGACACCGTCCAGGTCATCTCCGGCCCGGACCGCGGCGCCAAGGGCAAGGTCATCGCGGCTTACCCGAAGGAGCAGCGGGTCCTGGTCGAGGGCGTCAACCGGATCAAGAAGCACACCCGGATCACGACGACCTCGCGGGGTGCGCAGACCGGCGGCATCGTCACGCAGGAGGCCCCCATCCACGTGAGCAACGTGATGGTGGTCGACTCGGACAACAGGCCGACCCGCGTCGGCTTCCGCAGGGACGAGGACGGGCGCAGCGTCCGCATCGCGCGCCGGTCCGGTAAGGACATCTGATGAGCGAGCGCGAGCGCCCGCAGCGCGAGCGGGGAGCGACGAGGCCTGTTCCGACCGAGGGACGAGGTCGGGACCGGCAGAGGAGCGGAAGATGACCGCCCCCACCCACCCCGTGCCGCGGCTCAAGCAGCGGTACGCGGACGAGATCGCGCCCGGGCTGCGCGAGCAGTTCTCGTACGACAACGTCATGCAGATCCCGGGCGTGGTGAAGGTCGTCGTCAACATGGGCGTCGGCGAGGCGGCCCGGGACGCGAAGCTGATGGACGGCGCGGTGCGCGACCTGACCGCGATCACCGGCCAGAAGCCGCTCGTGCAGCGGGCCCGCAAGTCCATCGCGCAGTTCAAGCTGCGCGAGGGCATGCCGATCGGCGCCAAGGTGACGTTGCGCGGCGACCGGATGTGGGAGTTCCTCGACCGCCTGCTGTCGATCGCGCTCCCGCGCATCCGTGACTTCCGTGGCCTGTCGCCGGAGCAGTTCGACGGGCACGGCAACTACACGTTCGGGCTCACCGAGCAGTCGATGTTCCACGAGATCGACATGGACCGGGTGGACCGGCAGCGCGGGATGGACATCACCGTGGTCACCACCGCCCGGACCGACGAGGAGGGGCGTGAGCTGCTGCGGCGGCTCGGGTTCCCGTTCCGCACCGAGGCGGCGGCGCAGCCGACCACCATCACGACGCGCGGCCGGCGCCGCTAGGAGCTGACAGAGAGATGGCGAAGAAGGCGCTGGTCGTCAAGGCCAACCGCAAGCCGAAGTACAAGGTCCGTGCGTACACCCGTTGCCAGCGGTGCGGGCGCCCGCGCGCGGTCTACCGTGTCTTCGGCCTGTGCCGGATCTGCGTCCGGGAGATGGCCCACGCCGGGCAGCTGCCCGGCGTCACCAAGTCCAGTTGGTAACCACCCCACACGGGCGGCAGACCTCCCGTGCACCCCACTTCGCCGCAGGCCCTGACCGGGAACCGCGGCGAGAAGGGCAAGACCTCCGATGACCATGACCGATCCGATCGCGGACATGCTGACACGGATCCGGAACGCCAACTCGGCGTACCACGACACCGTGACGATGCCGCACTCGAAGCTCAAGGCGCACGTCGCCGAGATCCTCCAGCAGGAGGGCTACATCGCCGGCTGGTCGGTGGCCGACGCTCCCGACGACGCGCCGGGCAGGATCCTCTCGGTCGACCTGAAGTACGGGCCGAACCGGGAGCGCTCGATCGCCGGGCTGCGCCGGGTCTCCAAGCCGGGCCTGCGGGTCTACGCCAAGGCCAACGCCATGCCCAAGGTCCTCGGCGGCCTCGGTGTCGCGATCATCTCGACCTCGACCGGCCTGCTGACCGACCGGCAGGCGACCAAGCGCAGGATGGGCGGGGAAGTCCTCGCCTACGTCTGGTAGGGGAGGGGTCACCGATGTCGCGTATCGGCAAGCTTCCGGTCCCCGTCCCCTCGGGCGTGGACGTGCAGATCGACGGTCAGCGGATCGTGGTGAAAGGCCCCAAGGGTGAGCTGTCGCACACCGTCGCGGAGCCGATCACGGTCGCCCGCGGCGACGACGGCGCGCTCGTGGTGAGCCGCCCTGACGACGAGCGGGAGTCCCGCTCGTTGCACGGGCTGTCCCGGACGTTGATCAACAACATGGTCGTCGGCGTCACCCAGGGCTACTCGAAGACCCTGGAGATCGTCGGCACCGGCTACCGCGTCCAGGCGCGCGGCCGGGACCTGGAGTTCGCGCTCGGCTTCAGCCACCCGGTGCCGGTCCCGGCGCCGGAGGGCATCACCTTCCGCGTGGAGGCGCCGACCCGGTTCGTGGTCGAGGGCATCGACAAGCAGCAGGTGGGCGAGGTCGCGGCGAAGATCCGCAAGCTGCGCAAGCCCGACCCGTACAAGGGCAAGGGCGTGCGCTACCAGGGCGAGGTCATCCGCCGCAAGGCCGGGAAGACGGGCAAGTGACATGACGACCACGAAGGCAACCGGGAGCACGGTCTCGCAGCAGCGGCGGGTGTCGCGGCTGCGCCGGCACGTGCGACTGCGCAAGAAGATCCGGGGCACCGCGGCGCGGCCGCGGCTGATCGTCACCCGGTCCACCCGACACCTGTACGCGCAGGTCGTCGACGACACCCGCGGGGTCACGCTGGCATCCGCCTCGACGTACGGCCTGCAGGTCGACGGCGACAAGACCGCCGCCGCCCGCAAGGTCGGCGAGTTGGTGGCCGAGCGGGCCAAGGCGGCCGGGATCTCCGCGGTGGTCTTCGACCGCGGCGGAGACAAATACCACGGCCGGCTGGCGGCGCTCGCCGACGCGGCCCGGGAGAACGGGCTCGACTTCTGATGGGCCCGGGTACGAACAACGACTACGGAAAGGACGCCTGATGCCAGGGCAGCAGCGCCGAGGCGGGGGCGCCGGCGGCGGAGACCGTCGGGACCGTCGGGACGGCGGCGGCCGGGGCGGAGCGGCGGAGAAGACCCCGCACGTCGAGCGGGTCGTCGCGATCAACCGGGTGGCCAAGGTCGTCAAGGGCGGCCGCCGGTTCAGCTTCACCGCGCTGGTCGTGGTGGGCGACGGCGACGGCACCGTCGGCGTCGGCTACGGCAAGGCCAAGGAGGTGCCCGCGGCGATCGCCAAGGGCGTCGAGGAGGCCAAGAAGCACTTCTTCAAGGTGCCGCGCATCCAGGGCACGATCCCGCACCCGGTGCAGGGCGAGGCCGCGGCCGGGGTCGTGCTGCTCAAGCCGGCCAGCCCCGGTACCGGCGTGATCGCCGGTGGACCGGTGCGGGCCGTACTGGAGTGCGCCGGCATCCACGACGTGCTGTCCAAGTCGCTCGGCTCGGACAACCCGATCAACATCGTGCACGCCACGGTCGCCGCGCTGCGGGCCCTGGTCCGCCCGGAGGAGGTCGCGAGCCGTCGCGGCCTGCCGCTGGAGGACGTGGCCCCGGCCGGCATGCTGCGGGCGCGCGCGCTCGGGGGAGCCTGAGATGGCCAGGCTCAAGGTCACCCAGACCCGGTCCGTCATCGGCGCCAAGGACAACCAGCGCCAGACGCTGCGGTCCCTCGGTCTCAAGCGGATCCACGACACCGTGGTGAAGGAGGACCGGCCGGAGATCCGCGGCATGGTCGCGACCGTGACGCACCTGGTCACGGTCGAGGAGGTCGAGTAACCAGTGACGATCAAGATCCACCACCTCCGCCCGGCCCCGGGTTCGCACACCCCCAAGACCAGGGTCGGACGGGGCGACGCGTCCAAGGGCAAGACGGCCGGCCGCGGCACCAAGGGCTCCAAGGCCAGGGTGCAGGTCAAGCCGGGCTTCGAGGGCGGTCAGATGCCGATCCACATGCGGCTGCCGAAGCTCAAGGGCTTCAAGAACCGCTTCAGGGTCGAATACCAGGTCGTCAACGCGGGCCGGCTCGCCGAGCTGTTCCCCGACGGCGGCACGGTGGGCGTGGACGACCTCGTCGAGGTCGGCGCGGTCCGCAAGGGTGCGCCGGTGAAGGTGCTCGGCTCCGGCGATCTCGCCGGCGTCAGCCTGAACGTCACCGCGCACGCGTTCTCCGACTCCGCTCGGGAGAAGATCACCGCCGCCGGCGGCACGGTCACCCAGCTTTCCTAACCGATCCGGCTGGTGGCCGGGCGCTGATCACCCGGCCACCGGCTGTTACAGTCGCAGTCTGCGGTTCCGCACCTGGCGTACGGTTTCCGTAGTCCCGCCTCAGGCTTGCCCGCGCGCAGGAGGATCTGTGCTTTCCGCGTTCGCGTCCGCTTTCCGGACGCCTGACCTGCGCAAGAAGCTGCTGTTCACGCTGGCGATGATCGCCGTCTACCGGCTCGGCTCCAACGTGCCGACGCCGAACGTGTCGACCGCCAACATCAACAGCTGCATCAACCAGGTCAGCAACGGTGCGTCCCGCGACCTCTACTCGCTGGTCAACCTCTTCTCCGGTGGCGCGCTGCTGCAGCTCGCCGTCTTCGCGCTCGGCATCATGCCGTACATCACCGCGAGCATCATCATCCAGCTGCTCGTCGTCGTGATCCCGCGGTTCGAGCAGCTGAAGAAGGAAGGCCAGGCCGGCCAGACCAAGCTCACGCAGTACACCCGCTACCTGACCATCGGGCTGGCGATCCTGCAGAGCACCGGCATCATCGCGCTGGCCCGCAACGACCAGCTGTTCCAGGGCTGCAACCTGCCGGTCCTCTACAACGAGGACATCTTCTCGCTGGTGACGATGGTCATCACGATGACGGCGGGCACCGCGGTCATCATGTGGCTGGGCGAGCTCATCACCGACCGCGGCGTCGGCAACGGCATGTCCGTCCTGATCTTCACCTCGATCGCGGCCCGGCTCCCCGCCGAGGGCACCCAGATCGTCAGGGGCAAGGGCTGGAGCATCTTCGCCCTGGTCATGATCATCGGCATCGTCGTCATCGGCCTGGTGGTCTGGATCGAGCAGGCGCAACGCCGCATCCCGGTGCAGTACGCCAA
>Ga0075436_100003590_pt1 | contig 10622 bp, 8 predicted proteins | sample RhiMethybrSRZTD5_FD_75303 | JGI IMG/M metagenome (GOLD analysis project Ga0075436, IMG submission 75303) | Populus rhizosphere microbial communities from Tennessee, USA - Rhizosphere MetaG P. TD hybrid SRZTD5 | ecosystem: Host-associated > Plants > Roots > Rhizosphere > Soil | place: USA... | reverse complement strand
CGATCCATCCTTTGAGGGCGAGCGCCTCGACGCTCGAATCCCGCGCCACCATCCCGCCGGCGGCGTCCAGATCCCCCGCGGCGATCCGGGCCCGCACGAGCCGCAGCCGCAGCGTGGTGCGGTCTTCGTCCGTGAGCCGGCCGTCGCCCGCCAGCCGGCGCGCCGCTTCGTCCAGCTGCCCGCCCTCGATCAGCGTCTCGACCAGCGCCGCTTCGGCCAGCGCCTGTGCCTCGGCCGGGGCGGAGGAATCTTGCGCGACCCGGTCGAGCACGGTGCGCGCGCCTTCCCGGTCGCCCGCCGCCAGGAACGCGCGCGCCGCGTCGGTGCGGGCGCGTACGGCCACCGGGTCGGGCACGAGCTCGGCATAGCGGGCCAGCGCGAGCGCGCGCACCCGGCGCGCCTCGGGGGTCTCGTGGGCCGCCGCGAGATCGGCGAACCGGCGCACCGCGTAGGCGGCGTCCGCGGACGGCGTCGCGACGCTCGGGGCGAACACCGCCCACGCACGCTCGGCCGCTCCCCACGCGAGCAGCAGCTCGCCCGCGAGCCGCCGCACCGGCGGCCGGGGATCGCCCGCCGTGAGCAGCGCGACTATCCGCTCCCGCTGAGCCGCGGGCGCCTGGGCCAGCTCGCTCGCGGCGTTGGGCAGCTGCACCGCCGCGCCCTCGAGTGCCGCGGCCCACTCCCGCGCCGCTCCCTCCCAGTCGCCCGCGCGCTCGGCCAGCGTGGCGAGCTCGATCCCGAACGCGCTGGGACGTCCCAGGGCGCGGCGCCCCTCGAGCAGCACGGTCCGCGCCGCGTCGTGGCGGCGTTGATCGTCCAGGGCCATGGCCCACTCGCGATAGGGCGCCTCGTCGCGCGGCGCCGCTGCCACCCAGCGCCGGGCCACCTCCCGCGCGCTGTCGGGCTCGTTGATGCCCACGTAGGTGCGGAGCAGCACCGCCCGCAGCGCCGCGTTCCCGGGGCTCGCCAGCGCGGCGCGCTGCGCGACGGGCACGAGCTCCGGCAGCCGGTTGAGTCCCGGCAGCACCCGCTCCAGCCCGAGCAGCGCCGAGAGATTGGTGGGATCCGCGCGCAGCGTCGCGAAGTAGATGCTCGCCGCCTGCTCGAACTGACCCGCCCGCTCGAGCTCGAAGCCTTGTCCGATGGTCTGGGCCGGAGCCGACCTCGGCGCGAGTAGCGCCAGCATGGCGAACCCAAGGATGCTCCGGTGCATGATGCGCGGCTCAAGCCGCGGCTCGGCCGCTCCCCCTGAAGCGGGTCGAGGCCGGTTTACCGGCAGGCGCCGAGCCGCGGGTTCACCCGCGGACTCAATGCGGCTCGGGCGCATTCAATCTGCGGAAGTAGTCGAGCACGAGGCGACGCTCTTCCGGCGTGAGTCCCTGCAGCTCGTCCCACGTGGGGTAGCGGAGCCGCGGACCCGCTCCGGTGGCTCCGGGCTTGAGCGCACCGGGGACGTGGACGCTGTCGCCCGTCGCCGGCCGGCTCTGGCGCTCCTTGTTCTGATCCGGCTCGTCGTTCGAGAGGGTGCGGCCGGCGTCGAGCAGCCGGTGGTACAACCGCTGCTGACGCTCGATCGTCCGCTGGTCGAGCCGTCCGGCCTCGAGCTGGCGGGCGAGCTCTCGGGCCTCTTGCGCGAGCGGACCGGCGGCGGAGCTGATCCCCTGCGCCTGCATCCGTTCGAGCTGCTCGGAGAGGGCGCGCTGCCGCGCCGCCAGCGCCCGCAGCTGCTCCAGCACCGCCTGGCCCGCGCCCATCATCGGCAGGAGGCCCTGCGCCTGGCCGTTCAACCCCTGCTGGTCGCGGGCGAGGCGCGCGAGCCGCTCGACCGCTTCCGCGAACCCGCTCCCCGATCGCGCCCCACTCACCTGCTTGCGGGCCTGGGCGAGGGCCACGGCCACCGCGTTGAGGGCGTCGAGCGCGTCGTCGGCCAGCTGGGCGGCCGCGGCCGCGTTCGGATCGGCTTCCTCGAGCTGGCCGCGCGCCCCCGCCATCTGGCGCCTGGCGTAGCCGAGCGCCGCGTCGAGCTGCGGCGAAACGAGGGCGTGCTTGCCGGCGGCTTCGCGAATGTGGCCCGCCACCACGTCCGTTCCCTCTTCCACGGAGGCCTGCTGCGAGCGGGTCGGGGCGCCGACTTCACCGCGACGCAGCGCCTCCGACACCCGCTGCTCGCCATCGGCCATGGCGGCGGTCTCGGAGAGCGCGCGGTCGAGCGCCGCGAGGGTCTCGCCGCGCCACGCCTGCGCCAGGGAGTCGCGCTGCCCCCGGAGCAGATCAGGCACGGCGGCGAGCTGACGCTCCGCTTCGGCGCCCTCCTGCGACGCGCCCGCCGACTCCTTGAGGTCCGCGGACCGCGCGGCGCGCTGCATGGCGCCCCCGGCCTCGCGCGCCGCCCGCTCCGGCGGGGCGAGCGGCGCCGTTCCGCTGGCCGGCTCCCCGAGCTCCTTCGCAACCCGACCGATGCTCCGCGCCAGCGAGTCGGTCGCCGTGGCGAGCGCACGCTGGCGCGTCGCCGCCGCGCTGTCGGGTCGCGGCGCGGCGTCGCGGTTCCACTCCGCCTGGCGGCGCCGCAGGTCCTCCGCATCGGCCGCGAGCGAGGCCAGCGTGCCCTCGACCGCGGCGCGCCGGAACAGCTCCTGACTGCGCTCCAGCTCGGCCTTCAGCTGTTGTTGTGCTTCGGCGAGCCGCTCCAGTGCCCGGCGCGTCGCCTCCGGATCGAGCTTCGCCAGCGCCTCCTGCAGGTCGCGCAGCCGTTGCTCGAGCTCGGGCGTCACGGCGCGTCGCAACAGCTCTTGCACCTCGCGCAACCGCGCCTGAAACGCGGTGTCCCCGATTCCCGCCGCCTGCGCCGCCCGGGCGATCCGCTCCACCGCCCGCGACAGCTCCTCCACGCGCGCCTGCAGCGCCTCCTGTTCCCGGGCGACCGCCTGGGCCCGCTCGGTCGCCTGGAACGGCAGGGCCCCCTCCCGCTCGCGCTCTGTGCCACGGCGCGCGCCGGTCTCGCCGCGCGACCGCTGCTGTGCCAGATCGTCGGTGCGCCGGCCGAGCTCGCGCTGGGCAGCGGCGATCGAGTCCACCTCCGCCGTGGCGTCGCGCGTCGCGGCGCGCGTCGCCGCGCGCAGCTCCTCGAGGCTCGGCAGCCGCAGAGCGATCTCGGGACTGCGACCCAGGTGCGGCGTGGGGGCGTTGTCCCACGCCTCGACGCGCAGCCGCAGCGTGTCGCCGGGCAAGAGCCCCCGCCGCTCGGCGTCGAGATCGCCCTGCACGATCGCCCGTTCGCCCGCCCCTGACACGTCCAGCGATTCCCGCACTGCCTCCCCCACTTTCCCGGTTTGGCTCACGCGCCAGCTCACGACCTCGAGCCGGGTGAGCCCGTGATCGTCGCGCGCGTCGATCACCAGCGGCTGCCTGAGCGACAGCGGCAGCGTCGTGTCGCGCCCCGGCACGGGCACGGCGACGACGGGGGCCGAGTCGGGAATCAGGGTGAGTCGCAGCTCCGGCGCGTCGCCCGAGAGCGGCGCGCCGTCGGCGGTGGCAAGGTCGAGGACCCACGCGCCGGAGCCGCGCGGCGCCAGGCGCCCGGAAAACGCGGTGCGCGCGACTGCGAGCGGCACGCGGGCGTCTCCACGACGCCATGCGGCCCGCGCCAGCGGCACGGTCGCCGCCCCGCTCGTCAGGATCACCGTGCCTTCGGGAATGGGGATCGTGTCCGCGCCGGGCACGAGCGGCTCGTCCGGACGGGCGAGGTAGGCCGGATAGCGCGCCGTGAGCTCGAGGCCGGCCACGAATGCGGGCAAGGTCACCGCGACGCGCACGTCGCCGCTGCGCCGGCCGCCGCTCGACGCCCGCAGGTACAAGTCGCCCTGCAGGGGCCCCAGCCGGCGGCGGGCGTGGCCCAGCGAGTCGAGGGTCACGGGCGCGGGTTGCCACGGCTCGCCCGGACCGCGGGTCCAGAGCGTGGCGCGCGTCGCCGCCGGGACCTCGATCGTCACCGTGACGCTGTCGCCCCGGCGCACCGTGGCCCGGTCGACGGCGAGTCGCACCGGCGTTCGTGTATCGGCGAGGGTGCGAAGCGGATGCCAGAACGCGGCGGCTCGACCGGCGCCGGGGGACGCGGCGACGAACAGCACGGCGCCCAACGCCGCCACGCTCGCGGCCGGGTACAGCGAGCTCCGCGTGTCGCGCGCCAGCAGGCGACCCACCGCCGGCGCCGCCCCATCGACCACCGCCACCGCCCTTCGATCCGCCAGCGTCCAGAGGTCGGCACTCGCCCCGGCCGGCGTGGTCGGCGCGACGAGCCCGACGATGCTGCCCGGCCGGCCCCCCGTCGCGGCTTCGACCAGTCGCGCTACGGCCCGCGCGGTCGCCTGGCGACCGGCGCGGAGCGCCAATGCCGCCGCCACGCCGCAGACGGCTGCGATCAGGAGCCAGGCACCCACCACGGCGGACACGCTCGGGGCCAGGACGACACCCCCGGCGGCGATCGCCATCGCCGCACCCGCGCTCGCCAGCAGTGCCGCGCCCGCACGCGCGAGCGCATGGGGGCGTCCCAGCCGCCGCAGCCGGGCCGCCGTATGGGTCACGGGAGCGCGCTCACGGCGTAGGTGAACAGGTTGACGCCCATGCGTAGTGCCGCCTCGTGGAGCTCAGGAGGATCGTGGTGCACCTCGGGATCCTCCCACCCGTCGCCCAGGTCCGACTGATAGGAATAGTATACGACCAGGCGATCGCCCAAAAAGATCCCGAACCCCTGGGCCGGCAGCCCATCGTGCTCGTGGATCTTGGGAATCCCCTTGGGGAAGTCGTACACCACATGGTAGACCGGATGGCTCAACGGCACTTCAACGAGCGGGTGGTCGGGGAATACGCGGGCGATCTCGCGCCGGAACGACTTGTCCATGCCGTAATCGTCGTCGGCGTGCAGGAAGCCACCCTGCTCCAGGTAGCGGCGCAGCGTCTGCACCTCCTCGTCCGAGAAACGGACGTTGCCGTGCCCGGTCATATAGAGGTAAGGGACGTCCCACAGCTCGGGGCTCGCGAGCGTGACGACGCGCTCCCGGGCGGTCACGGCGAGTCCGGTGCGCTGGCGAATCGCGGCGAGCAGGTTGGGGAGCTTGGACGGCCCCGTGTACCAGTCGCCGCCGCCGTCGTAGTGGAGGCGGCCGATGGTGAGAGAGGCCGAATGCGGAACGTGGAATGCGGAATGCGGAATCGCGCGAACCGACCTCGGCCCGTCCATTCCGCATTCCGCATTCCGAAATCCGCATTCAGGTCCGCCGGCGCTCGGAAGCCACGCCGCGCACAGGACGACCGCCAGGGCTCTCACAGGTCGTTCACCAACCGATACGCCGTGTTTCGCGTGATCCCCGTCTCCGCGGCGATCTGGTCGGCGACGTCGCGCCGGGTCATGCCCTGGGCGAGCAGGGTGCGGGCGCGGGTTTCGGGATCGGGGGGCGGTTCCTCGTGGGCGGGCGGCTTGCCGGTTCCCGCCACCACGACCGTGACCTCGCCGCGGGGCGGTGCCGCCGCGTAATAACCCGCCAGCTCGGTCAGGGTCCCGGCGCGGGTCTCTTCGAACACCTTGGTGAGCTCGCGGGCCACGGCCGCGTGCCGCTCGCCGCCGCAGACCCCCGCCAGGTCCTCGAGCAACTCCGTCACGCGCAGCGGCGCTTCGAACAGCACGACCGTCCACTCGCTGTCGGCGACCGTCTCGAGCAGGCGCCGCCGTTCGGTACCCTTGCGCGGCAGGAAGCCCAGGAACACGTAGCGGTCGGCGCCGAGGCCGGAGACGGAAAGCGCGGCGGCGACGGCGGTCGGACCCGGGATGGTCACGACGGCGATGTCGCGCTCGCGCGCCGCGGCAACGAGCGCCGCTCCGGGGTCGCTCACGGCGGGCGTGCCCGCGTCCGTGACCAGCGCGACGTCCTTGCCGCTCCCCAAGAGGTGCAGGATGCGGCGCAGCGCGCTTTCGTTCGAGTGCGCGTGGAAGCTCATCAGCTCGGCGCGCGAGCCGACGTGCGCGAGCAGCGGCTTGGTGTGCCGCGTGTCCTCCGCGGCCACCGCCGTGACCCGGCTCAGGGTGGCGGCGGCGCGCGGTGAGAGGTCGTCGAGGTTGCCGAGCGGCGTGGCGACGACGTACAGGGTGCCGGCCATGTCACCACGACACCTGCCACGGCAGCCGCCCGTAGTAGCCGGCCGATTGCAGCACGTAGCGGTGCTCGCGCGTCGCCTCGCGCAGGATCTTGGGCGCGGTCCCCGGCATCATCACCTCCACCCCTTCGAGCAGCTGCAGCGACCAGTCGGTCAAGGCGCTCGAGAGCTCCTCGGGCTGGACCACCGCATCGGGCGTCTCGGCGCCGCGCGGGGCCGACAGCAGCGAGATCGCCTTGTGCGCGTCCAGGATCCCGGCGCTCACTTTCTGCGCCCGCCGCCGGGCCTCCCCAGGGAATTCCTTGTCCACTTCGTCGACGATGCGCCAGTACAGCTCGCGGTAGGTGTTGATCAACGCGTTGGGCGCCTGCTGCGGCAGATCGGCGACGTAGGGGAAGACCGCGGCGGTCAGCACGGGCACCTGCCCGTCGGCGCCGGCGTGAAACTGCCCTTCGAGGAACTTGGGAATGCCCATCGTCTCCGGCTTGTCGCAGAAGTAGCCGCTCGCGTAGCGTCCCCCGTCGAACCGCACGTAGGACACGTGCGCGTTCGAGGTCAGCTCCAGGATCCCGCTGGTCTGGTCGCGGGCGAACGCCGCGAAGAAGGCGCCCGGCTGCGTGGCATCGACGCTGCGCATCTCGACCGGCGCGGCGCACGACTGATACATCCAGGCGAGCTGCTCCATCGGCGCGGCGCAGTACGCCAGCTCACCCCGCTCCACTTCGGCGCGCATGCGCCGCAGCGCCTCGGTGATCGTCACGACCTGACGCCCGCCGGTGTGGAGCGAGGCCGCGTTCACCGCCTCGCCTTTCCGGAAGAACAGCAGCAGGCACTCCTCCGGCAGGTACGCGGTGATGTAGCCGTCCACGCGCCCGTCCCGGTCGCGCTTGGCGAAGGCGAGCAGGTTGTCGAGATGGATGAAGGCCAGGCGGGTGCGATGAATCAGCCGGTTCACCTGCGGGAACGTGAGGTCCGCAAGGCGAACCGGCGAGTTCATCAGGCGAGCGGTGCTCGCGCGCATGGCCCTCCGGGGAGGATGCTACGACAGGTGTTGCTGGATCTTTTGCTCGAATACCGGCTTCGGGTACGCCCCCACCAGCGTATCCACGTGCCGCCCGTCCTTGAAGAATAGAATACTCGGAATCGAGCGCACGTTGAAGCGCATCGCCGTTTGCTGGTTAGCGTCCACGTCCACCTTGGTCACCTTGAGCTTGCCGACGTACTCGCCGGCCAGCTGGTCGAGGATCGGGGTGACCATGTGGCACGGCCCGCACCAGGTCGCCCAAAAATCGACGATGGCGAGCCCTTTGTGCTGCTCGACCTCGAGCCCGAACGTCGCGTCCGTGACCGCCAAGAGATGTTCCGCTGCCATGACCTCTCCACTCCCTCTGGTGCAATCGTTATGTTCACGGGCAACATGAGCGCATCGCGCGTCCGTGTCTCCCATGTCGGCATCGCCGTCCCGTCCATCGACGCCGCCCTCCCCTTCTACCGGGACGTGCTCGGCGTCGAGCCGGGTCCCGCGGAAACGGCGGACGGCGCGACTATCGTCGGGCTCGCCCTCGGCGACGTCCACATCGAGCTGCTCGAGCCGCGCGACCCGGACGGTCCCGTGGCGCGATTCCTCGCCTCGCGGGGACCGGGCATTCATCACGTGTGCTACCGCGTGCCCGACCTCGACCGGGCGCTCGAACGCTGTCGCGCCGCGGGGTATCGTCTCGTCGACGACGTCCCGCGGCGCGGTGCCGCCGGCCGGCGCATCGCCTTCGTCCACCCGAAGGCGACGGCAGGCATCCTGCTCGAGCTCACTGAATAACTCAACACTCGAACGGCTCGCCCGGTTCCACCGGCGTCACCGCTTGCACGGCTCCGCGGGGTTGGTGACCGCCGCGAGGTCCGTGCCCACGACGAGCCAACGGCCGTCTCGCGCGTGCGCGAGCTCGATCGGAACCACCACGGTGCACGAGGTCGCCCGTTGCAGCTCGATCCGGAACATGCGCCGATCGTCTTTGGCCGGCACCGGGAGCGGACCCTCGATCACGCGATATCCGACGTGGTTCAAGTAGATCTGGAGGACCGTGAGCCGCTGCTTCAGCTCCTCGCTCTTCATCCATCCGGAGGCGGGGCCGCGCTCGGTTCCCCACAGGGCCTTCATGCGGTTCAAGTCGTTCGCCTTGACGGCGGACATGAACTGCGCCAGGGATTCGGGCAGCGACTGCGGCGCCGGGGTCTGCGACCCGCTCCCGCCCCCGCACGCGAGGGCGCCCAGCGCGACCAGCACCAGCAGTCGTGGCCTCACGAACGCGTCCTCGAGTGGGTCGGAGTGACCCGAAGGTAAGACGGCATGCGGCTCTACGTCAACATTGATCACGTCGCGACGTTGCGCGAAGCGCGCAAAACCGACGAGCCCGACCCGGCGCGGGCCGCGGCCGCCGCCGAGCGCGCCGGCGCGGATGGCATCACCGTGCACCTGCGCGAGGACCGGCGTCACATTCAGGACGCCGACGTCCGCGCGCTCGCGGCGTCGGTGCGCACCGTCCTGAACCTCGAGCTCGCGGCGGCGCCCGAAATCGTGCGCATCGCGGCGCGCCTCGCGCCCTTCCAGGCGACCCTCGTCCCCGAGCGACGTCGCGAGATCACCACCGAGGGCGGTCTGGCGCTGCGCCGCGGCGACGCCCGCGTCACGGCGGCGGCGCGCCGGCTCGCGCGCGCCGGCATCCGCGTGAGCGTGTTCATCGACCCCGACCGCGCCACCATCGACCGGGCCGCGGCGCTGGGCGTGCCCGCGATCGAGCTGCACACCGGGCGCTACGCCCGCACCTGGCGCCGCAGCGACGCGGCGCTGCGGGCGCTCGAGCGCGCGGCCGCCCACGCCCGCGCCCGCGGCCTCGCCGTCCACGCGGGACACGGCCTGACGTATGAGAACGTGCAACCCGTCGCCGCCATTCCCGACATCGAAGAGCTCAACATCGGGCACTCGATCGTCAGCAACGCGGTCTTCTGGGGCATGGAAGAAGCGGTGCGCCGCATGCGGCAGTTGGTCGACGAGGCCCGAAAAGCTTAGCTTGGTAGCGCCATGACCGGACCTCCCAAACCGCTCGGCATGTCCGACTTCTTCGCCCTCGAGGCGGGGGAGTACCTCGAGCGGCTCGACACGCTGCTCGCGGCCGCTGACAGCCCCAACGCCGACGAGCTGGTGCGACTGGCCCGCGCGCTGCGCGGCAGCGCGCTGATGGCAAATCAACCTGCTATCGCACGCACGGCGGCCGCGCTCGAAGCCGTGGCGCGCGCCGTGCGCGAAGGGCGGCGCGCCTGGGATCCGCAGACCAAGCAGCTGGCCGTGCGCGGCGTGGACGACCTGAAGATCTTCGTCCGCCGGGCGCCGACCTGGAGCGAGGCCGATACCGCCAAAGCGGAGGCGCTCTCCCAGGAGCTCGAGCAGCTCGCCGGGCGGCCGTCGGCGCAGGTGCGGGCCGCGGAAACCGTGGGACTCGACGCGGGGGCGCGCGCCTTCGTGGCGCGGGAGGGAGCGGCGATCGCGAGCGCGCTCGACCGCGCCGCCCAGGCGCTGCGCGTCAACCCGCTCGCGCACGACCCGTTGCAGCACGTGCTGCGCGCGCTCCAGCCGCTGCGCGGTCTCGCCGCCGTGAACGACCTGCCCCCCCTCCCCGATGTGCTCGAGGGCATCGAGCGCGCCATCGCCGAGCTATCGCGCGCCGGCATCGACCCGCCCGTCAACGTGGGCGAGCTGTTTCAGGCCGGGGCCACGGCCATCGCCCGCGCGGCCCGCGAAGTGGCCGAGCGCGGCCGCCCCGACCACGAGGGGTCGGAGTTTCGCCAGTTCGCCGCCCAGCTCGTCCGGTTCCTGGAGAGCGAGCCGGACGTCGTGTCGATCGGCACGCTGTACTACAACGACTCGGGTCCCCACATGGTGTCCCGTGGCATTCCCGCCGCGCGTCCGTCGACCCTGGGCCGGCTGGAGCTCGTGAGCCACGGCGACCACCTGCGCCAGGCGGCCGACTCGCTCGAGCGAGCGCCGTCCGCCACCCAGCGCGAGCTGCGCGCGCACACGCTCGGCACCACGTTCCGCGCGCTCGCGAATGCCGGTGGCGGCGTGCTCGCCGATCGGGTGGCACAGTTCGCGATCGCCGCCCGCGAGGCCGTCGCATCCGGCGTCGCGGTCACGAGTCCGGCCGCCGTCGCCGCCGAGCTGCGCCGGGCCGGCGACGTGCTGGCGCGCTCGGGCAGCGGCGACGAAGCGGCGCTCGCGGCCGAGCTCGATGCGGTGACGGCGGCGATTCGCGCCGTGCAGCCTTCGGCACCCGCTCCCGCGCCGGTCGCGCGTCCCGTCCCCTCCCCGTCGCCTGTGGCGCCCGCTCCCACCCCTCGTCAGCCCCCGGCGCCGCACGCCGACGAGCCCGTGGCCGAGACACCCGACCTGGTCGGCTCCTGGACCGCATATCAGCGCCTGGCGC
>Ga0075436_100003588_pt1 | contig 10629 bp, 21 predicted proteins | sample RhiMethybrSRZTD5_FD_75303 | JGI IMG/M metagenome (GOLD analysis project Ga0075436, IMG submission 75303) | Populus rhizosphere microbial communities from Tennessee, USA - Rhizosphere MetaG P. TD hybrid SRZTD5 | ecosystem: Host-associated > Plants > Roots > Rhizosphere > Soil | place: USA... | reverse complement strand
AGGCTATCGGACGTGCCGAATGGATCGCAGCGACGCAAGGTAGTCTAGTTCACTGTGAGCATTGAACGACGTGCGGATTCGTCGAGCGATACAATTTTCCCTAACGCTACTCTCGATTGATGCAACCTAGCGCCATGCGGTAAGCATGAGCGAGCAACAAGGCTAAGCGACTTACTCGGCAAGCAACCGAATCAACGGCAATGCTCAGCCGAGGAACAATGCGATTGCCTTGCGAATGGTCAGGAGGATGGTCATCCCACCGAATGCTCAATCGAGCGTAGCTATAGGCTCACAAGGCATGCTGTGATGGAGGTACAGCGTACCACGCAATAGCCTAACTACCTTGTGAGTCTTTAGCTACGGACACGTAGCCTATTGCGTTGCAGTAGTTAATCTCTCACAGTATGGAGGAAACGACAATGTTATCAGCAAAAGTGGATGAACAGAAACGGGTATTGATTATCACTGTTGACTTGCAAGAGCCGACACCGTCGGTCTCCGGAAAGTCAGTTCTGATTGCTTCCACGCATGGCAATCAGGCGAGCGGAGTCAATATCCAAGGCAAGCCGCTTATTGTCAGTGTCAATGCCTACGTTCGCGCCAAGTAACCGACAATCGAGCGTAGAGGATGTGAGAGGAGAAAATATCTCCTCTCCATTCCTGTGCGCTCGGGAGGTGACAAGGTGAGAATTGGTGAGTTCAGCGGTCAGTATAGATTCTTGTCTAACTTCTGGCCATGCGTAGTGACATTTGATGGGGCTGTGTACTCTTCTGTAGAGCATGCCTACCAAGCGGCTAAGACTTCTGACGTGGGGCAACGTGAGGGGATTCGCAATGCAGTCAAGGCGGGTGACGCTAAGAGGTTAGGGCGTCGCGTGAATATGCGTGCTGACTGGGACAAGGTGAAACAGTCAGTGATGCTTGACCTTGTGAGACAGAAGTTCCAAGAGCCAGCATTGAGACATCAGTTGAAGGAAACAGGAGATGCTGAGTTAGTTGAGGGTAATTGGTGGGGTGACACCTATTGGGGTGTATGTCGTGGCAAGGGCGAGAATCATTTGGGAAAGATTCTGATGCAGGTGAGAGGTGAACAATGAACACTGACAACGATGCCACGTTTGATTCTGCGAATTATTCCTATGCCGACGTGCCATCACCGTATTGGTTTGAGTATCTGTGGGGGGATGGCGAGAGTTTGTTGGGAAGTCAATCAGAGGAGGTAAATTGAGATGACTGGCAAGCAAATAGCGGAGAATCTGAGACAGAACAAGGATAAGTGGCGGAGACACTTCCGAGGATGTTTAGATGGATGTGGGATGGGACACCAGTTTGTAATAACTGTGCGTGGAAGCGATGGGGTGTGAGATGACATACAAGTGTTCTCAGTGTGGAAGGTCTCTGACAGCTAATCATGATGGCCAAGGGAATCTTGGTACATGGACTTGCCCGGTGCATGGCGCGAGGTTTGTGACAGTTATACGTGATTTGTCTGGGGGCAAGGAAGCGAATAGGAATTTGCGCAAGTCAGCAATGACGGTGAAGAGACACACGAAGGTTGAGAGGAGTGACAATGAACAAGCCAATGACAGCTAGTGAATGTTTGAGACAGGCGAAGTCACTCATTAACACTCCTGAGAAATGGACAAAGGGGTGGTATTGGAAGGGTAGCGATGGAGATGACATAAGCAGACTAGAGGTTGCCAAACACTCTGCTGCCAAGATGTGCTCCCTTGGGGCTTTGTATGTTGCTGATGGGCCAGCAGAGGGACACGCTATCTCTATTCTTGAGAGCGTGACAGGTCATCTTATTGCTGCCTTCAATGACTCACACACTCATGCTGAGGTCATGGCCAAGTTTGACGAGGCTATCGCACTGGCTGAGAAGGAGGAGAGAGGTGAATAACAATAATCTATCACTTGCAGAATTCCTCTGTGAGGGCATCATTGAAGCGAAGGAATTACATCAGTTGTCAGAGAAGTTGGAACAGGACATTGACTGGGTGAAGCTCTGTGGGGCACACCTGGCGAAGAAGCTCACTCCATTGGTGACTGCTTGGCAGAGCCATGCTGCGGTGTGTCCAACATCACCAGGTGTCTCATTTGTGGTGGATGGGGAAGCGCTTCCACCGTTTTACAACAAACAGACACAAGCTGAGATTGGGTCTGAGATTGCGAATCGTCATCATGTGGGAGAATGACATGGCACAAGCAATCAAAGTAGGAATCAGAGTTGGACTCATTGCAGCCAGCGTTTATGCTGCATATTTGTTTTTGTACTATTCAATGAGGTGACTGATGGACACTAGGTTAGAGACTCCAGTAGGTGAGCTGGTAGAGTTTCTACATGCTCACATCAGAGAATGGTGTGGGATGAATCCTATTCATGAAAAGTGGCCCAGGAAGTCATGTGCTGAGTTGGCTCAGTGGATTGCCAAGACTGCTGGTGAGCAACTGAGGATGATTACTGAGGACTTTGACAATAAGGCTGTCTATCCTGAGAGACCGATGATTCAGCTAAGTGGGCAGAACGAGGGGGAGCCTACCACTTGGTTGCTTGGTTGGAGGGCTGGGGAAGCCACTCCTATTCATGACCACGGGGATTCACAAGCTGGCATATATGTGTTTGAGGGGGCGATTAGTGAGCATATATATGTGCCTCATGTTGAGTTAGAGCATATTGGTGACGAGTCTCCGTATCGAATGGTTGTCAGAGAACTACTCGAAGGCAGCACTGTACGAATCACCTCACCTTATGTGCATCTATTCACCAAAACGTGTGAAGGGCATGATTGTGTGCATGCCACGACGATTCATTGTTATTGGCCAAGGCTGATGATGATGAACTATCTTGCAATCCAAGGTGACGAGCCTGAGACAGGAGTCATACGCTTTGTAGATGTTTGGCAGGATGTTGGTTAGTCAAGGAGGAAAATATGAGATTGTCAGATGCGATTGCGCTTGGTAGAGTGTTGAAAATGCATGTGCCGCGCGTGTCAAGGACACCTGAACAGGGGTGCGTGTTGCAGATTGGATTGGCTGCTAATGGGATTATGCAATCCTGTGAACCTGCCACCGAGATTCTTCATCGCTATCCTTGGACACGCAAAAATATCAAGTGTCCTGTTTGTCGTGATGTTGCGTGGATGGATGATGTTGCGTGGATACTTGTGCATTTGAACGACGAACACAAGTGGAACCTTGACCAAATGATTGACTGGGTTAGGTCAATCGAGCCTGCTGAGATTTGTGAGCACTGTGACAATACTGGAGTTGAGCCAGTAGAAACGTCTGCTTATCCACCTGAACCTTGTTCAGAATGTAAGGTTCCTGTGATGGTGCGCCCGTGATTATCTATGGCTGGTTCTGTGGATTTGGCACGTTGTATCATCCTGGTCATGGATTTCTGTGGAGAGATGTGACGCTGTGGCCGGAGCTGGAATGGGAGGATGCGCATGAGTAAGAAGAAGGTGATAGTGAAGTATAAGAAGTCATCTATCCCAACATATAGATGGGACTTGGTGGCTGCCCTTGAGGAGGTGTTCCATAGAGAGTCTGCCGAATTGGGGGCGTCTATTGGTGAGTGCTCTATTGCGTTCAATCAATTTGTGATTCATCAGACTCAGAGGCATGAGAGGGAGTCACAGAACGCCAGACAGAATTAGGCTTGTCCTTATGATTATCTGATTGATTAGCATATCAGGTAGTCATAGGGGTGTGCCTAGTTTGCATCAGACACATCATCCTATAGGAGGAAAAATACAAATGAGCGATACGTTTAATACAAACACTCCAAACGGTTCCACTTGGAATCTCAATGGAGTGGCAGTGAGAGTCAATGGGGAGTCGGTAGGCAGTGAGCCAGCGACTGCAACGTTGGCTGCAACGGTGCAAAGGTATGCCTCACAGAAGGGCATCAGGTCTGCATCGGTGTTTGCCAATGGTGACAGGAAGTTGTTCACAACCGATGGCTCTAAGACTCTGCAAGAACTGGGAGTCACGGAGTTGAACGTTGTAACGAAGGATCAGAGGGCGGTTTGGGTCATTTGAGTCGATGTTGTGAATGGTGGACTGTGGCTATAACGCCTAGTCCCTCTTCATAGAAAGGAGCGACAATGCCAGAAGTAGCAACAGCAGCTAATCCCAGAGCCATTCGCATATATCGCAGAGGCTCAAACTGGGTGGTTGACTCAGGGGGGCGCAGCAGGCCGGAGATGAGGTTTCTGGCACCATATCTGCCTCAAGCTAGCAGAACTATCACCAGTCAGGCATATAGCGTAGAGGATGCCCTTGCGCTGGGGATGAATCCTCAGATGCTGACATCTGCCCTGAGCGCTTGGTTTGTAGAACATCCTAATCAGGGGAATAACATTGTAGTGTCTGAGGGGATTACTGAGTTGCCAGACAATAATGCATTCATGGCTCTGGGTGATTATATCTATCAAATGATTCCTGTGAGGCAGGTGAAAACGGGCAAGGCTGTGAGGTTGATGAGAGAGAAGGTGAAACGCGAGGTTGAGTCACAGCGCACTGGATTGATTGCTCAGGCATCACAGGAAGCGCAGAACATCATTGACCAAGCCAATGCCAAGGCGACACAAATCAAGTATGTGGCTGAAAAAGAGCGCATAGAACAAAATAACATGGTCAAGTTTCCGTTGTGGACACGCGGGAATGCCATGATGGATCAAGGAAATGGGAATCAATATATCAGACAAAGGTCAACCATCACCTTCACCAATGTGGTGTATAAGGAGAAAATCTGGGCCACAAAGAGAGATGTGATGAGAAGTATCAGTGTCAACCTTTGGCTGCCCCTTAGTGGAGAGTCTGACTTGGTGTTGTTGGATGATGCGCGAGGACAGTTACCACACATCACCTCAGGGTCGGCGTGTATGAAAATTGGTGAGGCAGTGCAGCCGATTATTTCATTGGATAGGGTTGGGGCTTTTAGAAATCAGATTGTCCGCACCATGTCATCAATCAACCTTGCTTCGTTGTTGTCAGCAGACATCAGGGAATGGATTCCTGACGTGGTGAAGATGTTGCCGGATGAGATTAAGAAGTGGCTTGAAAAATACAATGACAGGAATACGCAAAGAGGTGACATTGCGATAGCTGCATTGCCACCTGTTGAGAGTGTCGAGACACCTCAAGAGACTTGGAGTGTGAGATGACCTGGAAATGCATCATCAAGTGGGCGCTACGCACACCATTTCTTGTGCTAATGGCGATGCTCTTTGTACTGGCTTTGCCAGTTCTGGGCATCAGTTGGCTTTTCGAGCATGTTATTGAACCAAGCTGGCACTGGCTCTGGGAGGATTGCAAATGACCGAGAACATTTACGATAGACAGCAAGAACTGATTGCCCCACCAAGGGTAGTACACATCATAGGCTGTGGTGGAGTTGGCACGTGGGCAGCTATCATGCTCGCTCTAGCAGGAGTCAGGCATCTTCACCTATATGATGATGACGTGGTGGATGAATCTAACCTTAACCGATTGCCTTACACTGCAAAGGTGTTGGGAAAGCCAAAGTTGCAAATCCTATCGTCTACCCTCACTAAGCTGAGACCTGACATAGAACTGACTCTGCATGGTAGGTTCCAGCCATTGCTGCATAAGTTTGAGAGGTCAGTGGCTGTCATAGGCGCAGTAGATACCATGTCAGACAGGCAGATTATCTACAAAGCCTGTCAGGAGTCAGATGCCTATTACATTGACATCGGCGCTGAGGGGCATCGTTGTACGGTGTCTGACTCCCCTGCTGACTGGGCATTGGTAGAGGATAGGGCAGGGTATTTTACACCTATTTGGGTAGCACCTGTGGTGGCAGCGGCATCGTTGGCAGTGTCAGCAGCAATCTATCGCAATGTTCAGACCAATCAAACATTCATGCTCGACCTGTTGAACATGGAAAAGGAGACCGATGATGGCATCAGCACAGAAGAGACGATTGAGAACACGGAGGCAGCTATTAGAGCAGCCACAGGTAGAGACTAAATATCTCTACCTCAGCTATGTTGGCGATGATGGCTGGCTTGGTGCGTGTTTTGTGCAGGAACAATATGATCCTCTGTTGAAGTTTCGTAATTATTCCATTGATGGCCTGCCCGATGGAATTATCAAACAGATAGCTATTGCTGAAATTCCTGCCGAACACTTTCCAGCAGATCACAAGTATCATAATCGTCTGCTCAATAGGGGAGAATTGATCGAAGCATCAGGGCCTGTTGTGCGATATGGGGATGTTCGCAAGGAGGCTGAAGATGAGCAGAAAGAATCGTAGAGGTCAGCAACAGTGGTGGGGCAGTAGAGAACTGGCACCAATTAGGTCAAAGGGAGGTGACAAAGCAATGTCACATGGTCAGAATACCGATACCTTCACCTGTGCGGTCGATGGAGTCAGTGCATGTTCACGCGCTCCAATGCCGATTGTCATGTTTGATAGTCGCATTTGGCAGGCCATCGTAGGTCTCTGTCAGAAGGTGAATACTGAGTGGCTGGCCTATATGGTAGGTGAAAAGGATGAGAATGGCAATTATGAGGTTAAGTCATTGTCATTCCCAGAGCAAGTAGCTGGGGGAGCGCATGTGAGGCAGACGACTTCGGCTGATTTCACTGTGCCAACTGGGACAATAGGCGCTATTCATTCTCATGTGAATATGTCAGCCTTTTTCAGCACTACTGATGTGGCTCATGCAAATTGGCCAGTTGAGATAGTGGTGAATAGCAAAGGGGAGTATGAGACCTCTGTGAGGGTGACATTGCCGTGTGGTGAAACAATGCGCCGTAAGGCTAATGTCGTTCTACTTACAGGTGGTCATCTTGATGCAATGGAGACCTCTCTCAAGGAAGCTCTGGAGAAGGGGAAAGCCAAGGAGCCTGTTAGGGTAGCTGCATCAGTGGTGTGGGATGGCAGTGGTGAACATTCAGGCTATGGCTATGGTCATGGCAGTTACTATGGTGGCGCATATCATGCAGCATCCCAAGATGATCCTCCGAGGTTGCTGGGGAACAAGTTTCTGCTATGCCCAATTTGCGGGGGCAAAGCTATTTCGTGTCCTCATAATCTAAAGGAGATGGAGGCTAAAGAGGAAGCGAATAAGAGTGTGGTGAGTTGATAGATAGCTAAATTACAAAGGAGACAAAATGGCATCAAAATGTGCGTTACCAAGGTCAACCTTCCCGGTGAAATTCAAGGTGAAGTCACCAGTGCATGCCCTAGAACTAGCCAGAGGTCTAGTCAGACCATTTCGCCACTGGACAGTAGGGGCGCTGGCAGTCGACGCTGAGCATATAGAAGATGACGGTACCTTATCAGGTAGAGAGTTGAAACCGAAGTCAGCCAAAGCAGAAGCATTTTGCGCTCTTGGGGCATTGTTGAGGGTGAACACTAAACACGCAAAAATGGCTGAGGCATTTCTATCTCATGCTGCTTGGCAGATTAATTATGATAATCCTCCAGAGGCAGAGGATAGACCTGATAGACAGGAGATATTCACTCTAAACGACAATGCGCGAGACAAAGAGACTCACAAAAGGGTACTAAAGATGTTCACCCTAGCAATCAGGTTAGCCAAGAAAGCATCAGTGTCAGGTAACAAAAAGTAACAAATCTCAAATTGAGACAAAGGAGAACAAAAATGAGCATATCATTACCAAAACTAAACGAAAGGCTGATTGCTAAGGTGCTGGAACATATCAAGGCGTTTCCTGACTCTTACAATCAGAACATCATCAGTGAAGAAACAGAAGTCACCAAGAGGACACCATGTGGGGCCATTGGTTGCTTTGGAGGTTGGACAGTGTTACTCAATGCCCCAAAGAAGGAGAGACCTATTCTGGCATCTTCTGAAGTTGACTTGAGCGAGGCTGGGGAATTGTTGGGCCTAACAAGGAAAGAACAAGATTACTTGTTTAAAGGGGCATCAGGCAATCCCAGAAAGGATTACAAAACTATCTTGCAGAGACTCGACAACATCAGAGCTGCTAGGGAAGTAGCAGCACAAAGGGGCATTGACAATTTCAGTTACAACACCAGCGATGGTATGACATTGAGTTATTAAAAAGGAGAACAAAAAGTGAAGAAACACAACGGTCACAACGGAGTAGCAAGGATTGCCCTGAGCGTAGTACGCAAATTCGCACCAGGAGTCAAAAAGGTGTCAGATGCAGATGGGGATTTGGTGATAAATGTCACTGACCGAGACTCTCGCACCTCTACCAAAAAGGCTCATGGGGGGTGTGCCCTGGCAATGGCAGCTAAACGCCAACAGGGGGCAGCTCAGGTCATTATCAGCTCATCCATAGCGTATGTCATCAAAGGGACTCATGCGACGCGCTACAAAGTCCCTGAGGCTGCTGGTAGAGAGGTAGTGTCATTCGACAGAGGGGCAGCGTTTGAGGCCGGAGACTATGTGCTCAAAGCTCCTCCTAAGTCAATGCGCCTAGGCAGCAGAGCTGAACGCGCCAACAACGGTCATGGCGGGGATAGCTACCATAATGGCAATGCAGCCAAGCGATTTATCCACAAGACTGCCAACATCAGGAAGAATCTGAGGGCGAGGGCATAGCCCTTTACATGTGTAGTTCTCCCCTTGCTTTTGCTTGCACCATCCTTTCGAGGACTCGTTTTGCTGTGTCACACCCGTGACTACTGAAAAGCAGGTAGGTGTTGCTTAGATTAAGGTGTAAAGTGCCTTCACTTTCCCACTTTTCTAATCTCACCCTTATAGCCTTGGCTCCTAAAGAAGGACTGAAGTAGCAATCCAATTCATAATCTATTGCTTCTTGTCTGGCGCGTTGTAGGTATTTAGCCGCCCTCTTTAGGAGTCTGGGACTGTCTCTAAACATCCCCAAAGCAGGGTTACACTTGCCACACAACACACCCCGGATCAATTTTGACCTGTGGTCATGGTCAATCACAAGGTTGTTTTTGGTGCCACAAATAGCGCAGCGCTCTTTCACTACTCCTCTAGCTGACTTCAAGTTGTAAAGTGTCATAGTTCTGTAACTCCTTGATTCTAAAGAGAGTGACAAAAAGTGTCACTTTCAATCTCTTGTAAGTCCTTTGTTTGAGGGGGTCGGTATGTTTACATTATAAAATTCTACTTCTGTCGCACCTACCCCCTAATCTAAAGGACTTAGCGGTGCTTCTTGGCGTATTCTCTTAACTCTTCTACCAATTCCTCCTCGCTTTCAATCGTGGGGCCTATGTCTGGCAGGCCAAATTTGATATGTCCAGTTGAGTCAAACACTCCTTGAGCAGTGAAACTAGAAGAATTTTTGAGGCTGGCATGGAATATTCTTCGGGGGTCAGATACATTCTCAGGGTCAGCAGCTTCTATAAGCATCACAGAGCTGGTGTGATATCCCCAGGATGCTACTCCAGATATCCTCTCCCTTGGGCTTTTGTATCTTTCTGATGGCTTCATCTTGGGAGATTCCATAACACCAATGATGGTTAGGCCGCCAGGAAAGCTACTACGTTCTCCACAACAATGCGCTGACATAGCGCTTAGGAACTCTCTAACCTGATTCTTCAGGCCGGGTGGGGGCACAAGGTCTCCAAAGCCTTCCCAAGCGAGAAGCCCAATACTCATTTTTGAAGCTACCTCTAAGACTTGGGGCCAAGTTTTGTTATGCTGCCCAAAGGCAGGAATTATGGGAATGGCTTCTAGGGGGATACCTAAGCCTTTGATAGTGTCTTGAGCTTCTACTAAGAGTCGATCACCAGATACATAAGCCCACGACACAGGATGACTTGGAAACCCCATAATTGGCTTTCCTTGTGACCATTCAACAAGGGTAGGTAGTAGCCAGCGAGATTTGCCTATGTTACTAGTGCCTCCAAGCAGATGAACTCTTTTTGTGGGGAGTAGTGAATCAATGAGGAAATCAGGCATGTCATCTCCGATTTTATCGGTGGGGCAGCTAATCGGAGTAAGCCACCCCACCGCGAATAGGCTCGCATAACGTAGCCCTGACAGACTAAGTATACCACAGATGCATTTTCGCTTCCAAAGGTTGTTGGTGACTGTGGCAACGAATTTTGAATGGGGGGCATCAGAGGATAAAATGGGCATGTTCGATACTTTGACGTGTGATTTTCCCCTGCCTGGTGGCGTGCCACTTGACCTAAGGTCTCTGGAATTTCAGACCAAAGACTTCGAGTGTTTGTTGGAGAAGTATCACATCACACCGGGCGGCACCTTGATTAAGATAGGTAAGGATTACACTGAATCAATCAATTACACTGGAGAAGTGTATTTTTATACCTCTAACCTAGCTGCTGCGTACCAATCGAATATGTATACCAAGGGTGGTGTGGATCATTATTGGGTTGAGTACAAAGCTGTGTTTGAGAACGGCAAGGTGTCTAGGATGGAATTCGTAGAATACAAATCCGAGCCAGCCAAAGATATCAAGGAGATGTGGAAATGACCCAAGCAGAAGGAAAGCTGAAGGTGGGGCAGGAAGTGTGGGTGCGAGGCAGAGTAAATGGATTTGACGCAGATGGGCAAACGCTAGTGGACATAAGTCGCGGTGAGGACCTAGCGTCTCCAGTATTTCTGGCCGATGTGCTCCCTGCCGCCCCTGACACGTCAGGCCAGTTGCGGGAGGCGGCAC
>Ga0075436_100003587_pt1 | contig 10631 bp, 13 predicted proteins | sample RhiMethybrSRZTD5_FD_75303 | JGI IMG/M metagenome (GOLD analysis project Ga0075436, IMG submission 75303) | Populus rhizosphere microbial communities from Tennessee, USA - Rhizosphere MetaG P. TD hybrid SRZTD5 | ecosystem: Host-associated > Plants > Roots > Rhizosphere > Soil | place: USA... | reverse complement strand
AGCGGCGTCTGATATTGATGTTGATGCTCGGAAGCCCTGCCCCATCCTCCCCAACCCCACCCGCCCCACCCATGATGGCCACCCCAGTGACCACCATGCCAGCCGTGGCCACCATGCCAGCCGCCATGTCCGTGACCGGCGAAGGCAGGCACCGGTAAGAGCAACGCCGCCGCCACGGCGGCAACGAGCGTGATTTTCCTGAGCATTTCGTTTCCTCCAATTTTTAAGCCGCTCACCACCTCGAGAAGCAGCTAACAAAACCAACGCTCAGAGCGGCCTTTGTTCTCCAAAAAAGAAGAGCCGGAAAATGGAGGTAAACCGGGCTTTTCCCTTGCTCCTGCGACGATCCTTTGACTCCAGCGCAATCGAGCCGTGTCGCAGAGCGATGAAAAAAGCCCCGGCGATTGTGGCCGGGGCTCGATTTCGATGGTGATCCTACATTTTTGGCTTGCACGACTTGGCCTTGGCGTCCCATACGCCGCCAGCCTTGGTGCACTCAGCGTGGGTCTTGGCAGTCGTCACATCCGCTGCGAAAGCCGGAGCGGTAAATGCTACTGCGATTCCAAGAGCAACAACTGCTGCAACAACCTTATTCATAGACTCCTCCTTTGCGTGACCGGCACTCCCTTAACCCGTACCGAGGCCGGACCGCTTAAGGCTTATCGTGTTAGGCCGTGGCCAGCGCTGAGGTGGGTTGACGCTGTGACAGAATGACTGCACGGGGCACCCGTCACCTACCTGTTACAAGCAGATATGATGACCGGCGCGCAGATTCGAGCGGCAAGAGGCTTTCTGAATTGGAGCGTACGGGACCTTGGCAAAAAGGCCAAAGTTCACTTCAATACCGTTCACGCGATCGAGCGTGGCAAATCGCACGGGAAGCCTGAAACCCTGGCAGCTATAAGGAAGGCGCTGGAGAAGGCGGGGGTGCAGTTCACCAACGGCAAGCACCCAGGGGTGAGGTTGAACGGCCAGCGTTGAGCTGGTCTTCCGTGCTACCATCCGCTGGAAAAGAACCTTATTAGAACTCGTTAGCAGGCATCGATGCGAATGCCCCTAAGTTCTATGTGTGCCGAGATTTTGAGATTTGCGTAACAACCACAAATGTGACGTATCGTCAGCCTCATGAACCAGTCAGCGCGCCGGCGCACCATTCCGGTCAGGATCGGTCAAGTCACGATTGGCGGCGATGCTCCCATCGTCGTGCAGTCGATGACGAACACCGACACTGCCGATGTCGAGGCAACGACGAAACAGGTCGCGGCGCTCTCCCGCGCGGGCTCCGAACTGGTGCGCATCACCGTGGACCGGGCGGAGGCCGCCGTCGCCGTCCCTCACATACGCGAACGCCTCGACGTTCTCGGCGTGGAGACGCCGCTGATCGGCGACTTCCACTATAACGGCCACACGCTGCTCAAGGAGCATCCGGCCTGCGCCGAAGCCCTCGCCAAATACCGCATCAATCCCGGCAATGTCGGCTTCAAGGACAAGCGCGACCGGCAATTCGCCGAGATCATCGAGATTGCGATTAAACACGGCAAGGCTGTGCGCATCGGCGTGAACTGGGGCAGTCTCGATCAGGACCTCCTCACCCGGCTCATGGACGAGAATGCGAAGCTGCCGGAGCCGAAGGACGCGCGCGAGGTGATGCACGAGGCGATCGTGCAGTCGGCGCTACTCAGCGCCGCCCGCGCCATGGAGCTGGGGATGGGCGCCGACAAGATCGTGCTCTCGGCCAAGGTCAGCGCCGTGCAGGATCTGATCGCCGTCTATTCCATGCTTGCCGCCCGCTCCGACCTTGCGCTGCATCTCGGCCTGACCGAGGCCGGCATGGGCTCCAAGGGCATCGTCGCCTCCTCCTCCGCGCTGGGCGTGCTGCTACAGCAAGGGATCGGCGACACGATCCGAATCTCGCTCACGCCCGAGCCTGGCGGCGACCGCACGCTCGAAGTGAAGGTCGCGCAGGAGCTGCTTCAGAGCATGGGCTTCAGGAGCTTCGTGCCGCTGGTTGCCGCTTGCCCGGGTTGCGGCCGGACGACGTCGACGACCTTCCAGGAGCTCGCCCGCGACATCCAGGACTTCATCCGCGACGAGATGCCGGAGTGGAAACGCCGCTATCCGGGCGTCGAGACGCTCAACGTCGCGGTGATGGGCTGCATCGTCAACGGCCCCGGGGAGTCGAAGCACGCCGATATCGGCATCTCGCTGCCGGGCACTGGCGAGGCGCCCGCTGCGCCCGTGTTCATCGATGGCAAGAAAGTCGCCACGCTGCGCGGACCTGGCGCCGCGGCGGACTTCAAGCAGATGGTGCTCGACTATATCGAGCGGCGGTTCGGGCAGGGCGCCATCGGCCGGAGCGCGGCGGAGTAGGGGGAGGAGATGCGGTCAGCGTCGCTTGCGCTCGTCGCGCTTCTGTTCGCCTGCCCAACAGCGCACGCCCAAGATACCGAGAAAGCGGCGGCCGATCCTTGGCTCGGCTGCTGGACCCGCGTCTATGACGCCGCCCATCTCGCCAAACATCCCGGCCAGCAGGTCACCCAGCTTACGCTCTCGATCAGCGAGCGGGAGCCTTCAGGAGACAAGGATCCCGGCAAATATCTCGCCACCATCACCATCAAGATGCGGAACGGTGGCGATACCTATACCAACCTCGACGGCGCGCGCTGTAGTGAAGCGAATGGCAGCCTCACTTGCACTACTGATGGTTTCTATCTCGGACAGTTCTCGCTGGAGCCTGCCGCGAAGAACATGAAGATCGCGCTTCGGGGCGGCGATCACCTGGCACTCATTCCCGGTGTCGATCTGGACGCGTTCGTCGTGCTTTCGCCCGACAATCCCGAGCACGCGCTGTTCCTCTTGCAGCCGGCCCCAGCAACGACCTGCGGCTCGTAGGGACCGCCTCAACCCTGCACGAGCTGCAAGACCATATTGACGGCGAGCGCAATTACGCCGGTATTGAAAAAGAACGACAAGATGCCGTGTAGCATCACCACGCCCCGCATAGTGTGCGAGGTGACGGCGACGTCGGAGGTCTGCGCCGTGGTTCCCACCACGAAGGAGAAATAGAGGAAATCGATATAGTCGGGCATGGGATCGCCGGGGAACTTAAGCCCGCCGCCTGTCCCGCGCGCCCCCCCACGGCGCTCGCTGTGGAACTCATGCGCGTAATAGAGCGAGAACGCCGTATGGATGAGGAGCCAAGAAAGCAAGATGGTGGAGATCGAGCACACCGCACTTATGGTTCGGTCGAGCCCGTGCTCGCTCTTCAACGCGGCAATTTGTGCGAGCAGCGCAAGCAAGGTGAAGAGCGAGCCCAAGGTGACAGCGATCAGCACGGCGATGCGGCTTCCCCGCTCGATCCCCGCCTCCCTTCTGATGCCGTCGACTTCGGCCCGCCACATCTTGATGCCGACCAGCAGCAGATAGAGCCAACCGCCTACGTTCCAGCCGGCAAGAATACGGGGGACGGTCTCGTCGATCGGGACGGTGAATCCGACCGCTAGCCCGACTCCGAGCGCAATCAGGAAGCGGATCTGCGCGCGAGCCTGTTTGGCGAGCCAAGTCCAAGCCCGCTGCCGCGGCGGCGCTGTCTTGGTGTTTTTCCCGCGCGGTGCCATCCCTTTCTCAGCTCTTACGGCTTGCGACAAATCGCGCCGTCTCGATCAAGGTGATAGCGCGTTCGCCGAACTGCGCAAGCGCGCCCTCTGCCTCGGCGACCAAGGCACGCAGCCTCTCCTTCGCGGCGTCAATGCCGAGCAGGGCAACGAGCGTGGCCTTGCCACGGCCGGCGTCCTTGGCGACGGCCTTGCCAAGCGCCTTGGCGTCGCCTTCCGCGTCGAGCAGGTCGTCGGCGAGCTGGAAGGCTTGGCCGAAGGCAGAGGCGTAGGCGACAAGCGCCGCTCGCTGCGCCGCATTGGCTCGGCCAAGCACCGCGCCGGCCTCACAGGCGAAGCGGAACAAGGCTCCGGTCTTGAGCGCCTGCATCCCCGCGATCCGCGTCTCATCCAAGCCACCGCGTTCGGCGGCGAGATCGAGCGCCTGGCCGAGCACCATGCCCTGCCAGCCGGCAGCCTTGGCAAGGAGCAAGATAAGCTCGGCGCGAACTTCAGAGTCCGCACAGTAACGCGGGTCGCTCACGATCTCGAAGGCGAGCGTCAGCAACGCGTCGCCGGCAAGGATCGCGGTCGCCTCGTCGAAGGCGATGTGGGCCGTGGGACGCCCGCGGCGAAGCGCATCGTCGTCCATGGCCGGCAAGTCGTCATGCACCAGCGAGTAGCAATGGATGCATTCGAGCGCGCAGGCAGGATCGAGCGCGTCCGCCTCGCTTACGCCGAACAGGCGCGCCGAGGTGATGAGGAGGAACGGCCTAAGCCGCTTGCCGCCGCACGCCGCATAACGCATCGCCTCGGCGAGCCTGGCATTGCCGGCATCGCTAAGACCATCGGCGGTGAGCAGCTCAGCGAGCCGCCCCTCGACGAGCCTTCCGACACGTTCCAGCTCACTTACGAAAGCCATGTTGGGGAAAGAAATAGAAGAGACGGCGGTTTGCCGCAAAGTACCCGTAAAAACGACCCTAATACGGCGTTGCCCGACGCAGCAATCAGGCGATAAAACCCTGAGGCCATGGTGATTGAAGCAGTCTCAGCCGAGCGCCCGCGGAAGCGCAGCAAGAGACGCGTGAAGCCCTCATTGACGAGGCGGATTCTCCTATTCCTCGGCTGCCTAGCCGCCCTTCTCCTCCTTTCCATTGTCGCTTTCCGTTTCATCAACCCGCCGTTCACACCCGTGATGGTGGTGGAGAAGCTCAGGGGTTATACACTCCGCCGCGAATGGGTGCCGCTACAAGACATCTCGCCCAACCTGCCGCTCGCGGTGATCGCAAGCGAGGACGGCCGCTTCTGCCTGCATTGGGGCGTGGACTGGGGCGCGGTCAGAGACGCGATCAAAGAGGGCGACGGACTCGCCGATTTTCGCGGGGCGAGCACCATTCCCATGCAGGTGGCGAAGAACCTCTATCTCTGGAATAGCCGGAGCTATCTCAGGAAACTGATCGAGATGCCGCTTGCCTACATCATGTCCTTCATCTGGCCCAAGCAGCGCATGATGGAGGTCTATCTCAATGTCGCCCAATGGGGCCCCGGCATCTTCGGGGCCGAGGCAGCGAGCCGCTACTATTTCCACAAAAGCGCGGCAGACCTGACCCGCCGCGAGGCCCTTCTGCTCGCAGTGTCGCTGCCCAATCCGCGCGTGCGCAATCCTGCCAGGCCGACCCGGCGGCTGCTTGCCATTGCCGGCGCCGTCAATGCCCGCATGCCAATCATCGCGCATCGGGCGTCTTGCCTTGCGCCCGCGCGATAAGGCCCGCGATTTGCCGGTCTCACCCTCTGGCCAGCCCGGACCATTGCCACTATAAGGGCGCGACGAAGCTTGGCGAGCATCGCCGGGTCGCACAGGGTTTCAATCATGGCTGTACCTAAACGCAAAGTATCGCGCATGAAGCGCGGCAATCGGCGAAGCCACGACGCGCTTTCGTCGCCGGCTTATGTCGAGGACAAGGAGTCGGGCGAGCTCCGCCGTCCGCACCACATCGACCTGAAGTCTGGCCGCTATCGCGGCAAGCAGGTGCTCAAAGTCAAGGAAGAGGCTTAAAGGCCGGTCTCGACGCTGAACGGCTCGTCTTAAGGAGGCGGTCGGAAAGTCATGACGGAGACCGCGCCTGAGGAAAAACCGGTAAGACGGCGCGAGCGGCGGAGCTGGCTGTCAGCTGTGCCGCTCCTCGTCATTCCGCTCCTCGCCTATGTCGCCTTTGCCGGGGCGGGCGCCGATTTCGACATTCCCCGCTTCTCCATCCCGCTGCCCTCCGGCGGCGTATGGCAGCTCGGCTTGGGTCCCATCCTGCTCGCCGTGGCCCTCGGATTCCTCTTCTTCGAGCTTCTGAAAGCTGCGCGCGGCCGCGGCGCCTCCATCACCGAGAATGCGCTTTCGATGATGGTATTCGCCGCATGTTTGATCCTGTTCCTGATCTGGGACAAGACCGCGACCTCGACCTTCTTCCTGCTGACCTTGATGTCGCTGGTTGATGTGATCGCGGCCTTTGCCGTCACGGTCAACGCCGCGCGCCGCGAATACGGTACGCGCGGCCCCACCTAGCTCCTGGTTACGGTCGCCCTGAGTCGGGCGGCAAGCGCGGCAAGCAGGGCGTCGTGGACGCCCGCCTCCTCCAAGTGCTGCACGGTGTTCAGCACATATTCCGCGTTCTCGCCCGACTGGCCTTTGCCGCCGCTGACCATGCGGAATTGCTCTTCCAGCGAAAGGACGCCGGCATATTGCTCGTGGTTATGGTCGACAAGGTAGGTCAGCGCCTTCACAGTGATACCCGAGCCGTCGAGTATGCGCACAGGCCGGTAAGCTTCGACATAGACGTCGGTGACCTGCTCGCGCGTGCGCAAATAAGCGACAGTCTCCTCTTCTGCTCCCGGCGCAACCCGGTAGACCGTGCCACGGCAGGCCCCGCCGCGGTCAAGCCCGAGCACAAGCCCGGGCTGCTCGTGGGTGCCGCGGTGGAAGATGGAAATGACGCAGAGTGAGCGGTGCGCGCCTTTTAGCAGGCCTGGCGCCGCGGCTGCGACCGGGAATCCAGGCCGCCACATCAAGGAGCCATAGCCGAACACCCACAGCTCACCCATGTCTCGCGTCAGTCGTCATGCCCGTGGGGACGCCCGAAATCGGGAGCGGGCGTGTCTTGCCCAGCTTCGATGATGCCGCGGCGTATGGCGCGGGTGCGGGTGAAATGCTCGAACAACGCCTCGCCGTCGCCCTTCCTTATTGCCGTGGTCAGCGCCGCAACGTCCTCGTTGAAGCGGCCGAGCATCTCGAGCACGCCGTCCTTGTTGGCGAGGAAGATGTCGCGCCACATAGTTGGATCCGAGGCGGCAATGCGGGTGAAATCGCGGAAGCCGCCGGCGGAAAATTTCAGCACCTCCGACCGCGTTACCGCCTGCAATTCATCGGCGGTACCGACGATGGTGTAGGCGATCAGATGCGGAAGATGGCTGGTGATGGCGAGCACGAGGTCGTGGTGGTCTGGCGTCATCACTTCGACATTGGCGTCGAGCAGGCGCCAGAACGCTGCGAGCTTCTCGACTGCCCTAGGATCGGTGCCTTCAGGCGGCGTTAGGATGCACCAGCGACCCTCGAACAGCTCGGCGAAGCCTGCATCGGGACCCGAATGCTCGGTGCCCGCGACTGGATGGGCCGGCACGAAATTGACGGTCTTCGGCAGATGCGGGCCCATGTCGCGCACGATTGAGCCCTTGACCGAACCCACATCGGTAACCGTCGCGCCGGGCCTGAGATGCGGGCCGATTTCCTTGGCCACGTCACCGCAGACTCCGACTGGAACGCACACGATGACGAGGTCGGCGCCCTTCACCGCTTCGGCATTGGTGTCCGCGACCTCATCGGCGATGCCAAGCTCTTTGATGCGCTTCCGCGTCTTTGCCGAATGCGAGGTGGCAACGATCGTGCGCACGGCGCCTTGCGCCCGCGCTGCGCGCGCGATGGACGAGCCGATCAGGCCAGTCCCGATGATGGCGAGGCGGTCAAAAAGGGGTTCGCTCATCGGCGAGACGAGCCGTTAGCGCCCATGAAGGAGGTGAGGGCGTCAATCACGGCGCGGTTCTCCTCCTCAGTGCCGATGGTCATGCGGAGCGCATCGGAGAAGCCGTATTCAGTCACGCGTCGCAAGATGATGCGCTTTTCGTGCAGGAACTTGTCAGCCTCCGGTGCCGACTTGCCATTGCCTTTTTTGAAATGCAGCAGCAGAAAGTTCGCGGCGCTCGGCGTCACGCCAAGACCGATGGCCGAGAGCGAATCGGCCATGCGCGAGCGCCATGTCTCGTTGTGTTCGACCGCGCGCTGCACCCAGGCCTGATCCTGCAAGGCCGCGACGCCTGCGGCGATGGCAGGGCCTGAGACATTGAAAGGACCTCTGATGCGATTCAGCACGTCGGCGACTTCCGCTGGGCAATAGGCCCAGCCGATGCGCAAATAGGCGAGCCCATAGATCTTGGAGAAGGTGCGCGTCATCACCGTATTCTGCGTAGTGGCGACGAGTTCGATGCCTGCCTCGTAGTCATTACGACGCACATACTCTGCATAGGCCGCGTCCAGCACGAGCAGCACGTGGTCGGGCAAGCCGGCGCGCAGCCGCTTCACCTCATCAAACGGGATGTAGGTCCCGGTCGGGTTGTTAGGGTTGGCGATAAACACCACCCGCGTCTTGTCCGTTAGGCGCGCAAGGATGGCGTCGACGTTTGCGGTGAGGTCGATCTCGCGCGCAACGACGGGCGTGGCGCCGCGCGCCAGGATCGCGATCTTGTAGACCAGGAAACCGTGCTCGCTATAGATCGCCTCATCGCCTGGCCCGAGATAGGCGCCTGCCAGCAAGTTCAAGAGCTCGTCGGAACCTGCGCCGCAGACGATATGGCCGGGATCGAGCCCATACATCTTGCCGATCGCCTCCCGCAGCGCGCGGGCTGACCCGTCGGGGTAACGCGACAAGGAGCTGGCAGTCGCGAGGTAAGCCTCGATCGCACGCGGGCTCGGCCCGAATGGAGTCTCGTTCGAGGAGAGCTTAATGACCGGGCGTGACCCGGCGAGCGCGCTCATGCCCGGCACGTAGGGCGCGATGTCGAGAACGCCGGGACGGGGGGTTGGGCCCCGCTTGGCGGCGGCCATCTGTCTCACTCCTCGGTGGGTGTTGCAGGCGGCCTCTCATAGGCCCAATCCTTGCGCCAAGGCAAAGAAAAGATTGACTTTCGGCGGTAAGCTCCTAGCTAACGCCGAATTGTGTAAATAGAGGTTTGGCGGGGAGTGACCCCGAGCGGGCTGAAGTGACATGAGCGAGACCCCGACGGCGCAGTCCATCACCGACAGTTCGGTGCGGTTGGCGCAGATCGCCAATCCGCAAAGCCATATCGTTCATTTCAACGAGAAGCTGCCGCTCGACTGCGGGAGCGAGCTCGCGCAGTTTTCTATCGCCTATCAGACTTATGGCGAGCTTAATGCCGCCAAGTCGAACCTCGTGCTCGTCTGCCATGCGCTGACCGGCGACCAGCATGTTGCAAACCTCCATCCGGTCACCGGCAAGCCGGGCTGGTGGGAGACCATGGTCGGCCCGGGCAAGCCGATCGACACCAACCGCTATTTCGTGCTGTGCGCCAATGTCCTCGGCGGCTGCATGGGCTCGACCGGGCCGAGCTCGACCAACCCTGCCACAGGCAGCTCGTTTGGTCTCGACTTCCCAGTCATCACCGTGCGCGACATGGTCCGCGCGCAAGCGCGACTGCTGGACCATCTCGGCATCCCCGAGTTGCTCTGCGTGCTTGGCGGCTCGATGGGCGGCATGCAGGTGCTCGAATGGGCGGCGAGCTACAAGGACCGGGTGTTTTCCGCCGTGCCGATCGCCTGTTCGGCGCGGCATTCGTCGCAGAACATCGCTTTCCACGAGGTCGGCCGCCAAGCCGTGATGGCCGATCCCGATTGGTGCCAGGGCCGTTATCTCGAAGAGGGCAAGAGCCCGCGCAAAGGGCTCGCGGTCGCGCGCATGGCCGCGCACATCACCTATCTCTCAGACGCGGCGCTGCATCACAAATTCGGGCGCAACCTCCAGGACCGCGACAAGATCACCTTTGGCTTCGACGCCGATTTTCAGGTGGAAAGCTACCTGCGCCATCAAGGCCTCTCTTTCGTCGATCGCTTCGACGCCAACTCGTATCTCTACATCACACGCGCCATGGACTATTTCGACATCGCTGCGGATCATGACGGCGTGCTCGCCAACGCCTTCCGCGGCACCAAGACGCGCTTCTGTCTCGTCTCGTTCACGTCGGACTGGCTGTTTCCGACCGAGGAGAGCCGCGAGATCGTGCACGCTCTGAACGCCGTTGCGGCCAAAGTGAGCTTCGTCGAGATCAAGTCTGACAAGGGCCACGACGCCTTCCTGCTGCACGAGCCGGAGTTGTTCGATACCATTCGCGGCTTCCTGGGCGCGGCGGCGCGCAAGCGGGGGATCGTGGCATGAACCTAAACGTGCCTCCGCATACCATGCGCGCTTCGGATACGAGCCGCGTAGACCTTCTGCTCATCGCCGAGATGGTGACGCCTGGTACGCGCGTGCTCGACGTCGGCTGTGGCGATGGCACACTGCTCCGCCTTCTCGCAGAGAAACGTGGCGTTGACGGGCGCGGCATCGAGCTCTCCCAGGCCGGCGTGAACTCCTGCGTGGCGCAAGGGCTTGCGGTGATCCAGGGCGACGCCGACACCGACCTCGTCTACTACCCCGACCTTGCCTTCGACTACGCGATCCTGTCCCAGACCATTCAGGCGACCTACTCTCCGCGCGACGTGCTGAAGCAGCTGCTCAGGATCGGCAGGCGCGCGGTTGTGTCCTTCCCCAATTTCGGGCATTGGCGCGTGCGCACCGGGCTGATGTTCGGCGGCAAGATGCCCACGACCGACAATCTACCCGACCGCTGGTACGACACGCCGAACATCCATCTCTGCACCATCAAGGACTTCCTCGATCTCTGCAAAGACGTGGGCGCGAAGGTCGAGCGTGCACACGCGCT
>Ga0075436_100003585_pt1 | contig 10635 bp, 14 predicted proteins | sample RhiMethybrSRZTD5_FD_75303 | JGI IMG/M metagenome (GOLD analysis project Ga0075436, IMG submission 75303) | Populus rhizosphere microbial communities from Tennessee, USA - Rhizosphere MetaG P. TD hybrid SRZTD5 | ecosystem: Host-associated > Plants > Roots > Rhizosphere > Soil | place: USA... | reverse complement strand
CCCGTCTAGGGCCTCAGCTTCTTCTTCCCGAAGATGGACTTCAAGGCCGAGATGAAGCTCCCCAGGAGGGCCGCTCCCTGGACGATCTTCTCGATGGCGTCCATCTAGCTGATCCTCGTGTCGGCGCTCACGCGAGCATAGAGTCCCAAGGCCGCCAGAATACCCAGGAGCCATTCGGGAACTGGAGGAAGCACGAGCGAGGGAATGTAGGTCGGCACCGCGTTCCAGATCACGATTGCGAGCCCGATCACTCCCGCCCAGACACCCTTCGAGAGATACCACGGCTTGGTAGGCATTCAGCCTCCTAGTGTGCGAGTCCCATGAGCCACTTGATGGCCCATACAATGGCCACGATCAGGATCAACGCCGTGGCTATCTGCTTGATGCGAGCGTCGATGGGCATGAGGTTGAAAAGGTAGAGCGCGCCTCCCGTGATCACTGCCGCCATAATTAGCTGCAGAATCTGAGGCACCATCACTTCCTCCCTAGTAGAGCCATATCACGTCCTGCGGTTTCGTGGGATCCAAGTCCACATGGATGAAAGAGTCCCCGATCCCGATGCGCCGGAAGAGGATAAGGGCGATCCGCACCAACCTGTAGCGATCCTTGGAACCCATGCACACGATATCCGCCGCCCATCCTCCGATATGGGCCGACTCGTTCACTCCTCCAACTTCGGCGTTGTGCTCAGGGGTCCGGATCCCGCTCACCACCAAGACTGGCTTACCGAATCGCGCCCGCAATAGGTCGAGGCGATGGACGAGCTCGTATTGCATGGCCGCGCCGGTTCCTGGCTCATCGTGAGAGTCAAACTCCGAGGGCTTGAAATACTCGATGGTCGCCCACTCTTCAGGAGTCACTTGATGAACCTGCCCACGAGCCCGATACAGGCCGAGGCAATCAGGATGATGATGCCCCAGACCACCTGCCGCCCCTCCATGTTGGACTTGAAGCCCTCCACGGCCCCGATACGCCGCTCCAACTCCTCATGCTGCGTCTCGTAGTTCTCCCTGGGGACATAGGTAGACTGCATGCCCTTCAAGGTTTCCGCCTCCCCGTTCAACTCGTCGAGCCTCCGGTGTAGCTCGCTTGTCTGGATGAGCAGGGCCTTCTCGGAGGCGAAGTACCGCTCCTCCAGCCGGGCCATGCGCACCTCGATAGGCTCATCGGAATTCACTGATTCGTGGCATCCGGTTCGCTGCTCTGGATCAATTCCTTTATCAGGAGTGCCGCTCCCCTTGGAGATTGGCGCATGAATGCGTGCATGGCCGGGCTATCCAGAAGTAGCGCCGCGCCGGACAGAGTCGTCCGCCCTCCTAGGAGCGGCCCAAGATAGGTTCCGGGTACGTGAAGCTGGATGGCTCTTGGTTGGCGACCAACCGCTCGCTCGATAGCCTTCTGGGCTCCGATCAAGTTCCTCGTGTTGGCTTCCTGAGCAGCCACTCCGGGGATCGTTTCAAGCTGGCGGCGCGCTCCTGTCGCGATGGCCTTAGAGAATCCCTGCGTCGGCCCCAACGCCTCCGGCATACCGCCAGCCTCAAGGCCGCGATACGCTTGGGCCGCCCGGTTCTGATAGAACTGCTTGATCTCCTTGAGGAGCACTGGATCCATCCGTGCCGTCTTGTCCCCGAGGAAGCGCACGAGTTTCTGAGCTATGGCAGCTTTTTCCTCGTCGGGAATCACATTGGAGCGAAGCAATTCCCGAACGGGCAGCGTGACGCGCCGTGTATTGAGCATCGTGCCTCTTGTCCTGGCCTGAGAGAGAAGATCGTTCAAGGCCCTGGCCGATGCCTCTCGGAGCGCGTTCGCTTTGGCTACGCCGCCCTGGCTGACTGGTATGCCCTCTCTCAGCACGGTCTCGGTAACATCGGGGAACGTCTTCTGAAGGGCCTGCCCGACTCCGAGAGCGCGCCGCATGAGTGGCCTCGCGGCTCCTGCCGCCGCTCTCCCGAGTCCCTGGCCGGCCAATTCATAGGCCGCCTGCTCTGCGGCTCCAGCCCCGATGTTCTGAAATCCGATCGGCAATCCTCTGCCGAGTCTCCGGCCTGCTTCTCCAATGGCTCCGAGCCCTGCGGCCCCAGCTACCGCTCCTGGGATCCCGCCTACGGCTCCTCCAGCGAGTCCTCCGATCATCCCACCTATTGTCGGCAACGCACCGAGCACTGGTGAGGGCGTGCGTATGAGAGTCGCGTTCTGTGAAGCCATCGGTGTCGTGTCAATGAAGTCGTCGTAGGAGCCAGGGTACTTGGCTTTGACTCTTCTCCCCAACTCGTCATCCGGAAGATCGTCGTAGGCTCCGGGATGCTTGGCCTTCACTCGCTGGCCGAGTTCGGCAACTGTCGGCACTACCGAATCCCCAGCGGATCGCCGACTTGCTTTCCGCCGTCCGGGATTCCGCCTTTGCCCCAGTTCCTATTGAGGATCGGGCTCTCCGCGTTATCCAGCATCTGGCTCACGATGTCCATCTTGCGACTTGCCGTGCCGTAGGTATCCGTGATGTTGGGAATGTCATTCTTGATGGCCAGGTTGATCTCGGCCTGGTTGATGCGAAGCCCCTTGCTCCCGGCCATGGCGCGGAGATTGCGGATCGCCGCGGCTCGGTACGCTCCGAATGCGGCCCGCTTCTCGTTTGTTTGGAGAAGGGCCGAGAGCCTGATTCCAGGGTATTCCGTTGCCCGACCTTGAGCGTCCACAGGCAGGATACTTTTGACGTAGCCCCGGATGTCCTCGATGTTTCCCCTCGCGGTATCCACGTCCTGAAGCTGGCCGATCTCGTTTGAGCCCGCCACCGAGAGTCCTTTCTGGGTAGCCCACTTCATGGCCGCCGCCTTCTCCTTGCCCTGAAGCTCACTCGCATCAAAGAACTGCTTCCCGCCGCGAGTAGTCCGAATCAGCCCGGACATCCAAGACGTGTCCTCTTCGGTCTTCGGTGGACGCTCGGCACTCTTCGTGGAAATCTGCTCCTTGAGCGTGGTTCCATAAACGATCTGGCGGGCTTGGTCGGCGCTCATCCCGAGCGAAATCAAGTGCTCATAGTCCTGCTGCTTCCCAGGGATCTTGGGTTCTGGCGGTGGCTTCTCCAGAGCCTTGGTCTGCGCCGCTAGATGCAGTTTCTGATAGTCCCTGAAATCGCTCTCTTCCTTGGCCTGCTGCTGCTTCATGGCGTATTCCTGGGCGGCCTGCTGAGCGGCTGAGTAGGCCCTGGAGGAGCCGCCGAGGGAGGCAAGGAACGCTGTGCCGAAGTTCGCTCCTCTCGGCACAGCCGATAGCCCGCCGCCAAGGCCAGCGGACAGGCCGCCGTTGGCGAGCGCCAGCCTCAGCGCCGCCTTGAGACTCGATTCATGGTAGGGCGGATTCCCATAGGTCACTCCCATGCTCGGGATGCTCATACTATTGCGTCCATCTGTTGGCGAGATTGGTTCCGACCGCACCCAGGAACGGGCCGCCGATGGCTCCCGCTACTCCGCCCAGGACTCCGCCGATTCCCGTCTGCTGCATCTTCTTCTGCGCCTTGAGGAGCGCTAGTTGGTACTGGTACTGCCTCCGAGCGCTCAATGCCTGGGCAAGATACTGGGCGTAGCCTCCCGCGACTCGGTTCGCGGCCCCGCCGTAGAGACCTTGCGCAAGGCGTGCCGCGAGCGCTGGGGCGGCCCCGGAGTCCGAAAGCGGGCCACGGGTCGAAAGGAACCCAGAGATGCCCTGGAGGCCCGTGGAGAGCCCACGGCCCGCCTGCTCGTAGGAGGCTCTTTCCAGGGCCTTCCTATAGGAGTCGGCGTCCGTGAAGGGCTGAATCTGCTGGGCATAGAGCGGCTGGAAGTTCGCCTTACTGAGATTCCGGAGCACCGAGCGCTTATTGGAGAAGGAGCCCGCCATCTCCGCCGGAGTCATCTGTCCGTACTGGTCTGGCATTCGGTTACCTCACCACGACTTCGGCTTGTGTTCCCGCCACGTCGCATTTGAGCACCAATGTTCTCCTGTCGCAAGATAAAGGCACGTCGTTGTAGATCCGCCCGGCGCGATCCCTCGACACGACAACGTACCCGGAGGGCTTTCGTCCCAGGTTGTGGACGATGGGCACCGGAGCGTTCACCGTGGGGAAGATCACCTGGATGCGCCGCTCGGAGGCTTTCCCTTGAGGGGCCGCCCCGAGCCGCGCCTGGAATGTCACGGCCCCAGGAGCAATGTCTTTCGTGTTAATGAGCGGATCGGGAAGCGCCATTAGGTTCCATCCCTCAGTCCGCCTGGCTCCCCTTCCAGGATCAGCCCGAAAAGCCTCTGCGCGCCCACGGTTCCTCCCCCGGTCCCGGTAACCGAGAACGTCACCTTCAAGTCCGAGGTCCCGGAACTCTGCTGGGAGTAGTCCCCGGCCACGAGGCTATAGTCCGTTCCCGTATCCGGGGTATTCGTCGTGATGGTTCCCACGCTGCCTTGTCCCACGTCGGAGGCCGCAGCCGCAAGAGAAGGCGTCCCCCAGCCGTCCGCCGCTTGGTAGTACGCGATGGCCCGCTTGGGAGAGAAGGTGGCTCCGGGAGGGAGCGCAAAGTGCGCCGTGGCCGAGCATACGTAGTTCGTCCCATCGTCCTGAGTCGTATAGTCTCCGATACAGGGAGAGTAGGACGTGGCGTCCGTGGCGCTCGACGTGCCCACCGTGGCCTTGGCGTAAAGGATGTGTGGCACCCCGGCGTCGGAATGCCCCAGGGGAGCGTGGATCGTGCAGATCGGCACTTTCTTGTCGTTCGTGGTGCGGTTAGCCCAGTCCAGCGTCTGGAGATCGAGCGTGTAGGCCGCGCCCACGGTGCCGTTCTTTCCGTCGATCAGGGTGACTTCGTATTTGTGATCGTTGATGGCCCCGCGCGATCCACCGTGGGCCTCGTAGCTCATCTTGGCGAACGTATGTTTGAACTTGCCTGAGATATTGCGCGGCCCCGCCTTGGAACCATCCCAGAGGTAAAAGCCATCTTTTGCCAGCTGGATCAGTACACCGTCTCCGACGGCAGTAGCGAACGGGGCCACGCTGCCGACTCCCGAATGGATGGGAATCAGGGTAAAAACGTCCTGGTCCAGGTTCTGGATGCCCCAGGTTTGATCCTCTGTGTGGAGCACTCCCCAGCCCGCGAACTCGCACCCGCCCATGTCTCTCCCGCCAAGGGCTCGTGTGAGCGAAAGAAACTGGAAGGCGCGATTGAACTGATCAGGTAGGAAGGGATCGCTCCAGTACCAGGTACCCTCTGGCCCGCCGCCGATGAGCAATCGGTTCTCGAACACGAAGGCATACCGGCATCCTGGAGGAGGCAGATTGTCGTAGAGGGTTGCTGGCGGGGCCCCGGCGATGATGGGCTGCACGCCCGGGGAATCCGTCATGGTGGTCGAAGTGGTGAAGGTGCTTCGGTTCAAGCAGAAAATAGCATCCGCTGGCACGAGCCCACGCTTCGCCACGGCCACGTTCGTAAGATCGGGCGTGCGGTAGATCACCAAGGCCGAGGCGTTCGCGGGAATGGTGATCGCCGCCCATCCGACCTGTACTTGCCCATTGGGCGCCGTCGTTACCACGGAATTGGCGTCCAGGGGGTCGGCACCCACTCCGGGAGTCGTCTGGGTGGCGCGGCCTACCCCGTAGAGCGGTTCCCGGTATCCCGCATTTCCGTCAGCATTCGACTCGTTCTGGAGCGGTCCATAACCCCAGGCAAGGTAGTACCTCCAGATGCCCGCCGTCCCTGCGATAACGACTTGAGCGCACGTTCCAGCGCCAGCCCGGATGTTTCCGATGTTCTGGAGCACCGTTCCGTCCCACTTCACGCTTTCCTTGGGATTCGTGGCGTACACGCGCCCCTTGTAGGCCGCCAGAGCCACGCTCGGATCTTGGGAGGAGTACATCCCCGAGGTGTTGCAGGAGAAATACTGGACGGTGCCAGCGACGGTGCTCTGATCGTATCTCTGGATGTTCCCTACTGGGCCGGGACCAAACGGAGACTGCCCCGCAAGGTAAAGCTCCCGGATGCCAAACCAGGCACCGAGAGCTTTTCCCACCGTGGGGAGCGTCGTGATTACGGTCGAGGTGGCTATACGCACCCGCATCCAGTACTTGAGGATGTTCCCGAACGAGGTGTTCCCCACCACGGTGGCGGCCCAGTCGGAGGGCATCTGCCAGGAGGCATAGGAGTCAATCGAGGTGGACGTCACGGGAAGCGGCAAAGTCCAGGTGAAGGTTTCCTGCGTGGTGAGTGCTGTCCACGCGGCCCCGTTCCAGTACTCGTAGGCGTGCGTGACCGTCCAGTTGGCGTAGATCTGAAACTTGGCCCCGATGCGTGCGAATGGGGCGTCAGCACCGAAGTACCACGCATCGTTCACCGCGCCCGCCGGGAAGGGGAGATAGTTCCCCTCCGAGAACTGGAGATTCCCGGACCATACAGATCCAGCGGTCGCGAAACTGCGTATCCAGCCGTTTGATGTGTTGACCTGAATCGCGTTGACCGTGGACCCCCCGGGCTCCGCAGGCGTCCCGCCGGAGGGCTTCAGCTTCTCCATGCCTCCCTTGGCCTCGGCATATCCTCCAGGACGGATTCTCATGTTCTGGAGCGCGGTCAGTGTCCCCGCAGGCTCCAGCATGTAGGGGCCGTCGGAGACGCCAGTCAGTGGAAGGCATTTGAGCGTGGTTGTCACCAGCCGAACCTATAGCCCACGCTGTCCCTGGCGTCGCCAGGCTTGTAGACGTCCAGAAGCTCCTGGGCCTGAGCCTCCGCCTTGTCCTTTTGCCAGATCGCTTCCGCGCGATCCGATGCACCCCAGTACTCGGACTTCCCGGAAGCCAGTCTGCGAAACACCGATGCTAGCGCCCCGTGACAGATGGCGTACTGCCACCGAAGTCTCACTTCTGGCCCCTGCGCTCCGGAAACCATCGTCTGAGGCGTCTGGCGCCCGTAGCACCGAAGATCGTTCGTGGCAACAGTAGCCGCAGTCGGAATCGGATCTACCCAGAAAGCCGGGCTATTGCTTCCGGAGACGTTGAGCCCCCAGCGAGCGAACTTTATGGGATTCCCAGTGGCGAGCCTAGGATCGAGGTCCGTGATGTCCACTTTCTTGAGCCAGTACTGGCCGAGGCCGCCCGTGATCTGATAGAGATGGATCGCCTCTACACTCGTATACTCCGGCGGCACGCTGTACTGCTGCTGTCCGGCTACCGTCGTCGCAGTCCAGGCGGAAACGAGCACGTCGGAATCGGCGCAAAGCTCCGTCTGCCGCATGTTGAGAAACCCTACGATTTCGGTATCGAGGACTCCTCCAGCGTTCGCGGCGGTCTGCCCCCATTCGGATCGCACATAGGCCAGGCATTCGGCGGTGGTCATCTTTTCTTCCTCGCGGCCCTACGTATGTCCTGGACGGATACCTTGCGCTCGGGCAGTCGCTTCATGGAACCGACGCCGTGCGGAACGAACTCAGCGCACTTGGCCGCAGCCATGCTAGAGCCAGGGCATCCCGCTCTCGCCCATCTCGCTTGTGCCTGTGAACGCGCGGGCATTACTTCTTGAATCCTCGGAGCGTCTCCGCAAGCCGCGCTCTCCGCCCCAGCGTTCCGCCCTTCGTCGCGGCCTTCCGAATCGCCTCCACCGGAATCTTCTTTCCCCTGGGAATCCCTAGGCTCCGATGGAGCGCTCCAGGATGCTTGATCGCTCCCGCGATCCAATTCTTTGCCACATCTCCTCCTACTTGATTGCCAGCACCGCTAGAGTCACTGGCCCCTGATTGATCGCAAGAAGCGTCGGGTTCGCAAATCTCACCTTGATCTGGTCGTCTGCCGAGACACGCGCGGACACGATACCAAGGTTCGTCGTCATGTCCGTCTGCGCCGAGACGAACACCATCCAGGTTGAGGCCACATCAACGCCCGTGAACGTCGCCGTCACGTCCGCCATCGAGCCCGCCAGGATGTTCGGAGGGTCCATCGAAACCGTGCCCACGATGATGTCCGAAATGTCCGCCGAGCCGCCCGATTTATCTATCCCGAGTCTCAATTGACGCTCCGGCTCTTCTCGTACCAGAGGCTGTTCCGCCTCACGAGGGTGATGACGTCATCGGCGCTGCTCGTGAAGCCACCGTTCAAAAAGAGAGGCGAGGCGTCCGAAAGCGTGGCGTTCCCGTTCGTGAAGATGATCGTGATCTCCTGCCCGTTCGTTCCGTTCGTGAAGTCCGTAATCGTCGTGGCCCCGGCGGGAGAGCACACGCATACGTTGAGGTTCGCCACTGAGGGAGTCGTGTTGTCTGCGAGCGTGGGGGGTGTCTTCGCAATGAAGGCTCCCGTAGGCTGAAGGTCGCCAGCCGTGGTGAGCGTCATAACGTCCGCGCCGCCGATACCATTTCTCCAGTGAAGCGTCCCCAGTTGCTCGATGAATGTTGCCGCCGCCGTGATGAAGATGTTCGCCAGATCCGTACCGTTCTGGTTGAAGAGAACTCGGGACTGGCCGCCGCCCGAACCCGAGCGAATCCGGAGCGACGCGAAGTCTGCCCCCGCAGCGCCAGCCCCGATTGTGTGAAGACATCCCGTTCCTGCGACCCCCTCCGTGACGTTCCCCACGAAGTTGGAGGTTCCACCTGCGCTTAAATTGTTTTGAACGTCGCACTGATAGGGCTGGAAGATGTCCCCGGTGATCTTGCTTTCCCGCCCGTCCGAGGAGTCGTAGAAACCTCCGTAGTCCGTGTTCGAGTCGAAGTAGAAGGGTAGGTAGGTATTCGTGGGGCCTGCTGCCACGGCCTCGTGATTGATCGTGCGTCCGAACGTGAATCCTCCGGTGACGACCCGGATACCAATGTACGTATTCCGGTTCGCTCCGGTCTTCTCATTGATGACGTGGGCCGGGGCCATGTTGCCGCTCAGGCTCGCATAGAATCCGTTGATGTGATTCTGCGAAGCGGGGCCGCCGGTGAATTCCAGCATACCGTTCGTGGGTACGACTCCATTGTGCTCCAACTGGCACATCGAGATCGTGTTGTAGGGACACGCGATCCTAGCCTCTACGTCCGTGTTGGCCTCAGCCCAGAACCCGGAGTGATGGCAAGCGCCTCCGGCATTGAGATAGATACCCACCGCCGAATTGAGTCCCCACATATTGCGTGTGTGGATCGCGTTCGCCGAGAGCTTGATGGCGTTCCCGGAAGCGAAGTCGCGGGAGAGAACGTCGATGATGGAGGCCAAGGCGTTGAAGTTGGCCCCGCCAGCGTTCCCCATGTCGATCCCGTCTCCAACACTTCCGTTCCCGTAGACGGAAAACTTCTCCAAGATGATCCCGGTAGCTCCAGAGGCATTTCCTTCACCTGCCGTCTTTTCTCGGATCGCAGGCCCGGTTGCCGCCGGATCTCGCGTGAAGAGAGTCGCTAGAGTGCCAGCGCCGAGTAGCGTCGTCTTCCCATACACGGTGAGGGTACCCCAGCCTGTGACGTTGCCAGGGCCCACATAGACCTCACCTCCGATACCAACATCGTCACACGCCTGCTGGATTCCCGCGAAGGTCATCGGGTAGAGATTCGGTTGGCTCAGGCCGGGGTAAAACCCCAAGACGCGGGAGACGGCCATCTAGAGGCTCACCTTGGCCCACGGCGTCAATGGCGTGGACATCTTGGTCTGTGGCGTGGCGACAGACAAGGACATCTCGGCATAGACCGTGGTGGGATCGACAATGATTACGGCGTCCGTCATGGGGAAGGGCACAAAACCAAAGAGCATGAGGCCCGTGAAGGTCTGCGTGGAGACGATCCCTTTCGTGTAGGGCGTCTGCGCCACGCTCATTTCGTTCCATGGAGTCGCAGGTGTCATGCCGGCGGCCACGCTCCAAGCTCATATTCCTGCCAGGTCGTCGGAGAGCCGGTCGGAGGGGAAATGGGCACGATCACCGCCACGTCCTCGAAGTTTCCGTTTGCGTCCGTGGGCCATGTGAACGGGAACGCGATCTTGTTATAGGCGAGGTTCGTGTTCGTGACGTTGACCTGGGCCAGGAATGGAGACCGCGCCCGAGTGAGGTAGTTCACTCCATCCCCGTAGTGGTCCATGACCGGGACCGCGTTCAACGTGAGCCCCGAGCCAAACGAGATGCGCCCGTTTGCGTCCGTGGTCGTATTGATGAGCGTGTTCCCGAGCACGTCCGTCAGCACGACAGAGATTCCCGACACCCCGCTTCCCGCTGAGTTCACAATCTTCGTGTCCAGTAGCCAGTATTCGGTCACGGAACCCACGGTGACGCCAGCGTTCATGGGATTGAACTTGGGAGCGTTTCCCGACCAGTGGGGCCGCACGAACGTCCAGGTGATAGGGACGCTCGCGTTGCACACAATGTCCGCCACCAGGGGTGTGCCGTGGATCGTCAGGTCCTTCGCGGAAAGGGTCGACTGGGCCGAACGGATGGCGCTCGAATAGGAATTGCCCCCGGTGTGGACCTCCTCTGCGTTCGTGCAGTTGAAGGTCGAGAAGATCCCGGCGCTTGCCGTGGCGACATTGCTCCATGCATTCAGATTGAAGACATTGTTCACGGCCTGGGCGGAGCTTCCGAAGACGATCTGGGCGGTGCCTCCCGTGCCCCTGTGTCCCAGCGTGCAGCCGATAATGTCTCCGCCCCCGGTCGTGGGAACTATCTGGAACAGACCGCCGCC
>Ga0075436_100003582_pt1 | contig 10638 bp, 8 predicted proteins | sample RhiMethybrSRZTD5_FD_75303 | JGI IMG/M metagenome (GOLD analysis project Ga0075436, IMG submission 75303) | Populus rhizosphere microbial communities from Tennessee, USA - Rhizosphere MetaG P. TD hybrid SRZTD5 | ecosystem: Host-associated > Plants > Roots > Rhizosphere > Soil | place: USA... | reverse complement strand
GATCTGCGTCGCTGGGGCACGGAGCCGGCGTCTACGCTAAAAGGCCGCCCGACGAAGCGCGATCGCCGCCTAATCGAGCGATTGCCAATCCCCGAGCCGGATGCGTCCGACGATGAGCGGTCCTGAAGCCGCGTCGGGCTGCAGCACTGCGATCTCGCCCTCGGCGAGATAAGGCGGCCCGAAGAGCGCGTGAAAGGGGTTGCCGTGGCTCGCGATCACGGCGTTTTGGCCGGCGGGCGGCTTCTTCGCCATGAGCTGGCGCAGCGGCTCGTAGCGCTTCGCGTCGCTCGCATTTGGCCCGCCGCGCGCCTCTGTCAGCGGCTGCGCGCGACCGAAGGCGAGGAGCGCGGTTTCCATCGTGCGGCAGAAGGGGCTCGCGTAAACCGGGCCGATCGGAATCCCCAGGCGCTTGACGTGCTTGCCGAGCTCGCGCGCTTCGGCCCGGCCCTTGTCGGTAAGGTTGCGCTGGTTCGCGCAGTCCTCGTAGCTCGTCATGCGGGCATCGTTCTGGCTGAAGTCGGTGGAGGCGTGCCGCATGTAAAGGACGTACCCTCCTTGCCGGAGCTTGGCGACAAGGCTTGCATCCGCCTGGGCGAACGCGAGCGCCGCATATAGCGCCAGCAGGGCGAAGAAGCTGACTCGCGGCCGCATTCCGCGGTAGCCTAAAGCAAATGACAAGAAACCTGGGGAGTGTGGCGCTCGCTGCCGCGAGTGCGTGCGCATTTGCGCAAGAGCCGGACACCGTGGTCGTAACCGCCACGCGTGCGCCGCAATCGGCGCTCGAGATACCGGCTGCGGTCGATCGCCTCTACGGCGACGAGATCCGCCAGGACCGCCAGCAGGTGAATCTTTCCGAGAGCCTCGGCGCCGTGCCGGGCATCGCGGTCCAGAACCGGCAGAACTATGCGCAGGATCTGCAGATCCAGTCGCGCGGCTTTGGCGCGCGCTCGACCTTCGGCGTGCGCGGCATCCGGCTCATCACGGACGGCATTCCGGCGACGATGCCCGACGGACAGGGGCAGGCTGCGACGTTTGCGCTCGGCACCGCCGATCACATCGAGGTTTTGCGCGGGCCGTTCTCGACGCTCTACGGCAATTCCGCTGGCGGCGTCATCGCCATCGATACCATGGACGGGCCGGAAGTGCCCACCGGCGAAGCGGACGTGCTCTTCGGCAGCTATCGCACCTGGCGCAGCGCACTGAAATTCGGCGGGCAATGGGGCGCGGTGAACGGCATCGGCGATGTGTCGCGCTTCGAAACCGATGGCTACCGCCAGCACAGCTCGGCGACCCGCGACCTCTTCAACGGCAAGCTCAAATCCGGCGAGTGGACCGTCGTCGCGAACAGCATCCGGCAGCCGCAAACGCAGGATCCGCTCGGCCTGACGCGCACGCAGCTCGCGCAGGACCCACGCCAGGCGACGCCGCAGGCGATTCAGTTCAACACGCAGAAAAGCGTGTCTCAGGACCAGGTCGGCGGCACGTGGAAGCACCGCCTCGGTGACGACCGTGTCGAGGCGATGGTCTATGGCGGCCAGCGCGCGGTGCAGCAGTACCTCGCGATTCCGGTTGCAACGCAGAATGCGCCGACTCATTCCGGCGGCATCGTCGATCTCGACCGCAGCTACGGCGGGGGCGCGCTGCGCTGGTTCAGGACGCTCTCGCGCGTGCGTCTGTCCGCCGGCGCGGAATACGACACGATGTACGAGCGGCGCAAGGGCTTCCTCAACAACAACGGCGCCATGGGCGGGCTCAAGCGCGACGAGGACAACACGGTCAACAGCACCGCGCTCTACGGCCAGGCGCAATGGCAATTCGCCGAGCGCTGGTCGCTGCATGGCGGCGTGCGCGCGACGCGCGTCAACTTCTATTCGCGCGATTACTACGTCGTTGCCGGCAACCCGGACGACAGCGGCAGCCGCGCCTATCGCGCGACGACGCCGGTGGCCGGACTGGTTTTCCGCGCGAGCGAGACGACGAGCTTCTACGCCAACGTCGGCCGGGGCTTCGAGACACCGACCTTCGTCGAACTCGCCTACCGCAATGGCGGCAGCGGGCTCAACTTCGCCCTCGACGCGAGCCGCAGCACGCACACCGAGCTCGGCGTGAAGAGCGTCGCTCCGCGCTGGGGGGCGGTGAATGCGGCGCTATTCAAGATCGTGACGGCGAACGAGATCGTGGTGGACACGAACAGCGGAGGCCGTGCCATCTTCAAGAACGCCGGCCATACCGATCGCAAAGGCATCGAGCTCGGCGCGCACACGCTCTTCGCCGGCCCCTGGCAGCTGCGCGCGGCGTATACCTACCTCGATGCGACTTTCCGCGAAGGCTTCAACACCTCGATCACGACGACGGCGGCGAGCATCGCCGTGCCGCCCGGCGCTTCACTTCCCGGCGTCGCTAAGAACCAGTTCTATGGTGAGCTCGCTTACCGCCGCGCGCCGTACCACGCGAGCCTCGAGGCGCTGCACCGCTCGAGCGTTCCGGTGAACGACCCGAACACGGACTTCGCCGATCCGTTCACCGTCTGGAACCTCGCAGCCGGACTCGAGCAGCGGCGCAGCCGCTGGCGCTTCAGCGAGTTCGCGCGCATCGACAACGTCGGCAACCGCAACTACGTCGGCTCAGTCATCGTCAACGAGACCAACTTCCGCTACTTCGAGCCCGCGCCGCGGCGCAACTTCAGCGTCGGCGTGCAGGCGGCTCTTCAGTTCCAGTAGCGCCGCGCCCCCGGAAATACTGGCGCTCGAAGTCGCGCACATTGAGCCACGACAGATCCTTCGGCAGCTCCTCGCTCACGAGCTTCTGCACTTCCTTGCCGAGCGCCTTGCGCAGCTGGCCGAGGAACTTGGGCGGAGCGACGAGGTGCAGCCGGTCGTAGCGGTGCGCGTTGCGCGCGCTCTCCAGATAATCGCTCACGCGCTTCGCGAAGAGGTCGGTCGCGTGCTCGGCCGCGCTCGTCTCTTCCCGGTCGCTCGCCGGGCCGCTCGTGCCGCGGAAACGCGGATGGGCGTCGCTGATGAGATCGCGCTCATCGGCGCGCGCGGCCGGGTTGAGCAGGTCATCGATCTCCGCGAGGTGCTCTTCCCGGTCCATAACTTGCAAGATTCTCGCGCGGCTCGAGTCGGCCGCGATGATCCATGTCGTCGTCATGCCTGACGAGTAGCAGGTTTCTTGCCGAGGAGGCTGCAATGAGCCGGATTCTTTACAGCGTCGCCGCCGGTGCGCTGGCGATGTATTTCCTGGATCCGCAGGGCGGGCGGCGTCGCCGCGCCCGCACGCGCGACAAGATCGACCGTGCCGGGCGCCGCCTGCGCGATGCCTACGACGTGACGCTGCGCGACACGCAGCACCGCGTCATGGGCATGAGGGCTATGGCTCGCCGGCTGGTGCGCCGGGAGGCGGTCGACGATGCGACGCTTGCCGGGCGCGTGCGCGCCATACTTGGCCGGTACGTCTCGCATCCGCACGCGATCGAAGTGGAAGCGAGCGACGGTGAAGTGGCGCTTTCGGGCCCGGTGCTCGCGCACGAAGTGCCGGGGCTCCTCGGTGCGGTGAAGGGCGTGTCGGGCGTACGTCGCGTGTCAAACCAGCTCATCGTTCACAAGGAGCCCGGCAACATCTCCTCGCTGCAAGGCGGCGTGCCGCGTCGCGGCCAGCGCTTCGAGCTTCTGCAGGACAACTGGTCGCCGGCGGCACGGTTCGCGGTTGGCATGGCTGGCCTCGCGCTCCTTATGCGCGGCGGCGTACTCGGGCGCCTGGGGGGCGCGGCGCTTCTTGCGAGGGCGATTACCAATCTCGACTTCGCCACGCTCGTCGGCATGGGCGCGCCCGAGGACGGCATCGAGGTACAGAAGACGATCTGCGTGAATGCGCCGCTCGAGCAGGTGTACGGCTTCTGGTCCGATTACCAGAACTTCCCGCATTTCATGTCGCGTGTGCGCGAAGTGCGCCTCGACGGCGATCGCTCGCACTGGGTCGTGAGCGGGCCCGCCGGGGTCCTGGTGCAATGGAACGCGGAAGTCGTTCGCGTCGAGCCGAACTCCCGCATCGTGTGGCGTTCGACGCCGGATTCGGCAGTCAAACAGGAAGGCGAAGTGTGCTTCGCGCCGACCGACGACGGCGGCACGCGCGTCACCGTGCGCCTGTGCTACCTGCCTCCCGCGGGCGCGCTTGGGCATGCGGTCGCGAGCCTCTTCGGTGCCGATCCGAAGAGCGAGATGGACGAGGACCTCATGCGCATGAAAAGCATGATCGAGACCGGCCGCGTTCCGCACGACGCCGCGCAGCCGGCCTGATTCGGGGTCAGAGCCTCATTTAAATAGGGCTCTGACCCCGGTTGTTTTCAGGCGGCTTTGGCTTTTGCCGGGCCGGCGCGGCTCATGAGCTCGCGCAGCACGAACGGCAGGATGCCGCCGTGCTTGTAGTAGTCGACCTCGATCGCGGTATCGATGCGCGACTTCACCGGGATTTCCGCGACCCGCCCATCGGCGTAGGTGATGCGCAGCTTCAGGTCCTGCTGCGGCCGGATGTCGTCGAGACCGAGTACATCGATCGTCTCGTCGCCCTTAATGCCGAGCGACGGCGTCGAGTCCGCGGCCGCGAACTGCAGGGGCAGCACGCCCATGCCGACGAGGTTCGAGCGATGGATGCGCTCGAAGCTCCGTGCGATGACCGCTTTCACGCCGAGGAGCTGCGTGCCTTTCGCCGCCCAGTCGCGCGATGAGCCGGTACCGTACTCTTCGCCGCCGAAGACTACCGTTGCCGTGCCGTCGGCGATGTAGCGCATCGCCGCGTCATAGATCGGCATCTCCGTGCCCTTGTAAAGGGTTAAACCGCCTTCCTTGCCACCGAGCATCAGGTTCTTGATACGCACGTTGGCGAACGTGCCGCGCATCATCACCTCGTGGTTGCCGCGGCGCGCACCATAGCTGTTGAAGTCGGCGACCGCGACGTCGTTCTCCTGCAGGAAGATGCCGGCGGGCGAAGTCGGTTTGATCGAGCCGGCAGGCGAGATGTGGTCGGTGGTGACGGAATCGCCGAGCACGGCAAGGATCTTGGCGCCGCTCACGTTGCCGGGCCGCTGCGGCTGCATCGCAAAGTCCCTGAAGAAGGGAGGCTCGGCGATGTAGGTCGAGGCAGGCCAGCTATAGACCTGGCCACCGGGCGCCGACACCTTCTTCCATAGCGGATTCGCTTCCGCGAGGTTGGCGTAGAGCCTGCGGAAGGTCGCCGGGTCCATCGCCAGGCTCATGAGCGCCTGGATCTCGTCGTGCGTCGGCCAGATGTGGCCGATGTAGACCTCCCGGCCGTCCTTCGTCCTGCCGAGCGGCTCGGTACGGAAATCCTTCAGCACCGAGCCCGCGATCGCGTACGCCACGACGAGCGGCGGCGAGGCGAGGAAGTTGGCGCGGATGTTCGGATGGATGCGCGCCTCGAAGTTGCGGTTGCCCGAGAGCACGGCGGCGCACACGAGATCGTTCTTGACGATCGCCTCGTCGATCGGCGGCGCGAGCGGCCCGGCGTTGCCGATGCAGGTGGTGCAGCCATAGGCGGCGAGATTGAAGCCGAGCTTTTCCAGATAGGGCAGTAGTCCCGCCTTGGCGAGGTACTCGGTCACCACGCGCGATCCGGGCGCGAGCGAGGTTTTGACATGAGGCTTTACCGTCAGGCCGAGCTCGACTGCCTTCTTCGCGAGCAGGCCGGCGGCGAGCAGCACGCCGGGGTTGCTCGTGTTGGTGCACGAGGTGATCGCGGCAATCAGCACATCGCCGTTCTTGATCTCCGTGCCGTCGAAGGTGCGATAGGGCTTGCGCAGATCATCGGGCTTCTTGCCGAAGCCGTTGTCCTTGGGCGAGGCGGTGAACAGCTTTGCAAACGTGCTGGACACCTTGTCCAGATCGATGCGGTCCTGCGGGCGCTTCGGGCCCGCGAGCGAGGGCTTGATGGTCGACAGATCGAGCTCGACCTCCTGCGAGTACTCGATCTGGCCTTTCTTCGGGATGCCAAAGAGGCCTTGCGCCTTGAAGTACTCGGCAAAGCGCACGACCGCCTCGCTCGAGCGGCCGGTGCCACGAAAGTACTCAACCGTTTTTTCATCCACCGGGAAGAAGCCCATGGTCGCGCCGTACTCGGGCGCCATGTTGGCGAGCGTCGCGCGATCGGTGACGGAGAGCGACGATGTGCCTTCGCCATAGAACTCGACGAACTTGCCGACCACTTTCGCCTTGCGCAGCAGCTCGGTGACGCTCAGCACGACGTCCGTCGCCATCAGCGCCGGATGCAGCTTGCCTTTCAGGTGCACGCCGACCACGTCGGGCGTGAGGAAGTACACCGGCTGCCCGAGCATGCCGGCTTCCGCCTCGATACCGCCAACGCCCCAGCCCACCACGCCGATGCCGTTGATCATGGTGGTATGGCTATCGGTGCCCACGAGCGTGTCCGGGTAGCAGACGCCGTCCTTCGACTTGTGCACGCCGGGCGCCAAGTACTCGAGGTTCACCTGGTGCACGATACCGATGCCCGGCGGCACGACCTTGAATGTGTCGAACGCCTGCATGCCCCACTTCATGAACTGGTAGCGCTCTTCATTGCGCTTGAATTCCAGCTTCATGTTGAGATCGAGCGCATTCTTGGTGCCGTAGTGGTCGATCTGCACCGAGTGGTCGACGACGAGATCCACCGGCACGAGCGGCTCGATCATCTTCGGGTCGCGTCCCATCTTCGCGGTGACCCCGCGCATCGCGGCGAGATCGCAAAGGAGCGGCACCCCGGTGAAATCCTGCAGCACGATGCGCGCGACGACGAACGGGATTTCCTCGGTGCGCGGCGCGACCGCCTTCCAGTTCGCGAGCTCGCGGACATGCTCCTCGGTGACCTTCTTGCCGTCGCAGTTGCGCAGCACCGATTCGAGCACGATGCGGATCGATATCGGCAGGCGCTCGACGGGCACGTTGAGCGATTTTCCGAGCGCGGGCAGCGAATAGAGCTGCCCATGCTTGAATTTCTGCAGGGTGTTGAACGTGTTGTGCGGCATCTCTAATCCCTTTCTTCGTTCGTTCGTCCGCCGTCGTGGCCCCAGCGCGCCTGCGGCGGGCAGCTCTCGCGATCATGGAGAAGCTGCAGCTCGGCCATTAGACGGGCGCGCTCCTCGAGCAGCGCGGGCAACTGTTGATCGCAGCGCGCGATCGGGCCCGGGTAGTGGCGGATCTCTTCGTTCAATTCAGCGAGTCTGCGTTCGAGGTAGGCGCTCATATCTTTTCTGTAATTCTCGCGCTGCCTCGCGTGCGCAAAAAACGCCGGTACATGGCTGTTTCTGGCGGCTTTCTCGCGCTCATATCACCATGAGGTCTACGAATTCATGGACCGGCGTGGTGTCCAGCCGCTTCGCGTCCATGCACAAGGCGAGGATCGCCTTCTGCTGTTTGGGCGGGAAGCGCCGCGCCAGGTTGCGCTCGAACTTCTCGACGAGCAGCGGCATGCCCTCCTTGCGCCGGCGCTTGTGGCCGATCGGATACTCGACGAGCACCTCGGCCAGTTTTTTGCCATCCTTGAACTCCACCGTAAGCCCATTCGGGATGGAGCGCTTCTCCGGGTCCAGGTAGTCGCGGGAAAACTGCTTGTCCTCGACGCACACGATTTTTTCGCGCAGGAGGTCGATGCGCGGATCGTGCGCCACCTCGTCCTCGTAATCGGCGGCCGTCAGGCGCCCGAAGAGGAGCGGCACCGCCACCATGTACTGGATGCAATGGTCGCGGTCGGCCGGATTGTTGAGCGGCCCTTTCTTGTCGATGATGCGCACCGCCGCCTCGTGCGTGCGGATGGTGATCTTCGCGACGTCCTCGATGCGGTTCTTGACCAGCGGATGGAGCGACATCGCCGCCTCGGCGGCCGTCTGCGCGTGGAACTCGGCCGGGAAGGAGATCTTGAAAAGGATGTGCTCCATTACATAAGTGCCGAAAGGACGCTGGAATTTGAACTCCTGGCCGCGGAACGAGACGTCGTAGAAGCCCCAGATCTTCGCGGTCAGCACCGATGGATAGCCCATCTCGCCGGTCTTGGAGATCAGGGCCAGCCTCACCGCCCGCGACGTCGCGTCGCCGGCCGCCCAGCTTTTGCGCGAGCCGGTGTTTGGCGCGTGCCGATACGCGCGCAGGCTCTGCCCGTCGATCCACGCCTGCGAGATCGCGTTCACCAACTCGTCGTAGGTGCAGCCGATCATATGCGCCACCACTGCGGTGCTCGCCACTTTCACGAGAACGACATGGTCGAGCCCGACGCGGTTGAAGCTGTTCTCGAGGGCGATGACCCCCTGGATCTCGTGCGCCTTGATCATGGCGGTCAGGACGTCGCGCATGACCAGCGTTTTTTTATTTCTGGAAAGCCAGTCGGCCGCCATCAGGATGCCGCCGAGGTTGTCGGACGGATGACCCCATTCGGCGGCGAGCCAGGTGTCGTTGAAATCGAGCCAGCGGATCATCGCACCGAGATTGAAGGCGGCCTGCACGGGGTCGAGCTGGAACTGCGTGCCCGGCACCTTGGCGCCGTTCGGCACGAGGGTGCCCGGGACGATCGGCCCGAGGAGCTTCGTGCATGCCGGGTACTCGAGCGCCTCGAAGCCGCAGCCGAGCGTGTCCATCAGGCAGTAGCGCGCGGTCTCGTACGCCTCGGCGCTGCGCACCTCGTACTTGGTGGCGTAGTCGGCGATGTCGGTCAGCACCTTGTCGGGTGCCGGCCGCACGTTGGAGAGGGGCGCGGACATCAGGGCGCCTTGAGCAACTGGTTCTCTTCGTTCACCGCGGGCGGGGCGTTGTCGTCCGGCGCGAAGGTGTATTCGGCGCCGCCGCCTTCCGGGATCGGCGCAAAGACATGCTCGTTGCCGCCCGCCTTGGGCGCATGGCGCATGGATGGCGCGGGCGCGCGCTCGTCGGCCCGCTTGTCCCACCAGATGGCGCGCCCCTCCTTCTGCGAAGCGATTTCTTCCGGATGCCCGGCGAGATAGTCCTTCATGAACTTGGTGAAGTCCGATTCATAGGAAGGCACGCCCAGAAACCGGTCCACCAGCCGCTCGAATTTCGATCTCGATTCAGCCATTGCTTCGCTGCCCGTTATCGCTCGTTCAGCGGGACCCACTTGCGGGGTTCGGGGCCCGTGTAGTTCGCGCCCGGCCGGATGATCTTGCCATCGGCGCGCTGCTCGATGACGTGCGCCGACCAGCCGCTCGAGCGCGACATGACGAAGATCGGCGTGAAGTGCAGGGTGGGCACGCCCATCTGGCTGTAGGACACGGCGCTGTACCAGTCGAGGTTCGCGAACATCTTCTTCTCCGCCCACATCACCTGCTCGATGCGCTCGGCGACGCGGTACTGCACCATGTTTTCCTGCTCTCTCGACAGCCGCTCGGCGACCGCCTTGATGACCTTGTTGCGCGGATCGCCGGTGGTGTAGACGGGATGGCCAAAGCCGATGACGATCTCCTTGCGCGCCATGCGCGTGCGAATGTCGGCTTCCGCTTCGTCGGCGTTCCGGTAGCGCTTCTGGATCTCGTCCGAGACCTCGTTGGCCCCGCCGTGCTTGGGGCCGCGCAGGGCGCCGATGCCGCCGGTGATCGCGCTATACATGTCGGAGCCCGTGCCCGCGATGACGCGGCAGGCGAAGGTGCTCGCGTTGAACTCGTGCTCGGCGTACAGGATGAGCGAGGTGTGCATCGCCCGGACCCAGGAGACCTGCGGCTTCTTGCCGTGAAGCAGATGGAGGTAATGGCCACCGATCGAGTCATCGTCCGTTACCGTTTCGATCCGCCTGCCGCTCGTCGCGTAGTGATACCAGTACAGCAGCATCGAGCCGAAGCACGCCAGTAGTCGGTCGGCGATGTTGCGCGCGCCCTCGAGCGGATGCTTCTCGTCTTCGGGCTCGAGTGCGCCGAGCACCGAGCAGCCGGTGCGCATGACATCCATCGGGTGCGCGCTCTTCGGCAGTTGCTCGAGGGCTTTCTTCAGCGGCTCGGGCAGACCACGCAGGCTGTGCAGCTTGCGCTTGTATTTCTTCAATTCGTCCCGGGTCGGCAGCTTTTCGTGTACCAACAGGTACGCCACTTCCTCGAATTCGGCCTCATCGGCGAAGTCGAGGATGTCGTAGCCGCGATATTGCAGATCGTTGCCGCTGCGGCCGACCGTGCACAGGGCGGTATTACCGGCCGGAATACCGGAGAGCGCGACGGACTTCTTGGGCTTAGCGACGTTCGCGGGCAAAGAGCTCATCGAGCTTCTTTTCGTAATCGTGATAACCGATGATGTCGTAGAGCTCCTCGCGCGTCTGCATCTCGGGGAGGAGGGTCTTCTGCGTGCCGCTCTTGCGCACGGTCTCGTACGCGCGCAGCGCCGCCTTGTTCATCGCGCGGAAAGCCGTGAGCGGGTAGAGCACCATGGCCACGTCCGCCGAGCGCAGCTCATCGACCGTGAAAAGGGGCGTGCTCCCGAACTCGGTGATGTTGGCGAGGATCGGCACCTTCACCGCCGCGGCGAACTTCTTGTACATGCCGAGCTCGGTGATCGCCTCCGGGAAGATCATGTCCGCGCCGGCCTCCACATAGGCACGCGCACGCTCCAAGGCGCGCTCCAGTCCCTCGGAGGCGAGCGC
>Ga0075436_100003580_pt1 | contig 10643 bp, 10 predicted proteins | sample RhiMethybrSRZTD5_FD_75303 | JGI IMG/M metagenome (GOLD analysis project Ga0075436, IMG submission 75303) | Populus rhizosphere microbial communities from Tennessee, USA - Rhizosphere MetaG P. TD hybrid SRZTD5 | ecosystem: Host-associated > Plants > Roots > Rhizosphere > Soil | place: USA... | reverse complement strand
CGATCGAGCGCGACGTCGCTCGCGATGTCGGCTTCGATCACCACGCCGGTCTGGTTGCGCCGGCCAAGCGGCACCGTGACGCGATCGCCGGAAGCCGCGCGTGCACCGGCCGGAACCGAGTAATCGAAGAGCCGCGGCAGCGGCACGGCCAGCGCCACTCGGACGCACGAATTTTCCCGCGCAGGCAATGACTTAGGGTCTGTGGACAAAACTGTGGGTAAGCGCTTCATACTTGCGTAACACAGGCGGACCGGCGCAGTTTCGCATAGCGGCCCCTCATCCAGATGGCTTGTTTTCCCCGTGCGTTCAGCGGCTTACGGCACCGTAGCTAGGGAACTACGCGCCCACTGCCGTTGCCCTCTAGGAGAGGCGTGTTTGTGCATAAGTCAAGAGGAGCTGCGGTTTTTCGACCGGCCGCGGCTGTAAGCGCGCACTTCGTCTACGAGCGCTGCCACCGCCGCCACAGGTGTGGTGGGTGCGATTCCGTGGCCGAGATTGAAGATGTGGCCGGGCTCGGGACCAAAAGCATCGAGGACCTTGCGCGCCGCGCCGCGCACCGCGTTCTCCGGAGCGAACAACGCCGCCGGATCCAGATTGCCTTGCAGCGCGACGCGCGCGTTGGCGAGCACGCGCGCGCGACGCGGGTCGCTCGTCCAGTCGAGCCCGACGCAAGCGACGCCGCTCGCCATCATTTCGGCGAGCCATGGATTGCCGCCTTTGGTGAAAAGGATCACGGGCAAGGTGAGCTCCTTCACGATGCGACGCGTGTACTCGAGCGAGAAGGGCACGTAGTCCTCGTAGGCAAGAACGCCGCCCCAAGTGTCGAAGATCATCGCCACTTCGATTCCCGCCTCGACCTGCGCCTTGAGGTAATCGGTTACGGCGCGCGTGTTCACTTCGAGGATGCGGCTGAGAAGCTCGGGTCGCGCATGGCGCATGGTCTTCACCGTGCGCCAATCGTCGCTGCCGCCGCCTTCGATCATGTAGCAGGCGAGGGTGAAAGGACTGCCCGAAAATCCGATGAGCGGCAGGCGATCGCGCAGCGCACGCTTGATCTCGCGCACCGCGTCCAGGACGTAGCGCAGCTCCGCCGTGGGGTCGGGCGCGCTTAGCGATGCAACTGCACGCTCATCGCGCACTGGCCGCTCGAAGCGCGGCCCCTCGCCCTCCGTGAAGCCGAGGCCGAGGCCCATCGCATCCGGAATGGTGAGGATGTCGGAGAAGAGGATCGCGGCGTCGAGCGCGAATCGCTCGAGCGGCTGCAGCGTCACCTCGGTCGCGAGCGCGGGCGTTTTGGCGAGCGCGAGAAAGCTTCCCGCCTTGGCACGCGTCGCGTTGTATTCCGGAAGATAACGGCCCGCCTGGCGCATGAGCCAGATCGGCGTGTGCTCGGTGGGCTGGCGCGCGAGCGCGCGCAACAGCGTGTCGTTCTTCAAACGAGCCGGCCGGTGATGTAGCGCCACTCTGCGGCGCTCACGGGCGTTATGGACAGCCGGTTGCCCGGGCGCAGCAACACCATCTTGGCGAGCGCTTTGTGTTTTCTGATTTCCGCTAATGAAACCAGGCGCGTCTTGCGGAGCGCGCGTACATCGACGTTGATCCACCGCGGATCGTCTTTTTTGGACGCCGGGTCGTAGTACGGGCTCTTGCGATCGAATTGCGTGCTATCGGTATAAGGCGCCGACGCGACCTCCGCGATACCGGCGATACCCGGCTCGGGGCAGCTCGAGTGATAGAAAAGCACGCCATCGCCGACGCGCATCTCGTCGCGCATGAAGTTGCGCGCCTGGTAGTTGCGCACGCCGCTCCACGCGGTCTTGCGTTCGGGCGCCGCGAGCACGTCGTCGATCGAGCACTCGTCGGGCTCGCTCTTCATGAGCCAGTATTTCATCTTATGGAGGAGGAGCGTCCCCCGCTCGTGCCGGTGGGCTCGGCTCCCGAACCCTGGCTAAACAGGGTGGTCGCTTTCCGGTCACATCAGGTTCGTCCGGCTCGCGCCCGAGTAAGAACTGCGGGCGCGGGGACGATCACAACAGTGACCTAGGTCCGCAACCGAAGGAAGCTATCGGTTCGGAAAATTTGAGCCCTGTCGTGCACAGCAGGGAACAGGAATCTTTTAGAACAACTTTTCCTGTTTTGCAATCGCCTCGTCGAGGCGCGACTCGATCGCGGACAGGCGGCGCTTTGCCTGGCCGACGTCGAAGCCCGAGCCGATCTTGACACTGAGCAATTCGTGGGCCACGTTGAGCGCGGCCATCACCGCGATGCGCTCGGCGCCCATCACTTTACCCGCACGCCGGATCTCGTTCATCTTGCCGTCGAGATAGGCCACCGCCTGCATCAGCGACTCGCGCTCTTCGTCCTCGCAGGCGACGCGGTAAGTGCGGCCGAGGAGCTGCACTTCCACCGTCTTCGCCGCTTCAGCCATTAGATGCGGCCATCAGCCCGGCAGCCGATTAAGGAGCCCCTCGAGACGCGATTTGGCGCCGTCGATCTTTTCATGAAGGCGCTTCGCGTCGTTCTGCGCGGCCGCGAGCTGCTGGCGCAGCGCGTTGTTCTCGGCGCGCAGGCGCTCGCACACCTCGACGAACTGCTCGACCTTGGCTTCCAGCGAATTGAACTCCGCCTCCACGGAGCGCGACTATGTTGCAAATTTCAAGCTGCGTCAAGAATTAACGACGGGTTTTGCATGTAGTTCATGACCTTGTCGCGGGGTCACGCATTACCATAGCGGCGCTGCCAGGTGTACGGGAACGAGGTGCAAAGCCTCGACTGCCCCCGCAACGGTAAGCGAGAAGAACCGCTCGAGCACCACCACTGCGCTAAGCGCGGGAAGGTGAGCGGCAAAGCGCTCGCGAGTCCGGAGACCGGCCTGAAAGCCTTTCCTAACCGCTTGGGCGTCGGGGTCGACGCCAGAAAGGTTTCACATGCTGCGCTCCATCTCCGGCGTCCTCGCCGCCGGGTTCATGCTTTCCGCCGCTGCACAGGACGATGCCGTCGTCGTGACCGCCACGCGGTTTCCGCAACCACGCTCTCAGACTCTGCAACCGGTCACTGTCATCACGGCGCAGGACATCGCGCAAAGCGGCCAGCAGACGCTCGTTGAAGTCCTGCAAGCCTTGGGCGGCGTCGAAATGGCGAGCACCGGCGGCTTCGGTCAACCGGCGAGCGTGTTCATGCGCGGCGCGAATCCGGGCCATACGCTCGTGCTCGTAGACGGCATGCGCATAAGCTCGGCCACCGCCGGCACCACTGCGCTCGAGAACATTCCGCTCGCCCAGATCGAGCGCATCGAAGTCGTTCCCGGCCAGCTGAGCAGCCTCTACGGGTCGGACGCGATCGGCGGCGTGATCCAGGTGTTCACCAAGGGAGGGAAGGACGCGCCCGCGACGAGTGCGAGCGCTGGCGTCGGCAGCTACGGCACGAGCAGCGTCGGTGCCGGCATCCGCCGCACGCTCGGTGCCACTGACCTCAGCGTCAATGTCGGCTATTTCGACACCAAGGGCTTCGACGCCACGAAGCCGAGCGCCCCCTTCGGCATCCACAATCCCGACCGCGATGCGTATCGCAACGAAAACGTGTCGGCGAAACTTGCCCACCAGCTCGCCGAGGGGCACGAGCTCGGCCTCACCGTTTTCCAGAGCGACGGCAAGACGCACTTCGACAATGGTCCGACCACGGATGACGTCAATCACCAGACGCTCACCGCTTATTCGGTCTATAGCGCGAACCAGATCAGCAAGGCGTGGAAAAGCTTGGTGCGGCTCGGCGAGGGCACGGACGACCAGAAAATAAGCGGCGCGTTTGCGGGCGCTTTCACCACGCGCCAGCCACAGCTCACGTGGCAGAACGACATCGTGGTGGGCCCGGGAACGGCGATCGCCGGTGTCGAATATCTTGCGCAGCACGTGTCGAGCGACACGCCGTACACGCAGACCTATCGCAACGTGAAGTCCGCGTTCGGCGGCTATACCGGGCACTACGAGAAGCACTTCTGGCAGGCCAACGTGCGCCAGGACGACAACAGCCAGTTCGGCACCCATTCGACCGGCCTGCTGGGATACGCCTACGCATTGACGTCAGCGTTGCGCGTGCGCGTCGGGGCCGCCAGCGCCTTCAAGGCACCGACGTTCAACGATCTTTATTTTCCCGGCTTCAGCAATCCGAACCTGCGTCCCGAGCGATCGCGCAGCAAGGAGGCAGGCGTGAGCTACGAGCGCAGCGGCCAGCGCGTGAGCGCCACGTATTTCGACAATCGCATCACCGACCTCATCGTCCTCGACCCGACGTTCACGCCGCAGAACCTGGCGAGCGCGCGCATCAAGGGCACCGAGCTCGCCTATCAGGCTTTCGTGCGCGACCTGCAGGTGCGGGCGCAGGCCACTTTCCAGGATCCGATCGATGAAGCTAGCGGCAAGCTACTGCCGCGGCGCGCGCGCCAATACGGCACGCTCGCCATAAACCAGCGCATTGCTGCGTGGCGCGTCGGCGGGGAGATCGTGGCGAGCGGCGCGCGCTTCGACGCAGCGGGCGAGGCTCCCGCGACGCGCATGCATGGGTACGCGCTCCTCAACCTCACGGCGAGCTACGCCTTGAGCCGCGCCCTCTCCCTGCGCGCCAGATGGAACAACGTCTTCAACCGTGACTACGCGCTCGCGCAGAACTTCAACACGCCCGGCAGCAACGTGTTTGTCGCCTTGCATTATCAAACGCCATGATCAAGGCGTTGCTCGCCTGGTCCGGCGGCAAAGACAGCGCGTGGGCCTTGCAAATGCTCCGCGCGGGCGGCCTAGACGTGGCGGCGCTCTTCACCACCGTGCACGAGGACACGCAGCGCGTCGCGATCCACGCCGTGCGCTGCGCGCTCCTCGCGCAGCAAGCGCAGGCGATGGGCTTGCCGCTGCACCAGGTCCCGATTCCCCGCGACTGCCCGAACGATGTGTACGAGCGCGCGGTCGGCGAATTCGTGCGTCGCATGCAGGGCGAGGGCATCACGCATATCGCGTTCGGTGACCTCTTCCTCGAGGACATCCGCCGCTATCGCGAGGCGCAGTTCGCGGCGAGCGGCGTGGAGCTGCTTTTTCCGCTGTGGGGCCGCCCGACACGCGCTTTGGCGGAGGAGATGACGGCGTGCGGCCTGCGCGCCTGGATCACGTGCGTCGACACGACCCAGGCGCCCGCGGCGTGGGCGGGCCGCATGTTTGATGCAGCTTTCGTACGCGAGGTGCGGGAGCCCATCGATGTGTGCGGCGAGAACGGGGAATTCCATACCTTCGTCATCTCCGGTCCCATGCTGCGACGTGCGCTGAATACCCGTTGCGCCGGCCTCAGCCGCCAGGGGCGCTGGGCATACGCGGACATCGTCGCCGTCGCCGGCTAGTAAACTGCCGGGATGGTGAGGGATGCAGTACCGCTGGGGGAGTGCGCGCGCGCGCTGGTGCTCAAGCTGCGCCACCACGGCGACGTGCTGCTGGCGGCGCCGGTGCTCTCGGTGCTCAAGGCGCATGCGCCGCGCATGGAAGTCGACGCGCTCGTGTACGACGACACCGGACCCATGCTCGAAGGACATCCGGCGCTCGCGCAGTTGCATTGCATCGGACGGGGCTGGCGGGCGCTCGGCGCGCTCGCGCGCCTTGCGCGGGAACGCACGCTGCTGCGCGCGCTGCGCACGCGCCGGTACGATCTGCTCGTTCATCTCACCGAGCATCCGCGCGGCGCGTGGCTGCGGCGCGTGCTCGGCGTGCGCTACAGCGTGGCGCCGATCGTGCGCCAGCGCGGCGCCTGGTGGCGAAAGAGCTTCTCGCATCTGTACCCGATGACCGGCAACCGCCACCAGGTCGAGCTCAACCTCGACGCGCTGCGCCGTATCGGCGTGCAACCGGGCGTGCAGGAGCGCAAGGTGCACTTCGTGCCGGGCGCAGCCGCCGAGCGCAAGGTGGACGCGCTTCGCCTTCCGGAAGCGTTCGTGCACATGCATCCGGCGTCACGGTGGCAGTTCAAGTGCTGGCCGGCAGACCGCAACGCCGAGCTCGCCGACCGCCTCGCGGCCGAGGGCCATCGCGTGGTGCTCACCTCAGCGCCCGAGGAAACCGGATTCATCGGCGAAATCGTGGGCAGGATGAAGAGCGAGCCGCTCAATCTCGCCGGCAAGCTTTCGCTGAAGGAGCTCGGCGCACTCACGCGCCGCGCGAAGCTCTTCATCGGCGTGGACTCCATGCCGATGCACCTCGCATCCGCGATGGGCACACCCACCGTCGTGCTCTTCGGGCCGAGCGGCGAAAACGAGTGGGGCCCGTGGGGCGTCGAGCGTCGCATCATCACGAGTACTCACACCTGCCGCCCGTGCGGCCTCGACGGCTGCGGCGGCGGCAAGGTAAGCGAGTGCCTCACGCTGCTGCCGGTCGAAGCGGTGCACGCCGCGGCGCGCGAGCTCCTCGCGTCATGAAGCTTCGCCTCGCGATCGTGCGCCAGCGCTACAACCCTTTCGGCGGCGCCGAGCGCTTCATCGCACGCGCGCTGCCCGCCCTCGAGCGCGCAGGCGCCGAGGTCACGCTGATCTGCCGAAAAGCCGAGGGCTGGGGCGCGCGCCGCATTCTGCGCGTCGATCCGTTCCACATCGGCAAGGTCTGGCGCGACTGGTCTTTCGCGCGCGCCGCGCGCGCGGCGTGGCGCCGGCAGGGTTTCGATCTCGTCCAGTCGCACGAGCGCATCCCCGGGTGCGATGTCTATCGGGCGGGCGACGGCGTGCATCGGCGGTGGCTCGAGCTGCGAGCGCGCGCCGCGTCGTTCGTCGAGCGCATGGGCATCGCGCTCAACCCCTATCACCGCTATGTGTGCGGCGCGGAGCGGCGACTCTTCGAGCATCCGCGCCTGCGCGCCGTGATCTGCAACTCGCGCATGGTGGCCGACGAGATCCGGCGCGGCTTCCGCATCGCGCCCGAAAAGCTGCATGTCGTCTATAGCGGCGTCGACCTCCAGCACTTTCATCCGAGATTGCGAAGTGAGCTGCGCGGTGCGACGCGCGCGACACTCGGTTGCCAGCCGCGCGACACGCTCTTCCTCTTCGTCGGCTCGGGATTTGCCCGCAAAGGCCTTCGCGCCGCGATCGAGGCGCTCAGGCTCGCCAACCATCGCTCTTTCTGGCTCATCGTCGTCGGCAAGGATCGAGAGGCGGCGCGCTTCGCCGCGCAGGCGGCGGACCTCGGCGAGCGCGTGCGATTCCTCGGCGGTCGCGAGGATGTGCGGCCGCTGTACGCAGCGGCGGACTGCCTTATCCTTCCGAGCCGCTACGACCCCTTTCCCAACACCGTGCTGGAAGCGCTTGCCATGGGCCTGCCCGTGATCGTCAGCTCGCGCGCCGGCGCGGCCGAGATCATCGAGCCGGGCGTCAACGGCTGGGTGTGCGAGCCGGACGATGCGCCCGCGGTCGCGAGCCTCATGCACGCAGCGGACGCCGCCATGCGCGCCGGCCATATGCCGGAGGCGGCGCGCGCGAGCGCCGAGCGTTACGGCATGGACACGATGGCGGGCCGCCTTACCGAACTCTATGAGCGGCTCACGCGGGAGGCCGCGTGAGCGCACCGAGCTCCGGCGCGCTCTACGCGCGGCTGCTGTCCTACGTCCGTCCGTACGCGAAGGTCTTCGTGCTCGGCGTCCTCGGCATGGTGGGCGCCGCCGCCACCGAGCCGCTCTTCCCGGCAATGATCAAGCCGCTGCTCGACAACGGGTTCGGTCCGCAGGGACCGAGTGCGCCGCCGATCCTCTTCGCCGCGGCGATCGTCGGCATTTTCCTCGTGCGCGGCATCCTGACCTTCACGTCGGCGTACCTGCTCAACTGGGTGGCGAACCGGGTGGTGCTCGACCTGCGCACGGCGATGTTCGACCGGCTGCTGCGCCTGCCGGCTCGCTTCTACGACGACAATACGTCCGGCTCGCTGCTTTCCAAGGTTGCGTACGACGTGAACGGCGTGGCCGGTGCCGCGACCTTCGTCCTCACCGTGCTCATTCGCGACTCCATTTCGGTCATCGGGCTTCTCGGCTGGCTCCTCTACCTCAACTGGAAGCTCACGCTCATCACGCTCATCATCGCTCCACCGATCGGATTGACCGTGCGCGCGATCGCGGGGCGGTTGCGCAAAATGGTGCACGGCGCGCTGCGCACCACCGGCGATCTGGTGCACGTCCTGCAGGAGACGATCGAGTGCCAGAAAGTGGTGAAGGTCTACGGCGGCGAGCCCTACGAGGCGAAACGCTTCCTCGCGAGCGCGCAGAAGTTGCGCGGCTTTCTCATGCGCGAGCAGATCGCTGCAGGGCTTACCACGCCGATCACGCACGTTCTTGCCGCCACCGCCGTGGCCGTCATCGTCTACATCGCCATGCAGGACACGCTGTCCAGCCACGTCACCGTCGGCGCGTTCGCCTCCTTCATGACGGCGATGATGATGCTGCTTGCGCCGATCAAGCATCTGACGGAGCTCAACCCGCACATCCAGCGCGGCCTTGCCTCGGCGGAGAGCGTCTTCGGCCTGATGGACACGCCACCGGAAGAGGACCGCGGAACCATCGCGATCGGCCGCGCCCGCGGCGAAGTGACGTTCGAAGCCGTGCATTTCACCTATCCCACGCGCGTCGAGCCCGCGCTCGCTGGCATCGACCTGCGCATCCGCCCGGGAGAGACGCTGGCCCTGGCGGGACCCTCCGGCGGCGGCAAGACCACGCTCGTCAACCTGCTGCCGCGCTTCTATACGCCGAACGCCGGCCGAATCCTCCTCGACGGCCAGGACATCCAATCGCTTACGCTCGAGAGCCTGCGCGCGAACCTCGCGCTCGTCAGCCAGGAGATCGTGCTCTTCAACGACACGATCTACGCCAACATCGCCTACGGGCGCATGGCAGGCGCCTCCGAGAAGCAGGTCATCGCCGCCGCCGAAGCTGCGCATGCCATGGGCTTCATCCGCGAGACGCCCGAGGGCTTGAAGACCATGATCGGCGAAAACGGGCTGCGCCTCTCCGGCGGCCAGCGTCAGCGCCTCGCCATCGCGCGCGCGCTCCTCAAGGACGCGCCGGTCCTCATCCTCGACGAGGCGACTTCCGCGCTCGACTCCGAGTCGGAGCGCCAGGTGCAGGCGGCGCTAGACACCCTGATGCGCGGCCGCACGACGATCGTCATCGCGCACCGGCTATCGACCATCGAGCGCGCCGATCGCATCGCCGTGCTCGAGCGCGGCCGGCTGGCCGAGCTCGGCAGCCATGCCGAGCTGCTGGCTCGCGACGGCGTCTACGCACGCCTCTACCGCATTCAGTACGCCGCCGCCAAGGCCGCGGCCTGAAGCCGCTCCCAGGCGCCGAGCACGTCTTCCACCGGAATGTCGGCGATCCGGCCTGTCGGCGTGACGACCATCTCGTAAGGCACCTTCCAGGGATGCCAGCGCTTTTTCTTCGACTCCTCGTAGAGGCCGACGATCGGCAGGCCCAACGCGGCGGCGATATGCAGTGCGCCGCCGTCCGCGCCAATAAATGCGCGGCAGAGCGCAAGCACCGCGATGAGGTCGCTGAGCGACGTAGTGGGTGCTGCAACGACCGCCGGGCCACTGCCTACGCGCGCCATGATCTGCGCCGCCTTCTCGTCGTCGCCGGGGTGGGTCGGGTTATTCGCTGCGCCCGGCGCCCAGACAAGCATTACGCCTGCGTCATCGCTTGCCAGGCGCCCAATCAGTTCCGCGCAGCGCTCGACGGGCCATTGTCGTTCCACCTCCCTGGCGCTGACATGGAACGCGATCCATCGGCGCCGCGCCGCGAGCGCAGGCAGCCGCTCGCGCCACGATTGGACGCGCGCCGGCGTCGGATAGACGTGCAGCGGGCCGTCGGCATTCGGCACGTCGATCGCGTTCGCGAGTAGCTGGAGCACCTGCACTTCGTGCAGTTCCGGATAAGGCAAGGCCGGCACGGGGACGGTGATGTGCCGTGCTTTGTCTTCCGGGCTCGCGAACCCTACGACCTCGCGGCGGCGCAATTGCCGCGCGAGGCTCAGGCCTTGGCGATCGAAGCCCGCTTTGGCGAGCACGATGTAATCGAACGGCTCGCGGCGCAGACGGGCGAGCATGCCGAGCCGCCCGGCGAGAATGCCGATGCGCGACTCGCCGGGCGCCCGGTGCTTGAGTTTGGTGTAGCTGTGAACGGTATCGACGTGCGGATTGCCCTCGAGCACCGCGGCGTTGTACGAATTCGCGAGCGCTTCGATACGGGCCTGTGGATACCGGCCGCGTAGCGCCGCAAGCAGCGGCGTGGTGCAGACCAGATCGCCGATGTTGTCGCGCCGGATGACGAGGATGCGCAAGCGCGCGCTAGGTCGCCGGCCGACGCGCCCCGGCAAGCAGCACGCCGACGAGCGCCCAGAAAAGCAGCGCGTTCTGCCGCACGAGGAGCGTATCCGTCATATTTCGGACCACCATGCCGGTCAGCACCCCGAAGAGCGCGAGACCGCAGGCCATGCGCATACCGTCACCCGAGCGCAGCGCACGCCATCCTTCGCGCGCGATCGCGCCAAGCAACAGCAAAAAGAGCGCGAGGCCCGGCAGCCCGGTCTGCAATGCGATATCGAGGAAAAAGTTGTGCGCGTGCCAGAGGATCGGCTCATTCAGCTC
>Ga0075436_100003578_pt1 | contig 10646 bp, 7 predicted proteins | sample RhiMethybrSRZTD5_FD_75303 | JGI IMG/M metagenome (GOLD analysis project Ga0075436, IMG submission 75303) | Populus rhizosphere microbial communities from Tennessee, USA - Rhizosphere MetaG P. TD hybrid SRZTD5 | ecosystem: Host-associated > Plants > Roots > Rhizosphere > Soil | place: USA... | reverse complement strand
GCGTGCATTTTGGCGAGCAAGCCGACGAGACGGTGACCACACTGGCGGGGCTCTTGAGCCATGTGACCGGCAAAGTGCCGGCGCCCGGGGACAAAATTGATATGGAAGGGCACCGCTTCGAAGTGGTGGAAGCCAATCAGCGGAAAGTATTGCGCGTGCGAATCCGCAACCAGGTGAAGGCGGTTCCCGCAAAAAAGTAAAATCACAGAAACGTAGTGGGCTCAGGGCCCGGGGTAATCATTCCAACTCAAGTGGAGGATGCGAGATGTTCCGTGGGACATCAAGAGGTTTTGTTGTGGCGGCGTGGTTACTCGTTGTGTTTGTTTTGATAGACGCTGCGGCTGGTCACGCGCAACAGAAAACGGCAACGGACGACCCTAGCGTGGATTTGCAGTGGGCCGTGAAGATTCCGATGCGCGATAGCGTGAAACTGAACGCCACGATTTTCTCCGCGCACGGGCAAAAAGAGCCGCTGCCGGTGGTTTTCACATTCACTCCTTACATCGGGGATTCGTACACGGATCGCGCCGTGTATTTCGCGAAGCATGGGTACGTCTACGCGTTGGTGGATGTGCGAGGGCGCGGCAACTCGGGCGGCGAGTTCTGGCCGTTCGAGAATGAAGGCCGCGACGGATATGACGTCGTGGAATGGCTAGCGAAGCAATCTTATTGCAACGGCAAGGTGACAATGTGGGGAGGATCCTATGCAGGATTCGATCAATGGACCGTGCTGAAGGAGTTTCCTTCGCACTTGGCTACCATCGTTCCTGCGGCTGCGGCGCATCCCGGCGTGGATTTTCCTTTTCAATACAACATTTTCGGTCCTTACGATATCCAGTGGCTCACGTTCACCAGCGGCGTGACGAGTAATGCAAACCTTTTTGGCAGCAGCAGCTATTGGGGCGCCAAGGCGCGCGAGATGTATATGGGGCATTTGGCTTATCAGAATTACGACAAGCTTGTTGGGAATCCTTCCGCAGTATTCCAGAAGTGGGTGGCGCACCCGATGCCAGATGCCTACTATGACGCGATGGTACCGTCGCCGGAGCAATACAAGAAGATGAGCGTGCCTATTCTGACGATTACAGGACACTATGATGGAGACCAGCCCGGGGCGTTCACTTATTACAAGCGGCACATGCAGTATGGGACGGCGGAAGCGAAGGCGAAGCATTACCTGATTATCGGCCCGTGGGACCACGCGGGAACGCGCACGCCAAAGGCGGAAGTTGGTGGGTTAAAGTTCGGCGCTGCCAGTGTACTCGACCTGAACAAGCTGCACACCGAGTGGTACGACTGGGCGATGAAAGGCGGGGCCAAGCCGGAATTCTTGAAGAAACGTGTGGCGTACTATCTCGTCGGCGCGGAGGAATGGAAGTACGCGGACAGTCTCGAGAGTATTGCGAATGCGGCGAAAACGCTTTACCTAAGCTCGAATGGCACGGCGTCAGATGTGTTTCACTCCGGGGTATTGACCGAGGGAAAAGGCGCCGCGGGATCAGCCACGGATTCCTGGACGTACGATCCGCTCGATACGCGACCGGGCGCGACGGAGCCGGAAGACGATCCCAATTCCTTGACCTCCCAACGCGGAGCCATGAATCTGTTCGGCGAAGGTGTTGTGTACCACAGCGAGCCGTTTGCCGAGGCCGCCGAGATTACGGGCTTCGCGAAACTGACCTTGTGGCTAAAGATGGATGTTCCGGACACGGACCTGGAAGCAGACTTGTTTGAGATTTTGCCGGATGGAGGATCGGTGGCCCTCACGAGCGCAACGATGCGAGCGCGCTACCGCGAATCTCTCCGCGAGGCGAAGCCGGTGCCCGCGGGAGCCACGGAGAAATACGTCTTCGACAATTTCACGTTCTTCTCGCGGCGCATCGCGAAGGGGAGCAGGTTACGGCTGATCGTGGAGAGCATTAATTCGACGGGCGCAGAAAAGAACTACAACAGCGGTGGCGTGGTCGCGACGGAAACCGGTAAGGACGCGAAGACCGCTCATATCACACTCGTCCATGATACAGAGCATCCCAGCGCACTGGAATTACCGATCGTAAAGCCCTAATGCAGGAAGAAGAAAACATCGGAAAGAAGAGGGCGTTTCGCTCCGGATTCGTTGCCATCCTTGGACGGCCGAACGCTGGGAAATCCACGCTCGTCAATCGCCTCGTCGGGCAAAAAATCGCCATCGTCACGTCGAAGCCGCAGACCACCAGGAATCGCATTCAGGGAATCGTCACCAAGCCGGAAGGGCAAGTGGTTTTCATTGATACGCCCGGCTTGCACGAGGCGGATTCCGCGCTGGGCAGGCAGATGATGCGGGAAGTGGCGGCGGCGCTGGAGGCCATCGACGTCTTGCTGCTCATGGTGGATGCGAGTCGCGCTGAATTCCTTGCGGACGACTTGTTGTTGGAAAAAGCAAAACGGTTTGGCGGCAAAACGATTCTCGCGCTGAACAAGATCGATCGTTTGCCGAAACCGAAACTGCTGCCGCTGATTGATTCGTTCGCAAAAGCATTCCATTTCGGCGGCATCGTGCCAATTTCAGCGCTGAAGGGTTCCGGCTGCGACGAACTGCTCCAGGAGATCATGAAGCAGTTGCCGGAAGGCGAACCGTACTTTCCGGAAGATCAGGTAACAGATCAGCCGGAGCGTTTTCTGGCGGCAGAAATTATCCGCGAGAAGGCCATTCAGGTGATGTATCACGAAGTGCCTTATGCGCTGGCGGTGTTTGTGGAAAAGTTTGAAGAGACGCCCAAGCTGCTTCGCATCGAGGCGCTACTGAATGTCGAGCGGGATTCTCAGAAAAAAATACTGATTGGCCACAAGGGCGAAACGATCAAGAAAATCGGGACGGGAGCGCGCAAAGAGCTGGAAGAGATTCTGGGAACTAAAATCTATCTTGGCCTATACGTCAAAGTTGCGCCGGACTGGCGAGAAAATCCTCAGAAAGTGCGAGAACTCGACTGGCGCCATCAGCTCGAAGAGCTGGGGGAAGGCAATGGTCAGGAAGAGTAAGAAATAGTTGCTCCCTGGGCTTTTGTCCTGCCTCAGCTGGAAATGGAGAAAGCGTTCATCCGTGACAACGGAGTGAACACGCCGGGGGACGTGCTCGGCGGGCATCAGCAGGAGACTTTGGCCGAGCGGGATTGGAAGTTGGAGGCGGCGAGGGGACAGCAGAAGAATCGCCGCCAGCGGGCCGCGTGAAGAACGAAGAAGCCTGGTCTCCGGACAGCCCGAGGAGCGGACAAAGTGGATTACTTCCGGATTGCCGACCATCCGGAAGGTATCACCCTGGTAGCCCCAATAGAATGCCAAGCACACCCGCTCTTGCGAGTAGCGCGTGCCGGTTAAAGAGCAGTGGCCAAATTCCTCCGGGAGTATAATCGCAGCCAACTATGGCCCTGGCTCCGGGGACAAAACTCGGCCCCTATGACATCGTCGCTCCGCTCGGCGCGGGCGGGATGGGGGAGGTGTACCGCGCTCGGGATACCCGGCTGGAGCGCACCGTAGCCATCAAGATTCTGCCTGAACTGTTTTCCTCTGATCCGATTCGCAAGCAGCGCTTCGAGCGTGAGGCCAAGACCATTTCCAATCTCAATCATCCACACATCTGCGTGCTGTACGACATCGGTCATCGAGACGGGATCGACTATCTGGTGATGGAGTGCGTGGAAGGCGAGACGCTGGCGGAGCGGCTGGAGAAAGGGCCGCTGCCGCTGGAGCAAGTATTGAAACTCGGGGCGCAGATTGCGGACGCGCTGGACAAAGCGCATCGCAGTGGCGTGGTCCACCGCGATCTAAAGCCGGGGAATATCATGCTGACGTCCACGGGCGCGAAGCTGCTGGATTTTGGCTTGGCGAAACCCGCCGCGCTGGTGGGCGGGGCAACGTTGACCGCGGCAGCGACGCAGACCACGCCCGTGACGCAAGAGGGCACGGTCGTTGGCACGTTTCAGTACATGTCTCCAGAGCAAATCGAGGGGAAGGAGCTGGACGGACGCAGCGACATCTTTTCTCTGGGAGCCGTGCTGTACGAAATGCTGACAGGACAGCGCGCCTTTCAAGGGAAAAGCCAACTGAGCGTGGCGTCGGCGATTCTGGAAAAAGAACCGGCGCCGATTAGCTCCATCAAACCGCTGACTCCGCAGGCATTCGACCACGCGATCCGCGGCTGCCTGGCAAAAGATCCCGAGGAGCGCTGGCAGACCACACGTGACCTGGCGCTGGAGCTGAAGTGGATTGGGAAGGCAGAGAACGCTGGCCAACCAGAGGCGTCCTTGGGCCTGGTAAGGGGATCAAGGCTGCTGTTGACCCTTACTCTGGGGCTGCTCGGCGTGATAGCGGTTGCGCTGTGGGGCTGGATGCGGACTGTTTCACCCCCGCTGCGCCCTGTAACGCGCTGGGCCACTGTTTTCCCGCGGAGCGACACGATTCAAGGTGTAACGTTTTCGCCCGAAGGTTCGCATCTCGCGTACATCAGCGGGGGGCAGGTTCTGGTGCGCGCCACGGATCAGCTCGAGGCCAAGCGGGTTTCGGGCGATGATCAAGTCGGTTCTCCTGCAGTTTTCTTCTCACCGGATGGCAAGTGGATAGCTTATCGCTCAAACGGCAAGTTAAAAAAGGCTCCTACCGCCGGTGGCGCCTCCCTCACACTCTGTGATTGGGCGGGCTTCCTGGGCCCGGCCCGAGTGGCACTTGGGGGCCGGATGACACCATCATTTTTGCAAGCGGACTGGCAACGGGGATAGGGACGGGGGAACATGGACTCTTGCGCGTCCCGGCGGCGGGGGGCAAGCCGCAAGTACTCACAACCCCGGACCCACAAAAAAGCGAAACCGCCCACGGCTCTCCTCAATTTCTGCCGGGCGGCGAAGCGGTATTATTCAGCATTAAGACAGCAACATCCTGGGACGATGCGAGGATCGCCGTGTTGAACTTGCGGACAGGCGAGCAGCACGTGCTTCTCGAAGGCGGTTCGAATCCGCGCTACGCCCCAACCGGGCACCTGATCTATGCGCGAGGAAGCTCGCTATTTGCCGTGCCCTTCGATCCAGAACGGCTGCAACTGAAAGGCACACCGTCGCCGGTACTAGAAGGTGTTTCGCGGCTCTTGGGGTTCGTGGATTATTCTTTTTCCGAATCAGGTGACCTGGTGTACGTGCCAGGAGGCGCTGAGGTGCAGAAAACAACGATGGTATGGGTGGACCGCACGGGAAAGGCCGAGTCGATCGAGGCGCCTCCGCGAGCGTATTTCAATCCCAGCATTTCACCGGACGGCCGGCGGGTAGCGATGACTATAGAAGGCGGATCGGAGGGAAATTTGGACGTCTGGATCTACGATCTTGCGCGCCGTACGCTAACTAAGCTGACCAATGGATTTCTTAACAATGCACCGGCGTGGACGCCGGACGGCAAACGGGTGGCGTTTCGAAATGTTGATGAGTCGGGGCAGCATGGCATCTTTTGGGCTCCGGCGGACGGTAGCGCACCTCCCGAGCAGCTTCTTGCCACCGACGGGCCGGTGACGCCAGGCTCGTGGTTGCCCGATGGCAGCGCACTCCTGTTCTATGCAGCACCGGCGCCAACGGGGATTGGCGTGCTTCCCGTCCCGCAAGCGCCTGCGGACTCGCCACGCACCCCCCGGGCCATGGTCAAAAACGGCCTGAGTCCGCAAGTGTCTCCCGACGGGCGCTGGCTTGCGTATCAATCGGCCGGGCAGGTGTATGTACAGCCGTTCCCAAGCTTGGTTGGGAAGTGGCAGATCTCGAACGATGGGGGTAGTTCGCCGCGCTGGGCGCGAAATGGGCGCGAACTCTTCTATCACAACGGTCAGAAGATGATGGCCGTGGACATCGAAACCAGGGAGGTTTTTCGCGCCGGAACCCCTAAATTATTGTTTGAGGGACGGTACCTTGGCGGACCGGTCGGGTTGCAACCTGGCATTGGGTATGACGTCTCTCCGGACGGGAAGCGGTTCCTTATGATCAAGGCGGACAGCGAGCCAAACGCCGCCCAACTCCAGGTGGTCGAAAACTGGTTCGACGAACTCCGCCGCCGCGCCCCGACGGCAAGCAAGTGATCCGGTGTGGTACCGGAGGGAAAGTTACTCCTGCCGAGAAGAGCAATCGGCTCTGGAGAATGGCTCCGGCGCCGCTTGGTTGGTGGCCTCCTTCGCAGCCGACTAGCGGTGCCTCTCCGAATTGCGGTTGAGTGACGGGCAACTCGGACGTAACGCGATTAGGTAAGGGTTGCCGACAATCCGGGAGTTATCGAGTGGTAGCTCGAACCGAAGGCCAGGTGCGACCACTTCTACCATCGAGCGAATCCGGGATGCGATCAAGCGCCTACTGAAGGGTGCCGCGAGGCTGGAAGCGAAGAGCAACTGCCAAAGGTGTCCGTTCAGACCTACAAAGGCGAGGTCGCCGCGGCAGGATCCGGAAATTTTCTGATGCCAATTCAGTCTGACTCTTTCCGAGAACAGGACTTCCCCGAATTCGACGTCCAATGCTGGAGTCATCAGCGAGACGAGAATGTCCAAAACGGAACAGTAACTTTCCGGCGGCTGCCTTAGCCTAACAACCAGGGCGTTGAACAATTGGATGGGAACCGAGCATTTACGGCTGGGGTTAATTGGGTTGCCCGATTAACGTTTCCAGGAGCTCCTTCGAGGAAAGTCAGGTTCAACTGCCTGTTACTCGAAAGTGGAGCTTCAATTGTTCGCCCGGAAGGAGTTGAGTGATGAAGACAGCGATTTGTCTTGCAAATTTCTGCGGGCGCGTATGCCTAGTGTTCTGCATGTTCCTCGTGGTAGTGCGGTCAGCCTCCGCATATGACGATCCACCAATGCGTGTGGCCCGGCTGAGTTACGTGGAAGGCCGTGTTTCCTTCCAACCGGGCGGCGAGAGTGACTGGGGCTGGGCCACCGTGAACCGGCCCATGACCGCCGGTGACAGTCTCTGGACTGGCAATAGCGCGAGAGCAGAGATGCATATCGGGTCTACAGCGATTCGCGTGGGCGGGCAGACCTCGGTTTCCTTCCTAAATCTGGATGACCGGACGGTGCAGATCCAGTTGAACTCCGGAACGATCAATGTGCGTGTGCGGAATCTGTACCGTGACGACGTGCTCGAGGTGGATACGCCGAACCTCGCGTTTACCGTGCTCCGGAGCGGCGATTACCGCATTACCGTGGATCCGCAAGGCAGCTTCACAACTATTACGCTACGCGACGGCCAGGGGCAGATCAACGGCGGAGGCCAGGCGTTTCTTGTGGACCGAGGCTCGCAGGTTCAAGTCTCCGGCACGGATTATATTTCCTATGACATCTACGATCTGCCGGGCAGAGACACTTTCGATCGATGGTCCTATACTCGGCAACTTCGCGAAGAACGCTCACGGTCCGCCCGATACGTTTCCCCGGAGCTAACCGGATATGAAGACCTAGATCAAAATGGCACCTGGAGGACGGATCGTACCTACGGTCAGGTCTGGGTTCCGACGCGTGTCTCGCGAAATTGGGCGCCGTACCGACAAGGTCACTGGACTTGGGTGGATCCCTGGGGCTGGACGTGGGTGGACGAAGCGCCTTTTGGATTCGTGACCTCTCACTATGGCCGGTGGGCGCACGTGGATAATGACAGGTACGGCGGTGGAGGTTGGGTTTGGGTTCCGCCGCACCGTGAAGTGCGCCAAGATGTGTCCGCGCCGCGACCGGTGTATTCCCCGGCGCTCGTTACCTTTGTAGGAAATTCGAATTCATCGCGAGATTTCGGAAACGGCGGCGGAGTGGCGTGGGTTCCGCTGGCGCCGGGCGAAGTGTATGTGCCAGCGCACCAGACGAGTCCGACATACGTCACCAACGTGAACACCACAAACACCGTGGTGCAGCAGACCACCATCACGAACGTGGTGAACAACAACGTTCAGACAACGACCTATGTGAATCAAAATGTGGCCGGCGCTGTCACTGCCGTGCCCCGGGCAACTTTCGTGAACGCGCAGCCGGTGGCACAGGCAGCCGTGAGAGTGGCTCCGAGCGCGATCACCGCGGCACCGGCGGTTCATACCGCGCCGGTCGCTCCCGTGAGAGCCAGCGTGATGGGAGCAAATATTTCGAGTACGGCGGGCGCCCAAGCTGTGAGTGCTCCGCCGAAGCCTCCGGACGCGGTAGTCATCCGGCCAGTAGTAGCCAAGGTTGCCCCGCCGCCACCGCCGGTAGCCTTTGCACAAAAGCAGCAGGCGTTGCAAGCCAATCCGGGCAAGCCGCTTGACGCGAAGGTCGAGCAGAATCTCCGCGCGGCTACGCCGCCGCCCCTCGCGCGAATTGTGAAGACGGCTCCGCCCGCGACAGCGGTCAAACCAGTCGAAACGGCTGCGAAAAAGCCCCAGCCGGCGACGTCGCCAAACACGGCGCAACAAGTCCATCCTCCGTCGCCTGGAGCTCCGCCTCCGGCCGCTGGATCACAGCAGACTCCACAGCAACAACTGGCTGCGCAACAGCAAGCAGCCCAGCAAACGGCCGCCGCGGAAAATTCCAAGCAGGAAGCTGCGCAACAACAGGCTGCGGCTGAAAAAACCAAGCAGGAGACTGCCCGGCAACAAGCGGCTCAATTAGCGACCGCCGACAAAGCCAAACAGGAAGCTGCGCAACAACAGGCTGCGGCTGACAAAGCCAAGCAGGAAGCTGCCCGGCAACAAGCGGCTCAGTTAGCGACCGCCGACAAAGCCAAACAGGAAGCTGCGCAACAACAGGCCGCGGCTGACAAAGCCAAGCAGGAAGCTGCCCGGCAACAAGCGGCTCAGTTAGCGACCGCCGACAAAGCTAAACAGGAAGCTGCGCAACAACAGGCCGCTGCTGACAAAGCCAAGCAGGAAGTTGCCCGGCAACAAGCGGCTCAATTAGCGACGGCGGAAAAGACTAAACAGGAAGCTGCGCAACAACAGGCCGCTGCTGACAAGGCCAAGCAGGAAGCTGCCCGGCAACAAGCGGCTCAATTAGCGACCGCCGACAAAGCCAAGCAGGAAGCTGCGCAACAGCAGGCCGCGGCTGACAAAGCCAAGCAGGAGGCTGCCCGGCAACAAGCGGCTCAGTTGGCGACCGCCGACAAAGCCAAGCAGGAAGCTACGCAACAGCAGGCCGCTGCTGACAAAGCCAAGCAGGAAGCTGCCCGGCAACAAGCGGCTCAATTAGCGGCCGCCGACAAAGCCAAGCAGCAAACGGCCCAACTACAGGCAGTCGCCGAGAAAACCAAACAGGAAGCCGCGCAGCAGCAGGCTACTCAGCAGGCAGCCGTCGAAAAGGCCAGGCAGCAAGCCGCACAGCAGCAAGCAGCGCAGCAACAAGCAGCTTCAGACAAGGCCAAACAGGAAGCTGCCCGGCAACAAGCGGCTCAACCAGCGCAGACCAATCGCCCTGGTGCGCCTTCGACAGTCCATCCGAACGAGATTCCGGCTCCGCCACGGATCGTTATTCAACCCTCCGCGAATGCCGAGTTGGACAGGAAGCACCAGCAAGAGCAGGATCAGCTCCGCGCGAAGCAGGAGCAGGACCGGCAGAGAGTCCAGCAGGTGCAGGACCAGGAACACGCGAAACTCGCGCAGCAGCAGGCGGACGCGGCCAAAAAACAACTAGTCGAGCAGCAGCATCAAGCACAAACGCAACAACTGCAGCAAAAACACGCGGAAGAGCAGAAACTGTTGGCGGACAAACAGAAGCAGGAACGGCAGAATCAGTCCAAGCCTCAAAAGGCCGACCGTCCTCCGGAGCAAAAGCCCTAACCGCGCACCGAGATTTTAGGGGCAGGTGTGTCTTGCGGGGCGTCAATGCACCTTGCCCCACACATCCTGGATCTGCCGTAATTTCGAGATTAGGAATTGCGGAAGTCCATTCTGCGATTCTAATAAGCCGGCGGCGCGCCGTTGCGGCCATATCCGCCGAAAGTCCAACGGACAGAGACGGTGGTGTACAGCCCGTACGGGCCGGTGGTGTGCAGGTCAGCCGGGCCAAGGGAGCCGCTGTAACGCCCCAGATAGTCAACCTGGTGCTGGGTGACCCGCAGCTGAAAATTTCGCGGCAGCTCAAATGCCGCACCTACGGCGCGGTCGTAGGCAATCGGCTCCATGGAGGCCTGGTAACTGAGCTGGGGAATGTTCCTCCCGAAACTGAATTTAGGCTCGAAGAAGAGAAACAGATGGCGTGCGAATGTGCGACCCAGCGGCTGGATCTCGAGATATCCGCTAAAAAGGTAGCGGGCGTACGCCGTGCACTGCGAAGCGGGGCCGCCCGCACTGGCGGGCTGAGGGAACATGCAGCGGCCGAGATCTGGCTCATTGTGTGAAGGCGCCACGCCAAAGTCGGTAAAACCGCGGATCCAGTTATGAGGGAAAAACATGGGCTGATCCGCTGCCAGCGCCGAGTGACTGGCTGAACCTGCGGATTGATTCGTAATCGTTTGAGACATGGCAACCGGAGCCAGAGTCATGGAGAAGACAAACAAAGACAGAGGAATCTTTTTCAATGGATCTCCTTAAGCTCGGTTCGAGTGTAGCCGATGGGACCTGGAACCCCTGGTATCGCCAAACACGACACCGCTAGAAAAGCGACGACAACTGAGAGCACCCGGAGAAACTGCCGGCAGTCAGCC
>Ga0075436_100003577_pt1 | contig 10648 bp, 11 predicted proteins | sample RhiMethybrSRZTD5_FD_75303 | JGI IMG/M metagenome (GOLD analysis project Ga0075436, IMG submission 75303) | Populus rhizosphere microbial communities from Tennessee, USA - Rhizosphere MetaG P. TD hybrid SRZTD5 | ecosystem: Host-associated > Plants > Roots > Rhizosphere > Soil | place: USA... | reverse complement strand
GCATCTGGAGCGCGGTCGGCATTGGTTCGAGCTCACAGTTGTTACCCACGATCGGCCGTTCCTGTTCGCAAATATTGCCGGCACGCTGGCGGCGTGGGGAATGAACATTGTGAAGGGCGACGCATTCTCGAATGCTGCCGGAGTGGTGGTGGACACTTTCTTCTTCACTGACCGTTTCCGCACACTGGAACTCAATGTGCCGGAGTGGGCGCGTTTTCAGCGAAGCATTGCCGACGTGTTGACAGGAGAAGCCGATCTCGAACACATGCTGCTCGATCGCATGCGCGGAGAATCAAAAAACGGGACGAAGGTCAAGATCAACTCGCGGATTGACTTTGACGATGAATGTTCTGTCGGCAGTACGCTGGTGCAAATTATTGCGCAAGACAAGCTGGGGCTACTGCATCGAATCTGCTCGCGTTTTTCTCACCGGAACTGCAACATTGAGATTGCGCTGATTGATACTGAAGGGCAAATGGCGATTGACGTTTTTTATCTTACCTCCGACGGTAAGAAGCTGAGTGCACCGCTGGAAGATGAACTCAGAGCAGACCTGCTGGACGAACTACAAGAAGGCTAACTTGCTACGCTCTTCAGCTGTCTTCGTTTAGCAATTGGCTGAGGCTGGGCTTGTGCTTCTGCACGCCTTTCGTTTTTCTCTTCTTATCAGGAACCACGGTTGCGGCGCGAGGAGTGCCTATTCGCTCGCGAGCCAGTTCCTTCACCGCAGTTACGGCACTGAATGGCTTCGGCTTTTTCCTGTTCCTCGCCATAGTTTATTTGCTAGCGGGAGTGTACCATCTGCCGCATCGCCTCTTTGCCTACACTCTGTAGAATGATGGAGAGGAGCAACGGGGAATGGATGAACGAGAGTTTTTTGATGAGCGCGCAGAGAAGAAACCTGCGACGCTGAATTGTCCGCATTGCCACCAGTCCGGAGACTATGAAGTCACGTGGCTGGTGCGCACCAAGAAACGCCAACTGTCGGGACGCGCCGACGAACGCGACCGGGCACGGTTTGCAAAAGCCCGTTCGTACATGCTGCGCAAAGACGACATGATGGGCTGCAAGAATGTCCGCTGCCGCAAGCGGTTCGAGATTTCGGGATTGCAGTCGGTGGTTTTCACAGAGTAGTAGCACCAGGGCGCTTCGCCTATAGACAGCGGTCGCTCTAGTGGCTATTACGCCGTTTCTTTGCCGGCCGGGTGTTAAGTGCCAACTATCAACTGCTCATTTATACTTACCGGTTTGCCTGATGCAGGAGATTTGATGTGAAGATCCTGGTTTGCATGAAGCAGGTCCCGCAAAAGGATGCGCCGCTGAAGCTGAATGAGGCGGGGACCTGGATTCGTGAAGACGTGTCATACGAGGTCAACGAGCCGGACGCGTACGCCTTGGAAGAGGCGCTTCGCCAGAAGGAAAAGCACGGCGGGGAAGTGGTTGTGATCACCGCAGGTCCGGCACGGGCTCAGCAGGTCTTGCGCGAAGCCTTGGCCAAAGGCGCGGACCGCGCTATCCATCTGGAAGACAATTCGTTCGTCGCACTCGATGCATTCAACACCGCCCGCACATTCGCCGCGGCCATCAAAGATGAGCAGTTTGATCTGATCTTTACCGGGTTACAGTCCGATGATTATGGTTTCGCGCAAACCGGTGTGGTGCTGGCCGAGTTGCTGGGCTGGCCGCACGCAACCATCATCATGCAGATTGAAAGAACCGAGGGCGGAATCAAGGTCAAACGCGAGCTTGAGGCAGGATATTTTCAGTTCGTCGACATGCCGCTTCCGGCGGTACTGACCATTCAGTCGGGAATCAATAAGCTGCGCTACGCAACCCTGATCGGAATCAAGCAGGCGAAAAATAAACCTTTGCGCAAAGTTGCTTTGGCGGAAGTGCAGCAGGCAATCGGCCCGAATCTGCAAAAGATCGAGCGCATGTACATTCCGCAGAAAACCAAGAAGACAGAGTATCTGGAAGGTCCACCGGGCGAGATTGCGAAGAAGCTGGTGGAAAAACTACGAAACGAGATCAGGGTGTTGTAAAAGCGCCGAGCCCTGAGCAGTGAGAGGTGGGCACAAATCAAAGCTCGCAACTCGACGCTTACAGCTTGCGACTCGATGTTCATAGGAGGACTCATGTCCGGCAATCAGATGATTCGCGAAGAAGAAGTTCAGCTTGGAGGCGATGAAACTCAGGGCGCAGTGCTCATGACGGTGGGGAAGCTCCTGCTTTGGACCGATTTGATTTTTCTCGCGTTCGTATATAGCGGTATCAAAGGCGGCTCGTATCTCTACACCTATTGGTTTCTGATTCAGGGGACGGTCGGCCTGACTCTGCTGATCACGGGGCGAGTCAAGCGGGGAAGTTTGACCGAATAAATATTTCCAACAAAAACATGTCTGAGAAGATTCTGGTGGTTGTCGAACAGCGTGAAGGCGCACTTAACCGGGTGTCCTGGGAAACCATTGCGGCGGGGCAGGCCATCGCTGCCGAAACCGGATGGACTCTGGAAGCAGCTGTGCTCGGCGACGGTGTGAGTGCGATTGCCACTGAGATTGCGGGCAAGAAGGTCAGCAAAGTTTACGATCTGGAATCGCCGGCGCTGAATCCATACACGCCGGACGCTTTTTCCGCAGGGCTGAAACAATTTCTTTCGACCAATCAGCCGCGGCTTATCCTGATGCCGCACACCTACCAGGTCCGCGACTTCGTGCCTAAATTAGCGACGGCCATGGGACGTGCCGTGATTAGCGACTGCGTTGGCTTCCGCAAAGACGGCGACAAACTCTTATTCACCAGGCAGATGTTTCAGGGCAAATTCGCGGCCGACGTGAGCTTTACCGGCGATGCTCCGTGGTTCGTAACGTTCCAGAACGGCGCGTTTCGGGGCGACAAAGTTGAAGCCGGATCAGTCGCCGCGCCAATCGAGAAAGTTACTCTGGACATTCCCGCGAACATAATTCGCAACCAGCCGCAGGAAATTTTCAAGGAAGCAAAACAGGCGGTAGACCTGACGCAAGCGGAAATCATCGTCTCGGTCGGGCGCGGAATCAAAGAGCAAAAGAACATCGAGATAGCCAAGCAGCTTGCGGATGTCCTGGGAGGAGAGATTGCAGCTTCGCGTCCCATCTGCGATTCGGGATGGCTGCCAATGGACCGGCAGATCGGATCTTCCGGTCAAACCGTTGCCCCTAAGCTCTATCTTGCGCTCGGTATAAGCGGCGCGATTCAGCACATTGTCGGCATGAAGGGCGCGCGCTCGATCGTCGCGATCAACAAAGATCACGAAGCGCCAATTTTTGAAATTGCGGATGTGGCGGTGGTAGGCAATTTGTTTGATATCGTGCCGGCGTTGATCGAGGAAGTGAAGAAGGCGAAGGGGTAAGGTTTCAAGGTTTCGAAGGTTTCAAAGTTTCAATTAGGCAGCCCGACTGGAAAGCGATTCTATTAGTCGGTTTAGAAGCCCGAGTACTTGAAAAGTGCGTGTATCGAGTGCTTGGTAACCGGGCTCACGCAGATATCCGAGCTCGAATGCAATTGAGAGTTGAGTCTCAAGCTCAAGAATTGAGCCGCGAGCTTGCCCGAGAAAATGGCGGAACTCTCCTTTTGTGAGGCGTCCTTGTCCTTCCGCGATATTAGAGGCTACCGACACTGCTGCCCTTCGGATCTGCGAAGTCAGTCCAAAACGCTCAACATTGGGGAACGTTTCGGTTTCGCGATAAACCCCGATTGCCATATCCCTCGCCTTTTTCCAAACCAGAAGTTCGCGATACGTTCGGCTCATAGCGGGCTTCCAAATACCTTAGCGGCTAATCGCTATTGCCGTAACTGGAAAAGTCAGAAAGACGTTGCACTCGTTCCAATTTGGAATGAGAACCTCGATTGGTCAATGACGGAAACCTTCGAAAGCTTGAAACCTGGCTCATGCTGACCTTCCGCAAAGCTCCTGAAAGCATCTCACGCCCGCAGATGCCTGCCGATGTTGTCATTGTTGGCGGCGGGTCGGCAGGTATGGCTTGCGCGTTGCGGCTTTCGCAACTCATCGACCAGCACAACGCTGCGCATCCCGATTCACAATTAAGTAAGGAAAACATTTACGTTCTCGAGAAGGCCCGGGAAGTCGGCCAGCATTGCCTCTCAGGCGCGCTGCTTGATCCTCGTTCCATGCGCGAGTTATTGCCGGATTTTGAAAAAGAGGCTCCGCTCGATGCCGCCGTCTCAAAAGAATCGGTTTACTTCCTCACCGAAAAAGGCAAATTAAAGTTCCCCATCACGCCACCACCTCTCCGTGATCATGGGAATTACATCGTCTCGCTCAATCGTTTTGTGAAGTGGCTGGGCGGCAAAGTGGAGGCAGCGGGAATTACGGTTTTCACCGGGTTTGCCGGATCAGAATTGACCTTTGACGGCGACCGCGTCACAGGCGTGCGTACCGACGACAAGGGTCTCGATAAGCAAAATCAGCCCAAGTCGAATTTCGAGCCGGGATATGAGCTGCAAGCGCAAGTCGTAATTCTAGCCGAGGGCACGCGCGGATCCTTGACCAAACAGCTCATCAGTAAATTCGATTTGATGAAAGACCGGAATCCGCAGACTTACGGTCAGGGTGTTAAGGAGCTGTGGGAAGTTCCTGCGGGGCGTATCGCACGTGGCGAAGTCATCTACACCATGGGGTGGCCGCTGACCTCTCGTGAATATGGTGGCGCGTGGATCTACGGCAGCAACGACAATATTGTTTCGCTGGGCTTTGTTATTGGGCTGAATTATCCCGATCCACGCACCGATCCGCAGCGTGTGCTGCAGGAATTCAAGCGACATCCGTTTGTCGCCAAGCTGCTCGAAGGCGGAAAAATGATCCGGTATGGAGCGAAGTCGCTTCCGTACGGCGGCTGGTGGGCAATTCCGCCGCTGGCGGGCAACGGATGGATGATCATCGGTGACTCAGCCGGGTTTTTGAATTCGCAACGATTGAAAGGAATACATCTAGCGATTAAGAGTGGCATGCTTGCAGCTGAAACGGCATTCGAAGCTCTGAAAAAGGATGATTTCTCTGCCGAGTCGCTCGGTGCTTTTCAGCGGAAGGTTGAATCCAGCTGGATCAAAGACGAGCTGTGGAAGGTACGAAATTTTCATCAGGGATTCGAGCATGGTTTCTGGAGCGGAATGGTCCACGCCGGCATTCAGCAATTCACCGCAGGGCGCGGCATACGCAACCGCTATCCGGCAACCCCGGGCTATGCGCGGATGAAGAAGCTGACTGAACTGCCTGCGGATGGTGGCGCGGAATCGCACATCATCGGACCGGCGAAAGGCGATGGCAAGCTGACCTTTGACAAGCTCACTGATCTCTACCACTCGGGCACGAAACACGAGGAAGATCAGCCAGCGCACCTGGTCATCCACGATACAAATCTTTGTGAGTCGCGCTGCGTAGTGGAATTTGGCAGCCCATGCCAGCGTTTCTGTCCAGCGAATGTTTACGAGATGCTTGATGACGCGGCAGCTCCCCACGGCAAGCGCATCAGCTTGAATCCGTCGAACTGTGTACACTGCAAGGCTTGCGACCTTTACGATCCGTATCAGATCATCACATGGGTACCACCGGAGGGCGGTGGCGGGCCGAACTACGATGGAATGTGAGCCGGGGCACAAACAACTTACAAACCACGAAGGACACAAAGGCTCACGAAGGAACTCTATGAAAGCTACAAATTGCTGGCGGCTCGCGATGTTGCTTTTCTGTGGAATAAGTGCCGCCGCGCAGACCGCGACGCCGACCCTGCCGACCACTGGCTTCCCCGGCCTCGATCAATACCGCGCCTCGCGCATAGCCATCTATATGGACGACTACGGACAACTGGCACGATATCGTGATGCAAACCACGCTCTCAAGCCGCTCGGACCTGGAGAAGACCGCGTCATTTTCTTCGGCGATTCGATTACCGACGATTGGCCGATCGCAGATTACTTTCCCGGCAAACCCTATATCAATCGCGGGATCGGCGGTCAGACCACTTCGCAAATGCTGGTGCGTTTTCGCCAGGACGTGATCGATCTGCAACCGAAAGCTGTCGTCATTCTTGCGGGGACCAATGACATCGCCGGCAACACCGGGCCGATTTCGAACGAAGACATCGAAAGCAATTTCGCATCAATCGCAGAACTGGCGCGTGATCACAACATTCACGTAATTTTTTCGTCTATTCTGCCGGTGCACAATTACACGCCTCAGGCGCAGGACTTCTTTGCGCAGCGCCCGATGGAGAGAATTCTGGCGCTAAACACGTGGCTGAAGGAGTATTGTTCGGCGAACAAGCTATTTTACCTGGACTATTTTCCTGCATTGCGCGACGAAAAAGGTCTGCTGAAACGCGACCTTGCCGATGACGGCCTGCACCCGAACAAAGCTGGATACACGGTTATGGCGCCGCTGGCGGAGAAGGCGATCGGAGCCACCCTCAAACACTCAGCTATCAGCGCTCAGCATTGAAGGCATTAATTGAATAAACGACTCTCTTGGGCCCCTCACGCGCATCTATAATTGAGTTGAGTTTCCGACCGCCTCGGCCTTCGGGCATACCCTGGCTGTGGCGGCGGTGAAGACTTGTATGCGGGTGAGGGCCCCATTCGACTTCGCTCAGGGCGGGTCCGCACCACAAGATCTTCCGAGGGTGTTGGTGGAAACGCCAGCGCCTCCCGCTTCTCCTGAGAGAAGCATTGGAAAGGAAACGCTGCCGGATTTTCTCGTCTGCGTTTTTCCTTTCCAGCACGCAAAAGCAAGTTTTCGACTGTGGAAGCCAGGAGCTAAGAACTGGTTCTTACCGACAAATTCGGCCGCGCGATTACCGATCTGCGTATCTCGATCACCGATCGTTGCAACTATAAGTGCGTGTATTGCCGTACCGGCAACGAAGGCGCGGTTTATGGCGAACTGCCGTTTGCCGATTACTTGCGCATGGCGCGGGTGCTGGTCTCGTTGGGGATCACTAAAATTAGACTTACCGGCGGCGAGCCGCTGCTCCGGCGTGGGATTGTTGACTTCGTTCGCGAGTTGGCAAAATTGCGACCTCAGGGGCTAAAGCCCTCGTTTTCTGCACCGCCAAGCGGCACGGCTGAAGCCGTGCCCTTCCCGGGATTGCACCACCACAACAGCGAAATGGATTCACTCGGCACCCCCGCGAGCGCCCATCCGCTCGAAGATATGACCAGGCATCTCGACCTCGCCATCACCACCAACGGCCACCTGCTCGCCGATATGGCGCAGCCTCTCAGAGACGCCGGGTTGAATCGAATCACGGTCAGCATGGATGCAGTCGATCCAGATCGCTTCGCGCGCATCACCCGCGTTCCCGGCGGCTACGATCATGTGCTCGCCGGTGTCCGGGCCGCGCGCACTGCCGGACTCTGGCCCTTGAAGGTCAATTGCGTGCTGATGCGCGGCTTCAACGAAGATCAGATCATTCCGTTCGGAATGTTCGCGCGCGAAGAAGGCGTGATCGTCCGCTTTATCGAATTCATGCCTCTCGAAGAAGATCGTGTCTGGTCGCCTTCGGTGGTCGTCACCCTCGACGAAATTCTCGAGCGTATGGGCGAGTACCGCCCGCTGGTTGAAATTCCTCACGCCCACAGCGAGACGGCACGCCGCTACCGTTTTGATGATGGTGTCGGCGAGATCGGAATCATTGCGCCGGTTTCACATCCATTTTGCGGGCACTGCAGCCGTATTCGAATTACCTCTGATGGCAAGATTCGCACCTGCCTGTTCTCCGTCTGGGACCACGACCTGCACGAACTCATGCGCCGCGGTGCCAGCGATGACGAACTCGCAGATTTCATTCGAGGCGTCGTCCAGAGAAAAGAAGAGCGCCACCACATCGGGGAAGCGGATTTCGTGCCGGCATCGAGGACGATGGTGCACATCGGGGGGTAGAAGTCAGCTCTCAGCTTTCAGCAAGAACTCTCAACCGCCGAGACCGCCAGCGTGAGAGACGCGTGCCAAATCCGGAAGCTGCTCAAGTATTCGAATGAACGATCCTGACCGTGTGTTTTCCTTCGTGAACCTTCGTGTCCTTCGTGGTCTATGGCTCTTGTCAATCACCGCATGCCTTGCCGGCGAAAGTTTTGCGCAGCAGTCCACTTACCTCGGCTTCGACCGCAACGACTACCCGGGTGACACAAGCCTCCAAGTTCTGCGAAAGACTTTTTCTTACGCCGGATATTGGCTCAACAATCCTCCCGGCGAAACCAGCAATTCATGGGCCGGCAAACGCACGGCGCTCGCATCGGCTGGATTCGGATTCCTGGTGCTGTTCAACGGACGTTTAGACGCGCAACTGCAGCATGGAGCCGCTGCGCTCGGCCAGTCGGACGCAAATGCTGCAACCACCGAGGCCAAGCGCGAAGGCTTTCCAGCGCACACAATTATTTTTCTCGATCTTGAAGAAGGCGGACGCATGTCGCCTCAGCAGAAAGCCTATATTTACGCCTGGGTTGATGCTGTGAACGCCTCCGGATTTCGCGCGGGTGTTTACTGCTCTGGAATTCCGGTGAGAGAAGGCAAGAACACGGTCATCGACACCGCACACGATATCCGCGACAACGCTCACGGGAGGGAGATTAGTTTTTGGGTGACGCAGGATTCCTGTCCTCCATCTCCGGGATGCGTTTTTCCCAAGCAACCCGCGAACCCAACTGCCGGCGGGATTTCATTCGCGGATGTATGGCAGTTTGTGCAATCGCCGAAACGCCCTGAGTTTGCAGCCAAATGCGGCGGCTATAACCGCCAGGATGGAAGCTGCTATCCGCCGGGAGTTGCACCCTCAACTCATCTGGACGTCGACCTCAACACCGCAAACAGCGCCGACCCATCAGCGGGAAGATAGCTTTGTGTGGCGCGGGCGCCCTCGCCCGCGAAAGGCGGGGCGGTTACCGGTATTTGGAAACTCACAAAAATCGCGGGCGGGGGCGCCCGCGCCACACGTGTGCTTGCACTCCGCCCCACTCCCAGTGCACAATATCTCTACGTTGCTGCGTGGCGGAAACGTGCGAAATTAAAGTCTCTTTCTTCCGCTTGCGAGCATCGTATTAGTTGTACGGAATTACTGGACGGCTTCAACATCCCCGTGGACTGGGTGCCTCAGGCACAGTGAGCCCGCTGGAGCCGCTGATATAGCTTTCAACATCCCCGTTTCGGAATAAACGTGTGGCTCGGACATTCCTGTCCGAGCGGTTCGGATTTCCGAAGCTGAAGGCGAGACAATATGGCTACTGCTACTGAAATTTGCAGTCTGGAAAATTATCTGGTCCTCCCCGATCGCACCATGGACGACCGCATTCATGCGGCCAAAGAAGCGCTGGGCGGCGACTTGGTGGTTCTAGGGCACCATTACCAACGCGACGAGGTCATCCGCTTCGCCGATTTTCGCGGCGACTCTTACAAGCTTTCACAGCAGGCCGCGAACGCGGGGGGCAAATACATCGTCTTTTGCGGCGTGCATTTCATGGCCGAAAGCGCTGACATTCTCGCGCGCCCCGGTCAAGTCACCATTCTTCCCGATCTCAATGCCGGATGCTCCATGGCCGATATGGCCGAAATTACTCAGGTGGAGAATTGCTGGGAGCACCTGGTCCGCGCCGGACTTACCAACGATGAAGGCGACGGCATCACACCGGTGACGTATATGAATTCCACGGCCGCGATCAAAGCTTTTTGCGGGGAACGCGGCGGCGTGGTTTGCACTTCATCGAATGCTCCGGGAGCGTTCAAGTGGGGATTCGCGAAGACTCCCAAATTGCTGTTTCTGCCCGATCAGCACCTCGGCCGCAACACTGGATACCGGATGGGCATTCCGCTCGACGAGATGGTCGTATGGGACCCTTACATGCTGAACGGCGGTGTCGATCCCGAACGCCTAAAGAAGGCGCGCGTGATTTTGTGGAAGGGGCACTGCTCGGTCCATCAAAGATTTTTGCCGGAGCATGTAGACAACGTTCGCGCGAAATATCCCGGAATTCGCGTGATCGTGCATCCCGAATGCCGCTGGGAAGTTTGCCAGAAGGCGGACGGCATCGGCTCAACCGAAGGCCTGCTGAAGATGATTCGCCAGGCGCCGTCGAGGACCATGTTTGCCGTGGGCACTGAAATTCATCTGGTCAACCGCATGGGCAAGGAATTCGCGGCGGAAGGGAAGAAGGTCATCACCCTCGACGATTCCGGCTGCCTGTGCACCACCATGTTCCGCATCTCGCCCCAACATCTGTGCTGGGTGCTGGAGAATCTAGTGGACGGAAACGTTGTCAACCAGATTAAAGTCGACGATGACGTGAAGCACTGGGCGCGAGTGGCGCTGGATCGGATGCTGGAGATTCAGTGAACCCGTCGTTGGTCGTTCGTCGTTGGTCGTTCGCGACGAACAAGACCGCGAAACGCGAGAAACCTCACCTACAAGGCTGATTTAGAATTGTGCCAGAGCCGGGATGGCGGAATTGGCAGACGCGCTGGACTTAGGATCCAGTGCCCAAAAGGCGTGCAGGTTCAAGTCCTGTTCCCGGCACCAACTTTGAGGTCCCTCGACTGGGCTCGGGATTTCGGCAGCGGGCTCAGACGCCCGCTAAACGCCTCAAGTTCAAGTCCTGTTCCCGGCACCAA
>Ga0075436_100003576_pt1 | contig 10650 bp, 9 predicted proteins | sample RhiMethybrSRZTD5_FD_75303 | JGI IMG/M metagenome (GOLD analysis project Ga0075436, IMG submission 75303) | Populus rhizosphere microbial communities from Tennessee, USA - Rhizosphere MetaG P. TD hybrid SRZTD5 | ecosystem: Host-associated > Plants > Roots > Rhizosphere > Soil | place: USA... | reverse complement strand
GCAAAATCGGGATCGGCGAATCTTTTGAACCAATTGAAATTGTCGAAAACCGAGTGATAAACGCCATAGGATCCGGTTGAGCTGATATCGGAAGAAGGAATGCCGAGGCGCTGCAGAAAGACCGTGTAGTCCGACCCGCTGCCCAGATCTCCCACCGGCACATCGAGTTTTCCCTGCGCTGCCGGGATCCGTTTCGTGTCTCCGATGGCCTCGGTTGGCGATTCTCCAGTTTCAGCACCGGGTTGGCTTGAAGTGCGCCATTCCTCATATACGGTACCACCCTTAGGACTGGGCACAACCCGGGTGACGTCCCGCAGGAACTGCTTCAGACTCGGTGTCGACGACGCCGCAAATTTGGCTCCAGAGACGGCCACGTCCATATTGAAATAGGCTGCGGCATGGGCCAATTCTTCGCCGTGCTGCTCCCCCCATTCAGTGGAACCGATCAAACCTTCTTCTTCGGCATCCCAGCTGCCAAAGACTATGGTCCGCCTTGGTTTCCATCCGGATTTCAGCAGCTCGCCAATACCGTGAACCGTTTCGAGCATTGCCGCCGTGCCGCTGTTCGGATCAACGGCGCCGTACACCCAGGCATCGCGATGGTTCCCGGCAACCACCCACTCATCCGGCAATTCGCTGCCACGCACCCGGCCCGTCACGTCCCAAATTGTGCGGAACTGATAATCCTGCTTGAGATGTACCCTGACTTTCGCCGGTCCAGGCCCCACGTGATAGGTAAGCGGCAAAGAACCTTGCCAGTCGCGTGGCGACGCGGGTCCGCCGAGATGCTCGAGAATTGGCCAGGCGTCGGCATAGCTCAGAGGAGTGGTGGGAATTTTCGGTAGCTGCGCGGATTTATCTGGCGGAGTCCGCGCGGCATCCGGAAGCGACGGTACCGACGCAATGCCCGGCGTAGTTGGATCCCCCGGAAAGTGAAACATGTAGCCAATGGAGCCGCGCTGCACTCCAGTATCAGGGCGCCAGGGGCCTTGCGGATACTTGTCGCCGCGTCGCCAGCCATCATCAGCAGGATCGGAATAGATGAGCACAGCGGCCGCGCCCCGTTCTTCCGCCACGAACGCCTTCACGCCTCGAAAGTTTTGTCCGTAGCGCACCAGAATAATCTTGCCGCGCACGTCCACTTTCAGTTGCTCAAGCTTATGAAAGTCCTCCGGCGATCCGTAGTTGGCGTAGACGACTTCCGCTTCCACATCTCCCGAAGGAGACATCGCGTTATAAGGCACGACGATCCGGTTGTCATCCTGAAAGGCATCGGCCGCGACGTGCTCGCGCGAGGGGCCGTGCATCGTAATTCCTTCGGGAGCGGTCATATCCACATTGATTTCAATCGGATAATTCATCCAGACGCGATATTCGGCAATTTCCGTCTCCAACCCGGCTGCGCGAAATTTTTGTGCCACGTAATCAGCTGTAGCTTTGTCCTCAGGTGACCCGGCAATGTGGGGCGCCTGAGTCAAGATACGCAGATGCTCTTCTGCGAGCTTGGGGTCGGGTACTGTCAGGAAGCGTTGCTCAAGCGCAATTTCACCGGCGGGAGCGCGGAAACCAAAAATGCGACCGGGATTAATGGGATTCGCAGCGGGCGCAGTCCGCGATGCCCATCCGAGGAGAAAATAGATGGGCAGGATTAGGGAAACAGGGCGAAGTATTTTCATTCGAGTCCCACAGGTTCGGACTAGATCGGAATATACGCATCCATGCAAGGGCTGGATACTCATTCTTAAACTCGGTAGTTTACTGCAAGATCTTTCTATTCCGTGGCTCGGCCATTCGCAATTGCAACCCCGCCGGTTATCAGCAATTTCACCAAAATCCCCAAATCAGGGATGCGTCGGCGGACAGCGGACCGTGATGGCGGTTAGTACTACGCCGCCGGTGGATGCCTCAAGTAGGCCTCAGAGCGGGTCTTCGGGCTTGCTTTGAGCCTCTCTGGGGTTACCCCAGAGAACGTGAAGGACTAGGGTTTTCGTCGCGTGAGCGGCGCTGCGCGACCAGGCAGATATGCTCACGCCAGGTCAGACGGGTTGGAGCATCCCACCGGCTTTCTTTCATGCTAAAGTCGTCGCTCTTGAGAGCAAATCCTGTCGCAGATTCTCGAAAGAGTTCCAACTCCCCCGCAGTACACGCCTTCGTCAAAGGACGCTCCATTAAGACCTTCATCGCTCCTCACATCGCTCAGCGGGTCATATTACGCATGGACTTGCGGGATTTCTTTCCCTCGTTTGCCGCGGGAAGGATTCAGGCCTTTTTTTTTGGCACGTTGGGCTATCCTGAATCGGTTGCGGTTTTATTGGCTGGGATCTGCACCACCACAACGCCTCCCTCGGTCCGAAAGAGGCTGGATGCATCGTCGGTGTGAATCTTTTGCAAGAAGCGCGCGTGGTCTATTCGAACCCACCTTTACCGCAAGGGCGCGCCTACGTCTCCCGCCTGTCGCCAACCTGTGTCACACCGAGTAGATTGCAGGCTGCATGGTTTAGCGTTAGCCACCGCGGTTGGAGCCGCATACACGCGCTAGGCTGACGACCTCGCATTTTCTGGCAATACAGCATTCGAGACAGGAATAGAACGGTTCTCAACGCACATTGGGGCCATTCTGCTGGAGGAGGATTTCACCGTACATTTTCGTAAGACTCGCGTCATGCGCCAAGGCGTGCGGCTACACTTGGCGGGCCTGCTGGCTAATCAACCCATGAACATCATGCGTCCCGATTTCGATCACCTCAAAGCACACTCACCAATTGTGTCCGTCTAGGCCCCGAAAGCCAAAATCGACTCATCCTCATTTTCGTTCGCAGGTGGAGGGGAGGGTGGGATTTGTGGAGATGGTCAATCCTGCGAAAGGACAACGCCTTCGCAGCATTTTCGAGCGCATCCAGTGGCCATGATGAATACTGCGCGTAGCGGCGCAACTCAGCTGAGTCTGTCTCTGCTAGTGACATTGAGCCAATCCGATGCCTTACAATAGGTCGCATGAAACGGGCTTGTCTCAGCCTGTTGTTGGCGGTCTTCTTGGCTGTGGTTGTCCCCGCCCAGGATGATATGGCGGATTTAAAATTTCTGGTGGTGAAGGACTACAACGGCAAGCCGATTCGCAATGCTAGCGTGGTTCTGCACCCCGTTGAGAAAAGTGGCAAACAGTCAAGAGGGGGCCTGCAAATCAAGACTGACCCAGAAGGCAGAGCCAATTATGAAGGCGTGCCCTTCGGCAAGCTCCGGATTCAGGTGCTGGCCCAAGGCTTTCAGACGTTCGGCGAGGACTACGAGATCAATCAGCCAAAGATGGAAATCACCGTGAAGATGAAGCGGCCCTCCGAACAATATTCCATTTATCAGGATCATCCGGGCGAGAAGAAGGCCGAGCAGCCACCGCCCGAGAAAGAATCAAAGCCGCAGTGAGTGAATTGTTGATTGTGGGTCGCGGATTTTAGGCGACGTCTGATAGCATCCGAGCGGGGCACTTCCAATCTGAAATCAAGAGTCTTCGATCAAGAACCTCATGGACTACCTTCTCAAAACCGAACCCTCCGAATATTCCTTCGCTGATCTGCAAAAGGACAAGACCACCATCTGGGACGGAGTCTCCAATCCCGTGGCCTTGAAGCATCTGCGCGGAATGAAAGCGGGGGAGCGGTTGGTCATTTACGAAACCGGAGACCGCAAGAGCGCTGTGGGAATTGCGTCCGTGGTCTCGGTCGACACCGCAGATGCGAAGGAGCCAAAAGTAAAGATCAAAGCTGGAGAGGCGCTCGCGCGCGCGATCTCTCTGGCAGAGGTTAAATCCAACCAGCTCTTCGCGGACTCGCCTTTAGTAAGACAAGGCAGGCTCAGCGTGGTGCCACTCACCGCAGGGCAGTACAGATTCCTTACCGGCCAGTGACCTAGCCACACCTAACATTCCATAAGCAAAAATCAAGCTGCTGATACCGGCAACGCACCCTGCGGGTTCTTGCTGCCGCAATGAACGCTGCAGCACGACTTCAATGCAAAGTACACTGTCTGAGTGCCCCTGAAGCTCTCCCGTCTTCGCCGCTGGTTTGGAGCAGCAGCAATCACTTTGGTGCTGCTGGTCGGGGGTGCTTATTTTTACGCGCGGCACCGATTGCGGAATGCGATCAAAGAAGTTCCTGGCAAGATCGGGATGGAAATCCAGCAGAGTGCGCAAGGATTTACCATCTCTCGCTCGGAGCAGGGACGCACGCTGTTCAAAATTCAAGCCAGCAAAGTGGTGCAGTTCAGGCAGGGCGGACGCGCCGAACTGCATGACGTCTCCATCATCCTTTACGGGCGCGATTCAACGCGCTTCGACCAGATCTACGGTGCCGACTTTGAGTATGATCCCCAATCCGGCGACGTGATCGCCAAAGGGCCCGTTCAGATCGACCTGGAGTCCAATGCTCAGGGCTTGCGGAATCCGAACCAGGCAGCTCCTAAAGAACTGAAGAACCCAATTCACCTCAAAACCATGGACTTGGTCTTCAACCAGAAGACCGGAAACGCCTCTACTAAGGAGAAGATTGAGTTCAACACTCTACAGATTTCAGGGTCAGCACAAGGCCTGAGCTACACCGCCACAAATAAGATGCTGACGCTGGAATCGCAGGTGAATGTCACATTCAACGGCCCATTTCCCGCAACCGTCGTCGCGAACCGTGGAATATTAACGAGAGATCCCCGACAGTTTGTGCTGGACCACATGCGAGCACGCAGCGGTGCTCGTTGGGGCCAGGCCGACAAGGCCACACTGTTCTTGCGTTCCGATAACACTCTCGACCGTGTGATCGCAAGCGGCGATGTCATAGCGAAAGTGGAAGGGCCCTCATCTGGGCAGGTTCGTGCCGCACAAGTGGAGTTACTGATGCGTGAGGATAGCGAGGGCATTCAAAGCACAATCTTCTCGGGGGACGTCAACATCGAAACGTCTGGTGCTCAGTCAGCTGAGGCAAGGGCGGAGCGAGTCACTTTCAATTTTTCGGGGAAAAAGAACATCCTTCAGACCGCCCGAAGCGAGGGCAACGTGAAATTGGTGCAGCATGAAAGATCACCATCCGGAGCAGCACAGGACCTCCAATTACGAGCGGCCGCAATCGATTTCTTTTTCGCTGAAGGCAAACGGCGGCTCGCTCGCGCTGAAAGTTCAGGCCTGGCGGAAATTGCCATACTCCCTGTCAAGCCCGCGACGGGGCAGGATACGCTGGCCACCGCCGGCAAATTTCAGGCTGGCTTTGATAGCCAAGGCCGGCTGCAATCGGTACACGGAGAACCGGATGCGCGGATCGTATCGAAAACTCCCGGCCAACCTGATCGGGTCAGCACCAGCCAACGACTTGATGCTTCGTTCCGTCCGGGCAGCGGAATCGAGTCTCTGGTTCAACAAGGAGACTTTACTTATACAGATGGTGAACGCAAAGCCTGGGCCGACCGGGCCCGCTACATCTTGGCCGACCGGATAATTTCGCTTGAGGGTTCACCCCGTGTCGCCGACAGCACGACCGACACCACAGCGCGAAACCTCCGGCTGAATCGCGAAACGGGAGATGCCCATGCAGAAGGTGATGTCAAAAGCACCTACCGAGACCTCAAGCCGCAGGCGACCGGTGCGCTGCTGGCGTCCTCCAGTCCCATCCATGTAACGGCGCGTACCATGACGGCGCATCGCTCGCCGGCCATTGCCGTGTACACAGGCGGTGCGCGGCTCTGGCAGGACGCGAACATCCTTGAAGCGCCATCTATCCAGTTCGATCGCGACCACAGATCAGTTGTCGCAGAAGGCGCAGATACTCAACCCGTCTCGACCGTACTCGTGCAGGCAGATAAAAGTGGCGCTGTCACTCCTGTAACCATCACCTCCACTGGGCTCACCTACATCGACGAAAACCGCTTAGCTCGATTCCAGGGAAGGGTTCAAGCCCAAGGGGCCGACCTCACAGTTAGCGCCGCGGAAATGGACGTTTACCTCAAAGGTTCAGAACAACGAGCCCCGAATCAGACGTCCGCCACGCCGGGAAAAATCGATCACATCGTCGCCAGGAAGCAGGTTGTCATCACACAGCCGGGTCGCCGCGCCAGCGGAGAACAACTCACATACACCGCAGCAGAGGACAAGTTTGTGCTGACCGGCGGTTCGCCTAGCATTTTTGATGCCGAACATGGCAAGGTTACCGGGGTTTCGTTGACTTTCTTTAGGTCGGATGATAGGGTGCTCGTGGAAGGAAATAATTCCCATCCCACTGTCACCCAGACACGAGTGGCACGATAAATGCGTACCCTGGCCACTGACGAAATCGGCAAATCTTATCGTGGTCGGCGGGTTGTAAATGGCGTCAGCCTCCGCGTCGAACAGGGTGAAGTCGTTGGTTTACTTGGACCTAACGGCGCCGGCAAGACCACAACTTTCTACAGCATCGTCGGTTTGATCCCGCCTGATACCGGTCGCGTCCTGATTGATAACGAAGACATCACCGACGTTCCCATGTACCTGCGCGCCCGCCAGTACGGCATCAGCTATCTGCCACAGGAGGCTTCAGTATTTCGAAAGCTAACTGTCGAAGAAAACATTCTGGCGGTGCTGGAACCCCAGCCGATCTCCTGGCACGAGCGCCGCGAAAAGATGGAAGAACTGATCGATAAGCTAGGGCTTGAGCATATTCGCCAAAACATGGGACATGATCTCTCGGGCGGCGAGCGCCGCCGCGTTGAAATCGCGCGAGCATTGTGCATCAACCCAAGTTTTATTCTGCTGGACGAGCCGTTTTCCGGCATCGACCCCATCGCCGTACTCGACCTCCAGAAAATTATCAGCGATTTGCGATCGACCGGAATCGGCGTACTGATTACGGATCACAATGTGCGTGAAACCCTTTCAGTCACCGATCGTGCGTACATCATCAACGAAGGACGAATTTTTCGACAGGGCACGCCCGAGCAGTTGGGCAGCGACCCCGAAGTGCGAAGAGTGTATCTGGGAGAGAGTTTTTCGCTTGTGTGAGAACGAGCTCTTAGCTATCAGCTCCGAGCTAAACACGATGAGCTACTCGATGCTGTTACTTAAAATTCATACTGATGGTATCGATCTCGCGGTTTGGAATGATCGCTGGAGCGCATATCTGGTGGACGCCGCTGTCAAAGCTCGGCAGGAAAAAGCTAACAGCTAAAGGCTAGAAGCTGCAAACTGCTTTATGGTTCTTCTTCAACCCAAGCTCCATCTCAAGGTCTCGCAGAGGCAGATCCTCACGCCCGGCCTGGTGCAAATGGTCAGCGTGCTCGCGCTCAACAAGCTAGAGCTCAAGGACATGATCACTGCCGAGATGGTCGAAAACCCCGTCCTCGAAGAACTGGAAGACTCCGTCCCCCTGCTCGATGATGTCAACCGTCGCGAAGAAGACCGCGAGCGCCCCGCCGCGACAGCCGAAGAAAACCCGATCACAGCCGTAGAGAAGAAAGATCCGTTTGAAGAAATCGACTTCGGCTCCTTCTTTCAGGAATACCTCGACCCCGGCTACCGTAGCCCCGGCGAGATGGAGGAAATCGAGCGGCCGTCTTTTGAAAATTTTCTCTCCAGGCCCGGCAATCTGACCGATCACTTGATGTGGCAGCTCGGTGCCCTGCCTGTTCGTCCCGAGGTGCGCGAAGCCGCCGAACTGATCATCGGAAATCTAAGCGAGGATGGCTACCTTCTCGCCAGCGACGAAGAATTGCTCGGAGTCGCCCCGCCCTCTGCACCCGAGGTCGACGCAACAATCGCCTACAAAGTGGTGAAAGAAGCGGCTGCGCTCGGGATTACCACCGAGGCTGCCGATCTCAGCAGTGAATCTGCAAATGCGGAGTCTGCGCCTGCCTCGGATTGGAAAACGACCGGAGAACTCGATTCAGAAGCAATCCTCTCGGATCTCGCAGCAATGGCTGCTCCCGCAGAACCTCCGGCTGCGACGCCAGTTGTATCCGCCGTAGTTCCGGAGCCGGTGCGGGCAGCGCCCGGATATAAACCGGGCTTTGATCTTGCCGATCTAAAAGATGCCATGGAACTGGTGCGGCAGATGGACCCGCCCGGAGTAGCCTGTCGCGATCTGCGCGAATGCCTGCTCTACCAGCTCCGCCATCACCGGCAGCAACTCGCAGCTAACGCCAACGGCAATGGGGAAGCCACTGCCCAGGTAGTCACCGATGCTACCGCCATCGTGGACCAGCATCTGCGCGCAGTCCAGAACAAGCAGCACAAGGAAATCGCCCGCGCCATCGGCCGTCCCATTGAGGCAGTGCAGCAAGCGCTGGATTACGTCCGTACACTCGACCCGCGTCCGGGCTTGCGCTACAACAAGGCTCAACCGCGTTTGATCGAGCCGGACGTCGCCTTCGTAAAACATGGCGACGTATGGCTGGTAGTGATGAACGAGGAAGATGTCCCGCAGTTGCGGCTTAATCCCGCTTACAAGCGACTGCTCACTCGGGACGGCAACGATAAAGACACTCGCAATTACGTAAAAGAGCGCTACAAGAGCGCCATGCAGCTCATCAAGAATATCGAGCAGCGTAAACAGACGATCATGAAAGTCTGCTATTCGATTGTCGCCAGGCAGGAGGATTTCCTAGAGCGCGGCATTGACCAGCTGAAGCCCATGATGATCAAGGAAGTCGCGGAAGAAATCGGAGTGCATCCCTCAACCGTCAGTCGCGCCGTCGCGAACAAGTACGCTCACACCCCCCAGGGGGTATTCGAACTGCGTTACTTCTTCAGCGAGAGTGTGAATGGCCCGCAGGGCGGCAATACTTCGCTGTTGATTTTGAAGCGCCGCGTCAAGAAGCTCATCGAAGAAGAAGACCCCTCCCGTCCGTTAACCGATGAGCAGATCACGCGCATCCTGCAGTCACAGGGAATCCAAGTAACTCGTCGAACCGTGGCCAAATACCGCGAGGACATGCGCATTCCCAGCACGCATCAGCGAAGGGTTAAGAAGTAAGCAGAAGTTTTGATTGTTGATTGTTGATTTTCAACCATGAATTTTAAGTTCAGAGCCGCAATCAACAATCAAAAATCCAAAATCAACAATTCTTTCAAGAGGTGCCCATGGACGTGGAATACACCGGCAGGCACTACGAAGTTACTCCCGCCATCCGCAAGTCAGTCGAAACCGGCCTCGCTAAAATCCGCAAGATACTCGGAGACAAATTCGACTCCAAGGTGATCCTTGCGGTTGAAAAGCATCGCCGCAAAGCCGAAATCACCATCAGTCCGCGCAACGGACCTCTGGTTGGTGTGGCCCAGGCCAATGACATGGGCATCGCCGTCAACCAGGCCCTCGAGCATCTCGAAAAACAAGCCGTGAAGTACAAAACCCGCTGGCGCAGCAAAAAGCGGCATCAACACGAAAAATGGAACGGCAAAGCCAACCACGACGGCCTGGAACCTGGTGTGGGAGCGACGGAATCGACAGCAGTTCCCGTCCTGGTTCATCAATTCCCACGCATCGCCAAGTCGACGGAAGTTCACGTTGTGCGCTCGGACGAAGCCGTCTCCACCCGCCCCATGACCCTCGAAGAAGCCATCAAGGAAGCCCACTTCCGCGACCGCGACGTATTTGTGTTTCGCGACAAGAAGGGCAAGGTCATGGTCCTCCATCGCAGGCGAGACGGGAAAATGGAGCTGATCGAAGCGCCGTAGCCGCAAATCCTAAAAAACGTAAGACGGCCAGCATCTGGGCTTCCTACCGAAGCCACGACTGTCTACGCCAGTCGAGAACCCGCTTTTCTATTTCCGACCAAGCATCCGGCGTTCCGCCGACGTTATTCTTTCTTTTCTCCGCCTTCCGACGGCTCGGCAGCCGGTTGCTGCGCTTCGGCCTCTTCCATGGCCTTCTTCGTCTCGGCGGCACGCTTGGCGCGTGTTTCGGCCCGCTTCTGACGCTTTTCTTCCTGCAGCTTCTCACTACCCAAGAGTTCGATGAACGCCATTTCTGCTCCGTCCCCTTTTTGCCAGCCGGCGCGCACGATCCGCAGGTAACCCCCATCGCGATCGCCGAAACGAGGGCCGATCGTATCGAACAGCTTGTTTACCGCTTCCCGGGTCATGAGGTAAGCAGAGGCTTGGCGGCGGGCAGAAAGATCGCCGCGCTTGCCCAAGGTGATCATTTTCTCCACTTGCGGCCGCAGCGCCTTGGCTTTGGGCACAGTCGTCTCGATGCGTTCTTCAAGGATCAGTGAAGTCGCCATATTCCGCAGCAAGGAGCGGCGGTGGGCAGTGGTTCGTCCCAGTTTCCATCCTGCTACTTTGTGTCGCATGTTAACCCCAGTGGCTAGTGGTTAGTGAACAGTGGCTAGTCACTAGCAACTAGCCACTGTTCACACTTGCTAGAAGTTGTCGTCCGGGCCGTACGCTGAGGCGGGGAGGATCTGATTCGACGTCGGGCCGGGGACTGCGTTCCCGTGCTCGTCAATCTTCATCCCTAGGCTCAATCCCATGGATGAGAGTATCTCCTTGATCTCGTTCAGGGACTTGCGACCGAAGTTTTTGGTCTTGAGCATCTCGGCTTCAGTCTTCTGCACGAGCTCGCCGATCGTCTGGATGTTGGCATTCTTCAGGCAGTTATAGCTGCGAACAGAGAGCTCGAGTTCCTCGACGGAGCGATTCAGATT